>Ga0299912_10001897_pt1 | contig 16983 bp, 14 predicted proteins | sample RVTome_2_FD_207667 | JGI IMG/M metagenome (GOLD analysis project Ga0299912, IMG submission 207667) | Soil microbial communities from uranium-contaminated site in the Upper Colorado River Basin, Wyoming, United States - RVT95D214 (version 2) ... | reverse complement strand
GGCTGCCGGGCAGCACCAGGAGGATCGGGTCGTCCGCCGCCGCGCCGATGCGCGCGCGCAGGCGGGCGGGATCGGTCTTGGCGAAGTCCTTGCCGAGGGCCGGATGGCCAACGAACGCCACCTTGGCGCCCACCCCCTCGAAGATCGGCGGCTCGAAGGCGACGATGGACAGCAGAAGATCGAAGGTCCGCGCCAGAGCCTTGGCCCGCCCCGCCCGCGTGGCCCAGACCTGGGGCGCGACGTATTTGACCAGCGGCAAGCTGGGCCGGCGTCGGCGCAGTCGCCGCGCCAGCAGGTAGCTGAAGCCCCAGGAATCGATCAGCACGGCGACGTCAGGCTGCTCGCGCCCGGCCAGGCGCGCCACCTGCTCGGCCCGGCGCGCGGCGCGGGGATAGGCGGTCAATCCCTCCGCCAGGCCGACAATGGACAGCTCGGCGATGTCGAAGGCGCTCTTCAGTCCTTCGCGGGCCATCAGCGGGCCGCCGACGCCGACGAAGCGCGTCCCGGGGCCCAGCCGGCGTTTCAGGGCGCGCATCAGCTCGGCCCCCAGGGCGTCGCCCGACGCCTCCACGGCCGACAGCAGGACGCACGGCCCGCTCACGGCGCCGCCTCCTCGACGCCGAAGACGAACAGGCCAAGCCGGTCGGCCGCCGCGATGACGGCGGGCCTGTCCACGATCAGTAGAGCGCCGGGCCGCCCGACGATCCCGGCCAGGCCCGCGCGGGCGACGTTTTCGACCGTGCGCACGCCGATGGTGGGGACGTCCACGCGTAAGTCCTGGTTAGGCTTGGGGATTTTGGCCAGCACGCCGCGCCGCGCGTCTGACGGAGCCAGGCGTTCCAGCATGGCGTCAGTGCCGTCCAGGCCCTCGGCGGCGAGGAGGACGCCGTCACGGGCGACGGCCCCCTGCCCCGCGTCGAGCTCTCCGGCCGCGCGCGCCTCGGCCAGGGCGATGGCGATGTCGGCGCGGTGCTCGGAGCTTGGCGAAAGCTGGCCCAGGGGTCCGGCGGCGAGCAGCAGGGCGCGGCCGGCTTCGCCCACCCCCTCGATCTCGAAACCCTCCGACTCGAACACGGACAGAATGGCGCGCAGCAGGGCGTCGTCACCCCGGCGGGCGGCGGCGATCACGCCCGGAAGGTATTTCAGGGCGGCGAAATCAGGCTTGAGCGTCGCGGGGTCCAGACGCTCCACCGTGCCGGCGAAACACACCCGCTCGCAGCCCGCGCCGCGCAGGGCCTTCACGGTGCGGCCCAACTCGGCCAGGCCGGCGTCCACGCCCGGGAATTCGGCGAGATCAGGGTCCGCCGCGCCCTTCAAGCGCACCACGAACACTTCCTGCCCCTCGGCGCGGCGCGATTCGGCGATCTGGACCGGGAGCCGGCCCCCTCCCGCTATGAGGCCCAGCGGAGACATCGCGCCGTCAGTCCTTGGGCAGGCAGAGCGGGCGGCTGGCGTCGGCGCGGATGAAGGCGATGACCTCCGCCACCTCCGGCGAGCGGCTAAACACCCGCGACACGTCCTCCACCCGCTCCTGCAGCGTGCCTTCCTCGGAGAACAGCATGCGATAGGCGGCGCGCAGGTCGTTGATGGTCTCGCGGCGGAATCCGCGCCGTTTGAGCCCGACGAGGTTCATGCCCTCCAGGTGGGCGTCGTTGCCGACCAGGGCGAAGGGGATGACGTCCTTGGTCACCGGCGCCAGCCCGCCGATGAAGGCGTGCCGGCCCACGCGTGTATGCTGGTGCACCGCCGCCAGCCCGCCCATCCAGACGTAGTCGCCCAGCTGTACGTCGCCGCCTAGGGTGGCGTTGTTGGCCATGACGATGTGGTCGCCGACCACGCAGTCGTGGGCGATGTGCGCGCCCACCATATAGAGGCCGTCCGAACCGACGGTGGTCACTCCGCGCCCGTCGGCGGTGCCGGTGTGGAAGGTGACGTGCTCGCGGATCAGGTTGCGCTCGCCGACCACCAGGCGCGTCGGCTCGCCCCGATGCGCCAGATGCTGGGGCGGACCGCCGAGAACGGCGAAGGGGTGCACCACGCAGTGCTCGCCGATCTGGGTCACCCCGTCGACCGTCACATGCGAGATCAACCGCACGCCGCGACCGAGAGTGACGTCGGCGCCGACAGTGCAAAAGGGCCCGATCTCCACGCCGGGCGCGAGCTTGGCCTGCTCGTGCACGATCGCGGTGGGATGGACGGCGGCCATCAGTCGGGCTGCTCCACCACCATGGCGGCGAACTCGACCTCCGCGGCCAGCTTGTCGCCGACGTGGGCCTCGCCGCGGAACTTGAACAGCTGTCCGCGCACGCGCAGCACCTCGACGGGCATCCTGAGGACGTCGCCGGGCCGCACCGGATGGCGGAATCGGCAATTGTCCAGCGAAATGAAGAGGATGGTCTTCCCCGTGACGTCCGCGTCCAGGGACTTGGACATCATCACGGCGCCGGTCTGGGCGATGGCCTCGACGATCAGAACGCCCGGCATCACCGGATTGTTGGGGAAGTGGCCCTCGAAGAAGGGCTCGTTGATGGTGACGCACTTGATCCCGACGATGGACTTGTGCGGCCGGTAGTCCTCCGCCCGGTCCACCAGCAGGAAGGGGTAGCGGTGCGGAATGCGGCGGGCGACTTCGCGGTAGTCGAGGTCGGGGCCCCGCTCGTCGGATTTCGGGCTCATGTCTGAGCGCCTCCTTCGCGCGCGCCGGCCATCCTCGCAAGCCAAGCCTGCTCGCGCATGAACTTGCGCACGGGCTTGGCGGGCGTGCCCGCCCAGCGTTCGCCGGCCGGGACGTCGTGCATGACGCCCGCCGCCGCCGCGATCTGCGCCCCCGCCCCGATGGACAGGTGATCCGCGATGCCCGCGCGTCCGCCGAACACGGCTCCGTCTCCCACAACGACGCTGCCTGACAGGCCGACATGGCCAGCGAGGATACAGTTGCGTCCCAAGCGGACGTTGTGGGCGATCTGCACGAGGTTGTCGATCTTGCTCCCCTCCCCGATCACCGTGTCGTCGAAGGCGCCTCGGTCGATGCAGGCGTTGGCGCCGATGGAGACCCGGTCCTGGACGATCACGCGGCCGAGCTGAGGCATGTCCACGGCGCCGGATCGGCCGACCGCCACGCCAAACCCCGCCTCGCCGACCACGACGCCGGCCATCAGGCTCACTTCGTCGCCGATCAGCGCGAAACCGATCACCGCATTGGCGCCGATCCGGCAGTTGCGGCCGATGCAGACCCCCGGGCCGATCACCGCGCCGGGGCCGATGACGCTGCCGCGCCCGATCCGCGCGCCGCCTCCCACCACCACGCCATGATGCAGCGCCACGTCGGATTCGATCTCGACGTCCGGATGCACGGCCGGATCGGCCGGACTCAACCGGCGCGGGGCGTGCAGTCGCGCGGCGGCCTTAGCGTAGGCGACCTGCGGCTCGGCCGTCAGGAGGGCCAAGCAGATCGAAGGCAGTCGCGCGGCGTGCTCGGACGCGATGAAGCAGGCGCCCGCGCGCGTCGAAGCCAAGTCGTCCAGATAGCGGCGATCTGTGAAAAAGCTGACCGATCGAGGGTCGGCGTGCTGCAGCGGCGCCACCTGCGCGACCGGCCGGTCGGCCGCCCCCGCGGGGGGCGGCTCGGCTTGGGCGAGGGCCGCTAGCTCACCGACCGACACGGGGCCGAGATCCTCATAGAATCTAGGATCTGGCATGGGCCGGCCGATGAACTCCGCTGCGTCGAACTTATTTGGTCGGGGCCGCCGCCGCCGGCTGATCGAGCCGTTCCCGATCGAACGGGAACTGGGTGATCTTGGCGTCAAGCAGCTTCACCACTTCTGCGGTGGTGTCCATGGAGGGGTTCGCGCCAAACACCGCGTTGCGGTCGAGCAGCAGGCCGCAGTTGTGCTGGCCATAGACAGTGCGCAGCATCGGGGTCATCTCCGTGGCGATCCGGCCCAGGGCCTTCCGCTCGGTGGCTTGAAGCTCGTTCGACCGTTGATCGGCCTTGCGTTGCAGCGCTTGGATGCGCTGATTCAAGGCCACGGCGCGCTGTTGATAGGTGTCGGACGAGAGCGTGGCGCGCTGGGCTTCAAGAGCCTTGCCATCGGTCTCAATGCCGGTCTTGTCGCCGGTCACTTCGGCGGTCGCCTGGGCCTGGAGCTGCGCCATGCGCTGACCAACATACTTGCCGACGACGGAATCGCCGATGGCTTGCTCGTTGGAAAAGATGCAGACGCCCGGGATCGCCGGGCCGTTGGAGATGGCGGCGCTGGGAGCGGACGAGGCTTGGGCGAAGACGCTTCCGGCGCTGGCCAGAGCGCCGGCCGACGCGGCGCCGGCGAGAAGATACGCAATTTTGCGGGTCATGAGTCTAGAACCTCGTGGTCGTGTTGAACCGGAACGTTTCGGTCCGGTCATAAGGGGCCTTGCTCAGCACTTTGCTGAAGTCGAACCTGAGCGGCCCCATGGGCGATTTCCAGAAGACGCTGACGCCCGCGGAGGCGCGGAACGCCAGGTCGTCCTTGATGTTGGAGTCGAGCGTGCCGTCTGGATTGCGCTTGATATGGCTGTCCACGAGACCGAGCGTCCCAAAATCGGTAAACAGGGCCGTCTTTATCCCATATTGAGCCGGCAAGGGCGTAGGCACGGTCAACTCCACCGTCCCAATTGCATATAGCTTGCCGCCGAGCGCGTCGCCGACAAAGGAGCCGGAGCTGGACGTCCCCTGGGTCACGTCGCGCGGCCCGATGCCGGCGATCTGGAACCCGCGAAAGTTGTCACCGCCCTTGAAGAAGCGGTCGTTGATCCTCACGCCGTCGCCGCCCCAGCCGGTGATGTAGCCGGCCGACCCTTCGAAGCTCAGCACCCAGCTCGGCGTGAAGCCGTAGTAGGTGGCGCCGTGGGTCGAGGTGCTGATGTAGTTGACGTCTCCGCCAAGGCCCGCGAAATCCTGCCCGAAGTCCATATAGAACCCGCGCGTCGGGTGAAGCGGATCGTTTCGGCGATCCCAGCGGACCGAATAGCCGACCAGGGACGTCAGGCTGGAGCCGATCTCTTCACACAGGCTCTGCGAGTAGCCCGAAAAACACTTGCCCGTGGCCGGGTCGATGATGCCGTTCGGGATCGTCACCTTGTCCGTATGCAGGCCGTAACGAAGCCCGAAGGAGGCGTATTCGTTGATCGGGAAGCCCGTGCGCAGGTTCAAGCCCGTGGAGGCCGTCTGGAACGAGGCCTGAGTCGAGTAGTTATAGCGGTAGGTGTAGACGTCGAAGCCGCCCTGCAGGTTGCGGCCCATGAACCGCGGCTCCAGGAACGACAGCTGGATCTGCTTGCGCAGATAGCCCAGCGACACCTGGAAGTTCACCGTCTGGCCGCGGCCGCGGAAGTTCCGCTGGGTGATGCCGACGTCCCCGACCAGCTTCTCGATTGAGCTGTAACCAAGACTGAAGGTCACTTCGCCGGTAGGCTGCTCGGTCACCTTCACGCGCAGGATGGTCTTGTCGGGCGTCGAGCCTGGAAGCTGCTCGATGTCGACGTCCTTGAAGAAGCCCAGAGCCTTGATCTGGTTCTTGGAGCGGTCGACCAGCACGCGGTTGTAGGCGTCGCCCTCGGCCACCCGCATTTCGCGGCGGATCACTCGGTCCAGCGTCTGGTTGTTGCCGACGACGTCGATCCGCTCGATGTAGACGCGCGGCCCTTCGGCGACATCGAAGGTGACGTCGACCGTCCTGGTCTCCGGGTGCGCCACATAACGCGGGCGGATGTCCACGAAGGCGAAGCCGTTGGCGCCGGCGGCATAGGTCAGGCCGTCCGTGGCCCTCTCGATCCGCTCGTCCTGGTAGAGCTGGCCCTCGCGGATCGGCAGCAGCGCCTGCAGCAAATCGCCATTTAGCCGCTTCAAGTCGGTTGTGACCTTGAGCTTGCCGAAATGGTACTTAGGCCCTTCGTCGAGGGTGAAGGTTTCCACGAAGCCGTTCTTGTCCGGCGACAGCTCGGCCACCGCCGACACGATCCGGAAGTCGTAGAAGCCGTGGTTGCGATAGAATTTCCGCAGCTGCTCGCGGTCGTACTCCATCTGGTCGGGGTCGTAGTTGGTGTGCGAGCTGAAGAATTTGTACCAGTGAGACTCGCGCGTGATGACCACGTCGCGCAGGGCGTCGTCCGAGAACGATCTGTTGCCCAGGAAGTTGATGTCGAGGATTCCGGTCTTCGGTCCTTCGTCGATCTCGAAAATCAGATCCACGCGCTTCTGCGGCAGCTGGACGATCTTGGGCGTGACGGTCGCCGAAATCCGGCCTGACCGGCGATAGAGTTCGATGATCCGCTGAACGTCCTGCTCGACCTTGGAGCGGGTGAAGATGCCGCGCGGGCGGACTTCCACTTCGTCGCGCAGCTTGTCTTCCTTGAGCGCGTGGTTCCCCTCGAACACCACCTGATTGATGATGGGGTTTTCCGCGACCTTCACGACCAGGTCCGAACCTTCGACCTTGATCGAGACGTCCGAGAACAGGTCGGTGCGGAACAGGGTCTTCAGCGCCAGGTCGACCCGCACCGCGTCGACAGTCTCGCCGGGTTGGATCGGCAGGTAGGACAGCACGGTCGAGGGCTCGATACGCTCGTTCCCCTGCACGATGATGCGCGAGATCACCACGCCGGCGGGCGCCGGCGGCGCCTCGGGCGCGGCCATGGCTGCGGCGGGCAGCGGCTCGGCCGACACCGGCTCCGAAGGCGCCGGCTGCGGCGTTGAGGGCGCAGGGGCGGACGGTTCAGGCGCCGCCTTGGGCTCCTCCGCAGGCGGGGGCGGAGCCGGAGCGGCGGCCGCGGGCTCGGCGGCGGCGAGCTTCAGTTCCGGCGGCGGCGGCGCGGCCTCGGTCACGGGCGGGGAATCGAGCTCGCGGGCCGACGCGGGCGACACAATCACCACCGGCGCCGGCGGTTCAGGCGCGGTGACGGGGGCCGGCGCCACGACCGCGGCCAGTTGAACCGGCGCCGGAGCGACAGGCGCCGGAGCCGCAGGCTCGGCGGCCTTGGCCAGAGCTGGCTCGGACCGCGCCTCCGACGGCGCGGACTTGTGATGGAACAGCGAGGCCAGAACCCGTACGGGCGCCGTGACGACTTCCAGGAATCCGGAATCAGAATGAACTTCCGTCGCCAGCCCCTCGGCGTGTTCCGACTGGCGCGCCGGCGACAGGGCGGATTCGGCCAGGACCCGCGCGGGCGCCGGAGTCGGCGACGGCGCCGCCTCGGCCAGGACCGGCGTGGGCTCGGCGGGTGGCACAGCCGGTTGCGCGGCTGGCGGCGTCGATCGAGCCAGAACGGCCGCGGGCGCAGCTTGCGGCGCGGCCACGGTCGACGGTGCAGGCTCAGCCTGGGCGCGCCCGCGGACCTGGTCCGCGCCAGCGCGCATGACTGTCGGCGGCGCCGTCATCTCGAAGCCCGAAGGGGTGAGCGTCAGATGCTGACCCTGCGCGTTTGCGGCCATCTCGCCCGGCGATGCGGGCAGCAGCTCAAAGCCGTTGGCGCCCGGGGTTTCGGGCGTCCGCGGGCCAACGGCCGGCGCCGGACCGGGAACCATCTCAAAGCCGCTGGCCGGATCGGCCGCGGCGCCCGGCTCGGTCTGCGCCATGGCGACGCCCGCCATGCCCGTGCCGCCGAGCAACAACGCAAGGCCGGAGCCGAGCGCGAACGTGCGATTGCGGGACCCGTTCATCCGATGCTCGTTCACGAGAACAAGCCGCCGATGAATTGGAACACGCGATACCGCTGGAGATCGTTCCAGGTGACGAACAGCATGAGACCGATCAGGAGAGCAAAACCGAAACGATAGCCCGCCGCTTGGACGTTCGCGGAGAGGGGCCGCCGCGCGACAGCCTCGTAGGCGTAGAACAGCAGATGTCCGCCGTCCAGCACGGGAATGGGCAAAAGGTTGGCGAATCCGATGGCCACGGAGATGAAGCCGGCCATTCCGACCAGGGCGATGGCCGATCGGGCCAGGCCGGCGCCCGCGTCCGGAGCGCCCTTGGCCGCGGCCATGGCCACATCGCCGGAGGCCCCGGCGATGCCCAGCGGGCCGAGGAGCTGGTCGCCGCTCTCACGCCCGGTGACCACGCGCCGCAGATAGGTGAGCGTCGATCCGATGATCTCCGTCGTCTGGCGCACGCCCTGGCCCAGGGCGGCGATCGGCCCGAAGCGGAAGGTTCGCAGATCGGCCGGCGCGCGGCTGGCGCCGATGCCGAGATAGCCCATCCGCGACGTGGCGCCGGTGATGGGGTCATCGGAGGCGCGACGGGCCGGCGTGGCGACCAGGTGCAAGGTCTGGGCTCCGCGCTCCACGGTGAACCGGATCGGTTCGCCCGCGCGGATCACCACATAGCGCTGCAGGTCGGTAAAATCATCGATGCCCCGGCCGTTGGCCTTGACGATCAGGTCGCCGGGTTGGAAGCCGGCCTGAGCGGCCGGCGAGGCGGGGATCACCTCCGCCACCCTGGGCTTGACCATGGTCACTTCGCCCGCGGCCATGGCCATTCCGGCGAAGATGGCCACGGCCAGCACGAAGTTGGCGAAGGGGCCCGCGGCGACCACCACGGCCCGCTGCCACAGCGGCTTGAAGTGGAAGTAGCGTTGCAGCGCCGACGCTCCCTCGCGGGCCGTCACCTCGCGGCGCAGCTCGGCCAGGTCCTCGGCGTCGGGAACGCTGGCGGCGTTGTCGTCGCCGGAGAAGCGGACATAGCCGCCCAAAGGCAGCCAGCCGATCCGCCACTCCATGCCGTTCTTCTCACGCCAGGAAAAGATCGGCCGGCCGAAGCCGATGGCGAAGCGGTCCATGGCCACGCCCAGCAGACGCGCGGCCAGGAAGTGGCCGAACTCGTGCACCGTGACGACCACCGTCAGCACGAGCAGAAACGGAACCAGATAGGCCACGGCTACGGGGACGAATGCGAACATCGAGCGGCGCCTCTCCCTGTTCCTAGCCCACGCGCCGCGGGCCGGTCGGATCCTTGGCCGCGACGCGACGGTTGGTCCGCTCCACGGTCAAGCCGATCCCCACCGCGTCGCCGATCGCCCCTCGGGGCGAAACTGCCCCGCGCATCGAGGTGTTCGAGGGGCGGGCCGCCGCGGCCGCAATATCGAGAAAGCCGTCGCCAGGGTCAAGGAACGCCTCCAGCCGCGGCGATTGTCGCGTGGCGGCCGTGTCGAGAGGATTGCGGGGAGATTGGATCAAAGCTTCACAGCGATAAGTCGGGGTTGAGCGCGCGGCGAACGCCCCGCGGGTCGAGGCCAGGGGGATCATGATGATCAATTCGTTCGAATTGTGGACGCTCGCGCGAAGAGACGCGGGTCGGCTCAAGACGCCCAGCCCGCCAGGTGCACCAATCGGGCGACGGCCACGACCAGGACCGCGAACAACAGTCCGTCCACCCTGTCCAGAAGACCGCCGTGCCCGGGAATCAGATCGCCGGAGTGCTTCACGCCGAACCGGCGCTTCAGCACAGATTCCAACAGGTCGCCGCCCATGGTCGCCAGGCCCCCGAGCAGGCCCATCAGCGCCGCCGCCGGCACGGACAGCCGCATCCCGAACACCAGGGCGAATCCCACGGCTGCGGCGACGGACGCCAGCAAGCCTCCAAAGAATCCCGCCCAGGTCTTGTTCGGCGAGATCCGCGGCCAGAGTTTCGGCCCCTTCAGCAGGTTGCCGGAAGCGTAGGCGGCCACGTCCGCCGACCATGTGACCGCGAACAGCATGAAGGTCCACTGCAGGCCCTGGGGCGAGGATCGCAGCCACGCCAGCCCCACGCAGGGTACGGCGATGTAGATGGCCCCGAAGGCCGCATCCAACGGCCGCTCGGCCGCCCCGCGCGCCACCGCCGCGCAGATCAAAGCCGCCGCCGCCACGATCGCCCACGCGATGGGCAAGCTCTTGAGTTCGGCCGCCAGCAGCGCCGCCAGCACCGCCAGGGCGATCGCGGTCGCAACCCGCGCCGGCGCCTGGGGCGCGCTCATCACCGCCCACTCGACGGCCAGCACCGCCGCGGCGGCCGCCAGCAACAGCAGGAAGAGCCAGCCCCCGAGCCACGCGCCTATCAGAACAACCGGCGCCAGCACCGTCGCCGACATCGCCCGTTCGCCAAGGTTGGTCCAGTCGAACCGCCTAACCCGTGGCAAGGACGCCATCGACCTCTGCTCCGCCGTAACGACGGTCGCGCCGCCTGAATTCGTCCACGGCGGCCCCAAGCTCGGCGGGCCCGTAATCCGGCCACAGCACGTCCTGGAACACCAGCTCCGCGTAAGCCGCCTCCCACAGGAGGAAGTTTGAGATCCGCCGCTCGCCGCTGGTGCGGATGATCAGGTCCGGCGGCGGGCTCTCGGCGGTGGACAGGCGCGCGGCGAAGGTCTGCTCGTTCAGCGCCTCCGGTCTGGCCCGACCCGCCGCCACCTCTTCGGCGAAGGCCCGGGCCGCATCCACGATGTCCGCCTGACCGCCGTAGTTGAAGGCCACCTGCAGGCGCAGGCGGTCGTTGGCCTCAGTGCGCCGCTCGGCCCGCTCGATCACCTCCAGGACGTCCGGGGCCAGGCCCTCGCGGCGGCCCAGTACGCGCACGTTCACGCCCTCGCGCTGCAGCCGGTCGAGGTCGGAGCTGACGTAGGTCTTCAGGATCTCCATCAGGGCGGAAACTTCCTGCGGAGGCCGGCGCCAGTTCTCCGTCGAGAAACCGAACACGGTCAGCCGGTCGATCCCCAGGTCCGGCGCGGCCTCCAAGGTGCGCTTCAGCGCCTGGACCCCAGCGCGGTGGCCGACAGACCTCGGCAGGCCCCGAACCTTCGCCCAGCGCCCGTTGCCGTCCATGATGATGGCCACATGCAAGCGCTCGCCGTTCCGGTCGGACGGCGTGGCGAGCGAGGAGGAAGGGGCCTTGATGGACATGGGGTGATGCGGGCGCCCCGGCGAGATCCGCCGTCAGACCTGCATGATCTCCTGTTCCTTGGCCTTCAAGACGTCGTCCACGCGGGCCACGGCCTCGTCGGTGAACTTCTGCACCTCGTCCTGCATCCGGCGCTGTTCGTCCTGGGAGATGACCCCGTCCTTCTCGGCCTTTTTCAGGTCGTCCATGGCGTGATGGCGGACGTTGCGGATGGCCACCTTCTGCTGCTCGGAGTACTTGCCGGCCAGCTTGGCGAGCTCGCGGCGACGCTCCTCGGTCAAGGGCGGGATGGGAATGCGCAGGTTCTGGCCTTCGACCACCGGATTCAGGCCCAGCCCCGCCGCCCTGATCGCCTTTTCCGCCGAAACCACCACCCCCCGGTCCCAGACGCTGACGGTCAGCGAGCGCGCGTCGGGGGCGTTGACCGTGGCCACCTGGTTCAAGGGCATGGAGGAACCGTAGGCGTCCACATAGACCTGGTCCAGGAGGCTGGACGAGGCGCGGCCGGTGCGCAGGGTGACGAATTCCTCCTTCAAGGCCGCGACGGCCTTGTCCATCCGGTCGCGATACTGGGTCAGGACAGGCTTGTCTGTCACCGCCATGGCTGTGGTCCTCCCTGGCGGATCGCGACAGACGGCTGAGCGACCGTCCGTTCGTGATCAGATCCGCCGAATTCGACGTCAACGCGCCTTTGCGCGCGCGCCCATGAATAGGTCGGACAGCCGTTTGACGCAAAACCCGAAGGCGAGATTGTTTCGGATGTCAGCCCGCCGCCGGATCGCAGATCACCGTATGCACCCCCGCGCCGCGCAGCACGTCGAGCACCGCGCCCCGCTGGCGGATGGAGAACACCACGATGGGAATGGCGTTGTCGCGCATCAGGCTGATGGCGCTGGCGTCCATCACCTTCAGGTCCTGGGTCAGCACGTCCATGTAGCTCAGCCGGTCGTAGCGGCGGGCGTCGGGGTCCTTCTTCGGGTCGGCGGTATAGACGCCGTCGACGCTGGTGCCCTTGAACAGGGCGTCGCAGCCCATCTCCGCCGCGCGCAGGGCGGCGGCCGTGTCCGTCGTGAAGAACGGATTGCCGGTGCCGGCGGCGAAGATCACCACCCTGCCCTTTTGCAGATGCCGCTGGGCGCGGCGGCGGATGTAGGGCTCGCAGATCGTGTCCATGGGGATGGCCGACTGGACGCGGGTGTCCACGCCGATCTTCTCCAGCGCGTTCTGCAAGGCCAGGGCGTTCATCACCGTGGCGAGCATGCCCATGTAGTCCGCGCTCGCCCGCTCCATGCCGCGTGCGGCCGCCGACAGGCCCCGGAAGATGTTGCCCCCGCCGATCACCAGGCAGAGCTGCACCCCCTGGCGCACCAGGGCGGCGATCTCCTCGGCGACGGCGTCCACCGTGGGCATGTCCAGGCCATAGCCGGCGTCGCCCATGAGCGCTTCGCCCGACACCTTGAGCAGAACGCGGCGATAGATTGGAGACGATGCGGCCATGCGCCTCCTGTGCCCCGCGTCGGGCCGGGAGGCAAGTCCACGAGGCGGCGGTTACGACCAATCGATATTCGGCTGGCGGGGCCGAAATCCTCGGCGGGCCCAGGGCGCCTGGGACGCCCATCATGGGCGAATGTCGATTGGCCCTAGGCCTTGGAGAGAGCGGCGACCTCGGCGGCGAAGTCGTCTTCCTGCTTCTCCACCCCTTCGCCGAGCGCCAGGCGCGCGAAGCCGGTGATGGCCACGGGCGAGCCCAGGGCCTTGGCGGTCTCGGCCACGAGCTGCTCGACCGTCTGGTCGGGATTCATCACGAAGGCCTGTTTCAGGAGCACGACCTCCTCGAAGAACTTGCGCAGGCGCCCTTCGACCATCTTCTCCACCACCTGGGGCGGCTTGCCGGACTCCAGGGCCTGTTCGGAGAAGATCGCCCGCTCGCGCTCGACGGCGGCCGGGTCCAGATCGTCGGTCGACAGGGACAGCGGCTGGGTGGCGGCGATGTGCATGGCGACCTTGCGGCCCATCTCCTGCAGCTTGGCCTGGTCGCCCGCGCCCTCCACGGCCACCAGCACGCCGATGCGGCCGAGGTCGGGCGCCGTGGCGTTGTGCACATAGAAGGCGATCGCGCCCTGGCCCACCTGGAAGCGGGCGAGACGACGCAGCAGCATGTTCTCGCCGATGGTGGCGATCAGGCCGGTGATCATGTCCGAGACGCTCTGGCCTTCGACCTTGGCCGCCGACAGAGCGTCCACCCCGCCTTCAACGTCGAGCGCGGCCTTGGCGGCGGCGCGCGCGGCGTTCTGGAACAGCTCGTTGCGGGCCACGAAGTCGGTCTCGGCGTTGAGCTCGATCACCGCGCCGGTCATGCCCGCGCCGTCGTTGCGCACGGCCACGCCCACCAGGCCCTCGGCCGCCACGCGGTCGGCCTTCTTGGCGGCCTTGGACAGGCCCTTGGTCCGAAGCCAGTCGGTGGCCTGCTCCAGGTCGCCGCCGGTCTCGATCAGCGCCTTCTTGCAGTCCATCATGCCCGCGCCCGATGAATCGCGCAGTTCCTTGACCAACGCGGCGGTGATGTCCGCCATGTTCATGCCTCCAACAGTGCTCGCCGGCCGCGCGACGCGGCTGGCCGTTCAGGGGATGCGGCGGGCGCTCGCCCGCCGGTCGTTAAGCCTCGGCCGTCGCCTCGGGCGCATCGCCGGCCGGCGCCGCGGCGGCCGGAGCTTCCGTCTCCGGTTCGGCGGCGGCGGCCTCGGCTTCCGGCGCGGGCTCGACCGCAACGGCGACTTCCGTCTCCGGCTCAGCCGCCGCCTTGGACTTGGCCTTGGATTTCGGCTCAGGCGCGGGTTCGGCCGCGGTCGCAACCTCGGCCTCGACCGCCGCGGCTTCGGAAGCCGCGAGCACAGGCTCGACCGGCGCCTCGGCGGCGCCGAGGTCCACGCCCATGGACGCCTGGCCCGCCGCCAGGCCGTCGATCACCGCGTCGGCCACCAGATCGCAGTAGAGCTGGATCGCGCGCGCCGCGTCGTCGTTGCCCGGGATGGGATAGCTGATGCCGACCGGATCGCAATTGGTGTCCAGGATCGCCACCACCGGGATGTTCAGCTTGCGCGCCTCCTGGATGGCGATGGCTTCCTTGTTGGTGTCGATCACCACCATCAGGTCGGGGATGCCGCCCATGTCCTTGATGCCGCCCAGCGACAGCTCCAGCTTGTCGCGCTCGCGGGTGATCTGCAGCAGCTCCTTCTTGGTGCGGCCGCCGGACTCCCCTTCCAGCACCGCCTCGAACTCGCGCAGGCGCTGGATCGAGCCGGAAATGGTGCGCCAGTTGGTGAGCGTGCCGCCCAGCCAGCGGTGGTTCACGTAGTACTGGGCGCAGCGCTTGGCGGCGACGGCGATCGGCTCTGACGCCTGACGCTTGGTGCCGACGAACAGCACCCGACCGCCCGACGCCGCCACTTCGCGCACCTTCAACAGCGCCTGGTGCAGCAGCGGAATGGTCTGAGACAGATCGATGATGTGGATGTTGGCGCGCGAGCCGAAGATGTAGCGCTCCATCTTCGGGTTCCAGCGGTGGGTCTGGTGGCCGAAGTGGGCGCCGGCTTCGAGCAGCTGACGCATGGAAAATTCAGGAAGCGCCATGGGCGTTCACAAGTCCTTCTTCCGGTTGAGCCTCCGCCAGCGAATCCCCATTAAGGGGACCGGAACGGACGAGGCGGGATGTCTCCCCGCGCCCGGCCGAGCGCCAGCGTGCGTGATGGGGCGTGCAGATAGGCGGGAACGACCGAGAACGCAAGGGGACCGTCTATCTTGAAATAGAGCAATGCCCTGCACGCGCCTGTTCGATGCGAAAATATGCAAGAGCCCTAAATTCATCATGTGTCTGGCGGGTAGTCGAAACCTGCATTCCAACATCAGGGCTCCCTGCAACAATGCCCTTCAATAGCGTATACAGTTGAATCAAATGCTCGTTTGAAAGCTTTTCTATATCTTTCCCGCTCTGCAGCGCAGTCAATGCATATACAGTCCGATTCAACGGCTCCCAGCACGCTCCCATTACTGCTTCTACAATTTGACTTGGATGATCCGGTGACTTCGCGAGGCGATAAGCCCAATAATGAATACAATCAGCCGCTAGCCGGTGCTGAACGGTCCAGTCAGCAATCTTAGTAGTTGAGGTAGGATTCACTGTCAAAGGCGGTGGCAGAGCGCAAATCCGCTCATCGGCTCGAGGAGAACAAGCCAATAAGGAGAGATACAAACAAAGCATGGCGGGAGATTTCATCTACTGCCTCCGATGCTCTCAGTCATAATTTCAGAATATCAATCCACTAAACATCTCTACACGTCCTCCAGATACATCACCCCGGGCGTGGTTTTCAGCGCCCCTCGCAAGGCGGCGTCCAGGGTGAAGCGGCCAGGCAGCCGGACCTCGACCTCCCGGCCCTCGCCCAGGCCCGCCACCAGGATCACCTCGCCGCCCCCGCGCCCGGACGAGGCCCCCTCCAGGCGCGCCTTCAGGGCGTCCACCTCCGCCGAGCGCGCCGACAAGTGCACGCGCAGGCCGGCGGCGGCCTGCTCGATGGTCTTCTCGATGGCCTCCGCGTCGTCGCCGAAGAAGCGCACCTCCCCGTCCGCCGCCTTGGCGCGGACCTTCACCGTGATCGAACGGCCAGGCTCCAACAGCTCCCGGCAGCGCCGCAGGGCCTCGGGCGGGAACAGCACCTCGAACTCACCGGTGGGGTCGGACAGGTTCACGAAGGCGAAGCGCTCGCCGTTCCTGGCGGAGGAACGTTCCTGGCGCCGGCGCACGACCCCGGCCATGCGAAACGCCTCCATCCCGTCCTGAGCCTGGGCGAGGGCGTCCGCCAGCAGGGTGACGCGCCGGCGGCGCAGCACCTCGACCATGTCCTCCAGCGGATGGCCCGACAGATAGAAGCCCACCGCCGTCAGCTCCTCGTCCAGCTGGTCAGGCAGGCCCAGCGGGGACACCTTCTGCAGCCGCGGACGCCCCGCGCCGGGCAAGGCGCCGTCGAACAGATTGGTCTGGGACGAGGCCCGCTCCCCGGCGACGCTCTGGGCGTAGGCCAGCAGCGTGTCGGCCGAGGCGACGATCTGGGCGCGGTTGGGATGGATGGAGTCGAAGGCGCCCGCCCGAGCCAGGCTCTCAAACGAGCGCTTGTTCACCAACTTGGGGTCGATCCGCTCGATGAAGTCGAACAGGTCGGCGAATGGCCCGCCCCCTTCGCGCACGGCGACCAGGTGGCGCATCGCCTCCACGCCCACGCCGCGCACCGCGCCCAGGGCGTAGAGCACCTCGCCGTCCTCCACCTCGAAGTCCGCGCCAGACCGATTCACGTCCGGCGCCCGCACCTTCACCCCGAAGCGTTTGGCGTCCTGATAGAACACCGCCAGCTTGTCGGTGTTGGAGATGTCCAGGCTCATGGACGCCGCGAAGAACTCCACCGGCGCGTTCGCCTTCAGCCAGGCGGTCTGATAGGCGATCAGGGCGTAAGGCGCGGCGTGGCACTTGTTGAAGCCGTAGCCGGCGAACTTGGCCATCAGCTCGAACACCAGATTGGCCTGGGCGGCCGGCACGCCCCGCTCGGCGGCCCCGGAGAAGAACCGCGCACGCTGCTGGTCCATCTCCGACTGCTTCTTCTTGCCCATGGCCCGGCGAAGCAAGTCGGCCTCGCCCAGACTGTAGCCGGCCAGGATCTGGGCGATCCGCATCACCTGCTCCTGGTAGACGATGATGCCGTAGGTGTCCTTGAGCACCGGCTCCAGCGAGGGGTGCAGCACGTCCACCGGACGGCGACCCATCTTGCAGTCCACATAGGCGTCGATCGAGTCCATCGGCCCCGGCCGATAGAGCGAGATCAGGGCCGTGACGTCCTCCAGCTCCCCGGGGCGCAGCTTGCGCAGGGTGTCGCGCATGCCCTGGCTTTCAAGCTGGAACACGCCCACCGTCTGGCCCGAGGCCATCAGCTCGTAGGCCGCCGCGTCGTCCAGCGGCAGGTCCTCCGGGCTCATCGACACGCCCCGGCGCGCCATGTGGCGGAAGGCGCGGTCGATGACCGTCAGGGTC
>Ga0299912_10001896_pt1 | contig 16985 bp, 15 predicted proteins | sample RVTome_2_FD_207667 | JGI IMG/M metagenome (GOLD analysis project Ga0299912, IMG submission 207667) | Soil microbial communities from uranium-contaminated site in the Upper Colorado River Basin, Wyoming, United States - RVT95D214 (version 2) ... | reverse complement strand
ATCATGGGATTGCGAGTGGAGTTGATAATACCGCCTCAACCTATGGCGGGCTTCTTCTTTTCCAATTAATAAAAGGTCAACAACATTTCGAAAAGATCCAAACTCCGAAATCATTTGAAATCGTATTAGCCAACAGCGGCATCACAGCGAATACGGCACTTTTAGATGAATTTACCGAGCAGCAAAAGAAAACTGATCCGGAACTTTTTGCATCACGTCTCAAGATCATCACGGCCCAGGCCTATGACATGAAACAGGCACTTGAAGCTGGTGATTTGGAAACCGTGGGAAAGATCATGTCGAATAATCACAAAATCCTGACCGACATGCAATTTTCCCACGAAACTCTGGACTACCTGTGCAAGTTAGCTCTCAAAAAAGGGGCTTGGGGGGCGAAGGTCACAGGAGGGGGCAGGGGAGGCTATATGGTTGCTTTAACTCCCGGGAAAAAACTCCAGGATACGGTCGCCTCGGCTTTCGATAAGGAAGGATATAAGCTTATCCGAGCAACGATCGGTGGAAGTTGAATGCATAAGAGTTCCCCCTGAAGATACGTGATATAGAGGCTCTTTCGTTCTGAATGATTGAAGGTACTCCGGTGCCGCCTATTTCGGCGAACCGACAGTTTTTATGGTTTATGCTAAGTTTAGTAAGTTGTTCAATCCGTAGCATTGTTAATAATAGCTCATCGGGGACGTTAGTGGTTGGAATAAGTTCCGCTTTGATGTCCGCAATAGGCTTAGATCTATCGCATATCAGGCGGTTGTGAGTTCGGATCTCGCCGGGGGCGCTATCAAGTGGAACTGTCTAGCTGTCCTTGCTAGACAGCCTTTTTTTGTCGCTGTACAAATGTAATAAAATATCTGCAGTAGTTATTCATCCCATCTCTGCAATGTATAATATTGGAATGCTCTATGCAAACTCGAAATGTTTCTGAGCTTGAAAAGCGCGAAAAACTTCTGGAACAAGCCCTGTTGGTCGTTTCCAGGCTCGAAAAGCTCTCGCCTGATTCTTCCTGGGCTCATCGTTCCAGTGGCGCTCGTGGGGCACTGCTCAAGGCAATCGAACAAATGGCACCTCATCCTCTAGATGTGGAAATGGCCTCCGTCAATTGTGCCGAGCTGGATCACCTAGCAAAGCTCATCCAATGGGGGTTCGACCTTCTTGAGAAGGGGGCAAAAGAACTCTCAGTTTCAAGGTAATCCACCCAGACAGGTGGCATCAGATTCATAAACCAAACATTATAAACTTCGTCAGAATTTGTTACATTTATCCCTTTTATCCCCCGTTGCGACTATGATACGCTATACGAAACTAAACCAAAAATACAATGATTCAACAGGAGTAACCCCTATGGCAATGAATATTACTGATGAATGCATTTCCTGTGGCGCATGCGAACCGGATTGCCCCTCCAACGCCATTAGTGAAGGCGATACGATCTACGTTATTGACGCCTCTAAGTGCGTCGAGTGCGAAGGCCATTTCGATTCACCCCAATGCATCAGCGTCTGCCCAGTCGAGTGCATCGTCAAGGCGTAAGAAGTATTCTGTATTAGGATTATTGAGTTATTACTAAAAACGCCCCAAATATGGGGCGTTTTTATTTCCAGATTCAATCATCAGAACTCAAACAGAATTATTCGGGAAAACAACTTCTTCCCGCCCGGCTAGCTTATCTTGTATTCGCTGAACGACGATATCCAGGTGATGCGAACGATGGACAAAATCCAGGTCATCGGTGCGAATGGTGAGCACGGGGCATAGGTCGAAGGCCTGCAGCCAGTCATTATAGAATGATTCCAGCAATGATAGATACTCTTCCGTGATGCCGCTTTCTATTGCCCTCCCTCGACTTTGAATGCGTGCGAGTAAAACTGGTACAGGACAATGCAAGTAAATCAGCAAATCAGGGGGAGGTAGCTTGGAGACAACCAAATCGAACACACGCCGATAAGCCAAGTAATCACGTTCGTTCAAATTGCCAATATGGTGCAAGGCTCGAGCGAAAATGTAGGCATCCTCGTAGATACTCCGGTCTAATATTGCCGATTGCGGCATGGTTGCCAGTTGCAGGTATTGCTCTGCCCGGTGACCGAGGAAGAAAATCTGCAGGTGAAAGGACCAGGAGCGCATATCGGCATAGAAATCTGCCAGGTAAGGGTTATCAACTACCGATTCAAAGGCAGCATGCCAGCCCAGGCGGGCGCCGATGCGTTCGGTGAGAGAGGTTTTACCGGCGCCGATGTTCCCGGCAACCAAGACGAGGCGGTTGGTCATAGAAGGCACTCAATCCACAAAACGATATTTAATCAACGTCCATAGTGCTACGAAACCATCTTTCGCTTTTATCTTTTTACCTTCGCTGTATTCACGCGGGTAGAAAACGATTGGAACTTCAAAAATCCGCACCTTGCGCTTGAGCACTTTGGCTGTGAACTCGGGTTCGAAATCGAAACGGCGGGCATGGAGAGGCATCCCCTCAACGACCTGCCGCCGGAAGACCTTATAACCGGTTTCCATATCAGTCAAAATATTGTTATAAAGAATGTTAGTCACCAGCGTTAAAATTTTATTGGCGACCATATTCCAGAACAGGATCGGCCTACGCGACGCGCCCAGGAAACGCGAGCCATAAACCACGTCTGCAATATCCTCCTGAATCGGCTTTAATAAATTAGGGTATTCTCGTGGGTCATATTCAAGATCAGCATCCTGGATGATCACCACATCCCCGCTGACATGCTTTATCCCTGTACGGACAGCAGCCCCTTTGCCCTGATTACGCTCGTGAAAGATCACCCGAACAGTATCTTTTCCCGCGTACTCGCTCAGAATCTGGCGCGTGCCGTCAATTGAGCCATCGTCCACCACTACAATTTCGCTGGCAATATTCATCGCCTGCACTCGCTTGAGAATTTCGCGAATGGTATTGATTTCATTGAAAACCGGAATCACGATGGAGATGTTCATATCATGTATTATACCTGTACGAAATGTAAGTAGCAATCAACCTTGTTTGATCTATACAGCGTGCTATAATCTTTACAGGAACTTAATAATATGTATTTTTGGAGAAAGCTAGATGTCTTTTCTTCGTCCAAAAACAGCCCCAGCAGAGACCCAAGACGCTCCGCCGGTTAACGCCTTTATCCCACCGCCCATTACCAAGATCGAAGACACTGGACTGTCTCTTCTTTGGCTTCAGGATCTTGCCATTAAAATCCTCTACTTCCAGGGATACCTGACCGGATTTAAAATCGCAGAGGAGATCGCCTTACCCTTCGCAGGGATAACTGACCAGATTTTAGAGGCATTAAAGAGAGAAAAGCTTGTCGAAATTAAGTCATCCCAGCAGATGGGTCTCGGGGAAGGCTCGTATCAGTATGCTATCACCAACGCTGGAATTGACCGAGCCAGGGAAGCCATCGAACGTAGCCAGTACGCCGGCCCGGCACCGGTGCCTATCAACGTTTACAATGCTTCTGTTTTACATCAAAGCCGCAGCCGAACTACGATAACAAACCGGGTGTTGCGTCAGGCACTTTCCAGCTTAATTCTGACAGAAAAGACATTCCAGCGAATTGGCCCCGCAGTCAATTCGGGAACGTCGATCTTCATGTATGGTCCCCCCGGCAATGGTAAGACCAGTATCGCCAGAGCAATCGGGCATGTCATCCTGCGTGAAAATATGTACATCCCTTTCGCCATTTATATCGATGGTCAGGTGGTAAAGCTTTTCGATTCAGTCAATCACCAGCTCTCCCGTGAAGAAGACTCCTCACCCACAGGCACAGGCTCATTACGCTCCGGTATCCGGCGAGACACGCGCTGGGTCAGAATTCGACGGCCGTTCATTGTCGTAGGTGGCGAACTCAACATGGCAGGTCTCGATCTGGTGTTCGATGACGTAAATAAATATTACGAGGCTCCCTTTCAAGTGAAGGCAAATGGCGGGATATTTCTAATAGACGACTTTGGCCGCCAACAGGTGCGTCCACGAGACCTTCTCAACCGATGGATCGTCCCTCTGGAAAACCGAATCGATTACCTGACGCTCCACACCGGGCGTAAAGTGGAAATACCGTTTGATGTACTGGTAGTGTTCTCCACGAACTTACCTCCTAAAGACCTTGTAGATGAAGCTTTCCTGCGACGCCTACGCCACAAGATCGAAATCGGAGATCCGAGCTATGATGATTATCGGGAGATTTTTAAGCGTGTCGCTAACGATAAAGGCGTGGCTTATAATGATAAAGGGCTGGCATACCTTTTACAAGAATGGTACATTAAACGCAATCGCAAGCTGCGCGCCTCCCACCCTCGCGATCTATGTGACCAAATCCTGGACATTGCTCACTACATATCGGTAGAGCCATCAATGTCCGTTGATTTAATCGATAAAGCTGCTGAATCATACTTTGTAGAGATTTAAGCTGGCTGCATTTAAACTTATTGCTGTCTCAGGTTATGCCTGCTTTTAATTACACCAGCCTGCCTCAACCCACAAAATTTGCCCATCGGGGTTCAAGTGCCTATGCCCCAGAAAACACACTGGCAGCCTTCGAGTTGGCGATCTCCCACCAGTCGGATGCAATCGAATTTGACGTTAAACTAAGCGCTGACAGCCATGTCGTAGTGATTCACGATTTGACAGTAGACCGCACAACCAATACCCTACCTGAGAAAGTCGCAGATATCGTCCAGAAACACGGTTGGGATTTTCACCAACGACCCCATCCTTGCGCGGGAGGTGATCTACAACTCGTCTAATAGATAAAACTTCCAGGAGGAGTATGATACCTACCGATTGGTTGAAAGAAGCACAGCAGCGGATATCGCCGCACATCCAAAAAACGCCGCTAACCTACGATGCTAAAAAAAACTTATATTTTAAATGGGAGAACCGGCAACTCACCGGCTCATTCAAAGCGCGCGGCGCCTTCAATAAGGTACTTTCACTACAACCTTGGGAAATCGCCCGCGGATTGGTTAGCGCTTCGGCAGGGAATCACGGTTTGGGTGTCGCATTCGCAGCAAAAATTGTCAACGCCCGGGTTACCGTTTTTGTTTCGGAGAGCGCGGTCCGTTCTAAAGTTGAGGCGATCCGAGCTGCCGGCGCCACAATTAAAGTGGTTCCTGGCGGCTATGGCGAGGCTGAAAAAGCCGGTTTGGATTATACTTCGACGAACCAAGCCACATGGATTTCACCGTATAACGATGGTCAGGTCATCGCTGGGCAGGGCACCCTCGGATTGGAAATTCTCAAGGACTTACCCGAGTTGGACCAAGTCACTTGGGTAGTACCTGTGGGTGGAGGTGGATTGATTTCGGGAATTGGAGCCAGTCTGAAATCCGAGGCTCCAGTTCCCTGGCACAATTTTGTTCAAAAAGCCAGGATGGTTAGATTGGTCGGTGTGCAATCTGAATCCTCTCCTTTCATGCACAACTATTTCTACACTGGAAGTCAGGCAGACACCCTGGAATTTCCCAGCCTGGCAGACGGTCTTTCCGGACCGGTGGAGGAGAACTCGTTGACCATCTCACTGGCGCGGAATTATGTGGATGAAATGGTATTGGTCAGTGAAACCGAAATTACACAAGCCATTGCCTTTGCCTGGCATTGTTACCACGAACGAATCGAAGGCTCGGCAGCTACAGCCCTAGCGGCGGTTTTATTTGGGAAGGTGACGACCAGACCGGTAGTGGTGGTGATTTCCGGAGGAAATATTCAACCGGAAGTCCACGATGAGATCATAACGAAATGGACACAGATATAACCCCGGATGAGATCATGGTTGTATGTATGGCCCGCCAGGTAAATGATGGCGAGGTTGTAGCTCAAGGGCTTGCTACTCCATTGGTTGCTGCTGCATACCTCCTGGCGCGCGCCACCCACGCTCCAAATATTTATTTTGCTTCAGCCATTGGCCAGGGAATTTGCCGCCAGCCTGCTCCGTTGAGCATCTCCCGAGTGGAGAGCCTTTGGCTGGATCGTTCGCTTACAAATATTGGTTTTGTGCGCGCTGCCGCGGACGTTTTACCAACCTTAAAACCGAAAGAGTTTTTCCGTCCAGCGCAAATCGATCCCTTTGGGAATTTTAATAACGTGGCAATTGGAAAGGATTTCCTCCCTCCGAACCGTAAGGCACCACGCATGCGGATGCCAGGAACAGGAGGAATCCCCGATGTCACCACATTTATTAGCGACATCTACTTATACGTTCCGCGACATTCCAGAGTCACTTTTGTCCAGAAAGTGGATGTTCGCTCCGGACTAGGGCACGCTCCAGAACGCAAAACTGGTGAAGGCCCACGATACCTGGTCTCAGATCTGGGACAATTCATATTTGAGAAGGGGAGAATGCAACTTGCCTCTTATCACCCTGGGATATCACTGGAACACATCCAAGCTCATACGGGCTTCGAACTGCAAACCAGCCCGGATGTCCATGAAACACCCTTGCCCACTATAGAAGAATTGCACTTACTAAGGGAAGAAATTGATCCCCTCGGCATCCGCCGCCTCGAATTGCTCAGTGGTGCAACCCGTCGCAAGCAATTACACGAAATCTTGGAGAAGGAATACATTTCTGCAATATGAGAAACTCGTTGGTGAAACGACTCATTCTTCTTACCGTTATCCTGAGTCTGGTCTCCCCCTGGATTAATGTGCAGGCGGGTTTCCTCAACCAAATCGCATCTCCCGCGGAAAAAGCACAAGAGCTTCTTGAACAACTTTCCCCGGAAGAGCGTGTCGGTCAGCTCATGTTAGTCAATTTTAAAGGAAATTCGATTGGCGAGGAAACTCAAATCTATGATTTAATCGTCAACCACCATATTGGCGGGGTAATTATTTTAGCTGCCAACGACAATATTCCCGGAGGAGACAACTCGCTATCCCAAGTGCAGTCCATGAACCGCGAGTTGCAATTGAGCAGATGGGCAGCTTCTCAGCAAGAGAAAACTCATCCTGTAACGGGCGATGTGTTTCGCCCGAACTTTGTCCCATTATTTATTGGAATAGCCCAAGAGGGCGACGGTTACCCTTATGACCAGATCTTAAATGGCCTGACGCCGCTTCCTAACGAGATGGCTTTAGGTGCCACCTGGAATCCCGAAATGGCTAATCAAGTAGGTAAAGTATTGGGAAGTGAATTATCCACTCTAGGATTTAACCTCCTACTTGGCCCTGCGCTAGATGTGTTGGAGATTCCTCGACCTACCGGTCCAGTGGACCTCGGGACGCGCACCTTTGGCGGAGATCCATTTTGGGTTGGGATCATGGGAAGCACTTTCACTTCTGGAGTCCATCAGGGTAGCAATGAGAGAATCGCACTCGTTGCCAAGCACTTCCCTGGAAATGGGGGGTCTGATCGCTCGCCAGATCAAGAAGTCGCCACAGTGCGCAAATCATTAGAACAGTTAACAAATTTCGATTTGATGCCATTCTTCGCGGTGACGGGTAATGCTGCTTCTCCGGAAGCAACCGTGGATGCCCTGCTTGCTTCACATATTCGCTACCAGGGATTTCAAGAGAATATCCGCTCTACTACCCGCCCTGTCAGTCTTGACCCACAGACCTTTCAACAACTGATGAGTTTGCCAGCCCTTGCAACCTGGAGTGAGAATGGGGGATTGGTTATCTGCGACAACTTGGGAAGCCGCGCGGTGAGGAGTTTCTACGAACTAGCCCGCCAAACCTTCGACGCTAAGAGAGTAGCCCTGGATGCTTTCCTGGCTGGTAATGATATTCTATATCTGGGTGAAATTACTTCAGCGGAGGACCCCGACTCGTATACTTCAATTGTGAAAATCCTGGATTTCTTCACCCAGAAATATCGGGAAGACCCTGCATTTGCACAACAGGTTGATGAATCTGTGCTTCGTATCCTCACATTGAAATTCCGAATATACTCGGAATTTAACCTTGGATTTGTTTTATCAGGTACGGAAGAGATCTCCCACCTTGGAAAATCCCACCAATTAACCTTTGATGTGGCTCGTCAAGCTGTGACGCTTATCTCCCCTACCCTTGCAGAGCTGAACAGTGTACTTCCCGACCCACCGCGGTTTGGAGATCGAATCGTCTTTTTCACTGATGTCCGCACTGCGCAACAGTGTTCCCAATGCCTCCTTCAATCTGTTGTAAGTGTTGATTCCTTTCAACGGGCAGTCACCGGACTTTATGGACCGCAGGCTGGTAGCCAGATATTTCCAGCGTATCTGTCATCTTATTCATTCGAGCAACTTCAACAATTACTGGATGGAGTCGAAGAAGCCCAACCGTTAGAAAACGTAATCCGCAGCGCTCAATGGTTAGTTTTTGCCATGATGGATGTAAATAACTCCTACCCCGCCTCCGATGCCTTGCGTCGCTTCCTTTCCGAACGTCCGGACTTGTTCCAAACAAAACGTCTGGTGGTCTTTGCCTTTAATGCCCCTTATTACCTTGATGCCACCAATATTTCTAAAATTACTGCATATTATGGAGTTTATAGCAAGAATCCCATATTCATCGAAGTTGCCTCGAGGTTGCTCTTCCGAGAGCTTGAACCGTCGGGTTCTTTACCCGTTTCTGTGCCTGGTGCAGGATATGATTTAATCACTGCCACCTCTCCAAATCCCGATCAAGTCATCCCCTTACTCCTTGATGCCCTTCAGCCGGAAGTATCACTTACGATCACTCCTTTGACAACTGCGCCTGCTCAGGAGTATCACATTGGCAGCACAATTCCTATCCACACAGGTGTTATCCTGGATCACAATGGCCATCCAGTTCCAGATGGAACACCGGTGCAATTTATCATCACTATGAGCAATGGACCTAATCCCCCCTCTCAGCCTGCCACCACCACAGACGGCGTCGCTCGGACTACTGTTAATATCACCGGTTCAGGCACCTGGGAGGTCAAAGTAGAAAGCGAACCGGCTAAACAATCCGAAATCCTGCGCTTCGAGGTCGCGCCTGAAACCGGATTGGGCGGCACCGTCTTTCCTACCGATACGCCCACACCGACCCTGCCCCCCACATCAACTCCTACTCCTCCCTTGGAATCAGGCGAAGAACCTGACGGACGTTCGCCATCAAGCCTCAACATATTGGATTGGATCATTGCAGTTTTGGTTTCTGTATCTCTCGGGTATGGTTCCTACCGTCTCAGTGCATTAAACGGCCAAGTGCGGTGGGGATTAAGGGCGGGTTTACTATCTCTGATAGGAGGGCTTTCAGCTTACAGCTACCTCACCCTGGAACTACCTGGCAGCCAGGCACTCTTAACCAGTCTTAACCGGTGGGGCTTGTTTTTAATAACTTTGCTGGGAGCCATCATAGGAATAATCGCGGTTTGGATTTGGCGTATGGTGAAAAAACGACCTTAACCATTCGAGGGGCGCATTGGATTATTATTATCACTTCGCAAGGGTAAGAACCAAGGACAATATAGCAAGACCGGCGGATATCCAGATCATAGCCATTTCCGTTGGAGAAGACACCAGGTCGAGCAACGTGGGCGAGGGTAAAGAGGCGCGCGGCTGGCTGGAGGGATTCCAATTACCTAATAACGCCTGGCGGAAAGCTTCCACATCTTGAGGCCGTTCTTCCGGATGCAGACTCATCGCCCACAATATAGCTCTTTCGGTGCGCATACTGATGTCTGAGTTCAACTGCCTGGGAGCCAATAGAGAGTCAGGATGCAGAAAGCGTTCACGAGCTTCAATCGGAGATTGATTGGTAAGTAAGTGGTAAAGCGTTGCTCCAAAGGCGTATACATCGCTGCGGGCATCCGTATGGCCACTATCCCCACCATATTGTTCCAAGGGTGTGTATAGTGCCGTACCGCGGCCTTGCACAATCGTTACCGTAAGCTCTTCAGACGCCAATATTTTTACCAGGCCAAAATCAACCAGTTTTAAAAATCCATTCGGTGTGAGCTTCAGGTTGCTGGGTTTAATATCCCGATGCAATATTGGGGGGTTCTGGATATGCAAGTAAGTTAACGCATCCGACAATTGGCTGGCCCAATTGAGAACGTCACGTTCCGATAAAAAGTTTTCCTTTTGCCTGGCTTCCATCATTAATGTGCGCAGATCTTTGCCTGGCACAAAATCCATGACCAGATAATCACGCCCCTCGGAGGAGAAGAAGTCTGAAACCTTTGGAAGATTGGGGTGGTCTAGCCTGGCCAGCACCGTCGCCTCGCGTTGGAATTGTTCGCGCGCTTGCTTTAACAGTTCACCAGGCAAGGAACGATCGTGTTCAACCTCCTTCAATGCGCACTGACGCCCTTCCAAGCGAAGATCGTCCGCAAGGTAAATACTCCCCATTCCCCCCTGACCAATGATCCGGTGGATTTTATAGCGACTCTTGACAACTTCTCCAGCTTTTAATGGCGTAGGCATAATATAGCTTTTAAACCCAAAAAGAAGACCAGGCGGCGTCCGGTCTCCATACGGGGCGAAAATTTATGATATTATACTCGGGGAGATAGGAATATGGAAAAGAATAACGATGAAGCGCCAATTTTGGTCGCTCAAACCGGACCATTGAACGGGCAACGTTGGCCTTTACGAGCTGCGGTATTAATTGGCCGTGAGCCCGAGTGTGACATCGTAATTGCTGAGCGGCAGGTGTCTCGACACCACGCTCGCTTCATACCTACTCCTAAGGGAATCCTGCTTGAAGATATGGGCAGTAAAAATGGTACTCACCACAATGGTCTACCTCTTATTGATGCAACTCTTCTTGAAGATGGGGATGTCATTCAGATTGCCCTCGTTCAACAATTCTTATTTGTAAGTTCAGACGCTACCATGCCTCTGGTAGGGGAAGACCTCGAACAACAAACAATCCATACCGGGCGTTTACGCCTGGAGAAACGGTCCAGAAGAGTATGGGTAGGTGATCAGGAGGTCTTACCACCTCTCTCCGTATCTCAATTTCAGCTATTGGAAACGCTCTTTTCCAACCAGGGTCAGGTTGTCTCTCGCAACCAGATCATCTTGACGATTTGGAGTGAAGATCAGGCTGTTCTGGTATCCGAACAGGCGTTAGATGCCCTGGTCCGGCGTTTACGTGAGCGTTTGTCCAGTATAGACCGCTCTCACGAGTATATTGTCACTGTCCGAGGACATGGAATGCGTCTGGATAATCCAGCGGCTTAATCCTTTTTATTCCCGGTTTCCGCCAAATAATTTTCAGCCAGTCGGTGAATAGCCCTCACCTGGTTAGCCAATTCGTTATCACCCTCGGATTGCGCCTGGTAAGCCAGGTTTGCAAGATCGTTGATCCATTCAGGCGAAATCAATTCACGGTGATCATCCAAAAGCTTACGACGCTCGTCATCAGTCTGGCCAGCTAATAAATCCTCAATAAGCTGGATGGCAGGAGGCACTGTGCTAACCTGCTGAATCACTGCAATCACCTTTTGAAGTTTATCCAATTTTTCCTGATCGTTTTTCTGTTGGGCTTTTTCCAGTGAGGTGTTCAACTCCTGTAAAAAAAACTCATCGATAGCAGGGATAAATTGCAGGGTTGTTTCACTGATATTATTAGATTGAAGTATGCGATCGAGAAGCTGGCGGGATTGGGTAAACCGCGCTTCCAACTGCTTATCAATTTCTGCAGTCAACTCCAATAACCGTTCGCGTAATTCAATGAACTTTTTCCGCTCATCGCCCTGGGCTTTCTCCAATCGCTCGCTAAGTGTTTGAAAAAACACATAATCCATTCCAGGTCTGGCGAGGCTTACCAGAGCTCTTAAGCGCACCTCGTTCGGTGCGTTTATCACCAGTTGGAGAAGCTTTTCGCGCGTCAGTTCCTGCCCGGCTTCTTTGAGAGACCGGATAGCCGCTTCTACCTCGGCTGTTTGTTCCAGCACCCGCTTTCCATAAGTAGTCAATGGTAAAAGGCTCTTTTGCAAATCGGATAGTTTTCGGGCTGCCTCCTCTTCCCCCGATGCTGCTGCCGACTGAATCAGGTTGCTGATCAGGGTGAAAAACTGGGCATCCATTTGCTTTTCTTCCTGCCTGGCTAACTCAACACGGACATTTTCAGTGGCATCCTGCAGACGTTGAATTAGTTCCAGCTTTTGTTGTTGCTCCTGGATGTATTCTTTGGTAATCCCATCAGCCTCTAGCACTCTTTCCACCAAACCTTGTAAAGTTAACACAGGCTGTGGACGAAATAAATAACCCTTGCGCAATTCCTGAGGCAGGTTATTCACCACCTGGTTTATCAGGCTGCCTAAAAGCTTCTCTTGTTCGGTCTGGGAAATGCCAATTTCTGGGGGAACAAAGGTTAGCAATAATTCCTTTTGTGGATCGTGATATACAATTGGTGTTGCCAGGTTGCCCTGAAATCCGCATAATGAGCATTGGACGATATTGAACGCCCCCGTGAGCAGTGTTTGTTTTGCCACAGGATCTGTGTTAAGATCGAATAACTGCTTGAGGTCCGCCTGGATTGGCTGGCGGCAGCCTGGACAATTCACCATAGTTTTCGGCATGTAACTCTCCAATAATGAGTTCTAGATGTGTCTCAAGTATGACAAAATAAATTACATTTGTTCCGCTCGATGGAATTCCCGTCTGACATCTTTAGGTAAAGAAAAACAGATGCGCGCTCCAACACCTGGCTTTGGATCCACCCAGATACGACCACCATGCGCTTCGATAACTGCCTTCGCCAGATATAATCCCAAGCCAGCACCTTTACTCGTTCGAGAAGCGTCGGAAGACCTGTAGAAGCGATCGAAAACGTGTGGAATATCCTCCGGTAGAATCCCCGGGCCCTGGTCGCTAATACAAACAATGACCTGTTCGGGAAGGTTTTGCCCAGATATTCGGATTTCACCCCCATCGCTAGAATATTTAATTGCATTTGATAATAGATTCGAAAGCACCTGGGTGAGGCGATCCTCATCTGCCATAATCACAGGAAAACCTTTTGGGAAATCTACCAGGATTTCGTGGCGATCGGTTTGGGTGGAAAATTTTAATGCAATCCTCTCGGCAAGCGCATCCAGGGCTACATCTGAATGGTTGATTGCCAGGGCTCCAGCTTGCAGGCGGGATGCGTCCAACAAGTTCTCGATCAACTCTGTCAGGTGGTCAGTCTCCTCTTCAATAACCTTCAGGCTATCTTGTACTACAACACGATCCCAGGTGGCATCCTCCCTTCGCAGCGTGCTAACGTAGCCCTTGATCAAAGCTACTGGCGTCTTCAACTCGTGACTGATCACTGAAATAAAGGTGCTTTTAATTTCATCCTCTTCACGGAAGCGGGTGATATCCCGAACTGTGGCAACTATATTGAGAAGGTTTCCCTCCGGATTGATAAGCGGAGCATAAGTAACACCAACCGGTAAAAACAATCCGTTCGGTCTTTCCAGATCTCCCTCGACGTACAATGTGGCGTTTGGGGTTAAAGGCCAACCGCCCACCTCTGCTCTCTCCAGGCTGATACCATCCTTTAGGTGAACCCAACGGATCACGTTCTCATGTGACCGCCCGTGGATGGCTTCCATGGGGATGCCCAGCATGTGAGCAAATGCGGGATTACAACGCTCAATGGTATGGTCAGGTAAAAGGATTAAAATGCCATCCGCCGCCGAGTCCAGTAAGGCATCCATCCGCTGTTTTTCCCGACTGGTCTGGGTGTATAGTTGAGCGTTATGCATGGCGATAGCTGCCTGATCAGCAAAGCTTTGCAGTAAAGCCCGGTCATTCGATGAAAATACGGTTGGGTAATTGCGAAAGATGAAAATCACACCGATCACCTGCTGCCGGGCAAAGAGCGGTAATCCGACACCCGTTAACATGCCGAAACTCGCAGCCCGCGTCAATTGTTGCACGATTCGGTTGATCTCTTCCAGTTCAAAAAGAGCAGGGTCCCCCTGATCCGGCACTTCTGCCAATAATGATTCCAGATAATGGAGAAAGGGAGGTGTCAGACCTTGATTGGCCGATACTTTCCAGCCCCCTTTCTCCTGACGTAACGCAATCAATCCAGCCTGTCCGGCAAGCATCTCGGCTGTGACTTTCAAGATGCGCGCCAGGAGATTATCCAGGTTGAGTTCCTGGGTAATCGCCCGTGAAATTTCCAGTAAATAATCTCTTTGGCGAACTCGAAAATCAGGAAGCAACGCTTGGTGACTCCTTCTCGCTTATGGTAATCGCTTCTTCGAGAATTCCCAGAGCCTCATCAACCTCGCTGCGCGTCACGCTCAATGGTGGCGCTATGCGGATTGTGCTCTTTCCACACCCCAGAAGCAATAACCCCATGCGAAAAGCCAGGTCTACAATGTTGTCACGTAATTTTTCGGCGGGATTCTTCGTTTGGCGATCTTTTACAAATTCCACGCCAATCATTAATCCCCTGCCACGAACTTCGCCGATGCTTGGATGGCGCATCATGATCTCGTGCAGTGCATCCAGCGTGTATTCACCTACTTCAGCTGCATTTTCCAGATATTGCTCATCAATCAGCTTAATGGTCGCCAAAGCAGCCGCACAAGCTAAGGGATTCCCACCGAAGGTGTTACCATGCGATCCCTTCGGCCAGGTCATAATATGCTCTCGGGCGATGGTGGCGCCCAACGGCATGCCAGAACCGATGCCCTTGGCGGCGCAAACAATATCCGGTTCCACGTCGAAATGCTCGATCGCCCACCACTTACCGGTTCGACCCATGCCGGATTGCACTTCGTCGACAATAAGTAAGATACCGTAGCGGTCGCAGAGCTCACGCAAAGCAGGAAAGAATCCAGGCGTCGGAACAACATAACCGCCCTCTCCCTGAATTGGTTCCACCAGGATGCCGGCAACATTATCGGGGGGCAAAATGTGCCCGAGCACCTGTTCTTCGATATACCGCACGATTGTCTCACCGTAGTCTTCGCCAGGATTGCTGGCTAGAATGGGGCGGTATGGGTCGGGAAATAGCACGTGTGTGACGCCACTCATCAGGGGGTAGAAATCTCGGTGGTAGATAGGCTTGCTGGCTGTAAAAGTCACCGCGCCCATTGTGCGCCCGTGAAACGCCCCAAGAAATCCGATAAATTGGGAACGGTTTGTGTAATGTCGAGCCAGCTTGATAGCTGCTTCCACACTTTCCGTACCGGAATTCGTCATGAAAGAAACCGCGTTATCCAGAAACGGAGCGAATTCATTCAATTTTTCGCCCAACTCCACCCACTGCTCGTGATAAAAATCGGATGATATGTGGATAAATTTTTCAGCCTGATCCTGGATGGCTTTGACTACTGTTGGATGGCTGTGACCAGTGGAGACGACGGCGATTCCGGCATTAAAATCCAAAAAGCGATTCCCATCCACGTCCCACACTTCGATTCCCCGACCATGATCCATAACGAAGGGATAGCTACGAGGGTAGGAAGGTGAGATGACTGCTTGATCGCGCTTGATTAAAGCCCTGGCCTTCGGGCCTGGCAAATTCATAAGGTTCATACGGCTTTCTCCTGGTAAAAAAATAATACTTTGTTAAAGGATTGGCGTGAGAATTATATCATCGCCCAACGTTGGACAAGACTGTTATAATCAGCCTCCGGATTTTCTACTTCGTTCCCCACTCCCGGCAAGGGGATTATAATCATTGCCTTGGATGATCATAACATCGGCGCCCATCTAAATGTCCAAATCATTTCATTTCAATCTATTAGCAAGAGATAAGCGCGCCCGCGCTGGCATCTTGCACACACCTCATGGTGATATACCCACCCCGGTCTTTGCGCCGGTCGGCACCCAAGCCAGCGTGAAGGCAGTTACACCCTCACAATTAAGCGACCTGGGCGCTTCTTTAGTCCTGGCCAACACTTACCATCTCTATCTGCGTCCCGGCGATGAGTTGATCGCCGAGATGGGAGGTTTGCATCGCTTCATGGGCTGGCAAAATCCGCTGCTGACCGACTCGGGCGGCTTCCAGGTTTTTTCTTTAAAAAGTGTCCGCCAGATCGACGAAGACGGGGTCACGTTCAAGAGTCATATTGATGGATCAACCCACAGGCTTACCCCCGAGAAATCCATAGCCACCCAGGAAAACCTGGGGGCGGATATTATCATGGCATTCGATGAGTGCGCCTCCCCCTCCGACCGAACATACAACGAGAATGCGATGATGCGTACCCACACCTGGGCAGAACGCTGTTTAAAAGCAAAAACTCGCCCTGACCAGGTGTTATTTGGTATCGTTCAGGGAGGGATTTTCCTCGACCTGAGGCAATCTTCAGCGGAATTTATCACCTCACTGGATTTCCCCGGTTATGCCATCGGTGGTTTATCGGTCGGTGAGACTAAAGAGGAAATGCACGCCGTTTTGGATACCGTTGATGGAATTTTACCGGAGAGCAAGCCCCGCTATTTGATGGGTGTGGGAACCCTAGAGGATATCCTCAACGGTGTTCTCAGAGGCATCGATATCTTCGACTGTGTTTTGCCAACTCGCCTGGCACGGCACAACACGGTGATGACCCGCACCGGGCGTTTGAACCTGATTAACGCTGCCTTTGCCCATGATCCCACGCCGATCGAGGAATCCTGCAATTGTTATACATGTCACAACTTCTCCCGCGCCTATCTGCGCCACTTAATAGTGGCCAGGGAAATGCTAGCCGCAACCCTACTCTCAATCCATAACCTGCACATGTTAATTCACTTTACGCAAGAAATCCGTCAGGCGGTTTTAGAAAACCGTCTAGCCCATTTCACCGAGGATTATTATCGATCATGACGCTTATTCAATCGATCTTATTGGGTATAGTCCAGGGTGTCACCGAATTCCTGCCTGTCTCTAGCTCTGGACATTTAGTTCTTGTCCCTTATCTTCTCGGGTGGGATTTGCATTCCGAAAACATGTTTTTCTTTTTTGTTCTGGTCCAGGTAGCCTCATTAGTTGGGGTTTTCGCCTACTTTTGGATGGACATCCTGGCAATCCTGAAAGCCTTCGTTGGCGGGATATTATCCAAAAC
>Ga0299912_10001895_pt1 | contig 16989 bp, 17 predicted proteins | sample RVTome_2_FD_207667 | JGI IMG/M metagenome (GOLD analysis project Ga0299912, IMG submission 207667) | Soil microbial communities from uranium-contaminated site in the Upper Colorado River Basin, Wyoming, United States - RVT95D214 (version 2) ... | reverse complement strand
CTCGACATCCCTCTGGGTGCAGCCATCGCCAAATGGTTTGTCAAGAAGAGGGGCACTGCTCTCACCGTCATGCGGGTACCTATAGGCTTTTCGGGCATCATAGTAGTGCCTTTAATAACCTGGCTCATGGGTCTTTACGGCTGGCGCATAGCCCTGGTAATAGGGGGGGTGACGATGTGGCTAATTGGCCTACCCCTGACTTGGTTTTTCGTAAGACCGCATCGACCGGAGTACTATGGATTATTGCCGGACGGCGAGGAGTCAAGGGCGGGGAACCCCTCAGATACGGCAGCAATCATAAGGGCCGGGGTGGAGTACGCCGAGGAGATAAATGAACTAGAGTTCACCGTACGACAAGCCCTCAAGACACACACCTTCTGGATAATGGTCGTTTCCCACGCCTTGAGCGCCATGGCCGGCCCCGCCATCACCATACACCTCATCCCGTTTCTGACGGATATGGGAGTCAATCCTATGATCGCTGCCACGGCCATGGGGTTATTGGTCCTCATCAGCATTCCCGGCAGGCTAGTCGGCATCCTTTTGGACCGTCTCCCCGCTAGCGCTTTGAGATACGCATTGGTCGGTCCCCCTGTCTTGGAGTCTGTGGGGTTGGCAATTCTGATTTCGTCTCAGAAGATAGCAGCGATCTACCTGTTCTTGATTGTGTATGGAATCGGGTACGGAGCACAAATCGCCGTCTCGGGTCCAGTGATGGGTCGCTATTTCGGACGGAAAGGCTACGCCACCATCAATGGCGCTATGGGGTTTGTCAATATGCCCATTGGAATGATTGCTCCCATATATGCCGGTTGGACCTACGACGTCACTAGCAGCTATATGAGCGCCTACATTGTGGTTACTGCGTTACTCTTTCTATCGGCTTTGGTGATATTCTTCGCTACGCCTCCCAAACCGCCAGCTAAGTTGACCGAGATCAACGACATCCTCTAAATAAGTCGTGGGCTTGACAGAGTCATAGAGGACTATTACGATGGATATGTGAAAAGGGGAGCAAAGCGAAGGTGATGCACGATGCAAATAGAAGTTCCCTATGGGCTGGGAAAGACACATATAGAAATCGACAGGAGTCGGTTGGCAGGGATAATAGAGCCTAACGTTGTCCCAGTGGGCGACGAGTTGGAAACCATCGAGAGAGCCCTCGATAATCCCATAAACTCGAACAGCTTTTCTAGCTTCCTTTCCGATGCCAAAGATTTATTATTCATAGTTAATGATGCGACAAGGCCCACCCCCACTGTCAAAATCCTCGAAGTCATATACGACAGAGTAAAAGACAAAAACATAAGATTCATCGTCGCTACCGGAATCCACCGACCCCCTACTGAAGAGGAATTCCACTTCATCTTTGGCAAGTTCTACTCACACTTCAAAGATCTCATCGCCGTCCACGACGCCAAAAAAGACGAGGACATGGTCTACATAGGCACCTCCGCGAATGGAACGGAGATGTATGTGAATAGAATAGGGGTGGAGGCACAGAAGCTCGTCACCATCGGCTCGGTGGAGCCGCATTACTTCGCCGGTTACACCGGAGGCCGCAAATCCTTCCTTCCGGGAATCGCTTCCTACAAAACCATTGAACAAAACCACAAGTACGCCCTTAGCCTCCAGGCTCAATCTCTAGCTCTGAGGGGCAATCCGGTGCACGAGGATATGATAGATGCCTTAAAAGCCATCGAAGGCAAGGAGATCTTCTCTATCCAGACCGTCCTCGATAAAGATAGGAAGATCTATAGTTGCACCGCGGGGCACATCCACGATTCCTTCTACGCTGCCATCGAAAAGGCCCACGAGGTATTCTGCGTGCCCATCAAAGAGAAGGCTGACATTGTGGTGTCTGTTGCCCCTTATCCCATGGACATCGATCTCTATCAGTCGCAGAAGGCGCTAGACAACGGCAAACTGGCCTTGAAAGAGGGCGGCATTCTTATCATGGTCTCCCAGTGCCGGACGGGCATTGGCGACGAGGTCTTTTTCCAGTTGCTATCGAGCTGCCGAACCCCTCAGCAAGCCCTGGAGAAGATCAGCGGTGGCTACAAACTGGGATACCACAAGGCGGCCAAGATGGCGGAGATCGCCACCTGGGCTGAGATGTGGGCGGTGACCGACCTCGATGATAAGCAAATGGAGAGCGTGTTTATACGGCCCTTCCACAATCTTCAAGAAGCTCTAGAGGCTGCTTTGGTTAAAAAGGGGAGCGATGCCAAGGTTCTCTTCTTAATGGATGGCAGCATCACGGTGCCCAAAAGCGAGTAGCAGGAAAGCGAGGCGTTAGGCTATGAGCGCAGTTTCCAGTTCCGTTTTGGAGAATGCCCTTGCTAGAAGATTCAAAGGTCAGGTTTATTCTGATACGCCTTCGTTGGAGAAGTATTCCTTCGATGCCAGCATGTACAGAGTGAGGCCCACCGTCGTGGCCTGCCCCCTTGATGCTGAGGACGTCATGACATGCATGAACGTGGCCAATGAATACGGTGTGCCGGTAACAGCCAGAGCAGCCGCCACGAATCTTGTGGGTAGCTGCCTCGGCAAGGGCATCATCCTCGACGTCTTCAAGAACATGAAGAGGATCTTTGGGGTGGAAGAGGCGGGGGGCAGACACTTTGTGACGCTGGAGCCAGGGGTGGTTTATGATACGCTAGCATCATACTTAGCGCGGTATGGTCTCTTTCTGCCCCCTGACCCGGCGAGCCGCGAGGCGTGCACCATCGGGGGCAATGTCGCCCTGAAGGCCAGCGGGCCGCGCGCGGTCAAATTCGGAAGTATGGACGATTACTTGGCAAATCTGGAGTTCGTCACCGCTGAGGGGACACTCGTAGATACTTCCCGACCGGAATCTATTCCTGACCACATCAAGAGGGGCGTCCTCGGCTTAAAAGAGAGGGTATCTCGGGATGAAGAAACCCTAAGGATATTCCAATCTAAGCAGGGAATGAAGATCGCCAGTGGCTACAACCTCACCGCCTTGCTAAAACACTCTCGAATCGAGGACATTGTCACTCACCTCATGGTGGGCAGTGCTGGCACCCTGGGCATCTTCACCAAGCTGAGGATGGAGGTAAAGGAGACCGTTAGCGGGAGGGCCAGCAGCTTAATCTATTTCCGAGACTTACCCGAGGCTGCTGACGCAGTCCAATATATAAAGGCGATCGGGGCAGTAGCCATTGAGATATTGAACTGGAGCTCACTACAAATAATAAAGAGGCAAAGGCCGCAACTAGACATCCCCGATGAAGAAGCCCACATGCTCCTGATAGAGTTCTTGGGAGAGGAAAGGTTCGAACAAATAAAGCAACTGGAGAAGCTTATCCAGGATAAAGGTTACAGGATTCATGGCCAGGTTCGCTCGGAGACGGATCCTGTAAAACAGAATCAGCTCTGGGCAGCGAGAAATGCTATGGTTCCCATCCTCTCCACTTACAATCCCTTGTTGAAGCCAGTGGCCTTCGTCGAGGACATCGGGATGACCAGAGAGAATCTGGCCAACGTTGTCGTTGAACTAGAGAAGATCTTCGCCAGATACAATTTGATCACGGGCATCTACGGTCACGCCGGAGACGGGAACCTTCACCTCAGGCCTTTGGTGAATCTCGATAATCCAAAAGATGTGGAGCTTCTACCCAGAGTGATCGACGAGGTCTACGATGTCGTTCTGAAGTATAATGGCACCCTCACCTCCGAGCACGGTATAGGTAGGTTGAGGACCATGCACTTGGAGAAGGAATGGGGCAAGACTGTCGTCGGTTACATGCGGGAAATCAAAGAGATTTTCGACCCCAAGGGGGTATTGAATCCAGAGGTCATCTTCAGTGACCGCAAGGTCGACGACGAGCTGAAGTACCCTATACCTTATGCCAGTGAAATAGACATAGCGTGCATGGATTGTGGTTATTGCATGTCCGTGTGCCCCATCTCGGCAATTAAAGGGGGGGAAGAAGGGGCCAGGTCCTTCTTACATTTGATAAGACTCAAGAATGAGGGACATATCTCGCCAGCCGAAGCAAGGCAAATCGATAAGGCCCTTTCATTCTGCCTGGGCTGCTTAAGGTGCAAGGTCAGGTGCCCTAGCAAGGTAGATGTTTGCAGTATGGTAGAGGCAGAAAGGACGAAAGACCCTGAAGCCTTTAGCAAGACAGGTCCCTTGATGAGGCTCTTGACTTATGATCTGGATAGATTGAAGACTATGGCTCGTCTTGTGGGAAGTGCAAGACCCATCTACGACAATTCGGTGGGCAGATTCTTCATGGAGCTTGGCTCAGCCACTTTGGGAGGGCCTTTAGGTATATCTAAGTGGGATAGAGGGCGATATTTGCCAAAACTGAGAAAAAACAGGATTGAAGATATAGCTAGGGAATGGGTGAAACCTCTGGCCGATGCCAAGATGAGGGTGGGTATCTTCGTCGGTTGTGGCAGTGCCCTCCTCGATGACGGCATAATAGAGGCTACCGTGCGAATCCTGCAAAAGAATCGATTTGAGGTAGTGATTCCAGAACAGGGCTGCTGTGGTGTTCCCATGTCCCACTATGGATTCGAGAGAGAAGCAATGTATAACGCCAAGAAAGCCATTGATTCCTTCAGCCAAGCTCAAGTAGGTGCTATTGTCACCACCTGCGGCTCCTGCGCTAAAGGGCTGAAGGAATATTCACAGCTTTTAGCTCAGGATGAGGGCTACGCTCAGAAGGCGAAAGAATTTTCCACAATGAGCTATGACGTCAGTGAGTTCCTATGGAGCCATCCGGAAGACCTAGGCATTGAGTTCAACCATAAGCTGGGACTCAGGCTAGCCTATCACGATCCCTGTCACTTGGTGGCGGCCGGGGTTACAGAACAGCCCAGGCAGATACTTCGGAATATCGCCGAAGATTTCGTCGAAATCGCCCCTGGCTGTTGTGGAGGGGCGGGGGCCTACATGGTCCTCCATGCGAATGAATCGAAGCAGATCTTCGATCTGAAGGCCCAATCCATACGAGACAATAAGCCCGATTATATTGTCTCCAGTTGTCCCGGCTGTGTCATCCAGATCAAGGATGGCCTGCGCAGAAACGAACTGAGCGCTGATTCTTTGCACATTGTACATTTGCTGGATCGATACTACCAGTTGAATGACGTCTATAGGTGATCTTACTGTCCAACGGCTGGCCACAGAGATTCCAGGCTTCGACGATAGACCTCGTGAGTGTGGCTATCGTATAAGATGAAGACTACCTCCCGAAGGGAAGAGTTTTCTTTGAGAAAGTCGATCACCGCTTGGAGTGCCACACGGGAGGCCTCCTCCACGGGATAGCCATAGGCACCAGTGCTGATAGAGGGAAGGGAAACGGTAGTCAGGTTGTGTTGCACCGCCAGCTTGAGGCTTTCCTGATAGGCGCTAGCTAGTAACTCGGCCTCCCTAGCATTGCCACCCCGCCAGACGGGGCCGACGGTGTGAATGACATAGCGAGCTTTTAGGTTCCCACCGCTGGTGATAACGGCCTGGCCGGTGGGCAGAGGGTGCCCCAATTGCGTCCTTATCCTCTTGCACTCCTCGAGGATGGTTGGCCCACCAGCCCGGTGGATGGCCCCATCCACGCCTCCCCCACCCATAAGGCTTGAGTTTGCGGCATTGACAATAGCATCGGTTTCTTGCTTGGTGATGTCCCCTTGTTTCAACGAAAGCTTCGTCTTATTGATAATGACCTCCATTTTTGCCTCCTGCTGTGAAATTGGCTTGCCGCAACAGCAAAATATTCCGGTGTCCTTGCAATTATATCATGTACCCTATCCCCTTCCCCTCATTTAGGGGAAGGGGAAATGTTTTAAAGAAGGGGGGCTTTGCCCCTTCTTTTTGTGTCCCTCCCCCTCTCCAAAGTGGAGAGGGGGATTAAGGGGTGAGGTGGATAGAAAGTGTCACCCAATCACGGAACGAGTCTATAGACTTGCCTTGAGCGATAAAATGTTGTATAAGGTAAGAGACGCAAACGATGATTTCTTGTAAGGAGGAGCAAATGAATCTGGAGGACATCAAGAGTGTTGGCGTAATGGGTGCTGGTGTAATGGGCGGTGGCATTAGCCAAACACTAATCCTGTCGGGCTATAAGACCATCACGCGTGACCTAAAAGATGAAATACTGGAGAGGGCGAGAAACACCCTCATAAACGGTCGTTTTGGCCTGAAAGGTGGTGTCGAGCGAGGCAAGCAGACCCAGGAAGAGATGGACCAAGCCGTGGCCCGGCTCACCCTGACGACCAAGGTGGAAGATTTAAGGGACTGTGACCTCATCATCGAGGCCATAGGTGGCGCTAGCGGGGAACTGGAGAACAAGCCATTGAAGGTGCAGGTCTTTGCTGAGCTGGACAAGCTGGTCAAAAAGAACGCTATTTTCGTCAGCAACACCTCGACCTTTAGCCTTACCGACCTCAGCCAGGCGGTGGAGCGCAAGGATCGCTTCATGGGGATGCACTGGTTCAGTCCCGCCAATATTATGAGGCTGGTGGAGCTAATATATACTACGCATACCTCTGAGGAAACGATCCAGACATTGGAAGGCCTTTGCCAGCGCCTGGGCAAGACGAGCGTCCGTGTGAAGGATGTGCCCGGAGAGGATACGGGCTTTATAGGCAATCGTGTCATGGGTGCTGCCAGGCGAGAGGCACGCAAAATCGTGGAAGAGGGGATAGCCACCGCCGCAGATGTGAATACCGCCATGATGCTCGGATTTAATTGGCCAGCGGGACCGCTGCCAGCGGCGGGAGCACCCGGTGCCAGGAGCGGCTGGCAATAAGTCGCCAGCCTTTCCAGTTGTCAAGAGAAGCGCAAGCCTCGTAATAGCTCACGTATGAACGCCGAGCGCCTGGCGAGCTCTGGCCGAACGATTGGCATTTGTGCGAAAATGCTTGCACAAATGGCTTTGTTTATCTTTGAAGCGGGCAACGATATCCTCAGGGAGGATCGCTAAGGAGGAAATGACAGATCTACATCACCATTTACTCCCAGGTTTCACCTGCCACCGTAGGTGAGAAAAAGCCTTCCTTGCAGCTTTTCAAGATATGGCCATTAACTCCTGCTTATATTCATCCAACAGTGTGTAGTATTGCGAATCCAGTTGCACCAGGAGCCTTCGCCATTCCTCCTGAAACTGTGGCTGGCCCTCCACATTAATCCGCATTCCACCCAAGGTGCCTGCCTGCTGTTGGGTAGCCTTTTGCATCCGCTGTTCAATGTCCATCCTCAGGTTCTCGTAAGCTCGCCTTCTCTGCTCTTCTCCCTCTTTTTCATAGTGATTGAAAAGTCGCCTCATTTTCGTGTACACATTCTCTACGAGGACGTTATCCTTCTTGAGGGCTTTGATGCCCTCCATCGCCTTCCTATTGATGGATCTGGAATGTTCGTTCCGGGGTAAATCTATCCCCCTAAGGAGGATGGCCCGAGCCCCCTCGACTACATATTTTCTGGTTGAAGCGTCATACTTGCTAAGTTCTGCTATCAGATTAGCTTCACCCTTTAGATAACGAGCAGCAAGGCTCTCCCCTTCCGGGATGTATTTCCATTTGCGCAGGTCTTCCTCTGATGCCTTCCCCAGTGCCTCAGCCTTTTCCATTGCCCGCTCAAGGGCGCTCTTCATCTCACTCACAGAGCCCTCCCCCGCCTATTCTACAAAGACACATCAGCATCTTTCCCTGGCGCTGTTCTATCAAACATTCGGACTGGTTCAGCAATTCCTTTTCCTGCTCGCCTAGATTTGTGGGCGTTGACACCTTCACAATTACATTTTAGCCCATTTTCGGCTGATTTCAACTTGCACAACTGAAGGTGATATTTGCAGAAAACGCGACAGAGTACACCAAACTTGCAGAAGGGGCTAAGACATCTTGGGGAGTACCTGACTGCCGGCGAAAGTCTACCCTAAACTCGAGGATCACGCATATGTCCAGCGGGCAAGATATTCTATTTCCTCGATATCCGATGGGGTCAGTTCCCTCTATTGCGCTTTATTCGCCAGCTCATGAACAATCAGGACGGGGACTTTCACACAATGGGATACCCGATCGCTCACACTCCCCAAAAGCAGGCCAGCGACGTGGCCTCTGCCTCTTCTCCCCAACACTACGAGGTCGAATTTCTCGTCCTCAGCTATCCTGCAAATGGCGTCTGAAGGTCTTCCCCACACCGAGCGTGTGGTTATACGTTGGCCTGTGGGCGACAGCGCTTTTTGGGCAGAGGCCAAGGCAGAGGTGGCTTGTTGCTCGAGTTGTTGTTGCAAAGCCTTCCCGTCAGGAATGGTTTCTAAAGAGGGTCCGCCCGCTGCGCCCAGCGCATTTGAACTCAATTCCTTCACATAAAGGGCAGTGATTTCACAGTCCTCAATCCTTTCGCATAGCTGCCCCACATATTTAGCCGCCTTTTCCGAATACTCCGAGCCGTCTGTCGCTAGAAGAACTTTGAACATTTGATTCCTCCGTCATTATTACTTGGATCGATCGTCTAACAGTCTGGCATGACTTCACAGCCAACCGACCGGCCTAGTCCGACCTTTTTTGGTCACAAACGCGAAATAACCTGTAAGAAACTGTCGTCCTACTGTGCTTTCGCCGCCAGTTCATGAACGATCATTACGGGGACTTTCGCACAATGGGACACCCGGTCGCTCACACTGCCCAAGAGGAAATCGGCAATTTGCCCTCTCCCCCTCCTCCCCAACACAATGAGATCGAATTTTTCCTCTTCAGCTATTCGGCATATCATTTCTGAGGGTCTCCCCCAGGTCGAGCGCAGGATGGGTTGCTGGCCTGTACGCGCCAGCACTTTTTGGGCAGTAGCTAAGGCAGAGGTGGCTAAGGTGTCCAATTGTTCTTGCATGAGCCTAATGTCAGGAGCAGTTTCATAATAAGGCTCCATCCCTGAACCAAGGGCCCAAGAACTAATATCCTTCACATAGAGTGCGGTGACCTCACAATCATCCATTTTTTCGCACAACTGCCCGGTATACCTAGCCGCTTTTTCGGAATATTCCGAGCCATCTGTCGCTAAGAGGACTTTGAACATATAAATACCTCCTTATTAGTGAACTATCAAAACCGGGGCTTTGGCCCGAGTGGCTACTCGCTGACTCACGCTGCCCAAAAATAGGCCGGCGATCCCGCCTATACCCCTCTCTCCCACCACTATAAGGTCGAAGTTCTCTTGCTCCGCCACTCGGCATATGACATCAGGTGGTCTCCCCCATTCCGCGCGCAGGATTACGCGCTGGATAGAGTCCTTCAATACTTCTTGGGCAGCAGCCAAGGCGGAACTAGCTATCTTATCCAATTGTTCTTGCATAAGCCTGCTATCGGGGAGTGTTTCAAAATAGGGCTCTTCCGCCAGGCCCAACACCGAAAAGCTGAGGTTCTTCACGTAGAGAGCGGTGATCTCACAATCCTCTAGTTTTTCACATAGTTGACCTATGTATCGAGCCGCCTTCTGAGAATACTCCGAGCCGTCTGTCGCTAAGAGAACCTTGAACATCTAGCCTCCTTTCTATTTATCTCCTAATGCTGGCCTGTGCCAGTTTGTCTGCCACCCAGCCAATTCCGAGTTCTTGTAGTTTCTCAAATGTGGGCAGACCACTACTGGCCTCCCATCCCATGAGCTTATAATAGAAGTGCTTTGCCTGTTCCATCTTAGTCGGGTCTATAGCCACCTCTTTCAACGCACCAGCCCGAGGAGGAGAGAAGAAGCGCTGTGGTAATCTATCATCTTCAGTGGTCAAACCTTCCCTCGTATTGAAGGCACGAGCCATGGTCACCGCCCGCTCACCCACCACCATCCCCTCCACTAGCGAGCTATTCCAACCAGCGACCGCTCGCACAATGTCCATAGTTTGTTGGTAATCATAGGGAACAAAGGAACACGTGACAAGGCAGTCTCTAAATATGCTCCAACAATGCATCTGCCTAAGTAGAGCCGCCTTGCGCGGGCTGAGATCATCTAATGGAATGGGGTCCAATATCCCTAACGCTCTGGCTCGCTGGAGGCTCGCCCCCTCTTGCGCGAACATGGTATCGTGAAGGCCAACGCCGTGATCCGCTCCGTGGGCAGCGACGGAATAGCCAAGCCCCAGGCCTTGCTTCAGGCGCGGCTCATGCATCCCCATCTCCACCCCTTTGACCTGTATAGCAAATTGCTCTGCCCCACCACCAATGTGTCGGGCAGCTCGCAAGCTCCCTTCGGCCAAGAGATCGCCGATTCCCTCTCTCTTGCCGATCTTCTCGATAATTTGCACCATGGCCGCGGCATTCCCAAAGGTAAGCTCGATGCCATCAGTATCCTTCAGCGAAAGGAGGCCGTTCTCAAAGCACTCCATAGCGAAGGCCACCGTCCCTCCCGTGGATATGGTGTCCAGGGAATAAGCATGGCAAAGATCGTGCCCCTTGGCAATAGCCTTGAGATCGCCAACGCCACAGTTGGAGCCGAAAGAGGCCAAGGTCTCATATTCGGGGCCTCCATAGAAGGGATCAACATTATATGGCTCTTTAACCTCCACCACCTTCTTGCAACGGATGGGGCAGGCGAAGCAACCCTCCATCCCGATGCGGATAGTATTCCGCACTGCCTCAGCGGAAATGGCATCCACTTCTTCAAAGTAGCCGTCGCGGAAGTTACGAACGGGCAGATTGCCCGTGAGATTGCCGCCCGCCATGCCGGCGCCGGTGCCCAAATCGTGGAAGCCTCGGGCCAACTGCATATAGTTTCGAGCCATCCACTTGGCCCAATGAGACACCTGATCAGGGTTCGCCATTTGGGGAGCGGTATGTCCTCTCACGGCAATGGCCTTCAAATTCTTAGAGCCCATCACCGCTCCCATGCCCGTGCGTCCGGCAGCGTCCTTGAGGTCGTTTATGATGCAGGCAAAGCGAACCTGCCTCTCTCCTCCCGGTCCGATCTGGGCTGTCCTGATGAGACGATCGCCCAGTTCTGCCCGGATAGCCTGCTGCGACTCTTTAGTGCTCTTTCCCCAAAGGTGACCGGCATCCCTGGTGTCTGCCTCACCATCATGAATCCAAAGGTAGACAGGTTTTTCTGCCTTTCCTTCGACGATAATGGCGTCATATCCCGCTCGTTTGAGCTCTGCCCCCCAAAAACCCCCTACCTCCGACTTGCCAAAGGCATCGGTCATGGGCGATTTCGCCCCCACCGCATTGCGTCCACTCCCCGGCAAAGGGGCACCGCTTACCACACCTAGCGCAAAGATCAACTTGTTGTCCGTACCTAGAGGATCAACGCCTGGCTCAAGCTCATTAAGAAGATAATAACCAACAAAACCTACACCGCCGAAATATCGACGGTAGAACTTCTCCTCCGGTTCCTCAACCCCAATACTGCCGCTAGTAAGGTTGATCCTGAGCACTTTCCCGGTGTAGCCATAACTCATAGTCGCCTCCTCACCTCTGCCACATTTCCAAAAGGCATCCTCAACCACCGCCAAAAGGCGGAAACACCATTATTTTACCACCCTCCTTCAGCGAGGATGCCTCATCAACGATATTACCGTTCAAGCTCACCACCCACACCTCGCCTTCCTCTACCCCCAATTGTAGGAGCAGGTCACTGACGGTCCTGTCTGCTTCTACCTCCAGGTCAATGACCTCTTCCCCCTCCTGAAGATATTTGCGCAGATCGCCGAAGAATTGGACCGTTATCTTCATCGCAAATACACCCCATCAGGCGTACTGTAAAAGATAACCGCTTTCCTGCGGCAAGTCAAGGGCTTGTAGCCAACTCCTACAAGGGTTAAAATGTTTTCTAAGGAGGATATAAGGATCGAGGAGAAAGCCAAAGCCCTGCCTGTTGTAAAGCCACCGACGCCTTTCCGCTACTACATCCGGGCGGATAAATGCACTGGTTGCCTCCTATGTGTCAAAGCCTGCCAGGGGAAAGCCCTGAGTGGCGAGTTTAAGAAGCCCCATGTCATTGACCAGGAAAAGTGTACCAGATGCGGAACCTGCTTTGACGTGTGTAAGATAAAGGCGGTATTGCGCCTCCCTTTGGAATAAGCCCGTCTGCCCTCAAGCCGAATAGTGACCCAACGACACTTACAACTGACCTGAGGAGGTTACTCAACCTATGTCTACCGAGAAGGAAAAAGATGTCAGGCCTTCCCCTCAAGCACCTACGTCACCCAAGTACCTTTGGCATAACGGGAAACTGCTTCCCTGGGAAACAGCGACGGTACACATCACCAGCATCGGTTGGACAGCTATATCGGCTGTCTTCGAGGGGATCAGAGCCTATTGGAATGAAGTGGAGCAGGAGCTACATATCTTTCGTCTGGAAGAGCACCTGCGCCGCCTGGCCAACTCTATGAAGCTAATGCGCATGATCCCCCCCTTCTCCCACCAAGAGCTGAAGCAAGCCATAATTGAGCTACTGCAGGGAAACGAGCTGAAAGAGGACTCTTATATCCAGCCCCTGGTATATTTTAGCGGCGCTGTACCTGGCTATCGAGCCGTGGAGGGCCAGCCTGCCGAGATCCTCATAACTACCAGACCTGCGCCTTCCAATCTGAATAGCGGCAGAGAAAGCCACTGCTGCATCAGTACATGGGTACGCATTGGTGATAATTCCATGCCGCCTCGCGCCAAATGTCTGACCAATTACCAGAATAGCCGTCTAGTTTCCACGGAGGCAAGGATCAACGGCTATGATAGTGGCATCATCCTGAACACACAGGGCAAGGTAGCAGAGGGAGCATATGCCTGCATTTTCATCGTCAGAGATGGAATGGCCATAACCCCCGGCGTGACCGCAGGCATATTGGAAAGCATAACCAGGGCAACGGTCATCCAGTTTTGCCACGAGGTTTTGCATGTGCCAGTACAGGAGAGGGACGTGGACAGAACGGAGCTTTACATCGCTGATGAGGCCTTTCTCTGTGGCACCCTGGCCGAGATCGAGCCTGTCGTCTCCGTCGATCGCTACCCCGTAGGCAGTGGGGAAGAAGGCCCTATTACCAAGGCAACGGAACGCCTGTACCATGACGTAGCCCGTGGTCTTGATTCCCGTTACACCTCCTGGCGTGCGCCGGTCTGGCAAGGATAGTTATCCCGATGTCCCGACTCCGTAGGTCGAGACTCCCCCGATTCCATCGGGGTCGCGACTCGGAGGACTCGGAGGAATCGGGGTGCAACCCGAACGAAAAGAAATGCCGATGAAGTTCGTTGCCGATGCCAATTTGGGCAAACTGGCCAAATGGTTGAGGATCGCTGGATACGATGTCTTGTTTTCCAGAAACATCGATGATGATTCCCTGATCCGAATCGGGCTGCAGGACGGGAGAGTAGTGCTCACCAGAGACACCCATATACCGCGGCGCCGTGTTGCCGCCAGCGGAGAACTGAAGGTCATCCTCATAAAATATGATAATGTGCAGGATCAATTGCAGCAGGTGGCCCAAGCCCTGGTTCTCGACCTGAAGGCTCATCCTCTGTCCCGCTGCATACTGTGCAATCAGCCCTTGATTCCCACGACCAAAGAAGAGGTCAGAGATACGGTGCCCCTCTATGTTTTTAACACCCAGTCGCATTTCAGCAAATGCCCGGTCTGCGGTAGGATCTATTGGCAAGGAACACATTGGTACAATATGGAAAGAGAGTTGGAGAAATTGACGAACCCTCAAACTACCTACTAAAACACATACCTACTAGGGCCTCTCACTCAGATTGTCCTTCAAACCGTATTTGGTCAGCCTAATAGAGAGTAATCCACTTTGTTGACAGGAAAGACCTAGGAGTCTATGATGGGCTTGTTTTTTGAGAAAGCGGAGTGCTTTCTTTCATACGGTTCAGGGCCAGGGACTATGGACAAGCAAACCTAACTAAGTTAAAATAGCGGAAATGAGGTTTTGGGAAAGACGCCCCCTTTTTGAAAGCATAACTCAGCCCGGCGGTCGACCGGGTTTGGTCAAATACGCTGGTAGGAGGGTTGATTGCGCGACTACGAGTTGGTAATGATCGTCAGCCCAGAGATCGCCGACGAAGATGTCCCTGCTGCTATAGAAAGGGTGAGCCAATTTATCACTGGTAGAGGAGGGACTGTTGTCGAAGTGGACCAGTGGGGGAGACGCAGACTTGCTTATCCCATAAGGCACTTCAACGAAGGAATTTATGTCCTAACTCAATTCAGATTGGAACCTCGATTGGCAGCAGAATTAGAGGCTAACTTACAGATCTCAGAGGAGATCCTTCGCCACTTACTGGTTAGGTCGGGTAAGGAAGATGATAGCGACCCCTAATCTGACTATGGTTATGATAGGGGAAGAAGGAGCCGAGAAAGATGGCAGGGTTAAACAAGGTGATGGTCATAGGCAATGTAGGCACCGAGCCAGAGATGCGTTTTACTGCTAGTGGCACTCCGGTAACCTCCTTCCGGATGGCCGCCAGTCGCACCTATACCGCCCCTGACGGCGAGCGAAGACAGGAAACCGAATGGTTCAATGTAGTCGCTTGGAACAAGCTGGCGGAGACTTGTAACCAGTTCCTAACCAAAGGCAGTAGAGCTTATGTCGAGGGTAGATTGCAGATACGTAGCTGGGAGGGGCAGGATGGCATGAGGCGTTTTCGTCCGGAGATAATTGCCAACACAGTCCTTTTCCTAGAGAGGAGGCCGGTGGCCCCTTTCCCCGCTGATGAGGAAGGCAGTCAGGAGCCCTCTGACGACCTGGGGCCAGACGACCTTCCCTTCTAGGAGCAGAAGTTCCTGATCAAATTGAGCAATAACGCTAGTAAGAGCGAGTTATCTTAGCTTAGGCGGAGGCGACAATAGGGTAAAGTGAATGATAATAGGAGCAGAAGCAAGCAATGACACAACCATCGGCAGCTAAACGGGGCACCAAAAGGCGGTACTTCCCCAGACGCAGAGTTTGCTCCTTTTGTGTGAACCACATGGAAGACATTGACTATAAGGATATTAACCTGTTGCGCAAGTATATCTCCGAACGGGGAAAGATCGAGCCTCGCCGCAAGACGGGCAATTGTGCTCGACATCAGCGTATGGTCACCACCGCTTTGAAAAGGGCACGGCATATCGCCTTGCTTCCCTTTACGCCGACATACGCTCGTCCGTCGGGAGGCGGGAGCCTACGCGAGAAGTAGACCCACTGGGTGCCCACTCCGCTTTTGTTGTCCTTTGACGGCAGGCCCCTACCGAATGAGAAAAGCCGTAGCCCTTTTTGCACAAAAGGAGCCCTATGTCGAGTAGAAAGCAAACTAGCTCCTCTAGAAGACCAGTCAGTAGACGCCAACTGTCGCGGCGCCAACGCGAGAAGCGTTTGCAGCATCTTGTGTGGGCACTCGGCGCTTTCTTTCTAGTCTTGATTGTGGCCATACCTGGTTATGCTTCCTACGCAGAGTACTATCGCCCCCCCAGACAACTTGTGGTGAGGGTCAATGACACCACCTACAATATGGGATATTATGTCAAGATGCTTCGGCTGTTTCAAATATTATCAACTGCACAAGGACAAGAGTTCAACTTGGGATTGGTCCCCTTCGAATTGGTACAACTCTTGGAGGATAATGAGCTAATCAGACAGGGTGCACCACGACTAGACATTAGTGTCACCGCCGAGGATGTATCTCAGGAGATACGTATGCGAATCCTGGGGCCGCCCGACCCCGAGGAAGAGGAAGACCCGGCAAAGCTGGACAAGGAGTTTCAGCAGGGCTATCGGCAGTTGCTGGAGATCGTCAGGTTTTCAGATAAGGAATATAGAAGGATCGTCGAGATAGACCTTTTGCGCGAGAAGCTGCGAGAGCAGCTTGGCTTACAGGTGCCCACTGTGGCTGAACAGGTACACTTGCAAGGAATTTTCTTCAGCAGCGAGACAGAGAAGAATCCAGAGGAGCAGGCCAAGGAGATAGCCAATAGAGTGGCTGCCGGAGAGGAATTCTCGGCTCTGTCCCGCGAGCTATCCGAGGACGATACATTGAAGGAGAATGACGGCGATATGGGGTGGCTGCCCAGGGGGATTGTGGGCGAGAAATTTGATGAGGTTGTCTTCAATCTGGAGCCCGGTAAGGTCAGCGAGCTCATCGCGACGTCCGAGGGCTACTATGTGCTCAGACTACTAGAAAAGGCGACAGCCAGGGAGATCGAGGAGGGGGCTAGAGAAGCACTTAAGGACCAAGCGCTGGCTAAGTGGCTGAGCGAGGAAAGAGGACGTAACGAAGTGGTTCGTAGCTTCGATTCCAAGAAATATGAATGGGCGGTACAGCAGCTCCCCCCCTCCTCCAGTCAAAGCAGCGAAAGCAGCGAAGGAATCTAGATCCTGGCAATTTGAAAAGATGACAAGATCAAAGGAGAAAAAGAGGATCGAGGTGGGCTTAATGGGACTGGGTGTGGTAGGAGGAGGGGTGGCCCGGATCCTCAATCAGAAAGCAGACTCATTAACCCAACAGGTAGGGTGTCCTCTGGTCATAAAGAGGATACTGGTGCGTGATCCCGCTAAGAAACGCTCGCTGCAGGTGGATCCGGAATTGCTCACTACTAACGCCAAGGATATTATTGCCGATCCCGATATAGATGTTGTCGTCGAAGTGATAGGGGGCGAGAGTCCAGCCCTGGAATTCATAAGGGAATCTCTCCTCAGAGGTAAACACGTCGTCACTGCCAATAAGGAGGTTATAGCCAAACATGGCCGGGAACTCCTCGCCTTAGCCCATCAACACGGGGTGGACATCCTTTATGAGGCCAGCGTGGGGGCGGGGATTCCCTTGATTGGCCCCCTGAAACAAGGCCTGCTAGCCAACCACATAACGGCCATTCGCGCCATCATCAACGGCACGACCAACTATATCCTAACCCGGATGTCCCAAGAGGGAATGGACTTCTCCGCCGCCCTGCGACAAGCCCAAGAGTTGGGATACGCCGAAGCTGACCCGACCAACGATGTAGAGGGAATAGATGCCGCGTACAAGCTGGCCATCTTGGCCACCCTAGCTTTCCACACCGAG
>Ga0299912_10001894_pt1 | contig 16992 bp, 15 predicted proteins | sample RVTome_2_FD_207667 | JGI IMG/M metagenome (GOLD analysis project Ga0299912, IMG submission 207667) | Soil microbial communities from uranium-contaminated site in the Upper Colorado River Basin, Wyoming, United States - RVT95D214 (version 2) ... | reverse complement strand
GTCCTGCGCGGCGACGTCGCCGCCGGCATGCAGCACATCGAATACCCGATCGCCGATCGTGACGACATCAAGCCCTATGTCTACGACGTGCTCGGCAGCGAAGAGGTGGTCACCGGACGCGGCACCGTGCGTGCGATCAAGGTACGCAAGGGCACCACCACCTTCTGGCTGGCGCCGGAGTGGGATTACCTGCTGGTCAAGCTGGTCCAGGAAAACGACGACAGCACCTACGCCAGCTATCTGCAGGCGGAAAAATAATACCGCCGACGGGATATGTGGGAGAGCAGGATGCTCCCCGACACACATAGCACGGACGCAGGATGGGTAGAGCAACGCGCAGAAAAAACACCCCGACAAGATTCACAGGATGATCCACGATGAACAGGATTTTTCGTCTTGTGCATCCTGAACAATCTTGTCCATCTTGTCAGATGATGTGTTCTTTGAAAGATCAGCTCCGGCGCGCGGCAAAGCGGCGCCATTCCCCCACCGCCAGCACCAGCGCCGCCAGCAGCAGCGGCAGGCCGACGTACATGGCCATGGCGCCCAGTTCGCCGGTGACGTCGCTCAGCACCACGTCGCCCTGGGCCCGGGTGGTGTAGATCTCCACACCGCGCCAGAACAACACGCCGCCCACGCCGCCCAGCCAGGCGATCCCCAGCAGGCGGGCGGCGTTCAGGCCGCGCCGTGCCGCGATGGGTGCGGCGACGATCAACAGCACACCCCACAGCCACCAGCCGGCAACGCGCGACCAGGAGAGTTCGGCGCCGTAGCGCAGTGTTTCCACCAGCGGGGTAAAGGCCAGGCGCAGGGTGGACGGCGGGCCGAGGTAGCCCGCCACCACCGGCGTGATCGCTGCTGTGTTCCGCTCGCGCAGCGCGCGCACCACCGCCGCGGCGCGCTCATCCGCCGTCATGCTTGCCGCGCCGGGAAGGCGCAGCACAGTCCAGGTGCGGGTAAAGCCGCCCCAGCCGTGCCAGTCGGTGGACGACACCAGCACCACCTTACCGGCCCGTTCCAGTTCCAGCATGGCCGCTCGCACATCGGCGGGTATGTCGGGGTGGCCGTTGTTGGCGATCTCGAAACCGTCGACGCCGGCGTCGGCCAGCGCGTAGATCGCCGGGGCATCGAGACGCCAGGCCATGGAGATCACCGCGCCCTCGTGTTGGTTGCGTACCGCAGCGATGAAGTGGCGGGCGTAATCGGTGCGGTCGGCCCAGAAGTCGGGCAGCGCCGCGCCCTCGCGCAGGCCGAGACCGAGCAGGAAGCCGCCGTACTCGCTGCCCACCTCGATGCCCGGTATCACCGCCAGGGTGGGAAACTGCCGCGCCGCCAGGGCGCGAGTGTAAAACGAGCCGGCGGGATCATCGTGTTCGGTGATGGCGGCGACGTCGTAGCCACGCGCCGCATGCCAGGCGAGATTGACCGGCGCGCGTACCAGACCGTCGTGGGAACCGAGGGTGTGGCTCTGCAGATCGGAGACGATCACGTCGGGATCGGCGACGGCGAGACGCCAGCCCGGAAAGTGCACATGGGAGACGAACAGCACGTAGGCGGCGAGACACCACACCGCCGCCAGCGGCGCCAGCGTCATGCGCAGGCCACGGCGCCACCACATGCCGCCGCACCACCAGCCCCACGCCAATGCGCCCAGCGCCAGCCAGACGGCAAGGGCCCCAAAGGCGAGGCGGAAATCGGGCGCGCCGAGCAGCAGGTGCCCCGGCGCCAGCAACGGCTCGAGCAGACCCGCAGCGGCGGGATACTCCAGGCTCATGCCGGGCACCGCCGCATAGTCGCGCGCATCGAAGGGCCCGGCCGGATCCCACGGCAGCAGGGCCGCCGCGGTGAGGACCAGCAACAGGGTCAAAATGAGGGTGCGCAGGCGCTCGGGTTTCATGGTTTGATTAGTCGCAAGTGACAAGTAACAAGTTCCAAGTAAAAACAAGGTTCTTTTAACTTGTCACTTGTCACTTGTATCTGCCTCACCGCGCCCATCGGTTGTCGCGCAGCAGTTCGTAGCTGAGCTGGTCGCGCGCCAGCAGTTGCCGTTCCATCTGCATGAACCCGGCCTCGGAGAGCCCGTCGCCCACCGTCTCAAGGCGTTCGTGCAGATTGTGTTTGAGGTGGGCGTGTTCGGTGATCAGCGCGATGCTCTGGCCACCCTCGGTGACGAAGGCATGGCCCTGCGTCTTCCTAAACACCGACTGCCCCAGGGCGGCGAACTCGTCGGGGAAGCCGAGCAGGTCGATGATGGTCGGCATCACATCCAGCTGCGAGGCCACGTTGTGATTGGTGCCGGCCGGCACGATGCCCGGCGCGTAGACCAGGAACGGTGTGTGAAACAGCTGGCGTAATCCCCCCTGCTGGAAGTGCGTCGCGTGATCGGCGGTGAAGATGAAAATGGTGTTGGCGAACCAGGGCTGCTGCCGCGCCGCATTGATGAATTCGCCCACACTCCAATCGGAGTAGTGCAACGCATTGATGTAACCGTTTTCGTCCACCAGGCCATGAGGGGTGCGGATCACGTGGCCATCCAGCTCCGGATACGGTGTGTGGGTGGTGCCGGTAAAGGCATAGGCCAGGAACGGCTTGCCCGCCTGGTCCAGCTTGCCCTTGAGGAACATCAGCATGTCGTAATCCCAGCCGAACGTCGCCAGCGTCGGGTCGGGGTAATGCAACAGCAGCGGGATGTCTTCCTTGCCGTAAAACTCCTTGAACCCGGCCGAACGGGCCACGCCCTGGATCTTGAAGGAATCGCGGTCGGAGCTCTGCACGAACACCGTGTGGTAGCCGTGACGCTCAGCCATGGCGCCGAGGCGGGTGAAGTTGGACACGCCGATGCCGGCGTCGATGCGCGGCAGGCCCTTCAATGCCGGAATGCCGGTCAGCGTCGCCTGCACCCCCTCGATGCTGCGCTGCCCGGCGGCATAGAAGCGGCTGAACTTGAGACCGTCGCGCGCCAGCGCATCGAAATTGGGCGTGGCGCCGATGCTGCCGCCGCTGAAGCTGTCGACGTAATCGAAGTTCCAGCTCTCCAGCAGCACGAACACCAGATTGTGGCCGGTGGGTTCAACATCGTAGCGCTGCAGCATCGGGTAGGCCGGGTCGATAATCGCTTGCTGCTCGCCCATGATGGCGACGGCCTGTTCCTGCGGATAAAAGTGATGATCGACCGGATCGAGATTGAGCGAAAATACCATGGTGGTAAAAACGCCGTTCAGACTCAAATGGCCATAGGCCGAATCGCCGTTGTCGTAGGCGTCGATGATTTCGATCACCTTGCCGCCCACGCCGCCGCGGCCGACGATGGCCAGGGCCAGGAACAGCGCGACGTATTGCAATGCCGCCCACTGCATAGTCCGCAGTTCGCCGCGCAGGATGCGTTGCCACAGCCAGCCCAAGGCCAGGGCGAACAGCGCGAACAACAGCAGGGCCCACCAGTACACGCCGAAGGCATAGTGGAGCATGAAGCCCCAGTCGTCACGCAGCAGCAGCAGTTCGTAGGACACGTGACGGCGCACCTGCTCGAAATAGAACACGTCGCCCACCAGCAGCAGCACCATGCCCAAGGTCAGCGCATAGGCCAGCCAGGCCAACGGGTCGAACCAGCCGCGCCGATCGAACCAGCGCAGCGGCAGGTTCATCAGCAGGAAGGGAATGGCGAATACCCGCGCAATCACCGCGCCGTCAAAACGCAGGCCGTTGCCGAAAGCCGAGAGCACCTGGCCGAAGCCGAGCTGCGCGAACTGCTGCGGATAGAGCACGTAGAGCAGCGCCCGCCCCAGGGTGAACAAGCCCAGGGCAATGGCGAACAGGAGCAGGCTCTTGTGCAGGCGGGTCATGGTCAGGGCTTCGGTCAGAACTTCTGCAGCAGGCGTTCCAGTATCTTCTTGAAGAAACCGCCGGGGGCGATGGTGATCTGCGCGTTGTCGACACTGATCTCGTCCAGCGCATAACTACTCACCGCAATATCCGCCTCACGGTACATCTGGTAGGACAGCTCCAGATCGGCGGCCCAGCGCGACAGGAAATCCTCGCTCGGGGCGATGAACACCACCCGGCCGATCTCGTCCTGGATCAGCTTGGAGGCACAGCGCGGACAGGGCGGATGGGTGACGTAGACGGTGCAGCCGCGCAGATCGCGCTTGGCGAAGATCATCGCATTCTCTTCGGCATGGATGGTCAGGTTCAGCTTGGTGGCGCGATCCACCAGCCGTTCCGTGGTGTCGGCGACGCCGGCGGCAAAGCCGTTGTAGCCCAGCGAGACGATGCGGTTGCCGTCGGTGATCACCGCGCCCACCTGCGATGAGGGGTCCTTGCTCCAGGCGGAAATGTGCGCCGCCAGGCTGAGGAAGCGGGTATCCCATTTCGTCGTGGAGGCGGAGGGTTCCGTGCTGTTGGTCATGGTGGTGACTGCCGTATCGGTTGGGCGGGGCAAGGCGAGTGACAAGTTACAAGTTTCAAGTTGCAAGTTTCAAGAAAAAAACCGGAAATCCATAAGAAAACGGGGCGGTAGTCCGCCCCGTCCTCTTGCAACTTGTCACTTGCGACTTGTCACTGGATAACGATCTTCGGGAACTTGGTGCTGTAGTCCTTGGCCTTCAGCGCCAGCTTGGCGGCGACACGGCGGGCGATGTCGCGGTAGATCTGGGAGATACGGCTGTCGGGCTCGGCAATCACGGTAGGCTTGCCGTTGTCCGCTTCCTCGCGGATGCGGATGTCCAACGGCAGCGCCCCCAGGAACGGAATGCTGTACTGCTCGGCCATGCTCTGGCCGCCGCCCTGGCCGAAGATGTGCTCTTCGTGGCCGCACTTGGAGCAGATGTGGATGGACATGTTCTCCACCACGCCCAGCACCGGCACCTCCACCTTCTCGAACATCTTGTAGGCCTTGCGGGCGTCGAGCAGGGCGATGTCCTGCGGGGTGGTGACGATGACGGCGCCGGACACCGGCACCTTCTGCGCCAGGGTCAACTGGGTATCGCCGGTGCCGGGCGGCAGGTCGATGACCAGATAATCCACCTCGCGCCACTGGGTGTCGTTGAGCAGTTGCTCCAGGGCCTGGGTGACCATCGGGCCGCGCCAGATCATCGGGGTGTCCTCGTCGATGAGGTAGCCGATGGACATGGACTGCAGGCCGTGGCTGAGCACCGGGTTCAGGCTCTGGCCGTCGCTGGATTCGGGGCGGGTACCGCTCACGCCCAGCATGCGCGGCTGGCTCGGGCCGTAGATGTCGGCATCGAGGATGCCCACGGTGGCGCCTTCGGCAGCCAGGGCCAGAGCCAGATTGACGGAGGTGGTGGACTTGCCGACGCCGCCCTTGCCGGAGGCCACGGCGATGATGTTCTTCACGCCCTTGATGTGCTTGACGCCCTTCTGGGCGGCATGGGAGGCAACCTGGGTCTTGACGCTGACGGCGGCGCTGCCGACGCCGGCCACGGCAGTCACCTTGCCCTGGATGGCTGCGGCCAGCTCGTCGGCATAGCCCTGGGCCGGGAAACCGAGGATCACATCGACGGTCACCTTGTCGCCGTCGATGGCGATGTTCTTGATGCAGCCGGCGGAGACCAGATCCTTCTCCATATAAGGATCGACGTACTGCTTGATTGCGTTCTCGACCTGCGCTTGGGTCACATTGGACATCTTGAGCACTCCGTAAAAGGCCGCATCCGGGGAGCGGCGGCAAAATCACCTAGTAAGCGAATCAGGTATTATAGGGCCACGGGGCCTTGATACAAAGGCCCGCCATGATACCAGAGTCTGTCCCTGCCCCCCGCATCGGGGTTCGGTGGCAAGTCCCTTCCATAATTGGTACTGTATGCCCCTTTTTCAAACCCCCGTAAGATACTGATAATTCCCGCCATGACGGACACCCCCCGCAAGATTCTGGTCACCAGCGCCCTGCCCTACGCCAACGGGCCGATCCATCTCGGCCACCTGGTGGAATACATCCAGACCGACATCTGGGTGCGCTACCAGAAGCTGCGCGGCCATCAGTGCCACTACGTCTGCGCCGACGACACCCACGGCACGCCCATCATGCTGCGCGCCGAAAAGGAAGGCATCACCCCGGAACAGCTCATCGCCCGCGTCTGGGCCGAGCACAAGGCCGACTTCGACGGCTTCCTGGTGGATTTCGACAACTATTACTCCACCAACACCCCGGAAACCCGCCGTTACGCCGACGACATCTACACCAAGCTCAAGGCCGCCGGGCTCATCGAGGTGCGCGCCATCGAGCAGTATTACGACCCGGTGAAGGAGATGTTCCTGCCGGATCGCTTCATCAAGGGCGAGTGCCCCAAGTGCCATGCCAAGGACCAGTACGGCGACTCCTGCGAGTCCTGCGGCACCACCTATGTGCCCACCGACCTGATCAATCCCTATTCCGCGGTATCCGGCGCCACGCCCGTCCGCAGGCAGTCCGACCACCACTTCTTCAAGCTGGGGGCCTGCGCCGACTTCCTGCGCGGCTGGATCAAGCCGCCCCAGGTGCAGGCCGAATCCGCCAACAAGCTGGCCGAGTGGCTGGACGCGGGCCTGTCCGACTGGGACATCTCCCGCGACGCCCCCTACTTCGGCTTCGAGATCCCCGGCGCCCCCGGCAAGTACTACTACGTCTGGCTCGATGCCCCCATCGGCTACATGGGCAGCTTCAGGAACTACTGCGACCGAAACGGCCTCGACTTCGACGCCTTTTGGGACAAGACCAAGGCGGCGCAGGAGAAGACCGAGCTGTACCACTTCATAGGCAAGGACATCCTCTACTTCCACGCCCTGTTCTGGCCCGCCGAGCTGGAGAGCGCCGGCTACCGCACGCCCAGCGGCGTGTTCGCCCACGGCTTCCTCACCGTCAACGGCACCAAGATGTCCAAGTCGCGCGGCACCTTCATCACCGCGTCCAGCTTCCTTGAGCACCTCAACCCGGAATGGCTGCGCTATTACTTCGCCGCCAAACTGGGCAACGGCGTCGACGACATCGATCTCAACCTGGAAGACTTTGTCGCCCGCGTGAACTCCGATCTCATCGGCAAGTACGTCAACATCGCCGCGCGCACCGCCAGCTTCATCGGCAAGCGTTTTGGCGGCAAGCTGGGCACGCACGACGATTCCACCCCGCTGGAAACGGAAATCAATGCCGCCGCCGGCACCATTGCGGAAAGCTATGAGCAGCGCGAATACGGCAAGGCCGTACGCGAGATCATGCGCCTGGCCGATCTGGCCAATCAGTACGTCGATGGCAACAAGCCGTGGGAGCTGGCGAAGGATCCGGCCAACGACGCGCGCCTGCACGCCATCTGCACCACCACCCTGCAGGTGTTCCGCGATCTGTCCATCTATTTGAAGCCGATCCTGCCCAAGGTCGTGGCGCAGGTGGAGCAGTTCCTCGGTACCGGCCCCCTGGCCTGGAGCGACATCGCCACGCGCCTGCCGCAAGGCCACGTGGTCAACGCCTACAGCCACCTGATGACCCGCATCGATGCCAAGCAGATCGACGCCCTCATCGCCGCCAACACCGCCAGCATGGCGTCGACACCTGACACTCACTCCCAGGTGCGCCACGCCGAGCATCAACAGCACGAGACCCAGTCAACCATGGACCCCATAGCCGAGACCATCACCATCGACGACTTCGCCAAGGTGGACCTGCGGGTGGCACGCATTGCCGCCGCGGCCTACGTGGAAGGCGCCGACAAACTGCTGCAGCTGACCCTGGACCTGGGTGGGGAAACCCGCAACGTCTTCGCGGGCATCCGCTCCGCCTATGACCCCAAGGACCTGGTGGGCCGCCTCACGGTGATGGTCGCCAATCTGGCCCCGCGCAAGATGAAGTTCGGCCTGTCCGAGGGCATGGTCCTGGCGGCCGGTCCCGGCGGCAAGGACCTGTTCATCCTGAGCCCGGACGACGGCGCGCAGCCGGGCATGCGCATCAAGTAGGCGGATGCAAGATACAAGTGCAAAGATACAAGGGGATTGCGAATGATCATTCTTGCCCACCCGCCGCTTCTGCTATCTTTGCACTAACCATTTAATGTACTTGTATCTTTTATCTTTCCACTTGCATCTGACTTCATGACCGAATACGCCCTAATCCTCATCAGCACGGTGCTGGTCAACAACTTCGTCCTGGTGAAGTTTCTTGGCCTGTGCCCGTTCATGGGCGTGTCGCGCAAGCTGGAGACGGCGCTGGGCATGGGCCTGGCCACCACCTTCGTGCTGACCCTGTCCTCGGTCTGCGCCTATCTCACCAACGAATTCCTGCTCGCCCCCCTCGGCATCGAGTACCTGCGCACCATCGCCTTCATCCTGGTGATAGCCGTGGTGGTGCAGTTCACCGAAATGGTGGTGCACAAGACCTCGCCCGTGCTGTACCAGGTACTGGGCATCTTCCTGCCGCTGATCACCACCAACTGCGCCGTGCTCGGCGTGGCCCTGCTCAACACCCAGGCGCAGCACAGCTTCCTCGAATCCGCCGTCTACGGCTTCGGCGCCGCCGTCGGTTTCTCCCTGGTGCTGGTGCTGTTCGCCGCCATGCGCGAGCGCATCACGGTCAGCGACGTCCCCGCCGTGTTCCGCGGCCCCGCCATCGCCCTGATCACCGCCGGCCTGATGTCGATGGCCTTCATGGGGTTCTCCGGGTTGGTGAAGGGGTAAGTTGGGATGGCGAGCTTTCTGTTGAGGAATAAGTTCCAAGTGACAAGTTCCAAGTGGCAAGAAAAAGCTCGCTTTTCTTTTCACTTGCAACTTGCAACTTGCGACTTGCAACTATGTTAACAGCCATCCTCGCCCTCGCCCTGCTCGCGCTGGCCTTCGGCCTGCTGCTCGGCTATGCGTCGGTGCGCTTCAAGGTGGACAGCGACCCCATCGTCGACAAGGTCGATGCGATCCTGCCGCAGACCCAGTGCGGCCAATGCGGTTTTCCCGGCTGCCATCCCTATGCCGAGGCCATCGCCAAGGGCGAGGCCGACATCAACCTGTGCCCACCCGGCGGCGAGACCGTGGTGATGGCGCTGGCCGATCTGTTGGGCCGCGACGCCAAACCGGTGGAAGGCGGCGTGAAGGAAAAACGGGTGGCCTACATCGACGAACAGATCTGCATCGGCTGCACCCTGTGCCTGCAGGCCTGCCCGGTGGACGCCATCCTCGGCGCCGCCAAGCACATGCACACCATCATCGTCAGCGAGTGCACCGGCTGCGAGCTGTGCGTGGAACCCTGCCCGGTGGATTGCATCAGCATGATCCCGGTGAAAGTGGAGCCGGCCACCTGGACCTGGCCCTACCCGGCCGCGGCCGCCAAGCCGGAACCTAACCATGGATAATCAAGCCAACCCCGGCACCCCGCGCCAGCTGTGGCGCTTTCACGGCGGCCTGCACCTGCCGGATCACAAGGCGCTGTCGAGCGGCCGGCCCATCACGTCCGCCACCCTGCCCAAGCGCCTGGTGCTGCCCTTGCAGCAGCACATCGGCGCGCCGGCCAAGGTGCTGGTGGAAGTGGGCGAGCGCGTGCTCAAGGGGCAGATGATCGCCCAGGCCGACGGCTTCGTCAGCGCGCCGCTGCACGCCCCCACCTCGGGCACGGTGGTCGCCGTCGAGGAGCGGCCGGTGCCGCATCCGTCGGGACTCTCGGCGCCCTGCATCGTCATTGACAGCGACGGAGAGGAACGCTGGACCGAACTGCATCCCCATGCCCACTGGGCGACGCTGGACGCCGGGGAACTGCGCAACATCATCCGCGAGGCCGGCATCGTCGGCCTGGGCGGCGCCGGCTTCCCCAGCTTCATCAAGCTCAATCCCGGCGCGCGCACCGAGGTCGACACCCTGGTGCTCAACGGCGCCGAATGCGAACCCTACATCACCTGCGACGATCGCCTGATGCGCGAGCGCGCCGGTGAGGTAATCGCCGGCGCGCGCATCATGCGCCACGCGCTGCACGCGCGCCACGTGGTGATCGGCATCGAGGACAACAAGCCCGAGGCCCATACCGCGCTGCGCGAGGCGCTGGCCCGTGTCGACCGCCACGACATCGAACTGGTGCAGGTGCCGACGCTGTATCCCACCGGCGGCGAGAAGCAACTGATCAAAATCCTCACCGGCAAGGAAGTGCCGTCGCAGGGCCTGCCCATCGACGTGAATATCGTCTGCCACAACGTCGCCACCGCCGCCGCCGTGCACCGCGCGGTGGAACGCGGCGAGCCGCTGATCTCGCGCGTCGTCACCGTCACCGGCGGCGGCGTGGCCCAGCCGCACAACCTGGAGGTGCTCATCGGCACCTCGGTGGACGACCTGCTGGCACAATGCGGCGGCACCACGCCGACCCTGTCGCGCCTGGTGCTGGGCGGCCCGCTGATGGGCATTACCCTGCAACATCGCGGCCTGCCCGTCACCAAGACCGGCAACTGCATCCTGGCCCTGACGCCGGGCGAATTCGGCCAGCAAGGCCCGGTGCGCAACTGCATCCGCTGCGGCGAGTGCGCCCGCGTCTGCCCCGCCAACCTGCTGCCGCAACAGCTGTACTGGCACGCGCGCGCCAAGGATTTCGATCACGCCCAGGACTACAACCTGTTCGACTGCATCGAATGCGGCTGCTGCGCCTACGTTTGTCCCGCCAACCTGCCGCTGGTGCAGTACTACCGCTACGCCAAGACCGAAATCTGGGCGCAGGCGCGTGACAAGAAGAAATCCGAACTGGCGCGCGAGCGCCACGATTTCCGCACCGAGCGCCAGGAGCGCGACAAGGCCGAACGCGCCGCCAAGCTGGCGAAGAAGAAGGCCGCGCTGGAAGAATCACCGGCCGCCGACAGCGAGGAGGCCAAGAAGGCCGCCATCAAGGCCGCCATGGAGCGGGCCAAGGCCAAGCGCGAGGCCGCCGGCGTCGAACCGCAGAACACCGACAATCTGACGCCGGATCAGCAGCGCCAGATCGACGAGGCCGAGGCACGGCGCGCGACGGAAAAAAAGAATGAGTCCGCGAATGAACGCGAATAAACGCAAATGCAAAGTCATCAACGAGACTGGACTGTCATTTATTCGCGTTCATTCGCGCTCATTCGCGGATAGAGATCGATAACCATGACCAATCCAGTCGTCAGTTCGCCCCACGTCCACGGTCCAGCCAACGTCAGCAATGTGATGTTGCGCGTGGTGTACGCGCTGCTGCCCGCCATCGCCGGCTGTGTCTGGCTGTTCGGCTGGGGCGTGGTGGTCAACCTGCTGGTCGCCATCACCGCCGCGCTGGTCTTCGAGGCTGCCTTCCTCGCCCTGCGCCGCCGCCCGATCATCATCACCCTGCGCGACGGCAGCGCCCTGGTCACCGCCGTGCTGCTCGCCGTCGCCCTGCCGCCGCTGGCGCCGTGGTGGCTGGTGACCGTCGGCGTGCTGTTCGCCATTGTGTTCGCCAAACAGCTCTACGGCGGTCTCGGCTTCAACCCGTTCAACCCGGCCATGGCCGGTTACGTGCTGCTGCTGGTGTCCTTCCCGCAGGAGATGACCAACTGGGCCGCGCCCGCCGCACTGCGCAGCGCCGATCTCGGTCTGGTGCAGGTGTTGCTGCACAGCCTCACCGGCGCACTGCCCACCGGCACCACCATGGACGCGCTCAGCTCGGCCACGGCCCTCGACACCCTCAAGGTGCAATTGGGCATGGCGCACACGGTGAGTGAAATCCGCGGCGGCCCCATCTTCGGCCTGGTCGGCGGCCGGGGCTGGGAGATCGTCAACGGCCTGATCCTGCTCGGCGGCCTGTGGCTGCTGTGGCGCCGCGTCATCACCTGGCACGTGCCGGCGGCGGTGCTCGGCAGCCTGAGCCTGATGGCCCTGCTGTTCCACCTGGTCAATCCCGAACTGTATGCCGGACCGCTGTTCCACCTCGCCAGCGGCGGCGCCATGCTCGGCGCCTTCTTCATCGCCACCGATCCGGTGAGCGGCGCCACCAGCGCGCGCGGCCAGCTGGTGTTCGGCGCCGGCATGGGCGTGCTCATCTACGTCATCCGCACCTGGGGCGGCTTTCCCGACGGCGTCGCCTTCGCGGTGCTGCTCATGAACATGGCCGCCCCTGCCATCGACTACTACACCCAGCCGCGGGTGTACGGCCACAATCGAGGTTGACGATGCCGCTCAAGAAGATGCTGCTCAGCGCCGCCCTGCTCGGGCTGTTCGCCGTGCTCGGCACTGCGCTGGTCGCCTTCACCTATGAGAACACGCGCGAGCGCATCGCCCAGAACGAACGCGACAACCTGCTGCAAAGCCTGCACGCGCTGATTCCGCCCGAGCTGCACGACAACGACCCGGTCGCCGATCGCATCGAGGTGAGCGACAGCGCCCTGCTCGGCAGCCGCATGCCGCAACAGGTGTACCGCGCGCGCAAGAACGGCAGCCCCGTGGCCCTCGCGCTCACCGCCGTCGCCCCCGACGGCTACAGCGGCGACATCAACCTGCTCATCGCCATCAATCACGACGGCACCCTGGCCGGCGTGCGCGTCACCGGTCACCACGAAACACCGGGGCTGGGCGACCGGATCGAGGTGGCACGCACCGACTGGGTGCTGGGATTCAGCGGCCGCTCACTGGCCAATCCGGCGCCTGAAAAGTGGAAGGTCAAGAAGGATGGCGGCGTGTTCGACCAGTTCACCGGCGCCACCGTCACCCCGCGCGCCGTGGTGGGTGCGGTGCGCAACGCCCTGCTCTACTATCAAGAGCATCAGGACCAGCTGTTCGGCTACGCGCCCGACGCCGCCGCTCCCGCCGCACCGGCGCCGGAACAGCCCGGCGAGGGCAAACCGATGACCCCGGAGAATACCCATGGCTGACAAAACCCTGGGCCAGATCGCCGGCGACGGCCTGTGGAGCAACAACGTCGCCTTCGTGCAGATCCTCGGCCTGTGCCCGCTGCTGGCGGTCACCTCCAGCGTGGTCAACGGCCTCGGCCTCGGCCTCGCCACCCTGCTCACCCTGGTGCTGTCCAACGTCACCGTGTCGGCCATCCGCAACATCATCCGCCCGGACATCCGCATCCCGGTATTCGTCCTGCTCATCGCCGCCATCGTCACCGCCATCGAACTGGCGATGAACGCCTGGTTTCACGAGCTGCACACCATCCTCGGCATCTTCATTCCGCTCATCGTCACCAACTGCTCCATCCTGGGCCGCGCCGAGGCCTTCGCCTCCAAGAACAACATCGGCCGTTCCTTCGTCGACGGCCTCACCATGGGCCTGGGTTTCGCCGCCGCCCTGGTGCTGCTCGGCGCCATGCGCGAAGTGCTAGGTTCGGGCACCCTGTTCGACCAGGCCCACCTGATGTTCGGCGAGGCGGCCCGCGCCCTCACCGTCACCGTGTTCGCCGACTACAAGGGCTTTCTCCTCGCCGTCCTGCCGCCTGGCGCCTTCATCGGCCTGGGCCTGCTCATCGCCCTGAAGAACGTCATCGACCAGCGCCGCGTCCGCGCGCCGCAGCCGGCACCGGCCGCCGCAGGAGAGCTGGCAGCTGAGTAAGTGACAAGTGACAAGCGACAAGCGACAAGCGACAAGCAAAGAGGCTCTGATTTTTCTTGTAACTTGCAACTTGTAACTTGAAACTGTTTTCCCCATGAATCCTGCCAAACGCCACGAAATATTCACCCGCCTGCGCGCGGAGAATCCCGCCCCCACCACCGAACTGCACTACCGCACGCCATTCGAGCTGCTGGTGGCCGTGGTACTGTCGGCGCAGGCCACCGACAAGGGCGTGAACAAGGCGACGGCAAAACTGTTTCCCGTGGCCAGCACGCCGCAGGCGATCCTCGACCTCGGCCTCGACGGCCTGAAGGAGTACGTCAGGACCATCGGCCTGTACAACAGCAAGGCGGAGAACATCATCAAGACCTGCCGCCTCCTGCTGGAACGGCACGGCGGCGCGGTGCCCGCCGAACGTGAGGCGCTGGAGGCCCTGCCCGGCGTCGGCCGCAAGACAGCCAACGTGGTGCTCAACACCGCCTTCGGCCAGCCCACCATCGCCGTCGACACCCACATCTTCCGCGTCAGCAACCGCACCGGCATCGCGCCGGGCAAGACCGTGCTGGAGGTGGAGAAGAAACTGGAAAAGGTGGTGCCCGCCGAGTTCAAGCAGGACGCCCACCACTGGCTGATCCTGCACGGCCGCTACATCTGCGTGGCGCGCAAGCCCAAGTGCCCGGCCTGCATCATCGAAGACCTGTGCGAGTACAAGCAGAAGACGACAGACGACGGCGAAGCCAAAATCTCAAAAACGGTTAAACGCAAAGACGCAAAGAGCGCCAAGATCGCAAAGAGGACACGTTCATGACATGCAGCTCTACCATTGGCATTATTCTGGCTTTGCGTCCTTTGCGCTCTTTGCGTCTTTGCGTTTAACTCTTCATGCTTTTCGGCAACGACAGAACCGCCCTGCGCCGCTTCTACCTGGAGGCCTGGCGCAAGCTGCGCGAGAACCAGCCCCTGGAACCGTTGGAACGGCAGGTGGCCGAGGTGGTCGCCGAGCACCCGGAATATCACGCCCTGCTGGAAAACGAGGATACCCTCGCGCAGGACTACAGCCCGGAGATGGGCCAGTCCAACCCCTTTCTGCACATGGGTATGCACCTCGCCATCCGCGAGCAGCTGGGCGCCGATCGCCCGGCCGGCATCGTCACTGCCTACCGCGCCCTGCTGCTGCGGCTGGGCGATGCCCACGAAGTGGAGCACCACATGATGGAGTGCCTGGGCCGGGCCCTGTGGGAGGCGCAACGCGCCAATCGCGAGCCCGACGAGGCAGCCTACCTGGAATGCCTGCGGCAGACGACGCGCTGAACCTCCGCCCCGCTGGCAACTTTGCCGCACTGTGGTAATGTTGTGGAACCGCGGCCCCCGGCCGGCGGTCGTATCTTCATCCCGATGGCGGAAACCATTGATGGCTCGTTGGCGCAAGGTGATGGTCTGGCTGGTGCTGCTGTGGCTGCCCGTACAGGGTTATGCCGCCGGCTTCATGCCGTTCGCCTGCCACAAGCAGGACGCCGCGCCGGCCGTTTCGGCCCATCATGGCAACGGGCAGCACGACGCCCACGCCCACCACGCCGCGCAAGAAAGCGCGCCCGCCGACGGGCTGAGCCACGGCATCGCCTGCGACGACTGCAACCTGTGCCAGCTGTGCGGCGCCCCGGCCCTGACCGCCCCGCTGCAGGGCGGTGCCGCACCGCAGCACGACGGCAGTGCCGTCACCACCACCTATCTGCTCCAGTCCTTCATTCCCCCCCTGCCACACCGACCACCCCGCGTTCGCCTCGCCTAGGGACCGCTTGAGGCCGGGGGCGTTCGCGCCCGTTGCCGCATGCCGTCCTGCAGTCCGGATAGTCCGTTTCCGTACCTGACGAGGATCATCATGCCTACCCTGTTCACCCTGCTGCTGGCGCTGTGGGCGCCGGTTCTGTACGCCCATGAGGGCCACGATCACGGCGCCGCCGCGGCCACCGCCGCCCTGCCGGCGACGCCGCTCGCCCCCCGCTTCGAGGCCCTGGGGTCCGGCCTGGAACTGCTTGGCCGCCTGGACGGGGAAGAACTCACCCTGTGGCTGGACCGACACGACAGCAACGAACCCGTCGCCGGCGCCACGCTGGAACTGGAGTCCGACGGCTGGACCGCGCAGGCCACCGAGGTGGAGCCCGGCACCTACCGCACCGCCGCCGCGCCGCTGGCCCGGCCAGGCCAGCACAACCTGATGATCTTCGTTCGCGCCGGCGACGTCGACGACGTGCTCATCGCGGCACTGGACGTGGCGCCGGAGGAGGAACCCGCCGCCCCCGCACGCGACTGGCTGTGGCCGGGCACGGCGGTGCTGCTGCTGCTGGTGGCAGGCACGCTGGCCGCGGGACGCCGCCTGATGCTGCGCGGCGCCCCCGCCATACTCCTGCTGCTGGCGCTGGCCCCGGTGACGTCCGACAGCCGTGCCCACGACGGGCACCACCACGACGCGGCCCCGACCATGGCGTTGCCGGCCGGCGATACCCCGGCGCGGCTGCCGGACAGCGGCCTGTTCGTGCCCAAGTCCAGCCAGCGCCTGCTGGCCCTGCGCACCGAGTTGACCCAACCGGGCGAACTGGAGCGCAGCGTGGAGCTGATGGGCCACGTCATTCCCGATCCCAATGCCAGCGGCATCGTGCAGGCGCCCCGCGCCGGCCGCGTGCTGGCCGGGCCGGACGGCCTGCCCCACCTGGGCCAGGCCGTGCGCAGGGGCCAGGTGCTGGCACGGCTGACGCCGCTGGCCGCCGCCATCGACCAGGGCGACAAGGAGGCGCAGCTGGCGGAAATCAAGGGCCAGTTGGAAGTGGCCAAGCGGCAACTGGCGCGGCTGAATCAGCTGCGCGACAGCGTGACGGAACGGGAACTGGATGCCGCCGCCGTGGCAGTGAGCAGCCTGCAGGGGCGGCGCGATGCCGTCGCCGCAGGCCTGTACCGGGACGAGGCACTCGTCGCGCCGGTGGAAGGTGTGGTCAGTGTGGCCGCGGCCACCGTCGGCGGCGTGGTAGCCGCCGGCGCGACTTTGTTCGAGATCGTGCAACCGCAACGCCTGTGGGTGGACGCGGTGGCCTTCGACGCCGCCCTGGGCACGCGCATCGGCGCCGCCAGCGTGCACCTCGCCTCCGGCGCGGTGCTTGATGCGCGCCTGCTCGGCGCCGGCACGCGGCTGCAACAGCAGGCGGTGCCGCTGCAGTTCGAGCTGCTGCCGCCGCTGCCGCCGCTGGCGGTGGACGAAAAGGTCACGGTGTACGCGCGCCTGGCGGAGACGGTGCACGGAGTGGCGCTGCCACGCGAGGCGGTGACGCGCGATCCGGGCGGCGCGCTGCGGGTATGGCTCAAGCGCAGCGCCGAACACTTCACGCCGCAGCGCGTGACCATCGCGCCCCTGGACGGCGCCCGCGTCGCCGTCACCTCCGGCCTGTCCGGCGGTGAACGGGTGGTGGTGCGCGGCGCGCCGCTGCTCGAGCAGATCCGCTGAGGTGGGCAAAT
>Ga0299912_10001892_pt1 | contig 16997 bp, 14 predicted proteins | sample RVTome_2_FD_207667 | JGI IMG/M metagenome (GOLD analysis project Ga0299912, IMG submission 207667) | Soil microbial communities from uranium-contaminated site in the Upper Colorado River Basin, Wyoming, United States - RVT95D214 (version 2) ... | reverse complement strand
CAATAATAACTAAATCGCAAATAATGACCGATAACAAAACAGGCGGCGGCAATTTCTGGAATTCTTCTTCCACCATCGACGATATTATAAATTATAGACAATTTTCGGCAATAGTCAAGTTTAACTTTTGCTCAGAAACCGGTCAAGTGCGATTTATGACCCTTTTGGGCCACGCTGAAATAATATCGTCAGCGCCAGGTCGGTACAAACCTTCTATCGGTTGACGCTGGTATAAACCTTCAGGAAGGAGTCGGAATATATCTGTCTGTTCATCAGCATATCACTCGTGGCGACAACGTTCATCAGGTCTTCATCGAGTACGTCGGCGATGGCCGAATCCAGGCCGTGTGACATAGCCATAGCTAAGAACACGCGATTTATCAGGCTCCGCTCCATTGCTCCTTGTGAAATGTTTGATAGGCCCACCGTAATATGCGGCGGCGGATCCGATAGATATCGTATCTGGTCCATCGCCGCAAGGATATTGCCGGGCTGAACCTGAGCGTTCGGAACCTTGACGGGCAAAACAATAGGGTCAATAAACAGTCGCCGAGCCTCGAAGCCCACATCCTGCGCCTTTGTCACGATTTCCGCGGCTATGGCTACGCGAGTGTCGGTATCCTGTGGCACTCCGTTTTTGTCCATAGTGAGCGCAATGATGCCGGCCTTTGGCCCGGCTTGGTTGGCCATTTCAACATATTTATCCAGAATCTCTTCATCGGTTTTCTTATTCAGGGGCGTCGAATTCAGAAGAACTCCATTTTCGGCGTTAATTACTTTAAGCCCGGCGGCAATTACGTTGGACTTTTGCGAGTCCAGGCACAGCGGCGTCGAGCATCCCCGCTGAATAGTCTCGACAAGCCACTGCATTGTCCCTTCCTGATCTGCGGCGGCAGTACCCACGTTTACATCCAGATACGAGGCTCCGGCGTCCGTTTGCTTTTTGGCCAGGTCCTGAATGACCTTCCTGTCCTTCTCCTGGATAGCCTGCTTGACATCCTTGAACATTCCATTGATTCTTTCCGCAATCAGTATCATATGAATGCCTCCCTTGCCGCTGCCTGACGCTCGCGGCTCTTGATCTCGCTATTTGCGACCCGCTATGCCCAGATTTGGTTTATGAAGTTTTTAGCAACATCTACGGCTTTGGGATGGCGCATCCGAACGATGTCGGCGCCCGCCTGAAGCAGACAGACGGCGGTAGCGGCCTCCCACATTGGGCCGCGATTCTCAGCCGGCCCCCAGGCGGGAGCATCGGCGAGTTTTGCCTCTTTGGCCCGCCAGGATTCGTAGCCGACGTCACAAATGACCGGCATCGCCATCATTTTATCGCCGGTAAGGGCAGCTAACCGCTGGCGCTCCTGAATCGAATAGGCGTATTCTACGCCGTAGCCCAGTGCGCCGGTAGCCTGGAACATCACGATTCTTTCCAGCGGAAAGCCCATATCGGAGGCCAAGATGTTAATCTGCTTGGCGATATTGATATCCAGAGGCGCCTCGGCGATAAGAAAATGCCCGTCAGCCAGAGCGATGGCGGTCAGCGATTTGTAATTATCCTGCTTGATGGTTCCAAGCAGACACTTTTCGCCCTTGGCCGCGCCGCTGACCTTGGGCATGACCGCGTTGTCCTTTTCGTCGTTTCCACAGCCCCAGAGTATGAGCGGAACGCCGACCGCCCTGAGGACCTGCTCGGTGACTTTGACTGCATGAGCGGCGTCTTTATTTTGCTTATCCGGATGAACGCCATCGAACTTCAGGCAGATTAGTTCCGCGCCAAATTCCTGGACGCACTTTTTGGCCCAATCGCCGGGGCTGTCGAAGACATTTTTATATTGTTCGGCCAGAACATCGGGCCAATCTTGCGGCTTGCTGTCGAGAACATCCATAGCGATAACGGGTTTTTCGCCGGCGTCATCAAATGAGCCGCCATAGACAACATTTTTTGCTCCGCCCACTGTAATCGTTTTTGTTCTTGTGCCGCCCCCGTTTCTGTCTTCGACAGAAGACACGGGGGTGGCGCCAAGCGTAATTCGGTTAACCTGACCGGTAAAGCTGTCTGCAACCTGCGGAACCGGCATATTAGACCTCCAAAAACCCGTCGCTGGTAACTCGTGGCTCGTCGGCTATCACCTCGGCCTGCCTGTACAAGAGCAAACGGTAGAATTTGAACTTCTTGAAGTTCTCGCCCGTTTTTGCCCCGCTGAAATACTTCTCACTAAGCCTGGATATCCTCTTTCGGTACAGGAACTTCAGACATCTTGACATCAGAGGATGCCGATCATTCAAGAATTGCTGTGCCAAGTCTACACTGGGTTTGACCACTTCATTAAGCGCATCATTGGCGATATCCAGAGTTGGCGCCGTTTGCTCAGTTATGTCTAAGTCCTCGACAATTTCAAGGGGATATTGTGACACAATGCTATAAAAAGTCTTTAGCGGATGTCCGCCCGGTAGAAGACTCTTATCCGGAGTATCCCTTTTGAAAATATCACAAATCAAGATGTGGCCACCTCTGTTCAAAAGCCCAAGCGTCTTGCCCAGCGCCTGTTCGGGTTTGATATATTGAAAACTCTCACTGAACAGAATCAGATCGTAGCGATTATCCGTTTCCAGCTCTTCATAGAAACACTCAAAGACATGACTGCTGGTTCCCAATAGTTGGCGCACCTCGCCGCTAAGGTACGGGCTTGGAGAAACACAGTCCACCTGATATCCCGCGTCCAGCAGCATCTTAGCTATCTGGCCGGAGCCACAGCCAACATCCAAAATGCTGTTTACACCGGCCGGGATGTGTGAAATGAGGAACCTGGCGTAATTCTCCTGGGCGATACGCAAGTTGGCTATGTCCACTTCCAGGTCGCTGGTCCAATACCCGTAGTGAAGGTGCTGCGATTTCAAGAAATACTTGCTACAGATGGCCCCGATCTCGACCCCTATATTGCGCGAAACTGCTTTCTTTGATTTATGCATGTTCAAAGCCCTACCATTATTTTCTGTTCAGCCATCCTTCGCACAGCCAAAAGAGCCGGGCTACGGGGGTCGAGATCAAAGATAGTCCTGCCCTGGATAGACGCATCCAGAACAGACCGGTCCATCGGCACGCGCCCCAGCATTTCTATGCCATCTAATCTTGGCTCGCAGCCCACAGCGCCTTCAACTTTGTTCCAGACCACACCAGATTCTTTTACCACGATCGGCAACTGTTTGGCAAGAGCAAAAATCCTTCGGGCAGTAATCGCTCCCAGTGAAGTCGCCTCTGTCACGATCCACAGAAGGTCTACGTTATTTGTTGTTCGACGGGATAGGTGCTCCATTCCCGCCTCGTTGTCTATTATTACAAATTGATATTGAGCACTTAATTTATCCAGAAACTGTCGCAGCAGGTTGTTTACCGCACAGTAGCAGTCCGGCCCTTCCGGCCGGCCCATAGTAAGCAAATCGAAGCCGGATGCCTCGACAATCGCCTGCTGGATGCCATATTCTAAGGTTCGCAGTTTGTCCATGCCGCTACTGCTGGGCGACTTTTTGCGGGCATCCTCACGAATTTCGGCGATAGTGCCGGCTGGCTCGACCCCTAACGTCAGGCCCAGGCACGAATTCGCATCGGCATCGACCGCCAGTATTGGACCTGCTCCGTGCTCAGCAAGGAGCCTAACAATCATTGCGGCCACGGTGGTTTTGCCTGATCCGCCCTTTCCACTTATTGCTATCGTTGTTGTCATACTCATCACGCACGACGCATTACAGTCTCAGCCACCGATGGGAACAGCGATAAATCGGTGTGAGGCAGAAAACACGCCTTTATGAACTCATCCATATAACGTGGATGACTCATCAAATCAAAATAGGTCATACTTTCAGCTATCTTTTCGGCAGTTTTCAGGGCCTTTCGGCTCAACAAGACGGTTTTTGCGCCGGCGATGGATGTGTTTCCGACAAACTGGATTTTCTCCAGAGGCACGTCAGGCAACATTCCAATAGTGATCGCGTGCCGGACGTCCAGAAAGTTTCCGAAGCCGCCGGCCACGTAAATTGCGTCCAAATCCTCCAGCTTTGTCTGGGTCGATTCCATAAGCACCCGAATGGCGGCAAAAACGCCCGCCTTGGAGCGAATAAGGTTGTCGATATCCGGCTGGGTAATTACTATCTCCCGATGTTCGTTACCTGCCGGCACCAATTGGAACTGCCGGCCTTCGTCGCCTTCTAAATATTTAGCCCCGCAATTTATTGCGGGGTTGAATCGACCAGTTCGATCTATAAACCCGTTCGTAAATAACTCGGCGAGCGTATCCAGAAGCCCTGAGCCGCAAATGCCCGCTGGGTGAGTGTTGCCGATAGTCTTGAACTGCACAGAACCATCATCGCAAATAGCCAGTTTTTCAATAGCCCCTGCCCCTGCTCTCATGCCGTGTTTGACGCCGCTTCCTTCGAATGCCGGGCCAGCCGAACTGGAGGCACAAACCATCCAGTCTTTGTTGCCCAAAACTACTTCGCCGTTTGTGCCAATATCGGTAAATAGACAGGTTCCTTTCTTGGTGAAAAGCCGGGTAGTCAATACGCCTCCCACGATGTCACTACCCACGTATGCAGCCACGCCGGGCAGGCAATATAGTAGTCCGCGCTTATTGACCTGGATGCCGACTTCCGCCGCCCGAATTGGCGGGACAAAGGCGGCAGAAGCAATGTAAGGCTCCCGGCGTATCCGCGTAGGATCAAGATTGAGCAAAAAATGAATCATCGCCGTGTTGCCAGCGCATATAACCGTGCTTATATCCTGTAAATCAATCTTTTGCCTGGCAGCCAAGGTGACAATCAAATTATTTGCATCGTGTACCAGGCGGTTCTGCATCTCGTCAAAGGCGTTATTTTCCTCTGCGTAGATGATTCGCCGGATGTAATCGTCGCCGAAATTGATTTGACTGTTATACGTAGCTTCGGCATCCAGAGTCCTGGCATTGGTCAGGTCAACAAGGTGCGCTACGACAGTAGTAGTGCCCAGATCGACAGCGACCGCGAAATTTCTGGTGCTGTGGTTGCCCGGCTCGACTTCGATAACCTCGGTGGTTCCGCCTCGCCGGCCAATAGTGACGGTGGCTTTATAGCCCGAATCCTGCAAGAGGCGGGGAAGTTTTTGGAGGATGCGAAAGCCGGTCTGCATTATGGGGGCGTCAATTTTTTCCCGGATGGCCAAATACAGGCGCTCATGGTCGGCGGTATGGTCCTGAACACTGGGCGGCGTCATTTCCAGATACAGTTTCTGCACCAGTGGGTCAAACGGAAAAACTCCTGCCTGCACCTCGCCGGCAAGTTCGCTGAACCGACGGGTATCGACATCCATAAGGATTTGACTCGTTTCCAGAGCGTGAAACTTTGGAACAGTCACAATCATATCTGAAAGTATCCTGGTCTGGCAGGCTAAGACCATATTTTCGCGTGTTTCCTCAGGTGTGAGCAAAGAAGTGGGCCTGGCCTGAAATTGCCCCTGGTCGATGATTACTTTGCATTTGCCGCAATATCCGTCGCCGCCGCAGATGCTGCTTAGATAAATGCCGGCCTGCCGAGCTGCATCCAGCAGTATTGTTCCACCGGCAACTTCGGTTTTCAGGCCGCTCGGCTCAAAACGAACCGTGTATTTCTTCTTTTTGGTCTCTTCCATTCTCGTAATGAGTTCATAGTTCATTGTTAATTGTTCATCGATGAACTATGAACGCCTTTTACTTCCACACTTCTTTGAGGTACTTGGGCAGCATAGCACTTTCCCGCGGCCCAACCATAACTTCCCAGCTCGTGGCTTCTTCCAGCTTGCCGCTCATCACCGCGACATAGCCGGGGATTATGAGTTTACGGTGCTTGACCAGGCTTGCCACGTTATCCTTGGCCATCGCGTCAGCTACCGTTTTTTCGTTTAGCTTGTCTCCTGAATATGCGGTCAGCACGCTGGTGCCCTCGGTATCGACCACGAGGATGTAGCTCGGCACTCGGCTGGCCTCAACATCGGATACCACAGTGTAATAGGTCAGCGAAAAGTTTGTCGTAAACATAAGAGGCGAATTCTCGCCCGGCTCGCCGATAGCATACACCTTCGGCTCCACCTGGACGGGCTTCTGCGGGTCGGTGAAGATATTCATCACGCACGTGAGCATGGGCAAAATGGCGTACGGCTCAATCGTCCCGACAACCACAATGCTCGAATACTTGCAAATCAGGCTACAAGCCTCCGCCGTCTGCTGCTCTGGACTGCCGCCGAGCACGAAGGATACAGTGGGATAACCTAAAGGCCGGAACGCCTTCTTTAGAGACAGAACCCGCATCCTGGTCATGTTATAGAGCTTTTCTCTTAAACTGGCAGTTTCCAGACAAAGCACGATATCGTCGACGCCAGCAGCTTTGATTTTCTCGCTCAAATCGGCAAGTGCTTCAATCGACTCAGCTTTTGCCACCAGCGGGCAGCCGTTCTCTTTGGCGATCTTGGCCATTTCTTCGACATTCTTAGCTGTGGCTCCTGCCAACAGGGGCGTTCCCGCAGCATCTTTGATTTGCTTCAGCGCAGCACTGGCAGCCTGTGGTGACTCTGTCACCAGAATCAGGGCTAAACTTGTTCCGAGCGAAGTCGAGGAATCTGCCGGGGAATTATTGGCGCGTCTCTCCCGGGACCAGCCCCCTCGACCGGGCTCGGGGCAAGCCTGCTTTGCCGCTTGCGCACAGACCTGGGCGAAAACGTCCGGTGAACCACTATCGTTCGTGACTGCAATGGCTCTTACACCGATCTTGGTTCCGACTCGCTCGAACTGCAGTGAATTTATGGCTTTGATGCGGCTGGAGAGATCGTTGCCCGACAGCTTATCCGAGATTGTTACAGCCAGCACTGTCGGATTGTAGAATTTCTCTTCGTGCCGGAACATCACGGTCTCTTGCCCGACCGTCAGTTGCAAATCTTTTCGGCCAAATACGATCTTGCGCATCGGCGGAGCCGCAGCGGCTGCGAGTTTCTGTTTAGCTTCTTCCGAAACGTGTGGGCAGTCCTCCAGCTTGGCACGTTTCTGAGCCAGGGACATGGCAAAAGCCAGACAGGTAGGCATTCCGCACTTTTTGCAGTTAGTCTTGGGCAACAGCTTAAAAATCTCCAATCCTGTTAACGCCATAATATCATTCCTTCTTTATTAAATCCGAAATTCCAAATCCTAAGCACGAAACAAATTCAAATGACCAAAATACCAAATTCGAATAAAGCGTTTTGAACATTTGAAATTAGGATTTTGATATTGTTTCGAATTTAGATATTCGGATTTCGAATTTTCCTTTTAGAACATCGGTTCCATGCTGGTCACTGGGTGTCCGGCTTTGGTAATAAACTCCAGAACCTGCTCTTCGGTGGTAGCGGTCTTTTCATCAGCAATCTTGGCGAGGAACTGTTCGCCGCCCAGTCCGATCTCTTGCGCCCTCTTGACGAAGGTATCTTTGATTTCTTCTTTGAGCATGGTAGGCATCCATACAATCCGGCGGATTCCGCCTTCTGCGGCTATAAACTTCCTGGAGTTGATGTAGTGCTTTGAGTGCCCGATAAAGCCAGGCGTTTGCTGTCCGCCGCCCACGGTGCCGGCAAGGGTCGAAAATTTCATCCCGCACGGCGTCATCTCGGCAAATTCCCGGTTGGCAATCATTATTCCGCCCGTCGAGGGCAGCACCGCGGCGATACATTCGAAGCAGCCGCACGAAGTCATCGGGTCGGTTATCATGCTATACTGGCTCATTCGCTGGACGCCGCCCCGGCTGATCTGTTGAACAAATGCGTTTATTTTGTCCCACTGACCGATCTTAGGCTCAATACAATTGCCTTTCGCGATGGGCTGATTCGGTCCGGAAGGCGTTATCTCATACGCCGCCCGGCAATCCAGCCAGCTATAAGCGCCGCACAAGCCGGGGCGTTCCGGCGAAACGACACAGACGTGATTCGGAGCAAAACTCTGACACAATGTGCAGGAATAAAAGGTCTCGATGTCTTCGTCGGTCATGCCGGCAAGCCGTTCGTCACGCTCGGCGAATACCTTGCGGGCAATTTCACACAGCTCCACCACTTTAGCCTGGTCGGTGAAAATTTTGACCTGCACCTTGTCTATGATGCTGGAATACTCATCGTGATATTTGGCGTGCAGGATTTTGCCGATATGCTCAAGCCGGAATCCAGCCTTGAAGGCGTCTTTGGAGATTCTAATCCAGTTCATGTCGCGCTGGCCCATGTGCCATAGTCCCTGGGCCTCGTTCATAAACCTATGGATTTGCCGCTCCAGCACAGGCTCAAAATCGGGCTGCATTTTTCTTCCCGCCACCTCAACAACGATCCCCAGCGGCAGCTTTCCTCCCTCCTGAACGGAATCGACATCTGAGCCTTTCATTTCTATTTTGCCGTCTTCGACCTCGCGGATATCCAGCATTCGCAGCCATTCAAAAGACGGCGTTCTCTGGCCGCCGAACTCGCAGTACATATCTTCTTTGCGGATGCGCTCGCCCTCAAACGCAGGGCTATAGGCCACCGGAATAGGAATCTGCGCGACCTTTATCTTCAAGCCGCGAACTTCGATCGCTTTTTCCACGATCTGAGCGTGCGGGATATTGGACACCACGTGCTCGTATGTGCATACGCCGGTGGGCAAAATCTGCGGAATGTCGGAGTCGGCGATGGTCGGAAATCCGTAGTTGATCGCACCGGCGGCGTTAGCGTACCATTCATCGGTAACCGTGCCCAGCGCCAGGACAAAGGCAAAAATCCTGTTCTTGTTGTAGATAAGATTACGGTGGAAATCGCCGGCTTGGACGCCTCCAAAGCTAAGCGCCGCCCGGCTGGCAAAGCCGAGCGCATATACCGCCGAGGTAATATCTCTGCCGAAAGGCACCAGGCGCGTTTCCCATCCAAGCTGTACGCCGCCCTGGACAAGCTGTTCGGCAAACGTAGTGCCGTTATGATGCGCGTGCATAAAGACGTACAGGCATCGCTGCTGCAATTTGCGGGCGATGTCTACCGCCGTTTCAACATCGGGTGCGGCGCCGACTACCGCCGCAAAGCCAGGGGCGGTGCCATCGACAAACTGGATGCCTCGCTCACGCAGGATTACATCGTCTGCGGCACCGAGCCAGATGTCGTTTACCGGATTAGGCCCGATTACGTATTTACACGACTCGATAATTTCCTCTGCAAAAAGTGTGGCCATGCCCGCGTCAAGTGTCGGCCCCAAATAGGGTATCCATAAATCATCGTCAACCGGCGGAGGCAATAAGTTCTTGACCTCTTGCATCACCTGTTCAAAGTCGGCGAGCTTTTCGACAGCGATGCCGGTCATAGAATAAATGATTGGCATGTAGTAGCCGGTATTAGGAAACGCGACCGGGCAGTCTTTGCCCTTTTCCTTGACAGCACGTGACAGAATATCCTCAGCCTGCTTAGCTATTTTATGAGCACCACGTATCGCCGCTGAAGCAATGATTTTCGACATAATCTAACCTTTCCTTCTTGCCGATGAATGTAGAATTTAGAATGGAAAATTAGGAAAGAAGAATTTGCACTTATTTCTACATTCTCAATTCTAAATTCTTCATTCTACTACCAGCGCTCGTCGGTCCGCCATATCGTAGAGCTTTCGCTCTTTGGCCACGTTTATTCCCAAGGCATCGCGTTTGCTTTCGATGTGCGCATGTATAAGTTCGGCGGCCTTAAGCGGATCAGATTCGACGGCCCACCGTCCGCCCAGGTCTTTCTCAATTCCGCCGAACAAATAGTCACTGACGTTTTTACTGCCGGCAATCGGCAGCAATTCTTTAGCGAAAACCACTAACACGCCGCTTGCCACAAAGTACTGCCCGATAGAAATCGCCTTTTCGGTGATCGACTCCAAGCACGCGCCGGCCACGGGCACCTCGGATATATCCTCGCCCAGGCCGCCCTCGCGCACGATTTCGCTGCACGCCACCAGCAGGCGACTATTGTCCACGCAACTGCCGCAAACCAGTACCGGCGAAATGCCCACCGCTTCGCAGACCTCTCGTAGGCCGGGCCCGGCCAACTCAAGCGCCTCCTTAGGATTGGCCAGGCCTATTTTGCTGCACGCAATGGTGGCACAGCCGGTCGTCAGCACTAAGATGTCACGCTTAATCAATTCCTTCGCCAGGGTCGTATGCGTATAGTCATGCTGGACTTTGGGATTGGTGCAGCCGACTATGCCCACAACACCGCGGATGCGACCATTTATTATGTTGTCATTCAGCGGCCGGTAACTAGCCCGGAATCTGCCGCCCAGTATGTAGTTGATGGACTCGTGGCTAAAGCCGACCACCGCTTTGGACTTCTGGTTCGGGATGGTGACCTGGCCGCGATTCTTGTAGTTGTCGATAGCCATTCTGACTATTTCTTTGGCGGTGCTAAGGGCAGTTTTCTCTTGCATCGGAATATGCTGAACGCCGAGGATTCTTGCCTTGTCGGAGGTGGTGATTAGCTTGGTGTGGAAGCACCTGGCGATTTCTGCCAGCCCCTGCATTACGCACTGCACGTCGACCGCCATCAGCTCGACCGCACCGGTAGCGATGGCCAATTCCTGAGAGAGGAAGTTGCCGGCTATGGGCACTCCGTGCCGCATCAGCAGCTCGTTGGCGGTACAGCAAATTCCCGCCACGTTGATTCCTTTGGCGCCCGCGTTTCTGGCTTCGGCCAACAGATCTTCATCGGCAGCGGCAGCCACCACCATCTCCGACAGAATAGGCTCGTGCCCGTGAACGATGATATTGACCTCATTCTTTTTAAGGACGCCCAGGTTCACTTCGCCCCGGCCCGGATAAGGCGTGCCAAAGAGCACATCCTGTAGCTCCGTAGCCAGCATCGACCCGCCCCAGCCATCGGCAAGGGCTGTTCTGCTGGCGTGCATAAGGATACTCTTATAATCCTGGTCAACGCCCATCGTGGTCCTATGCAGGGCCTCGACCACTTCCCGGTCGACCGCCCGCGGCGTTATATCGAGTTTTTCCCAGATTTCCCGGCGTGGTTTCGGCGCACGCCGAGCCATTATCTGAGTACCTTCGGCCTTGCCGAACTCAGCCAGAGCAATTCGCCCGACATCGACGGCAATCTCGTTGGCCGAACGGTCCTTCGTCTGGACGCCCATCTCTTGAGCCAGCTTATAGAGCTTCAACGTGTCCTTGAGCTGGTAGCCCGGCGCCTCGCCTTTGGCTGCCGCCAGAAATACTTCGGCAACGCCTCGACCATGGTCACTGTGGGCGCTGCAGCCAGCCGCGACCGCCCGCAGGAAGTTCCGCGCCACGATTGTATCGGCGTCGGCTCCGCAAACCCCAAGCTGTGGCCCCTCGCCAAACGGGTCAATCCGGCACGGCCCCATCGTGCAGATGCGGCAGCACAGGCCGAGTCTGCCAAAACCACACTGCGGCAACTGAGCCTCAAGCCTGTCCCAGGCGTTCTGCTGGCCGGATTTGGCCATGTGGTCTATCATTTTCTGTGCTGCTTTATCACTGCTACGTTTCTTCGGATCCATAAACACACTCCGTCGCACAATTGAAAATTGACAATTAGGGGCTGGCCACACCACCAGCCGTTTGTAATCTCCTACACTTCGGGCAGAGCCGCAAACGCTTTAAGTAGGGTGGGGCTTGCCCCACCGCTTTCTTCGGATGGGGAAGGTGGGCTAAAGCCCACCCTACGGCCTGCTCACATACCTGCGCGCTGAGAATAGGCGCTCCACACTGCTTGCAGACAAGCAGCTTTGCGCGCGACTTGAATGGGGATATTTCCACCTCACATTCATCTTGGTGAACTCTGACTTTGATTGTTCCGACCGGGCAAACGGCCGCGCACGCGCCGCAGCCAATACAGTCCTCCGAGGGCTCGCGAAAAGGCGCAGCCACCGTTCGGTCCGCGCCGCGCCCGGCAAATCCGATAGCAGATTTGCCGATTATCTGCTCACATACACGAACGCACAAGCCGCATAAGATGCAATTTCGCAGACTCTCGGTGACCGTTGGCCAGCGTGTTCCTTTGACGCCCATCCGCTCGGCCAATTCTTTCAGCTCCTCGCTGTCGGGCGACCGGGCCAATAACAGCTCCATCACGCCGCGACGAGCCTGCTGAGCACGTTCGCTCGTGACGTAAACCACGATATCCTGCCGCACCTGGTAATTACACGCGGTGATAAGTTGCCGCCAGTCGCCGCGTTCAAGTTCTACCATGCACAACCGACATGACGCTTCGCAGGAAAGGGCAGGGTGATAGCAGAGCGTCGGAATCCAGATGCCGGCATATCTGGCGGCATCCAGAACCGTCGCCCCCCTTTCTACCTCAACGCTATGTCCATCTATTGTCACCGTGGGCATCAGTTATCCCTGTGGCACGGGCTTGCAGCCCGTGAAAAACACGGCCAAGATGGCCGTGCCACACCCCTATACCTTTAGCACTGCGGTGAAGGGACATTTCTCCCAGCACGTTCCGCAGCGAGTACATTTTTGCTGGTCGATTACATGCGGAGCTTTTCTCTCGCCCGTAATCGCATCGACCGGGCAATTCTTAAGACATATACCGCAACCTTTACAGGCTTCAGAGTCGATCTGGTAGATGAAAAGACCTCGGCACTCTTTGGCCGGGCAGCGGCGATCCAGAATGTGAGCATCATATTCGTCGCGGAAATACCGTATGGTGGAAAGAACGGGATTTGCCGCCGTTGTGCCGAGCGCACATAGGGCTGTTCCGGAAAGAATCTCTGCCAGAGCCTGCAGTTTCTCTACGTCGCCTGCTTGCCCATCTCCTTTGGTGATACCCTGGAGGATATGCCGCATCTGGGCCAGACCTTCACGACAAGGCGTACACTTGCCGCAGGATTCGTTCAGAAGAAAATCGGTGAAGTACCTGGCGACGTTGACCATACAGGTGTCCTCATCCATGACGATAAGCCCGCCTGAACCCATCATGGAGCCGAGCTTTGTCAGCTCCTCGAAGTCCACGCGGGCATCAAGATGCTCGGCGGGTATGCATCCGCCGGAGGGGCCTCCGGTCTGCACCGCCTTGAAACGTTTGCCGTCGCGCATTCCAGCGCCGATTTCGTAGATTATCCGCCGCAGAGTAATGCCCATTGGCACCTCTATCAGGCCGCTATTAGCGATCTTGCCGACGAGGCTGAACACCTTGGTTCCTCTGGACTTTTCTGTTCCGATGCCGGCGAACCATTTTCCGCCCCGGTTTATGATATGCGGGACATTCGCCCAGGTTTCTACGTTGTTAAGGTTGGTGGGCTTTCCCCACAGGCCGCTTTCAACTGTATGGACGTATTTTGCTCGCGGCTCTCCCGGGCGACCCTCCAGCGAGGCCATAAGCGCAGTGGACTCACCGCAGACAAATGCCCCGCCCCCGCGATTGATCTGAATATCGAAAGAAAAGGAAGTGCCCAGGATACTTTCGCCAAGCAGTCCGATTTCGCGGGCCTGCGAGATCGCGGTTCTTAAGTACTTCACCGCCAGCGGATATTCATTGCGGACATAAATATAGCCCTTTTCCGAGCCGATAGCATACGCCCCGATAAGCATGCCCTCGATAACCGAGTGCGGATTGCCTTCCATAAGCGAGCGGTCCATGTAGGCTCCGGGGTCACCTTCATCGCCATTGCCGATGACATATTTGGGCGAACCTTCGGCGGACCGGCAGGAGCGCCATTTTCTTGCGGTTGGAAAGCCCCCGCCGCCCCGGCCTCGCAGCCCTGCAACTTCCACCTCTGCGATAACCTCTTCCGGTGTCATCCCCTGCTTTCGCAGGGGCAGGCTTGCCCCCGCGCAGGCGGAGGTCAGCACTTTCACTAAAGCGCTGTATCCGCCTTCGGCGATGTAGTCGGTGATTTTTGTGGGGTCGATCCGGCCGTTCTGTGACAATACGATCCGCTGCTGAACCTTATAGAAAGGTATTTCTTCTGCCGCTTCGAGCTTTTTGCCGGTTTCAGGGTCTTGATACAGCAGCCTGGGAACCGCCCTTCCTCCCAGCACAGTTTCACGGAAAATCTCAGCTACGTCAGGCTCTTCAACCTGCTGGTAAAAGATTCCCGCCGGCTCGACCACCACTATGGGACTGCGCTGGCACAATCCGTGGCAGCCTGTGGGCTTTACCTCGATGGGCCCGGCCTGACCAGACTGCTTTATTGCCTCTTCAAATAACTCGTACAGCCTGGCTGCACCTTTGGCCTGGCAGCCCGTCCCCATGCAAAGTCTTACGGACCTGATGCCGGTTCTGTCCTGGCTGCGCAAAGAGCGGGCAAAGCCTTCAAAATCGGCGATACTTGCAAATTTCACCAAGGCATCGATCACCTTGCACCCTCCTTTGCACCGGCTTCGGCGGCTTCCTCAGCGGGACCAAGGCCGTGCAAAATCTCAAGCGCCGATTCGGGCGTAAGACCATCGTGATATCTGCCGTCCACAACCATTACCGGCGCAAGAGCGCAGGCGCCCACACAGTTTACCGCGGTGAAGCTGAACAATCGGTCGGGCGTCGTACCGCCAGGCGCGACCTTGAATTCCTTGCAGATGGCCTGCGTAATGTTGGCTGAACCTTTAAGATAGCACACGGTGCCCATGCACAGTGACACTTCGTGCGCACCCTTGGGCGCGAGGCGAAACGACGTATAGAATGTCGCCACGGCGTATAAACGCGTAAGTGGCACGTTCAGCCGCTTTGCCAGAGCCCGTAGACTGTCAGGCGACAGATAGCCACACTCAGCCTGCAAATCCTGCATCATGGGTATCAGCATCCCGACATCTCGGTCGTAGCGGTCAACAATCTGCTCTATGAATTGGCTATCTTGACTCATCAGTTCATTTCCTGACACGTAGCTGGTCAACGCCGCAGGGAGCGGCATTGTATTTGAAGACTAAGTCTGCGTCAACACACAGCTTGCCTACGGCCTATCTTGGTCCGCCATGGGCGGACAGCTACACGGTCTCGATGGTCACCTCCTTGCCAGTTTTGCGCAATTCCCCAGCGATTGATCGCACCACCGACAATTTCATGCCCAGCTCCTCGGGCAGCTCAGGATTCTGATGGGCAGGGTTTACCGTCAGGCCCACGATAAAATGCACATGGTCGACGTCCAGACACAACCGAACCAACGCGGACGCCCCATCCGTTTGGAACTTTAGCATTTGCTTGTCGCCGCCAGCAGCCAGCAGTTCGTGAGCTTTGGTAAGAGTTAGCGTCCCCTCGGTGGTCAGGTCGATGCCATCAAGCCTGGCCAAGGGCGGAACATCATCTCTCATTGTTGACAGGTCAACGTCTAATGACTTTCCTCCCAGATGGCGAGCAACAATCTTGGCGGTGGTTCCCCCACAGACCGCCAGAAAGCCGGGCCGCTGCACAAATCTGTCGACCACTTTTTTATCCGTGCGTCTGTCCACGGGCGGGCCCGTCAGCACGGTAGCCGTCAGCTTACGTCGAATTTTTATGACAGCCACACTGACATCGTCGCCGGGTCTGCTACAGTACAAATCCCAGACGGCTTGCGCGAGCTTATCGGCAAGCTCCTGCGCCGAAAGGTCCGGGTGACAATGTTCTTCGAGATACCGCACGACCTGATCCCAGCCCCATCCGAGAGGATAAAGCCCTCCGATGCCGGCATTTATCACGCCGTCAGAGACAAAAACAACCCAGTCGCCGATCTGCAGCTCGAGCTCCGATTCGCGAATGGTCTTGCCGTCAATTCGCCGCTCGTCGCAGACGACAGGGACGAATTTCCTTTTGCGCAATAAAATAACCGGCGGCGTGTCGAACTCTACCACGCGGGCACGTCCCTCAGAGAAAAACTGTCCGATAGCAAAGGTACTGTAAGCAAGCTTGCGGACCTCGCAGACCGGCAGGGTTTTACTTAGAGTCTGCACCACTTCACCCAGCGGCAGCTCGTTCTCCAGTAAGTGCATAACAATCCGGGTGGTCAGAGTGGATAAGATATTGGCTTTAACGCCGCTTCCCAACCCGTCTGATAGAGCCAGCGTGACAGATTTAGCGTGGGAGGCAATAGCCACGTTGTCGCCGCAGAGCTCTTCGCCGTGCTTTTGAAGCTGTTTTGTGCCCCATTCGTAGAACAGTTTCATTACTCTCCCTCTTCCCTGTAGAGGGAGATAAGCTTCATCAAGAGTACCTTGGTCTCGGCTGTTGTCTCGCCTAAGAGTCTGGCTATTTCCTGGGCCGTCTGCATCTGCCGCGAGATTACCTCCTGTGCCCTTTGCAGCGTCTGGGCCTTCAACTCAAGGAGATCCTTTCTGGCTTTTTCCTCTTCTGAGATGTCGATGAAGATGCCGCAGTACAGGTCCTGGCCCTCGATGGGGAAAATGCCAACGCGGTAGCTAACGCCGTGCTCTGGAATCCTTTCTTTGACCATGAGCGAGCCGCCGGCAGCAATGGCCCGTTCGAAACAGTCAGAGTGTACAAATTCCTTGGCTAATCGGCCTGAAAGCTCCTCTTCGGCGCAACGAAACATAGTCAAAAAAGCAGGGTTGACAAAACGGATGCGGGTTTGTCTATCCACCAGAAGAACTCCGTTGGGTGTATGCTGCAGAATGGCGACTGTATGCGTGGCCACTTGGCTCTTTGAAAGTTGCATAGTAGATTCTCCGTTAGAAAAGCAAATCAAAATTCAAAAATCAAATATCAAAGATGTGGAATCCCGATAAATCGGGATGACATCCTTAATATTGCATTTTACACTTTGTTTTTGATTTTATTAGTTCTCGGAAGGTCTCAGCCCCTTCCTCCACGGTGGAGCTGCTGACAATCTGGTCGTCGATCTTCCAGTTGATGCCCTTGCCGCAGTGCTCCATGCAAAATGAGCCTTTCAACTCAACTTTGTCTTGCAGCCCCTCTTTAGCCAGAACATCGTTGAAACGCCCGATCATCTGCCGGGCGCCTTTGATGTGACAGGAGCTACCCACGCATACGGTCACAGTGATCATTGAGTATTCTCCTGTTTACCCTCGGC
>Ga0299912_10001891_pt1 | contig 17000 bp, 20 predicted proteins | sample RVTome_2_FD_207667 | JGI IMG/M metagenome (GOLD analysis project Ga0299912, IMG submission 207667) | Soil microbial communities from uranium-contaminated site in the Upper Colorado River Basin, Wyoming, United States - RVT95D214 (version 2) ... | reverse complement strand
TATCTTTGTTTTGTAGCTTCAAAGTGGTCCTCGAGAATCACATGCACTATTGCTGCTGCCGGCACAGCCAACAGTGCACCAATCACCCCAAAAATTGAACCGCCGACTAAAAGTGCGAAAATTATCACCAACGGGGAAAGGCCTACTGCTTTCTCCATTAGCTTTGGAACAATAAAATTATTCTCCAATTGTTGAATAAGGATGTAAAGAGCCAGTACCCCAACTGCTAAAATTGGGGCTTGGACAAAGGCAATAATTATCGCGGGGATGGCAGAGATAGTCGGCCCGAAATTTGGAACTATTTCCAGTAGTCCAGCGATAACTGCAAGAGGGAGCGCAAACTCCACTCTCAACAAAGTAAGCCCTATATATGTAGCCACGCCAATAATCAACATCAAAACCAGCTCCCCTCTTACCCAGGAGCCGAGTTTTAGTTCGATCTTGTAAGCTAATGTATCTACTCTCTCTTTTGGGAGGTGTGGCAACAAAAGATAAAGATTTTTCTTTATTTTTTCTCGCTCCAAAAGGAGATAAAAAGCAAAGACTGCTACTGCAATGAATAGCAAGAATATACTAAAGGCATTCAGCGCCACTCCAAGTAAGTTTGAGAGAGCAACGTCAAATTTTGAAGAAACAAGTTTGGTAAGATTGTCAGTAGTTATACCTGGCACATTACTATTGCTAAAGGTAGCCGAGAGCCAATTAACATAGACAGGAAGGTTGCTGGCAAAATCTCGGATTTCCCTAACTAGTGGTGGAATAACTGCAAAAAGTAAAATGGCAAAGAAGCCTATTGCCAAAAAGTAAGTGGTGGTAACTGACAGTGTTTTATTGACGCCTCGTTTTACGAGCCAATCGACTAGCGGCGCAAAACCGCTCATCAGAATATAGGCGACGAAAAGAGCAATCAAGACTCCTCGTATGTTCCAGGCAATTAACAACAGGAGTAGCGTACCAATAACTAAAAGTATCGATTTTAGCGATATTTCAATAGTAGTAACATTTCTCACCAGAAACACTCCTACTTGTATTCTAACAGACAATCAGACCAAACAGCAAACCAACTAAGATTATTTTAACCAATCTCCTACCTGGTTATACACACGGTTCGTATAATCTTTTTCTGCAACATCGAACCAGATCATTCTTGGTTCTTTTCTAAACCAAGTAAGCTGGGCTCGTATGTAGCTGTGGTGTTCAAATTTTATTCGTTGTACGGCTTCTTGCAAAGAAATTTTCCCTTGAAGATACATCGCGATCTGACGGTAACCAAGACTGGTTAGAGCAATTGAATCTTTGTGACCTTTATCAATAAGCCTCCTAACCTCTTGGATGAATCCAGTTTTTATCCAAGCCTCGATACGGGAATCAGCCCGATTATATAAATAATCCCGATTGGAAGTTAAACCAATTTTTAAGGAATCTAAATTTACTTTAAATTTGCCCTTCAATTTCGAAAGTGGTTCACCTGTTTGGTAATATACCTCCAAAGCTCGTATAATTCGCCTAGAATTTTCTCTATCGATTCCCGCTGCTCCCTCCGGATCGACGTTTTCTAATTCGGCAACTAGCGCGGGTAGCGATTTTGCCTCTAAACGTTCGCGAAGTTTTTTATCCGGCGGTACTTTAGGTATTTTCAAGCCCTCCACTACCACCCTAATGTACAAACCTGTCCCGCCAACCAAAATTGGTAGTTTATTCTTTTTATGAATACCATCAATTGCCGCGTAAGCAAGTTGCTGATACGCCGCTACTGAAAACGTTTTATCCGGGGTAATCAGATCATAAAGGTGTGTAGGAATTCCCTCTACCAACCAATAGTTTTTGTGTTTCTCAACTTCCCCGCTGGAAGGAAGTTTCCCTGTTCCAATATCCATCCCAGTATAAATCTGCCTAGAATCTGCGGAGACAAGTTCTCCATCAAACTTTTTTGCAATTTCAAGCGCCAAATCAGTTTTGCCGGTTCCAGTAGGACCTAGAATTACCAAAAGTTTTTTCATTGATAAAAATTTAACACAAGGAAGATGGTTAGGAAAGGATCATATCTACCACAAGCGTGGACCAACCAAAATTTCTTCTACCATGTCCTTCTCCCGAAAGAGGATTGAAAAATTCTCGATACCCACTCTTTTGAACTAGGACAATGCTTTTTTCCACTATTTTTTCCGCATCTTTCTTATAACCATGGTCAGCAAGTGCTTTGGCCAGATACCAGTTTGTGTTTATCCACGTGGAGCCTCGCCAAAGCAAGGGATCTTTCCCAATCCTTGTCGGAGCAGGGGAAAAAGAAGGTTCGCTAACTGCAACCGTCGGTACTGGGTACGGAAGATCAAACTCTTCTCTGTTCCGTAGATGTTTCTTGACAAGTTTTTCTACTACGTTTTTGGGTATATCCAAAATAATTGGCATCAGTCCCTTTATTGTTTTTACTTTTGCAATTTTCTCTTCCTGACCGTATCTATCAAAGAAAAATGCTTCTTTGGGATCGTAGCATTTCCTCATCAATTCCTTTTTACCCTCCAAAGCCAAACGGTGAAAAGTACGGGCAGCTTCCTCCTGATCAACCTCATGCAAAAGACGGGAAAGAATCTCTAGATTTTTTATGTATATAGAGTTGACTAGTACATCTTCAACGTTGAAGTAGTTCGCCTCAAAGATTTTTTCTAGATTGTAATTACGCAACATGTTTCGAAAAGTGACTGTTCTACCAACCAAAGCTGTAATGGTTTGGTTTTTATTTTGCGTACCTAGCACCGGATCGTACGAGGGTGACTGATCCAGTCCCGACTCATATGGCGCAATAATTGAAATCAACCCATCTCCATCTGGATCACGATGTCTTGCTAACCATACGTAGTACGATTTTAATTTTGGTAACACTTCGTACAAAAATTTGACATCCTTCTCCTTTTTGTAAATTGCCTCTACAGACTGGGCTATCAAGGGGGGTTGAATCAGCTCAGTAGTTTTTGGAGAAAAGGAAAGTCTAGATTCCAGGTGCGAACCCAACTTATTCAGCATGCTAAAATGCCTTCGCTCCCCCCAATAAATAATGTGGGGTACAAATCCATTCGGTTTTTGAACACTTAGAAGAGACCTGATTTCATTTTTAGCCAGTTCAATATCAAAATGTGATAAAACAATCGCGATAAAGCAAGAGTCCCAAAACCATTGGTGATAGTAGTGTTGTCTTGATGGGGATATGTACTTATATTCACCAGCCCAACGTGAGACGCCAGTTTTTATATTTCCGTATAATACTTCCTTGGCCTGGCCGATTATTTCCCGGGCAGAATCTTTCATTAAGGAAAGTGTATAATATATCTTTGACTAAATCAAAACCTTTCCATTAGCAAAATGTCTGAAGAAAACCTTTTCTACATCTCTCCGAACAAACTAAAAATTTGGTTAGAATGCCCACGTAAATATTGGCACTACTATCTTTATGGGCCGACGAAATATAAGGAGCCACCAAGACCGTATTACACATTAGGGGAAGCGGTCCATAACAGCCTAAATTCTTTCTTTAGTTTGGTACCACAAATTCGCACGAAAGAACGTTTATTTGATCAGTTTGAGCTTCATTGGAAAGCAGCAAAAAATCAAGAAGGAGGTTTTAAAGATATTGATGAAGAAAAAATTTATAAGGCCAGGGCCGCTGCAATGCTAGAAAATTTTTACCAAAATGAAGATATGCAAGCCACACCCTACCGTCTTTCGCCCTCATCAACTAAATATATCCCACTAACACAAGAAATTATGTTGGGCGGCAAAATTGACCGAGTCGATTTAGAACCTGACGGGACTCTTCACATAATCGATTACAAAACCGGAAAAGAAGATCAAGATGACCCTTATCAACTACCCATCTATGACCTCCTAGTTCGCGGTTGGTTAAAAAAAGAGGTCTCAAAACTCTCTTACCTACATTTAGAAAGCGGAAATTGGTCGACGCGATCTCCAACGCAGCATGGCAGAGAGGAGACAAGACTACTTGTCATTGAGACCGTAAATAAAATACCTAAAGAGAGTGCTAAGAGCTTTTTCGCTTGTCCTCTGGAGACTGCCTGCAATCATTGCGATTACCTTGGGGAAATCGGTCTCGAACCAATTTTAAACTGAAACACAAACCTATTATTTTTATAGTCAAAAAAGGATAAGAAACTTTTTATTTGCGTACCGTTTTCTTTACACCTTTAGAGGCGATGAACCCCACTGTATTCATCGAAGGCAGTTGAATAGTCTCACCTGTTTTTGGATTTCTACCAGGCCTTGCCTTCCTTCCACGAATAACGAATGTGCCAAATCCAGAAATTACAACCTTGTCGCCTTTTTTTAAGGCTGAATAAATATTGTCGAAAGCCGAATCAACTGCTTCTTTTGCAGCCTTTTTAGTAAGATGGGCTTCCTTAGCTACTTTTTCGATGATGTCTGCTTTTAGCATATTTTTCACCTCCTTTAGTTTGTCTTAGTAGTGCAGAATGTTTGAACACCTAAATTTTGAGCACGTAAAACTATCTAGTAAAGAAGTACTCTTATTAATTTTACACAAATGGCAAGAAAATCCAACAGTCAAGGGAGCGTTTTATCTAACCTTTTAATCGATTTTGCCTTACCGCCTCTTTTTGTTTCAATTAGAACAGAGCGAAAAACCTTTGGTCCAGTTTCGGTCCACTCGAACCTGATTGGCTGGGGGTCCTTTTGTTTTTTAATTATGATTTGCGGTTCTACTCCCAGAACAGAGTGCAAAGCGCCACTCATCCCCACATCAGTCACAAACGCTGTGCCTTTTGGTAAAATTTGTGCGTCTGCGCTTGGAACGTGTGTGTGAGTACCAACAACCGCCGTTACTCTTCCGTCCAAAAACCAGGCAAGAGCAGCCTTTTCACTGGTTGCTTCAGCATGGTAGTCAACAAGAATTGCGTTTGGTTTCTCTTTTTCAACTTGGTCAAGCAAAATAGTATCAATAGTGCGATACGGCTCATCTAACGGCTCGTCCATCCACAGTCTTCCTAATAAGTTTATTATGAGAACTTTTTGGCGTCCTACCTTTGCATTAGTAAAACCAAAGCCGGGCGCATCAGCTGGATAATTTGCGGGACGCAATATTGCCGGATCGTTATTCAACACATCCGCAAATTCTTCTCTAAACCAAATGTGGTTGCCGCTGGTCATGATATCTACCCCAGCTTCTCTGACTTCTTCAACAGTTTTCTCGGTCGCTCCCTTACCGTGAGCTAAATTTTCAATATTAGCTACCACCAGATCTATTTTTTCTTCTCGAGTAAGATCCGGGAGTATCTGTTTTACGGCTGACCTTCCTGGTTTAGCAACAATATCCCCAATGAATAAGATTCTCATGTATCTTGTATTTTGTATTAAGCATTTAGTATGGATTCTCGAAAAATTTTATTTATACAAGATACTTGATACTAGATACTTAATACTGTTTATTTAGCTATTGCTTCAGCTCTAGTCTCACGCAGTACTGTTACTTTTACTTGTCCTGGATAGGTAACACCCTTTTCGACTTTATCTGCGATATCATGAGCCAGCTTGGTAGCACTGGCATCATCAATTTGTTCTGGTATTACAATTACCCGCACTTCCCGCCCAGCGCTAATAGCAAAAGATTTTTCAACTCCAGTAAAAGAAGTAGCAATATTTTCAATATCCTTAAGCCGGCGTACATAACCCTCGACTGACTCGTGACGAGCCCCAGGTCTACTACCAGAAATTGCGTCAGCGATCCAAACAATTACTGATTCGACGCTTGAAAAAGGCTTATCTTCGTGATGTTCTTCAACTGCAGCAATTACCTTAGGATCAAAATTAAATTTTTTGAGAAAATCTGCACCTACTTGAACATGAGTACCTTCTTGCTCTGGAGTAAAAATTTTGCCGATATCATGAAACAAACACCCCAAGCGAACAATATTTACATCGGCACCAATCTCGCGTGCTATTGCCATACCGATTTTCGTCTCTTCTAGGGTATGGAGCCAGAGGTTTTGCCCATAGGAAAAGCGCCATTTAAATCTACCAAGGGCATCGACAATCTCAAGCGGTAGATTGTGAATTCCTACCTCCCGGGTTAATTTTTCCCCTTCCTCTCTCCGGATTTTCTCAAAATCTTTTTGTACCCGCGAAACTATCTCCTCAATCCTTGTTGGCTGAATACGTCCATCAGCTATCAATCTCTCCAAAGCTACTTTTGCTACTTCACGACGCTCTCCGTCAAAAGAAGAGAGACGGATAAGTCCTGGTTCGTCAAGATCAACATCCACCCCAGTAGCAGCTTCAAAGGCTTTAATGTTGCGGCCCTCTTTACCGATAATTCGACCTTTCATGTCCTCATCGGGCAACTTTATAGTTGTAGTGGTATACTCAGCTACATAATCAGTAGCTGCATAACGCATTGCATCTACTAAAACTTGCTTAGCTTTTTCATCTGATTCTTTTTTAATTTGCTCCTCTGCTTCTCTAATCCTCTTTGCCACTTCTTCTTTTAAGTGGGTCTCAGTTGCTTCTATAATCAGTTTTTTAGCTTCATCACGGGTGATACCGGCTACTTTCTCCAGCTTTGTTACCAATTCATTTCTGGTTTTTTCGACTTCTTTTTCCTTTTCCGCCAAGGAAGTTTCTTTTTTCCCTACATCAGCTAGTACCCTCGCAAAGTTTTCTTCCTTAGCTGCTAGTTTTGCTTCTAGGGAAAGGGTTTCGGTGCGGATTTTCCTGGCTTCCTCTTCAGCTTCTTTTTTTATTCGAAATGCTTCGTCTTTTGCCTCGAGAACAATTTCTCGCGCATTGGTATCAGGCTCTTTGGCTTTTGTTGGGGCTTCTTTTTCTGTTTTTGTCTTCTTTTTAAGATAACTTTGGTATGTGAGGGCTAGTATTACTCCCACTACTAAAGATGCAGCGGCGATTAATGCTGAATTCATAACTGTTTTCGATCCTTTCTAAAAGCATATTAATACTACTCTAGAGGCAGGAAATTAATAAGAATTCGGCAGGTCTTGGAAATTAGACTGATAGATCAGTCTAATTTTATATAAAGCAATCTTATTTTACCTCTTATCCACTAGTGTGTCAACGGCCTTCTTAGCAACTTCCCAACTAAAACCTCGACGAACCAAAAATTGGCCTAATTTTATTCTGTAAGCCTTGTCATCTAATTTTTTGTAGGAGGCGATTTTCTTAGCCGCTGCGGCCATTGCTTGCTGTGTCTGATCTTCTTTATTGAAATCAACTAGCTCATCGATAGTTTCCCTACCTACTCCTTTTGAGGCTAATTCGCTCTTTAATAGGTTTTTTCCGCGTGGTTTAAATCTTGTCCTTTGCTCCACCCACCAACTTGCAAAAGCGCGGTCATCTACTTGTCCCAGCTTTTTCAGCCGTCTGATGACTTCTGTCACGGAAATCTCATATTGATTTTTCTCTGGTTCGCTTTTGACCTCTTTTAGTTTACCTTTTCTTAATAGGTGATCTCGAAGCTCTTTCTCGCTTCTCGGTCTGTAGGATAAAAATCTAAAGGCTTTATTTAAAAGCCTCTCCACTTGGTCCGCCCTAATTAAATCTTGTTTTTGCTTTTCTGTTACCTTTCGCTCAACCTCAAGTTTTTTTTCAAACCGCAACCCAGCCGAAATCCCAAAAGCAAATTTTTGATCAATAAAAACGTTAACCCGTTTTTGGTCTTTTTTTTGTGGCACTATATCTGTAATTTTTCCCATCGAAGCAATTATACCAATCTATAGCGGTGGCAGACAATTAGCTTGATTTTTAGGCTCATTTTTGGTATAAATCTATCAAACAAGTGGCCGTTATCTAGAAGGGAGACTTATGCGTCCAGGTGAGTTCATTAAGCTCATAATCGGCTTGTTGAGGGGGGGGGGAACAGTTTGTCGTGTTGAAAAGGCACTGCGACTTTCTAGCCACAATCAACACGGTCTGCACCGCGATCAACCGTAAGATGGTCGACACAGCCGTCGAAGGCATCGCGATAACGGGAGAGCAAGCCCGTCTATTTCTCGATCAAAGGAGCCAGATCGAAGTCTTGTTATCTGATCTACTTAGGATCTCTGAGTGCGAAGTCTACCTTATCCGCTCTGCTCGTGGGGAGTTCAAACTGATTTCTCTTCCATGGCATACAGACTCAGTAGGCTTCGACAAAAAGCTCACCGCCGATACTATTGGAGGCCAAAACTGGGAAAGAATGGGAAGGATCTTTGTGGGTCGTGCGGCTCTTACTTCTGCCTAGCCGCGCGGCTCACCTCCACTCTAGATTTAGGAAGCTTTTTTAGCGTTTTCTTTAACTTTCTTCTCTACTTCAGAAGCGATTTTTTGATGTTCTGCAAGGTATGCTTTGGCTGCTTCACGCCCTTGAGCTATGTTCTGACCGTTGTAGGAAAACCAACCACCGCTTTTTCCGATTATCCCAGTATCGATAGCTGCGTCGAGAATCGAACCTTCCTTGGATATACCACGATCGAACATAATGTCAAATTCTGCTTGTCGAAATGGCGGTGCCACTTTGTTTTTCACTACTTTTGCCCTCACCCTATTGCCTAATGCTTCTCCCTCATCAGTAATACTTTCTATTCGACGTATATCTATGCGGACTGAGGAGTAAAACTTTAGCGCCCGACCTCCTGGGGTAGTCTCGGGATTACCAAACATCACTCCTATTTTTTCCCGCAATTGGTTTATAAAGATTGTTAAGGTTTTTGATTTGGCGATTGCGCTAGCTAACTTCCTCATTGCCTGACTCATCAATCTCGCCTGAATACCAACAAAAGCATCTCCCATTTCTCCTTCCACCTCTGCCCTCGGTACAAGTGCTGCGACAGAATCGATCACAACTATATCTACTCCACCACTACGGACTAATGTCTCAACAATTTCCAATGCTTGTTCACCAGTATCTGGTTGGGATACCAGCAGATCCTGGATATTTACTCCAATTGTTTCTGCCCTTGTGGGATCAAGAGCGTGTTCTGCGTCTACAAATGCGGCTGTACCGCCTTTTTTCTGAGCTTCTGCAATGACATGAAGTGCTAGTGTTGTCTTACCACCACCCTCTGGTCCAAAAATTTCAACTATTCGGCCGCGTGGCAAACCTCCAACACCAAGTGCAAGATCTAAACCCAAAGAACCAGTAGGAATGGTATCCACAGAAAGTCTTGCACCAGCTTCTCCTAGCCTCATAATCGCCCCTTTTCCAAACTGCTTCTCTATCTCATTCATCGCCGCACGGATAGAATCTAGCTTTCTATCGTCGCTCATAATTTGCCTCCTTTGGGGGACAGAAAATAATTGCACAGTTAAAGTAGCATAACTATAGGGGAAAGACAAGCGGCAATTTACGGAAAATCCTAAGCGCTAAATCCGAAATTCAAAAACAAATTCCAATTATTAAATCTCAAATTCCAAACATTTTTGCGGTTTAACTACAAACGTCCAAGCGATATTTAGAGAACAAAATACTATTGAACAAATAAGTTCCATAATGTGCAAAGCTCTCGCAAAATTGCGGCGAAGTAGTTAACCTACGAGACTGTACCCGATGCTGAGATAAAACCCTTAGCGAACCTTCACTACATAGGTTCCCGCAATCTTATCATGCCAACCTTGTTTCTTCTCGTCAAAGGCAACCCATAGATACCCGAGACAAAAGACGATCGCAGAAATCCATTTACCAATAATTTCTCGCAACGCTGCTTTACCGAAGCTAATTTTTTGACCATTGGTACCTACCACACGCAAGCCTAAAACCATCTTACCAAGAGTTGCACCGTAGGTCCCAGTCAAACCGACGAAATAAGCTATGTCGATTGCCCAGAGGAGAAGTTGCATCGTTCCAAAGATACCAGCTAAAAAACTAGTTGTTACCACCGAAGGTTCTTCCGGCGCGGTCACCATTGCGGTCCCAAACAATCCACCAAATATGGCCATAATGATGAAGCCAATAATACCCAGTATAAATCCATCGATTATTGCTGCCAGCAGACGAATCCAAAAACCAGCATATTCGCCAGTAACAGCAGATTGTGCCGTCGGATCTTTAGTCACAGATGCAATAGGATCTGCTGTTCCCCTGCCCTCACCTGAGGAAGTTGGCGCCTGCGGTTCTGACATGGGGTCCGTCGACGCAGCCGGGCCTGGAATTGATTGATTTTCTTCATTTGGCATAAATATCACCACCCTTCTTTGCTCGCTAAATGTTCGTAAAAGAGCGTCCAGTAGGAGGCGTTAAAGGCATTCCAAAAACCACCGGCGGCAAAAAGAAGAATCGCCGCTGGTGTTAAAGCAAAAATTGCAACCCACCAAAGTTTCATGAAAAATAAAACAGCTATCACAATACCTATTGGTAATATGGCAAACATTGCTGCAAAACCAGCTGCAAAATTTATACCAACTGCCACAATATAAGTAAGAAGCGACTCGCCAAGATATTTTTTTACCAGTCCTCCAGAAAGTCTGATTGAATCAAAAACTCCGGTTTCCTTATGAATTATCATTCTTTGAGCCAGACTTATAATCAAAGACCCGATGGAGGCAATCACAAACATAGCTAATATAAACACTATCACAGCAATAACGGTAAAGATGACGGCTAGCGTAGTGAATCTTGCTAGAAAGAGGAAAACCGCCGGAATGGCGAGAGCTAAAATAAAAGCGAGAATAAATAGCCCAATCACGAGAGCTAAAAGCCAAAACTTCCACCAATATTTCAGCCCAGCTCGTACCCCAACACCAAAAGTAGGCCTTTGAGCATTTCTTTGAAGAATGAGATAAACTAAAGCTGCAGCCGCCCAATTGGCAATAAAAATGCCCAGCAACACGAGTATTAACAAAACCGCTACGATAGCTAAAATTATTAGTATAAAGGTCGGCGACGAAATTAAGCTTGAAGGACTATCACTCACCCCAAGTACTCTACCCACCGCTTGTAGCTGGGAGTCTGAAGGTTCTGGGGTAGAACTTGGAATGGTGAAGTTAAAACCTGATGGGTTTATATAACCCACTGTTCCCACCCCACCAGATAAGAAACCGAATAGCCAGAGTACTCGGTTGTGCCAGGCAATCTCGAATGATTTTTTTATCAAGGCAGAAAAATCCATCTACTAACTTAATTAAAACAAAATTGTGCGAGCGATGCAATCTGAAAAATTGACAAAATCACCCACGGAGTTTATGATTTAAACCATGCCTGATCAAAAAAATAACCCAACCAATACAAGCAATCCTGCTCCTGCTGCTCCTCTAAAAGGTTCCAACACTAAGTTAGTAATTATTATCGTGATTATCGGTGCAGTTTTGGTTGTGTTGGGCGGCGGCGTTTATTTTGCGAACCGATTTTTTACTGAGGAAGCCGCGGAAACAACGATTGAAAAAGCTACTGGCGGTAAAGTTGATATTCAAGATGAAGGTGAAAAAGTCAGCATCGAGACAGATGAAGGCAAGCTCACTATTGGCCAAGATAAAGTGCCAAGCGGCTTCCCTTCTGACATCACAGTCTACTCTGGATCAGAAATTGCCGCTACCGCTGAGACCGATACCGACGTATCACTACAATTAAAGACTCCAGATTCTGTCTCTAAAGTCTTCGAATTTTATAAAGACGATCTAGCCAGCAATGGTTGGACACAGACTTCTACTGCTAGTTATCAAGATTCGGCCATCATCAGCGCTGAAAAGAGCGGTAAACAGGTGATCATCACGGTCGCATTTGATGAAGAAGACAACAAAACGCTTATATCAATCATGGTTGGTAAACCCACCAACTAACTCCAGTATTTCCATCTTAAAAAAATCCTAGGCTGTAACAAATTGCCTACTGTTATAGTTGGTGATAGAATCACCCTAGTGAAAATCCACATCTTTAGATTGAAACCAAACACAAATTTAAGAGGTCATCTCCAAACATACGCAAGAAAAAACGGTTTTTCAGCTGGCTTGGTCCTCTCTATCGTCGGGTGTTTGAAGGAAGTAAACTTGCGAATGGCAGCAGCTACACCAACTAAACAAATTGTTAAAACTTACAACGAAGATTTTGAAATCGTCTCCACACAAGGAACTCTATCTGCAAATGATTGCCACATTCACATAAGCGTCTCCAATAAAAAGGGTGGGGTGATTGGTGGTCATTTGAAAGAGGGTGTGGTAGGAACCACTACTGAAGTAGCTTTGTTAGAACTAACAGACAGAAAATTTTTACGTAAATTTGACAAAGAAACAGGTTTCGAGGAACTTATCGTAGAAACGTGTATTTAGTTCAGCAAATGTTTGATCGTCTTTGGTATTTCGTTGACCAAATCAGAAGCGTTGAAATAATACGAAACTTTTTCTTTTAGCCGATCGCCAGATAGTCCGTTGATAAACACTCCCACGCAAGCTGCTAAAAATAAATCGTTTTTACAAGCCAAAGCAGCAATTAAACCAGCCAGCACGTCACCGGTCCCACCTTTGGTCATTCCTGCATTACCTGTTGTATTTACCCGTAATTCCTCGCCATTACTGATGTAATCTTCCACTCCTTTCAACACGATGGTGAAACCGTATTTTTTCGCCATTTCTAAAGCTGCTTTCTTAGAAGCATCCAACCCAAAAAATTCTTTAAATTCTTTTTTGTGCGGCGTAACGACGCAGTTTTTTCCTAGTAAATGTTTGTCCAGGCCTGCAAAGGCATCGGAATCAAGGACGAATTTCTTATTGGGAAATTTTTTAAGAAGATTATTAATTAGCGATTTGGTTTTATCACTTACACCAAGTCCTGGACCGATCAAAATCGCATCGGTTTTGTCAGCGACATCGAGCGCTTCTCCTCTTGGCACAGCAATAAAATCACAAAGTTCGCTTTTCATCTTCTTTATTAATTCGTTGTTTTCCGGCACTGAGGAAAAATAAACTAGATCAACAATTTTTGAGGCGATTTTAGCGGCAAAAAGTGGTGCACCATGAAATCTTTTGCTTCCACCAACAATCAACGCCACCCCATTTTGTCCTTTGTGCGAACCTTTTGGTGGTTTATATAAATCTTTGACAATCGAGGAGTCGATTTTTTCTTCTAACACATTACTTGATAAAATCCTTTAACCAGCCGCCTCTTAATGGGAGGCTCAAGACTTTATTTTTATCCACCCACTTAACATCCAACAGAACTTCTAAATCCGGCTTAAGTTTGCCGCTAACAATATTTCCTTTAAAGAAGGTTATTTCAATTTCCTTACCTTTGTCTTTCTCTCCTCCCTTGTATTCAGTATCAGAAACAATTTTCTTACCTAAGTCACCTATTATTTCAATATCATAACCAGCTTCTTCTTTTACTTCCCGCTTTGCTGCTTCTTCTGTCGTTTCGCCCCCGTCAACATGACCCATCAGTATTGACCACAAACCCCAAGCCTGTCCTTTTTCTTGAACCATCAAGACCTTGCCGTCTTTTTCTATGTAAACAGCAACCACGCTTACTTTTTCCATTGGCTAAATTTCAAGACCTAACAAATCTTTAGCTACAATTACTTCTCCCGAATATGATTTTTTGGCTTCTTTGATGAATTCTTCTTCGGGGTCAAAATCATATAGGTGGGTAAGAACCAGCCTTTTGACAGAAGCTTCTTTCGCAATTTTTCCTGCTTCAAATGGTGAGATGTGGGTTTTACCGGGGCCTCTTTCTTTGTAAAGAGTTGGAAAGATAGAGGACTCCATTAACGCTAAATCGGAGTTTTTAGCAAGCTCAATCAACGCTTCGCTGTAAGCAGAGTCTCCAGAATACATAAAGGTTTTACCTTCTGCTTCTATCCTAAAACCAATAGCGGTGAAGTGTTCGGGAACGTGGGGGACAATTTTAGTAGTTACTTTCAAGTCTAATGTTTGGAAAGTATTCTCACCGTGCTCATTTATCGAGACTTCATATTTTTCCTTACGTTCAGGAAACATAAGTCTTAATTTCTCATAATCCTCATTGAACCTAGGGTATACGTGTAAATATAGAGGTTTAGTACGATTATCTTGGGGTCGTTTTCGCCAATCAGCATAAACAGTTGAGTTATAAAGAGAGTGCATAAACCACATCAAATCAACTAAATGATCTGCGTGTGGGTGGGAGATAAAAACACCGTCAACTCTGGAAACGTAATCGTAATTTACGTCGTGATAAAGTCTATAGAAACTCCCTCCACCAAGATCTATCACCCAAGAGGATTGACCCGTTTCCAACAAAAAGCCAGTAGACATTCTGGTAGGATTTGCAATTGCACCACCCGAGCCAAGAATTGTAAGTTTCATAAATTTTTAATATTAACCCTATAAATCCTTCGCTCCCTCTAGGGGTTTCCAGCCAAGAGGACTGGAATAATCATGAGCCCTGCCCTGGTTATTTGACACACCATAAATAATTAGGAAATTGTTTTCAATGTGTTTTGCCTCTAAACACTTTTTTACCAAGTCAACACAATCTCTATGGCTAAACCAAACAACTCTTTCTTTTGGGTCGCCTACGGGAGGCTCGTTTCTCACATTAACTCCTCCAAATCTAATACAAATAACTTCAAGCCCCTTGGTTGCGTAATACCTACCAAGAGCTTCAACAAAAATCTTGCTTGCTCCATAAGGGCTGTCTGGTTCGGGGGTCTGATCAACTGATAACAATCTTGCCTCATTCCATGTACGATATTTATCCACATGAACTGAGCTGGCTATTAAAATTCTTGGTACCTTGGCTTCTAGCGCTGCTTTATAAACATTGTAGGCTACCAAAAGGTTGTTTGGGTTGAATATTTCCTGTCGCCAATTATCACTTTGCGTATCCCAAGCTAAGTGTATTATTGCGTCGTGTCCAGCAAATATGTTCAAAAGATACTCGTAATTTCTTAAATCCACTTCAGGTAAATCCAAAGGTGTGATTTGATATTCGTTCAGACTGTCTAAAAGTATTTTCCCTATTTTACCTTTGGCTCCGGTTATGATGACTCTTTTCGGTTTCATTTGAAATTAAGGATTACTTGTATCTTACACCAAAAATGCTAGAATGATATTTATTTATAAATTTCTCGGCGGTGGCCAACCCTTCTTTCAACCATACAAGTTTTAGTATATCAATTTACTCGATTGTCGGAAAATGGGAGATCCGTTTAGTAGTCAGTCTTGGGAAGTCAGACTTCCCCTGTAACAATAAGTTAGATTTAGCAGGAAAATCAAGAAGTTCTCGAATTCGCGTGCCAAGGATATCTGCAGCTCGGGGTGATTGTTTGCCCATCTCTTAAATGTTAAAATTCTAAGGTTGTGAATGAAACAGTTTTGGAAGTAAAAAATTTAGTCAAAGATTTTGACTCTTTCCAGGTCTTAAAAAGTATCTCCTTTGCAATACCAAGAGGCAAGGTGGTTGGTCTTTTGGGGCCAAACGGCGCTGGGAAAACAACGACAATAAACATTCTTCTTGGCATCACTAGGGAAACTTCTGGGCAGATTTGGTATTTTGGTAGAAATTTTTTCAAAAACAAGCAAGGTTGCCTCCAAAAAATGAATTTCGCCTCTTCTTTCAATACTTTGCAGGGTCGGATCTCAGTTTGGGAAAATCTACTTGTTTTTTCTTATCTCTATAGTCTAAAAAATCCGGAAAAGAAAATAAAGGAACTTTCCACCTACTTTGAAATCACCCATCTACTGCCAAAAAGATTTTGGGATCTTTCCTCCGGAGAAAAGACAAGGGTAAATCTAATAAAATCGCTTTTAAATGAACCGGAACTTTTATTGATGGACGAGCCAACTGCCTCTCTTGACCCAGATATTGCTGACAAAACCCTTTCGCTAATCGAAAACTTGCGAAAAAATAAAAACATTTCCATCCTTTATACAAGTCACAATATGGATGATGTTACTAGGATCTGTGATGAGGTAATCTTCCTGGATAAAGGTAAGATCGTTGCTCACGATACTCCACTTGGTTTAACAAAAAGGATTACTAAAACGGTTCTCAAGCTCACTTTCGATGGAGATAAAAACGCTTTAGAAAATTTTTTGAAGGAGCAAAAGCAAATTTGCAGCTTTCCTCATCCTTACACTGTTTTGATGAATACAAAGGAGAAAACAATCCCTAAGTTGATCTTTGGTATAAGTAATCTGGGTATTTGGATTACCGATATTGAAGTGGAAAAACCAACTCTTGAAGATGTATTTTTACGGATTGCTAGAGGTGAAAAATGAGCATCTCTAGAATGAAGGCAGTTTTGCTGCAAGAGTTTTATATCACCAAAAGGAGCCTGGAGGTGATACTTGACCTATTTTTCTTTTCCGTTATGACAATCGTTGTTTTCGGTTTTGTCTCCCTCTTTTTAACTGGTAGGGTCAGCGGGGCGCCAGCTCACTACTTAATCTTAGGTTTAATTCTTTGGGAGATTATTCGTGTCAACCAATACTCAATCTCAGTCGGTGCGATGTGGAATGTTTGGTCCCGAAATTTGACAAATATGTTTATTGCACCGCTTTCAATCAAGGAATATTTTGTCGCCCACATGATTTCTGGTGTAGCCAAGACTTTTCTTATTTTTATAATTATTTCTTTGATTTCTTTGGCATTTTTTGACTACAATATTTTCAAGCTTGGCCCACTCAATCTATTTTTCTTTTTCTGCAATTTAATTATTTTCTCTTGGACGATTGGCATCGCACTTTTGGGTGTAATATTTCGCTTCGGGACTAGAATCCAGGCACTGGCTTGGGGGGCGATTTTTATTTTCCAACCGCTAGTCGCTTCCTTTTTCCCCGTTAACGTCTTACCGGCAGTTTTACAAAAAATCGCTTTTGCCCTTCCCCCGACTTATGTCTTCGAAGCGGCCCGGGCTGCTTTAAGTAACCCTATCTTTAACTGGAAATTTATGATGATATCTTTGGGATTAAATACTGTTTATTTTCTTTTATCACTCGCCTTCTTCAACTACATGTTCCGCCGCTCTAAAGAAACCGGCCAATTCGCGAAACTGGAAGGGTAAAAGTCAAATGGTCGG
>Ga0299912_10001890_pt1 | contig 17004 bp, 8 predicted proteins | sample RVTome_2_FD_207667 | JGI IMG/M metagenome (GOLD analysis project Ga0299912, IMG submission 207667) | Soil microbial communities from uranium-contaminated site in the Upper Colorado River Basin, Wyoming, United States - RVT95D214 (version 2) ... | reverse complement strand
CTTCATTCGCCGGAAGTGCTCAGCGCGGATAATGCCTTTGTTGCCCGTGACCGTGATGAAGACATCACCCTGGGGAGCGGCCTGGGCCATGGTCATGACCTGAAAGCCGTCCATGACGGCCTCGATGCCCTTGAGCGGATCCACCTCGCAGATGATCACCTTAGCCCCGGCGCCTTTGGCCCGGAAAGCAATCCCCCGGCCGCACCAGCCATAGCCGGCCACCACGATGTTCAGTCCGGCCAAAAGGACGTTGGTTGCCCGGAGGATACCGTCCAAGGTGCTCTGCCCGGTGCCGTAACGGTTATCGAAAAAATGCTTGGTTTTGGCGTCGTTGACGGCAATGATGGGATAGCGGAGGACCTGACGGGTAGCCATGCTCTTCAGGCGAATGACCCCGGTGGTCGTCTCCTCCGTACCGCCCACGATGGCGGCCAGCAGGGTTTTCCGTTTGGAATGTATAGTGTTCACCAGGTCGGCCCCGTCATCCATGGTGATGTGAGGCCGGATGTCGAGAACCTGGTTGATGTGACGATAGTAACTGGCGTTATTTTCGCCCTTGACGGCAAAGACCGGCACTCGGTCATAGCGGACCAGGGCGGCCGCTACTTCATCCTGCGTGCTCAAGGGGTTGGAGGCGCATAAGGCCACCTGGGCGCCCCCCGCCCGCAAGACTCTCATCAAGTTGCCAGTTTCACTGGTGACATGGAGGCAGGCGGCGATGCGCACACCCCGCAGGGGCCGGTCGGCGGCGAACCGTTTCTTGATGGATTGCAGGACGGGCATAAAGTGGGCCGCCCACTCCATGCGCAGTTCGCCTTGGCCGGCCAATTTCAAGTCTTTGACGTCTGAACGCATTATGAAAACTCCTGCTACTCGCACTAAAGAGGGATGGGATATACCATATCCGTCTCTGGAATGCAATTGAGAAAAAGGGGTGTTTGCAATTTAATTTTATAATATGTTAAGGTTTTAGAAATTGGACAGGCTGTTGAAAGCGTCCCGTTTCAAAGTGAGGGCCTCCCTGCTGGCCGCCCTCTGTCTGTTGACCGCCGGCGGCCCGCGCCCCGGTCTGCTGGCGGCCGAAACCAGCCTTCCGGTGACCCATTATCAACTCAAGAACGGCCTGCAGGTCGTTTTCTCCGAAGACTACACGCTCCCCTTGATCAGCTTGACGGTTATCTACCGGGTCGGCTCTCTCCACGATCCGGCCGGCAAAACCGGGTTGGCCTATCTCCTGGAGAACTTGATGTTCTTGGGCTCGAGCAATGTCAGCCAGATGCAGCACATCAGCTTCATCAACCGAACGGGCGGGACCCTCAATGCCGCCACTCTGGAGGACCGGACCCTGTACTACCAGACCGTGCCGTCCAATCAGCTGGCGCTGGTCCTCTGGCTGGAATCGGACCGAATGCGCTCCCTGGAGATCACGCCGGCCAAGGTCGAGGCGGCCAAAGAGGAGTTGATAGCTGAGATTCAAAACCGCATGCAGGAATCCCCCTATCTGGATACTTACTTCAGGTTCGACAGGATGCTCTATCCCGACCCCGCCCTTAGCCATCCCGTCATCGGCCGGCCCGAGGACATCCGGTCCATTACCGCCGAGGACATTCAAAATTTCTACCGGCAGTTCTATTCGCCCAATAACGCCCTGCTGTGCATCTCCGGCAGCTTCAACACCCTTACCTTGCGCGAATTGGTGTCCCGATATTTCGAGTCCATCCCCCGCGGCCCGGATCCCCCCCCCTCGCCGGCGTTTCCGGGCTTTGTCAAAGAGACGCGGACTGAATCCATCAAATCCATCCGCATCCCCATACCGGGTTTTCATCTAGCCTTCCGAATCCATAACCCCCGCCCCGACGATCTCTATAGTTTGACCTTGATCGATTATCTCCTCTGCCGCGGCAAGACCAGCCGATTGGTCAAACGCCTGGTCACCCGCGATCGTCTGGCCAATCAGTTGACGGGCGGCTTGGAAAAACGCAACGGACTGGCCGCTTACCGGATTTTCGTCACCAACACCACCGAGCTTGTTTCCCATCAATGCCTGGAGGCCCTCTTTTCCGAGCTGGATAGGCTGCGGGCCAGCTTCGTCTCTGAGGAAGAATTGTCCAAGGCCAAGAACCTGTATAAAAGGGACCTGTTCGACCGGCTGGGGATCAATGTGGACAAGACCCTTTACCTGGGCGATCTGTTCCTGTCTCGCCTCTTGCCCGACGGGGCTTTTCTTGAATTGGAACGCACCCTGCAGGTCACCCCCCAGGCCATCGCCGTCCTGCTGAACAGGTACTTCAACCGAAAAAACTGCATCATTCTCAAAATACAGAAATGACAGCCCTGACCCGCCTTTCAGCAAGGACGCTCGTTTTCGTTCTGGCCCTCCTGGCCGGAACAACCCTCCCCGGCCAAGAGCGTTTCCGCAAGACCCCCCCCTTGCCCGAACCCTTGCCCGCTGTACGCCTGCCCAATATCGAGAGCGCCACCCTGTCCAACGGCCTGAGAGTCGCGGTGGCCTTTCGGGAAGGCGTTCCCCTGCTCAGCCTGCAGCTGGTCATTCTGGCCGGCGAGAACTCCTCTCCGCTTCAGCTGCCCGGAACCGCTACGGTCGCCGCCCGCATGTTGGAGCGGGGCACGGTCGTCTCCACGGCTGCGCAGATCGAAGAGCGGATCGATGCCCTGGGCGGCAGCCTGTCCATTGCCGTGCAGCCTGATGCCACCTTGATCTCGTTTACTTTTCTGGAAGAGTACCTCGATAACGCTCTTGAGCTGCTGGGGGAAATGATCCTCCAACCGTTATGGACGGACCTGGAAATGGCCAACGTCCGGCGGATTCTGTCCTTCGGCCTCAGGGACAGAGAAAACGACCCGGATTTTGTGGCCCGTCGCCTCCTTTTCCGCCTTCTTTACCGGAACCAGACGGCGCGAGAGGCTTTGCTCAGCTCCGACCTCATACGGAACATCCGGCTGAAGGATGCGTCGGACTTTGCCGCTCGGTTCTATCGACCGAACAATACCCTGCTGGTTCTGGCCGGCAACATTAACCTCCGAACGGCGGTCCGCAAGGTCAGCCATTTTCTCAACACTTGGTCGCCGCTTCCCTTGGAATCGCCCCCTCCCCAACCTCCCCGGCCCAACGGCGATTTTAAGCTCTGTATCGTGGATGTGCCGGGCGCGAACGAGTGCACGATCTGTCTGGGCAATATCGGGCCCCCTGCCTCAGACCCGGATTTCTTCCCCCTCCTGGTTTTCAACCAATTGCTGGGCGGTACGCCCAACAGCCGCTTGTTTCTCAACCTTCGGGAGTCCAAGGCCTTTGCCTATTTTGCCTTCAGCGAAAATGCGTTCCTGGCCACGCACAGCATCTTCCTGGTCCGCGCCCGAGTCAGACCCGAAGCCGCTGAATCATCGGTCATCGAAATCCTCCGGGAGTTCCGACGGGCCATGACTGAGCGGATCATGCCGGCCGAGATCGAACAGGCCAAGTCCTACTTGCTGGGGAATTTTCCCCTGTCCATCGAGCGTCTGGAGCGTTTTTCCGCCCGGGTGGCCGAGCTCCAGGCCTTTCGGCTGGGCCCGGACTATTGGGGCCGCTTCATGGAAAACATCATGCTGGTCAACGCTGAAACCGTCCAGGAAGCCGTCCAGAAACTCCCCCTGCTGTCCCCGATTGTCGTCCTGGCCGGCGACCTGTCTTTTCTGGCCGATCATCTCAAGAGTTTTGAAAAAGCCGAAGTCTATGATAAAAAAGGGGCCCTCCAGTACACGCTGGTGAAGGAGAAATGAGGATGAAACTGGTGGAATGCGTCCCAAACTTCAGCGAGGGCCGGGACAAGGCTAAGATCGAAGCCATCACCGCAGAGGTCCAGGCCACTTCCGGGGCGAAACTCCTGGACGTGGACCCCGGGGAAACGACCAACCGCACCGTGGTGACTTTCATCGGAACGCCGGAAGCCGTCGCCGAAGCGGCTTTCCGGGCCATCCGCAAGGCCGCCGAAGTGATCGATATGCGCCAGCACCGTGGGGCTCACAGCCGCATGGGGGCCACCGACGTCTGCCCCTTTGTCCCGGTTTCGGAAGTGACCATGGAAGACTGTGTGCGGATTGCCCATGGCCTCGGCCGGCGGGTGGCGGAGGAATTGGGCATCCCGGTCTATTTCTATGAGGAGGCGGCCCTCAAGCCCGAACGCCGGAACCTGTCCGTCATACGCGCCGGAGAATATGAAGGCCTGCCCGAAAAGCTTAAGAGTCCGGAATGGGCTCCCGACTGCGGTCCGGCGGTATTCAACCCCCGGGCCGGGGCAACGATCATCGGCGCCCGTGAATTTCTGATTGCCTACAACATCAACCTCAACACCCGGGACCGAAAACTGGCCAATGAGATCGCCCTGGGCCTGAGGGAGACGGGACGGTTGAAGAAGGACAGCCAGGGCAACACGGTCAAAGACGCGGCGGGCAACCCCGTGCGTCTGGCAGGCTTGTTCCCCCATATCAAGGCCGTGGGCTGGTACATCGAAGATTTCCAGCGGGCCCAAATTTCCATCAATTTCACGAACTATAAAATCAGCCCCCCTCACCTGGTGTTTGATGAAGCCGTGCGGCAGGCGGCCAAACTTGGCTTGCGGGTGACGGGCAGCGAGCTGGTGGGACTCATCCCCAAAGAGGCGCTGCTCATGGCCGGCCGCTTTTACCTGGAAAAGCAGGGCAAAAGCCCGGGCTGGCCGGAGGAAGAGCTGATCCGAACGGCCGTCCTGTCCCTGGGCTTGGACGATGTGGCGCCCTTCGACCCGCAGAAAAAAATCATCGAGAATCAATTCCGCCGGGACAAGCCTTCCCTGCTGGAGATGGATCTGCGCCATTTCGCCAACGAGCTATCCACGGACTCGCCGGCGCCCGGCGGCGGGAGCACGGCCGCCCTGTGCGGCGCCTTGTCCGCTGCGCTCAGTTCCATGGTCTCCCATTTGACCGTAGGCCGGAAGGGCTATGAAAGAGTGCAACGCGAGGTCAAGCAATTGGCCGTGGAAGCCCAAGTGCTCATGGACGCCTTGCTGGAAGCCGTGAACCTTGACGCCGAGGCTTTCACCAAGGTCATGGAGGCCCTTCGTCTGCCCAAAAAAACCGAAGAGCAGGGCGCGGAGCGCGACCGGGCGGTGGAGGCCGCCACCCGGGAGGCCACTCTGGTGCCGCTCGACATCTTGGACAAGAGCATCGGCCTGTTGAAGCTGGCCAAGAAGGTTGCCCGCATCGGTAACAAGAATTCGCTGAGTGATGCCGGAGTGGCGGGCCTGACCGCCCAGGCCGCGGCCGAAGGGGCCTATTACAACGTCCGCATCAACCTTCCGTCCCTGCAGGACGCGGAACTCCGGGCCTCGCTGGGCCGGAAGGCCAAAGCGCTCAAAACCCGGGCCGTCAAATTGGGCAACGATGTCCGCCGCATCTTGGACCGAAACCTGCGGCGGACTTGATCAAACCTTGATGACCGTATGGCACCAGGCCGGTCGGATGATCCAGTTGAGCGCCGCCTGGTCAATCTAAGCGCGCCGGGATCGCTTCCAGGCCAGGCTCAGGCCGAATAATAAAAAGGCCACCAGGACGATCGTGGCCGAGGCCGGCCAGTCGAACAGGAAGGCGCCCAGTATCCCGGCCGTCACCGAGACCAGCGCCACGGCCACCGACAGGCCGAGCGCCTGCTTAAAGCTTCGGGCCATCTGGAGGCCGGAGGCGGCGGGAATGACCATCAAGGCCGAAACGAGCAAAATCCCCACCACTTTTGTTCCCAGGACAACGGTGACCGCCGCCAGGACGGTCAGCAGCAGGTCCAGACGCCTGGTCCTGATGCCCGAAGCCCGGGCGGATTCCGGGTCAAAGGTCAGGTACATTAAAGGCCAGTACCGGCTGAGAACGGCCAGTCCGACCAGCAGAGCCAGGCCGGCCGCCAGCCAGACTTCCACCGGCTCGATGGCCAGGATCTCGCCGAACAGGTAATGGAGCAGAGAAACGTTGAACGTGTTTGACAGGGTGGCCAGGAACACGCCCAGGGCCAACCCGGCGCTGCTGAAAATGCCGATGGCTGTATCGCCGTGCAGACCCGCCCGGTCTTTGAGCCAAGACAGGCCCACGGCCGCCGCCACAGCCACCACCAAGGCCACGGCCAGGGGCAAAATATTCAATACCAAAGCCAGGGCCACTGCGGCGAAAGTGATGTGGGCCAGCCCATGGCCCATCATGGCGTCCTTCTTAAGGACCAGAAAGACGCCCAGCAGGGCGCAAGCCGCTCCGATGAACAGGCCGGCCACCAAGGCCCGCTGCAGAAATCCGTAGCTCAGGAGGGCTGACATGTTAATGCCGGTGGGAGACCAGATGACGGCCCCGAGAAATCATTTCCCGGAAAGCGTCCGACCGGCAGAATTCCTCATGGGAGCCGTGATAGGTCAGGCGCTGGTTGAGGCAAGCCACACGGGTCACATGTTTGTCCACCACGCCGATGTCATGGGTTACCAGGACGATGGTGATTCCTTCCCTCTGATTGAACCGGCCCAGCATATCGTAGAAGCGATCTTGAGTCTCGGTGTCGACTCCGGCGGTCGGTTCATCCAGGAGGAGCAAATAGGGCCGGTTGACCAGGGCTCGGGCGATGAAAACCCTCTGCTGCTGGCCTCCGGAGAGACGGCCGATGAGCCGGTCCTGCAGTCCTTCAAGGCCCACCAGGCTGAGCGCCCGGTCCACCTCCCGCCGGTAGGGCGTTTTGCGGTCCGCGGTGCGGCCGGTCGTCCGACGGAGGGCCATGGACACCGTTTCGGCCACGGAAGCGGGAAAATAGGGGTCCACCTGGGTGGCTTTCTGAGGAACGTAGCCGATCCGCTCCCGATCTTGGAATTCTTCGAGCGGCCGGCCCTGGACCAGCACCCGGCCCCGGCTGGGTTTCAACAGGTTGAGGATGATCTTGAGCAGGGTTGTCTTGCCCGAGCCGTTGGGCCCCAGCACCGCCAGAAAATCTCCGGCCATGATGTCGAAGGAGACGGAATCCAGCACAGGCTGACCGCCGTAGGCAAAGGACACGTCCTGGAGAGAGACGAGGCTGATCGCCTTATTTTTCTGCACAGCTCAACCCCCGGCCAAGGATTTCCAGGTTCTCTTTCATGATATCCAGGAAGGTCACACCGGCTTGAAGGTCATTTTGACTGAGGTTGTGAGCCGGGTTGAGCGGCAGCAGCCGCGCTTTGGTTTCGCGGGCCAAGACCTCGGCCATCTTGCGGCTTTCGTATTTTAGGAAAAATATCGTGGACAGGCCCTCCCTTTTCATCAGCTCGATAATTCCGACGACCTGACGGGGGGCGGGTTCGGCGTCGGGGCTGAGGCCGTAGGGAGAGGCCTGCCGCAGTCCGTAGCGGGAGGCCAGGTAGCCGAAAGCGGCATGGCCGGCCAGGATGATCGTCCGGCTGCGGCATTTATTAAGCCGCTCTCGAAATTCGCTGTCCAGGGCTCTGAGCTTTTGAATATAAGAATCGGCCCGGCGGCGATAGATGTCTTGGCCGGCCGGGTCGAGTCCGGCCAGTCTGTCGGCGATCCTGAGGACGATCGTCTCATCCAGGCCCAGGTCCAGCCAGACGTGGGGGTCGGCTGCTCCATGAGCATGATGCGCGTCCTGACCAGGGTCAAGTTTTTGAGAGGTCAAACCGGCGCCTGCTTCCAGGACCTGTCCGCCGGAGTTTCGAAAGTTTTTAACCAATCCCTCAGCCCAGGGCTCAAGGTTCCCGCCACAGAAAATAAAGAGATCGGTCCGGGAAAGAGTCAGCATTTCTCCAGGTCGCGGCTGCCATGTATGAACATCCGCCCCGGGAGGCAAGAGAAGGCGGACCTCGGCCCTATCTCCCGCGACCTGACGGGCGAAATCCATCAGGGGGAATATGCTGGCCGTGATTTTCAAAACGCGCCCCCCCGCCCGCAGGGGATTCAGAACGCCCAACAGGAGAATAAATGTGACGACCTTAATAAATACTCTCATGGTCCGAATGGCAGTCATCATCTCTGTCTATTTATTGAGGCATGGCGCGGTGCGTTCCTGCCCGCCCGCAGCGCATGGTGTGGGTGGGTTTCGCGCAAGGGCGGGCAGGGACGTACCGTGCCAAAACCTAACCACATGGGTTTATTTATCATGGAAATAGCAGCGTTGACAATGACCAGGGCCGTATTGAATCCCCCTATATTTTATGTCATAGTGAGCGGTGCTCTTCAAGATTCATTCAACAAGGAGGTTCCCATGCCCGGAATTTTTGGTGGCCTAAAACCCGAATCCATATGGAAGCATTTCGACCAAATTCTCAAGATTCCCCATTGTTCCGGGCAGGAAAAACCCCTGGGCGATTATGTCGTAGGCGAGGCCAAGCGGCTGGGGCTCAGCTGGAAACGGGACGAGGTGGGAAACGTGGCCGTGTCCAAGCCGGCCTCGGCCGGCAAGGGAGGGTCGGCGCCCCTCATCCTGCAAGGCCATCTGGACATGGTCGGTGAAAAGAACTCAGACATCCGCCACGACTTCAGCCGGGACCCCATAATCCCCGAGATCAAAAACGGCTGGGTGCAGGCCAAGGGCACGACCTTGGGCTCGGACAACGGCATCGGAGTGGCGGCCGCTCTGGCGATCATGGAAGACACAACCCTGGTCCACGGCCCCCTTGAATTTCTTTTTACCACCGAGGAGGAAACGGGTTTGACTGGCGCGCGCAGCATCCAGCCGGGCTTTCTCCAGGGCAATCGCCTGCTGAACCTGGACAGCGAAGAATTGGGGACTTTCACCATCGGTTGCGCCGGCGGCGCTGATTCGGAGCTGGCCCTGCCCTTGCGGCGCAACCCGGCCCGCGGCCTGGAACGCTACTTGGTCAAGCTCTCCGGCTACCGGGGGGGGCATTCGGGCATCGACATCCATCTCGGGCGGGGAAACGCCATCAAGCTGCTGGCCCGGCTGTTGGGTCAAATGCAAACTAAATTCCCCTTCAAGCTGACAAACTTCGAGGGCGGCAATAAACACAATGCCATTCCCCGCGAGGCCTGGGCCGAAGTGTTGCTGCCCCGAAAATCGGTCGATGCGGCGGCTTCCTTCCTGAAGGCCGCCTTCAGCCAGGTCAAGGTTGAATACCAGGCCGTGGAGAAAGAAGCCGTTTTCTCCTTCGAAAAGGCCAAGGGCAAAGGCAAAGAGCCCTTGACAGCCGCCTCCCAAAATGCCCTGCTCCGGCTTCTCTTGGCCCTGCCCCACGGCGTTCTGGCCATGCACCCCAACATCGCCGGCCTGGTCGAGACCTCCAATAACGTGGCCATTGTCCGCTTGAAGCCTTCCCAGGCTCAAGTCCTGTGCAGCAGCCGGAGCTCGATCGCTTCGGCCCTGGAGGCCGTCCGCCTGGCCATCAAGGCCACGGCCGAAATGGCCGGAGCCAAGGTCAAACAACCCGACGGCTATCCGGGCTGGATGCCCAACCTGGAGTCTCCCCTGCTTAAAACCCTCAAAGGCATTCATCTCCGGGTTTTCGGCAAGGAGGCCGTGGTGGGCGCCATCCATGCCGGCCTGGAATGCGGCTTGATCGGAGAGAAGTTTCCGGGCATGGACATGATCTCCTTCGGCCCTACTATTCAGCATCCCCATTCTCCGGAGGAGCGAGTCGAAATCAAGTCGGTTGAAGAGTTTTGGAGGCTGCTCACCGAATCCCTGCGAGTCCTGGCCTGAGCCGCCCGCCTTCAGCGAACGAAAGGAGAGGATCCATGAGGCGTTCCGCCATCCGGTCTTATTTATCTTTGGTTTTAGCCCTGGCTTTGGTCGGCTTGACCATGAGTTGCGAAAAGGGCCAGAGCGGCGGCCGGTCCTTGGCCGCCTCGGCCAAAATTGTGGGCGAGCTCCATGTGACGCACGCCAGCCCCAAAGAAGCGACCGCCGCGGCCCACGAAGCGGAGACAGTGCTGGTCATCTTCGACCAGCCCATGGTCGCCCTGGAGGCCGCCCCCGAAGGCAAGGGCACGGCCTTTTTGAAATTTGAGCCCTCCTCCCCCGGCAAGTTCCGCTGGAAGGGCACTCGGACCCTGACCTTCACTCCCGACCGGCGTTTTCCTTACGGCACCGAGGTCAAAGTGAGTGTGCCCGCCGGAACGGTTTCGCTCAACGGCTATTCTTTGAATCAGGATTTCACCTGGACTTTCCAAACCCTGCGGCCGGAAGTGGTGAAGCACTATCCGACCGACGGCCAGGGGTCCATTCGCCTCGAGGAAAAAGTCCTGCTCATCTTCAATCAGACCGTGGACAGGAGCCGCGTCCGTGACCGCATTTCTCTGACCGAAGTCACACCCGAGGAGGATCGCCGGACGCTTGACTTTTCCCTGGAGCGGCCGGAAGCCAAGACCTTGGAGGAAGAAGGCCTGAAGAACGAGCCGGAGCGCGCTCTTCTCCTGGCGCCCGGAGAAAAGCTCAAACCCGACCATTCTTATGTGGTTGAGGTCAAGGCCGGGTTGACGGGAGAGGAAGGCCCCTTGGGAAAAGCCGAGGCGACGACCTTCAGTTTTCAGACGTTTAAAAAGTTCAAATTCATCGAGATCTCGGCGGAAGAACGCCTGAACCCTCAGGAATCTCTCCAGGTCACCTTCAGCAACGAGGTCACTTACAAAGAGTTCGCTGAAAAAGCCCGTCTCGAGCCGGAACTGGCCATCTCCGAATATTACAAAGAATGGGACTACGGTTCCGAAATCCTGTGGTTGAACCTGCCCTTTAAGCCGGAAACTCGATACACGCTCCGTCTTCCCGCCGATTTGAGTGACGCCTTCGGCAACACCTTAGGCCGAGAGGTGAAAGCCTCTTTCACTACGGGCTCCTATACCCCTTCAATTTCCATGACGACCGGCCAAGGGCTGCTGGAGGCCTACGGCAACACGCTGTATTCTTTCCGGGCGGTCAACTGCGACCAGGCCTTCCTGCAAGCCGCCCGCCTCAGTCGGTCCGAAGTCATTCCCATCCTGAATCAGGAAAAAATATTTTGGCCGAGCGAGAAATTCCAGCCGAGGGCCGGATTCTACCAGGTGGAGCGGCCGCTGAACTTCAAAATTCCACGCAACGTACGCCAGAGCGTCCCTCTCGACCTCAAAGAGGCTCTGGCCGGAAAATACGGGCTGGTTTTTCTCCAGCTCGACACGCTTTCCAAGGATAAGTGGAGCCGCTATCCCAAAGCTTGCCTGCAGGTCACTGAGCTGGGGTTGTCCGGCAAATTCTCCGCCGAAAACAATGTCATTTGGGTAACCGAGCTGCGGACAGGGCTTCCGGTCCAGGGGGCCGAAGTCGAACTCCGCGATGACTCCAACACAGTGTTGTGGAAGGGGCAGACCGACGCCCAAGGCCAGGCCAAAACGCCCGGCTGGAAGGCCCTCGGCCTGAGGCCCAAAAGTTCTTATGAAAAGCCCAAGCAATGGGCTTTCGCCGCGCGCGGGGAAGACCTGGCCATTTTGTCCTCGGAATGGGGCAGCGGGCTCGATCCTTATGAGTTCAACATCTCCTATGACTATGAGGCCGAGCCTCAGCGCTATCAGGGCGCCATCTTTACCGAACGGGGCATCTACCGTGCCGGAGAAAGCGTCCATGTCAAAGGCATCCTTCGTCAGAACATCAAGGGCCAATGGAAACTGCCGGTCTTGAAGTCCGTTGAATGTCAGATCCAGGATTCGCTCCAAGAGACTGTCTTCAGCCAGACTCAAGCCCTGGACGCCTTTGGATCATTCACTTTTGATTTCGAAACGAAACCCGCGGCGGCCCTGGGCACTTACCAGATCACGGCCCGCCTTCCAGCCGAAGGCAAGGGCGCCGAGCCCATCACCATCAGCGACTCTTTCCGCGTGGAGGCCTACCGTCCGGTTGAGTTCGAGGTGCACCTCCGGGCCGAAAAGCCCAGCTTTGTCTTCGGCCAGGAGTACGGCGCCGACTTATGGGCTTCCTACTTGTTCGGCGGGGCCATGGCCGGCCAGAAAGTCAACTGGTCTTTGCGCCTCAATCCGGCGCACTTCTCCCCCCCCGGCCATCCGGGCTTTGTGTTCGGCAACGAGCTCGATTGGTGGGCCGAGGGCGGAGAGATGGAGCAGGCCTCAGCCAGCCGGCTCATCGGCTCGGCCCAGACTGTCCTCAACGCCCAAGGGAAACTCAAGGTCAAGACGCCCTTGGTCGCCGATAAGGAAAAAGATACGGTGATGGCCACCCTGGAAGCCACCGTCCAAAGCCCCAGCCGCAGGGCGGTCTCCAATCGCATCCAGACCTTTGTCCATCGCGGCGAGTTCAGCATCGGCCTCAAGCCCAGCTCGAGCTTCCTCAAGAGCGGGGACTCTCTCCAGGTGGCTGTGGTGGCCGCCTTGGCCGACGGCAAACGAACCGATAGGAAGGTCACTCTTAAATTGATCAAACGGGAATGGAATTCGGTCCGTAAAGCGGGGGTGGGCGGGCGATTCGAATGGATCTCCGAACAAAAAGACACCGAGATCAGCCGGCAATCCCTTCGGACCAAAAGCGAGCCGGTGGAGGCCGCTTTCACTCCCGATAAAGCCGGCTTTTATATCCTGGCCGCTGAGGCCGAAGACGGACTCCGGAATCCCATAACCACCTCGACCTATTTCTATGTCACCGGCCCGGATTATGTGCCCTGGCAAAGGGACAACCGGGACATCATCGAATTGGTGGCCGACAGCGATGACTATGCGCCCGGCCAAACCGCCAAGATTTTAGTCAAATCGCCCTACGAGCAGGCCAAAGCTCTGGTGACCGTGGAGCGCGAATTCATCCTGGACCACAGCGTGGTGGACCTCAAGGGCAGCGCCAGCCAGATCTCGGTGCCCATCAAAGCGGACTACCTGCCCAATGTCTATGTTTCCGTGCTCCTGGTCCAAGGGCGCCGGGAGGCCGCCCGAGCCGAGGCCAACGAAGACATCGGCAAACCCTCCTTCAAGCTGGGCTATATCAAGCTGAACGTGAACCCCGCTGAAAAACGCTTGCTCCTGGAGCTGGCCACCGACAAGGAAAGCTACAAGCCCCGAGACCAGGTCACGGTCAAGTTCAAAGCCCGCGATGCCAAGAACAAGGGAGTCAAGGCCAGCCTGGCCGTGGCCGTCGTGGATGTGGGCGTTCTCAACCTGATCGGCTATCAGACGCCCGATCCCTTCTCCCGGTTCTACGGACAGAGGCCACTGGCCGTGGAGACCGCCGAGACGCGCCAGTTCGTCGTGGGACAGAGAGAATTCGGCGAGAAAGGCGAGAACGCCGGCGGAGGCGGAGTGGAAGGCGGCCTGGGGGGCGGCTTGGAACTGGCCGAGGTCGAGCTGCGGGGCGATTTCCGCACCACGGCTTATTGGAACGCCTCTCTGGTTACGGATGAGAAGGGCGAAGCTACCGCCGTTTTCAACCTGCCTGATAATCTGACCACCTTCCGGGTTATGGCCGTGGCTCAGACGCAGGACTCGCTCTTCGGCAATGGAGAAAAAACTTTCCGCGTATCCAAACCGCTGCAGATGCTCTCGGCCCTGCCCCGTTTCGCCCGGGTGGGCGACACGTTCCAGGCCGGAGTGGTGGTTTTCAATTTTTCAGACAGGCGCGCCGAGGTGACCCTCGGCCTCGAATCCAAGGGAATCCTGCTGCGAGACAAAAATCCGACCCGAACCCTGGCCCTCCTGGCCGGGGAGAGCAAAGAAATCTTATTCAGCTTTGAAGCGGACAAACCCGGCCGGGCGACTTTCGCTTTCCGGGCCAAGATGGGAGCGGAAAGCGACGGGCTGGAACTCGGCTTTCCGGTCATTCTGCCGCGGCCCAAGGAGACCGTGGCCGTCTTCAGTCAAACCGAGAAATCCGCCGAGGAGCAGGTGGTGATTCCCGAGGGCGCCTTGCTTGGAGAGAGCGATATCGAAGTCCAGGCCTCAACCTCTGCCCTGGCCGGACTCAAGGCCTGCCTCGACTACTTGACCAGCTATCCTTTTCTCTGTCTGGAACAGAGATTGTCCTCCCTCCTGCCCTATCTCGTCGCCCCCAAGGTCATCCAGGAATTCGAACTGACTCGCCTCAAGCCCGAGGAGATCAAAAAACACGTCCAGGGCAACTTGGATAAGATGATGGACTACCAGTCCGACAACGGCGGTTTCAAGCTGTGGCCCGATTCGCGATACGATTCTCCCTTCTTGACCGGATATGCGGTCTTGGCCCAGATCAAGGCCAAGCAGGCCGGCTATGTCATCAACCAGGGCAGTCTGGGCCGGGCGGCCGAATTCCTGAGAGGCCTGCTCCGCGACAAGAACGCTTCCAAGCGCTATCCTTATGGTCCCCAGGCCTGGAAGACGGCCATGGCCTTCGCCCTTTATGACCTGGCCCTGCTCAAGAAGCCCGAGCCGGCCTACGTTGAAAAGCTCTTCTCCGAGAGGGAATCACTGCCCCTTTTCGGCCGGACGCTCCTGCTCAAAGCCCTTTACCACGGCGGCGGAACGCCGGCCACCCAGGCCAAACTCCTCCAGGAATTGCTGAACAAGATCAAGGTCACTCCTTCCCAGGCCCATTTTGAGGATGAAGCCGACCGGTCCGATCCGACCCTGGCTTATATATACAACTCGAACTTGCGCACCACCGCCTTTATTCTCCAAACCCTCCTGGAGACCGGCAACAAGCACCCGCTCCTGCCCGACATCGCCCGTTGGATCGTGGAGAAACGCAAGTCCGGCCATTGGCATTCCACTCAGGAAAACTTTTTCGTGTTCTACGCCCTGAACGATTTCTTCCGGACTGTGGAAGCGGTCAAGCCCGATTTTAAAGTGGAGATAGCCCTGGCCAACAAAACCCTGCTCCAGGAGACCTTCCGCGGCTGGCGGGCCCAACCGGTCAAGGCCGAAATCCCTCTCACCGGATTCAAGGCCGGCAAGAACCTGAAGCTGGAGATCAAAAAGGAAGGCCCGGGCCTGGTGTATTACGGCGCCCGGATGACCACCGCCCCCCTCAAGCCGGTGGCCGCCCGCGACGAGGGCCTGGCCGTTTATAAGACCATTCAGACCCTGGGCGGCCAGAATCTGGAGACGGTGAAGGCCGGGACGGTGGTGGTCGTAAGCCTGGAAGTGGTGGTTACCCAGGAGAGCCCCTTTGTGGTGGTCGAGGATCCTCTGCCGGCCGGCTTCGAAGCGGTCAACGTTTCCCTCCAGACGGAAAGCCAAGAGCAACAGACCCAGATGGAAGAAGCGGAGTCCGCTTCGGAAGAAACATCCTGGTGGCTGGAAGAATTCAACCATGTCGAGATGCACGACGACCGGGTTTTGCTTTTCGCCGACTCCCTGGCGCCCGGCATTCATACCTTCCGTTATATGGCCCGCGCCTTGAATTTCGGAGAATACGTCTGCCCCGGGACCAAGGTCGAACAGATGTATGCTCCCGAGGTATTCGGCCGGAGCGTGGAGCGTCTGGTCAAGATCATCAAGTGAAGATCGCCCTGGCTGAATGAGGAAAAGGACCAAGAGACTCCTGGTCGGAGTCCCGCTGGCCGCCCTGGCCGCGGCCTGGGGTTCGCTCTATATCCCCTTCCCCCACAGCCGACTCAATCCGGCCCCGGTGCTGTCCCTGCGCCTGGAGGACCGCCACGGCCTGCTGCTCCGGGAGGTCCTCTCCGATGAAGGCGGCCGCTGCCGGTGGATCAACCTGGACGAAGTTTCTCCCCTCCTCCTCAAGGCCACCCTGGCCTCCGAAGACAGAGCCTTCTTCAGCCATTCGGGGATCGACCCGCTGGCCATCGTGAGGGCCATTTTCCAGAACCTCCGCTCCCGGCGCACGGTCTCGGGCGCCTCGACCATCACCCAACAACTCGTCCGGAACATCTCCGGCGGACGGCGCACCTTCCTGCGCAAGGTGGTGGAGGCCTGGCTGGCTGTCCGGCTGGAGCACACCCTGTCCAAAGAAGAGATCCTCATCCAATATCTTAACCGCATCCCCTATGGCCATCAGACCTTCGGTATTGAAGCCGCCGCCCGGCTCTACTTCGACAAGCCGGCCGAACATCTTAGCCTGGCTGAATCCGCCTTTCTGGCCGGCTTGCCCCGTTCCCCGACCATGCTCAGCCCCTACCGGAAGATGGGGCCGGCCCTGCGGAGGCAGGGGGATATCCTGCGGGCCATGCGCCGCTTGCGGTTCATCAGCCGGCCGGAGCTGGAGCGGGCTTTGGCCGAGAAGCTGGTCATCGTGCCGGCCGAGGAAAAATTCAAAGCCCCTCATTTCGCTGAGATGGTTCTTTCGCAGATTCCGCCCGGGGCGCGCCGTCGTCTCAGCGGAGTGCGGACGACCCTGGATTTTTCCCTGCAAGCCAAGGTGGAGAAACTTGTCGTCAATCATCTGAAGCAGCTGGCCAATAAAGGCCTGACCAACGCCGCCGTGGTTGTCCTGGACAACGACAGGGATGAGGTGCTGTGCCTGGTGGGGTCCAGGGATTTTTTCGACGCCGACCATCAAGGCCAGGTCAACGGCGCCCTGGCCCTTCGCCAGCCGGGCTCGGCCCTTAAGCCCTTCACTTACGCCCTGGCCTTGGAAAGAGGATATTCCGCTTCCAGCTTGATCGAGGACAGCCCGGCCGGTTTTTCCACGCCCAGCGGCGCTTATCGTCCCCGCAACTACGATAATGCCTATCACGGCCAGGTGCGGATGCGCGTCGCCCTGGCCTGTTCCTACAATGTACCGGCGGTATCGGTCCTGTCCAGTCTTGGCGCGGACATGCTTTTCCAGCGGCTCAAAGTTCTAGGTTTTGACAGCCTCAAAAAGGAAGCCGGCTACTACGGACTGGGACTCACCCTGGGCAACGGAGAGGTTTCCCTCCTGGAGCTGACGCGGGCCTACGCCGCCTTGGCCCACGGAGGATTGTTCCGCCGGGAAAGGATTTTTCTCCGTGAAGCGGAGGGGCCCCGCCTGGAAGCCCGGGTCTTTTCTCCGCAAGTGGCCTTTCTCATAACCGACATTTTATCGGACAGGGATGCCCGGATTCCTTCTTTCGG
>Ga0299912_10001889_pt1 | contig 17023 bp, 18 predicted proteins | sample RVTome_2_FD_207667 | JGI IMG/M metagenome (GOLD analysis project Ga0299912, IMG submission 207667) | Soil microbial communities from uranium-contaminated site in the Upper Colorado River Basin, Wyoming, United States - RVT95D214 (version 2) ... | reverse complement strand
ATGATGATGAGGTTCGGCGTGGGGTTCTGCTGGTAGTGCGCCACAGCCGCTTCGATGCCGCCCATGTGCACGCTCACGTGCGCCTTGGCCAGGCGCCGATCTTCGGCGGTGATGTGCATCACCTCCGCCATCGCGTTGTTTTCGCAGAAGGCCTGGATGGAGATGCGCGGAATGGGGCGCGCACGCGCGCTGGCAGGTTGCCTCACGAAGTCCGCCCCGTCCTCGACGAGCGCGGCCTCCGGTGCAATCTCCTCCCCGTGGTCGTGAGCTGGGAATGCTGGGTTCGACATGACCTCGGCGACCTTGGTTAGACTGCGAGCATCAATTGCTGGTGTCCTTGGCTACGCGTTCGTCCGCCGACTTCCTCGCTCCCGTAGGCTCGCCGCGGACGTACTTGTTCCACACGTTATCCCGGCGCTCGCTCGGACGCGCCGTCTCGCTGCGCGGCCCGAGCAGATCGGCGGGATTCGCCACCGAGACAGCGAGGTTGCGCTGCGTGGCGCAGCCGAAATTCGGGTAGGGAAGGTTCGCCGGCTCATGCGCGAGGTTCGTCGACCAGTCGCCGCACGCGGGCGCCTCGGCGACGTAGCGCATGTAGGAGACGCGGATGGGCGGATCGGCGGCGCCTTCGGCGGTGTAGGCCTCAACCGAGATCTCCGCCTCACCGAAGCCCTCGTCTCTGAGCAGATTGCGGACCTCGCCGGCGGCATACATCGCTGAGACCTCGTTTGCGGCACCGCTCGGCACCGCCACGACGAGCCGGCTGTTGCCCGAGTCGGTGGCGCGATAGTGCGTGACAAAGCTGAGCAGCTGCGCCCGCTGCGCCGGACCGAGGCCGTTCGAGCCGCGGGCGACGCGCACCAGATGCGTCGTCGGCTCCTGTGATACGAGGATCGGATGGCGCTGCGCGGAATCGACCAGCGTCCAGCCGGCGACGCGCGTCGGATCGTCCCCGTGCGAGCAACCGGTTAGGGCGAAGACGACCGCCGAGACAGCGAGCAGCGTCCAGTTGCCACCCGGTCTGCGCGTGCGCGGAAGCGGCGCTGCATTCGAGGCAATCATGGTAGGTCTCCCGCGCATCCGCTATTCCACGATGAATCCGTAGTCGCCTTTGAGGTCGCCGACCGGAGCCGGCTGGCCGCCGCCGTAGATGCGGTTGATCTGGCCGAGGAAATTCGCCCTGAGATCGGTCGGATCGGCGAGGCCGTCGAGCGGGCGCGCCAGCTCCTGGCGCGACTTCGGCCGCACCATGTAGGGCGTGACGATAACGACGAGCTCGGTCTCGGAGCGCTGATAGTCGCGGCTGCGGAACAGCGTGCCCAGTATGGGCACATCTTTGAGACCGGGGAAGCCGTCGACGTTCTGGCGGGTGTCCTCCGACAGCAGGCCAGCGATCGCCAGCGAGCCACCTGACGGCAACTCGACCGTCGAGTTGGCCGTGCGCTTTTTCAAGGCGGGAATTGAGATGCCCGACAGCACGACGGCGCCCTCGTTGGTCAGCTCGCTGACCTCGCTTTCAATCTTCAGGCTGATGCGGCCTTCCGACATGACGACGGGCGTGAAGGCGATGCCGATGCCGTATTCCTTGTAGCTGACGCTCACCTGACCAAGGCTGTCGACGACGGGGATGGGATACTCGCCGCCGGCGAGGAACTTTGCCGGCTCGCCGGAGACGGCCGTCAGGTTCGGTTCGGCAAGCAGGCGTAACAGGCCGTCGCGCTCGAGAGCGCGCAGCGCGCCGGCGACCGCCTGGTTGCCCGACTGCCAGGCCGTGGCGACGCCCGAGTTGCCGAACGTGGCGGCACCCGCAGCCGCAGGGAAACCGCCGCCCGTAGGGCCCGGATTGAACAGATTGAGCGCACCCGCGGCGGCGCCGGCGACGGGCAGCGTGCCAAGGCCGGCCGCATTGAGCGGGAAGGTGTTATCGCTGAGGATCGCGGTCGAGAAATTGCCCGAATTCACCAGCGCGCCGAGATTGATGCCAAACTGCTTGAGCAGCGTCCGCTGCACCTCGGCGACGCTGACCCGCAGCATGACCTGCTCTTCGCCCTCGACAACGAGAAGGTTGATTACCGGCTTCTCGCCGTAGGCATCATCCGTCCCCGACGCCGCGCCCGAATCGGCATCCGATTGCGACTGGTAGGCGGCCGTCGGCCCGCCCGCGCCGGTGGTCGACGTCCCGCTGGTAGTCGCGGGCTGGGCCGAACTCACCGCGCCGATGGCACCTGAACTGGCGGCCACAAACTGCGCGGCGATCTGCGCCGCACGATTTGAATCGATCGGCGTGCGCACGGATCCCGTGAGGATGATCGCCTTGCCGGCGATCTCACTGTGCACGTTGGAGCCGGGAATGAGGCGGGTGAGCAGCAGGTCGAGCGCCGAAAGGTCGGCACCCACGGCGACCTCAAGCGTGAGGATCTGCTGTCCGTACTCGTCGAAGAAGAAGGCGTTCGTTTGCCCTGACTTCTTGGCGATCAGGAACACGCGGTCCGAGGACTGCACGACGGCGTCGAGGAGCGACGGGTCGGAGACCAGAACGTCCTTCAGCGGCACCGGGAATTGCACCACGATCGAGCGGCCGACGCCGAGGTCGAGCCGCTTGGTCAGCGGGAATGCCGCATTGGCGGGAATGCGCAGCACGGAACCTTGGCCGACCCGGAGATCAGGTCTGCCCCTCATATCGGCCGCCTGCGTGTCGCCGGTAACGGTGGCGACGAACAACACGGCGGCCATGCTCGCGCGAGCCCATTTGAGGGTCGTTCGCATGATCGATTACCTTTTCGACAGCCGAAACTGAAACTGCACTCAGTTCACGCCGTACTCACGCGAAAGGACGCCATAGCGCAAAATACGCACCGCATTGCCGCGCTCATTGCTCAGCGCGTCAGCTGTCGGGCCGGTCCCATTCGGATCGCCGTCGGCGATGCTGCGCAGCGCCAGGCTGATCTCGCCCATCGAATTGGCCAGGGCCAGCATCTCCGACTGATGCGGAGTAAGCTCGAGCGTGGCGGTGTTGGCACTGCCCTCGGCCGACTTCGTGCCTTCTTTGGAATCGATTGCCTGGCCGATCGCCAGCACGCGCACGTTGCGGAAGAGCGTATCGCTGACGTAGTGTTCCTCGCTGCCCTGGCCGCGCAACCGGCGCGTCAAGATGACATCGACGCGGTCGTTAGGCAGGATCAGCCGGCCGGCGGACGTCTCTTCCTTGATGCGCGTGGATATGGCGCGCATGCCGCTAGGCAGGATGGCAGCCAGCACGCCGCCCTGTCCGGCCTTGATCAGCTTGTTGCGGCTGATCGGCTCGCCTTCGAGCAGCGGCGAGCGTGCGATCGCTCCGGTCACCGAAGCCATGGCGTCAGGGCCGGCGGCCTGCGTGATGAAAGTCGGTGTCACGGAGTCGGCTGGCCACGTTTGCCAGCGGAAATCGGTATCTTTGGTGATCGCGCCCAGGGGGATGTCACGGCGCGCAACGAGCACCTCGGTGGCATTCACCGGCACGGCGACCTTGGTAGGCTCGCTGGGTCCGCTGATCATCGAGCGCATGAGGACGAAGGCCAGGAGCCCAGCGCCAGCGGCGACGGAGATGCCGATCAACTGTGCTCGCTTCATCGCGTCAACGGCCCTTTCAACCCAGGGATCGAATTCGAGTTGTCGGCTGAGACTGCAGGACAAACGTCAACGCAAGGTTAACTGCCGTCGCAGATTGAGCCTGTGTCGCCGCGTGAGTGGCCTTGAGGTGCGGTGGCAACTCACCCTGCGAGCAGCAGCGGCCAGCTGGTGAGCGGATAGATCAACAGCGCACCGGCCGTGATCGCCACTCCATACGGCATGCCTTCGCCCGGGGTGTGCAGCCGTGCGGCCCAACCGGGCAGCGGCCAGGCCCCGGCGGGCACCTGGCGATAGGCGAGGATCAGAAGCGCCAAGGCCCCGCCGAAGATCGTGGTGTAGGCGACAAAGGGAACGAGTTGATCGAACCCGATCCACAGCGCAGCGGCGGCAAGCAGCTTGGCGTCGCCTCCGCCCAGGAGATTCATCGAGAAGAGCAGCATGCCGGCGACGAGCAGCAGCGCCCCGACGCCGAGGTGGCTCAGCATCTCTTGGCCGGTCATGCCGGCGATCGGTGCAATGACGAGAAATGCGATCAGCAGGCCAAGCGAGACGCGATTGGAGATGCGCATCGTCAAAAGGTCGATGGCTGCGCCATAGGCCATGGCGGCAGGAAAGACCATAATCAGCGCATTCTCGATCACGCCTGCAGTCTCCCGAACTCCGTCGACGCTAGCGCTTCTGGCGCCCGCCTGCAGTCGGCGGTCCACCCCGCATCCGCGGGCCCCAACTAGAAGACGAGTGCCACCTGATGCGGCGCACCAGGTGGCTCCCGATCGGCGTTGGCGTTAGCCGGGCCACGGAGCACGCGGCTCCACAGCCCACCCAATCGCCGCTGACTGCATACTAATTGGCGTTGAGCTCGGTGGTGACCTTGGTGAACGTGCCGACCAGGGCGTCTCTGAGCAAGCCCAGGGAAACAATGATGCCGACCCCGACGATCGCTGCGATCAGGCCGTACTCGATGGCTGTGGCGCCGGATTCGTCGTTGACGAAGCGAGCTACGAAAGTCTTCATGACAGCTTCTCCCAGTTTTTATATTCGCTGGCCCAGCAGACTTTGCCGCCGGGCCTGGGAGGACATTGCACCCCCACATCTTAAATCCAGGTAAAACGTACCAATTTGTTCGTAAATGCCTCTTAACATGGCGTTAATATGGATGATAAGAATCGATCAAATTGACCGCATAAGGCGTGAACAAAGTACTTCCTATTGAACTCGACGCCGGAAGCAAGTATTGATCCCCCCCGCAATTATATATATGACGGATTTGACGCCGGCTATTCAGCCAGGACCTGAATTATCAATTTCGTGCCTCATGAAATATACTGGCGATATCCCGGGAGCTAGCATGACAATCGGCGTCGCCACCGCCCGCACAAATGTGCGTGCGCCATCGCGGTCAGGGTCCGAGATCAAGAAGAGCCCATAAGGGCACTGGGCGGTCTTGGGCGCGATCTCCCGTTTCCACTTCCTTCACCATTTCCTGAAGTAATGCCTTGCTCATGCCCGGGAAACAGCTCCGAACCATGCTCCGTCACCAGCGGTCAAACTCAAGTGCCCCGCGCCGCAAGGCAATTGCCGCTGCCGGTGCCTGCGCTGCCACGCTGGCATTCTCGCTCGCAGCCGACGCGGCGGACCTTATGGTTCGCTACGACCAGTCGCAGCTCCTGAGACTTCCGCGGCCAGCGACCCAAGTGATCATCGGCAACCCGTCGATAGCCGACGTTGCGATTCAGGGCGGCAATCTTCTCGTCGTCACCGGCAAAACGTTCGGCGTGACGAACATCATCGCGCTCGATGCGCAGCGCAATGTGATCCAGGATCAGCGCGTCGTCGTCGAGCACGACGATCAGCGGACGGTCGTTCTCTACAAGGGTGCGATGCGGCACTCCTATACGTGCACGCCCAATTGCTCGCCGACCATCACCATCGGTGATACCAGCGAGTACTTCGACACCATAAGCAAGTCCGCGCAGAGCAAGAGCAACGTCTCGATGGGGAGCGCCCAACCCGGATCACAATCCTCGAGCCAGTAGCATTCGGAACACGCAAGCGCGCGCGGCGCCGCCGCTTAGCAATTCGTTTACTGAGACTGCTAAATTGCTAATGAAGTAAGACATAATTCAGGGACATAGCGCTAGCGTCTCGGCGGTCGCCTCAGTCGAAATCCGCCCGAGTTGTCGTATATGCGTCGTTGCCCGCCGCCCCCTGCTCGCTGTGCTGTCAAGCGGCGCCTTTCGGTGCGTCGCTGGCTGAGCAATGACGATGGTGCAGCGGCACTCGAGTTCGCGATCGTTGCGCTGCCATTCTTCATGCTCGTGCTGGGAATACTCGGGATGGGGCTTTATTTCCTGGCCAACAGCCAGCTCGAATACGGCGTGGAGGTCGCTGCGCGCAGGGTGCGCACGGGAGAGGCTCAGAAGGACAGCACAACGGTCGGCCGATTCAAGCAGGACGTGTGCACCGCGGCCGGCTCGTACATCGACTGCGACAAGCTCAGCGTGATCGTTCAGCACGCTTCGAGCTGGAGCGGAATCTCACCGCAGGCCTGCGTCGACAGCAAAGGCAACATGGTCGGCTCGACCGGGTCCACAGGCGATCTGGTGTCGAAGTACACCGGCGAAGAAAGCGAGGTCGTGCTCGTCACGGTTTGCTACCAGTGGGATCTGGCGAGCAGCTTCAGCTTCCTGCGCCTCGGCAACGCCTCCGATGGCACCGGCCCTTCGATCATCCAGGCCGCGACGGCGTTCCGCAGCGAGCCCTACCAGTAATGCCCCCAGGCCCGATCATCCAGGTTTGACTCCGCGAGGTTCCCAATGCTGGTTTCGATGGACAAGGCACCCACGCGCGCCCGCGATCTGCTCAACCTCTTCCGGCGCGATGCACGCGGCGATGCGGCCGTCGAGTTCGCCTTCCTCGCCCCCCTCCTCCTGCTCATGCTGCTGGGAACCATCGAGCTCGGGCGCGCGCTAAATATCGATCGCCAGTTCGCGTCGGCGACGGCGACGGCGGGCGATCTGGTAGCGCGCGAGGCGTATCTGGGGGATACCACGTCGGCAGCCACAGCCAACCTCGCCAGCATGATGCTGTCGATCAAGCACATCATGCAGCCGTACGATTCGTCGTCATTGAAGATGGGCATCTTTTCGGTCCGCGCGTCGAGCACCGACCCCAACGACACGTACGTGGAGTGGGCGTACCCCTTCAACGGCATGAGCGTACCGAGCAAATGTCAGAAGTACACCTTGCCGGAGAACCTGCTGGGCGAAGGCGAAAGCGTCATCGTGGTCGACGCGTCCATGGTCTTCAAGCCGTTGTTCGGGGACTACGTACCGGGCATCACGGGCGACATGACGTGGACCGACAAGTCCTATCACACGCCGCGCAATAGTTGCGTCGACTACGTGAAGGGCAACAACTGCAGCTCGTTGAGCTGCTGACCATCTGGCCGCAGCGCAGGGAGCGTTTTGCGCTTCCGCCACGGCGCGACGCCGGCAACAAGTCAGCGCATGAATATTCAGTCTGAAGATCGTCTAATACCGCTTTGCTGCGGGCGGCGCCCGCCCTATTGTGGAAGAATTGTCAGACTTCAAACGACTTTGCTCAAAGAAAATCATATGGGCCGACGCTCTAGTCATACCGCCGATGAGCTGCGTGAGCTCATCATCCTGGAGACAACCAAGATCGTCGAGCAGGAGGGCCTCGAAGGGCTGTCTGCGCGCGAGATCGCCAGGCGTGTCGGATATTCGCCCGGCACACTCTATAACGTCTTCGAGAATCTCGACGATCTGCTCCTGACCATCGAAGCGCGGCTGCTAGAAACGCTGGCCGAGCGTCTGGCGAGGACCGATCCGACGGGCCCACCGGAAGAGCGGCTCCGCCGCCTCGTCGGGGCCTACTACAGCTTTACGCAGGAGCGGCCGAAGCTGTGGAATTTACTCACCGAGCACCGCATGCCGGCCGGACGCGAGGTGCCCGACTGGTACCAGGAGAAGCTCGAGAACCTGCTGCAGCCGATCGAGGAGGCGCTGGCGCCCTACCTGACCAGCGCCGAGCCGGGAGTGCAAAAGCGTGCCGCGCAAACGCTATGGGCCAGCGTGCACGGGATGACATCGCTTTCGACGGCGAACAAGCTTTCGCACGTCACCGCCCACGCCGGAAGGTCGATGGTCGACGAGTTCATATCGACCTATCTCGCCGGCCTCGAACGGCAGCGCCCGGCGACCGCTGCCTCGCGCTGACTTGCGCGATCACGGAGCCGGTGCTTCGCGGCCCGCAGGCGCGGTCGCGGCGGGGAGCGAGCCCGTGGTCGGTGCCTCGGGCACGTCCGGCGCGGCCGCCAGCCTGCCCCGCTCGGCAATGATGCCGAACCACCGATCCGACGGCAGCAGCCGCTGGTGCAAACCCGCCCACATGCTGCGCGAGGTAAGACCGTCGAAGAACGTGGTGATCGACGGCGTGACGAGAAGCAGCGCCACGGCGGCGACGGTCATCGCGGCAGTTGCCGCCGGATGCCGCGCATCGCCGAGCTTTATGGCCGTGCCGAAGGACTTTTTGATGTGGGCGCCCATGACGTCGACGGAGTAGATCTCGTCCAGCGTCAGGTGGACCAGATAGCCGATGAGCAGGAAGCCGCCAGCGAGCCACGCGACCCCATCCGGCCGCCCGAACACGTAGTAGAAGACCAGCACGGTCGCCAGCGCGCATGTGAGGGCGGCGACGAGCGAGTGCCAGATGCCGCGGTGAACCGCGTAGCGGTGGAACAGAGCGTGCAGGCCGTAGCGCACGAAGAATAGCGTGCCGAGCCACAGGAGCCACATCTCGGCGATGGACAACCGCGGGGCGAAATGGAACAGGATGGCGAACGAGAAGAAGATCGCCAGCCCCGCGAACAAGGCACGGCTCGGGCGTGAGTCCTTCAGGTCGATGTCGGGGAGCACCGAGCCGAGCGACCCGGCCAGCGTCACGGCGACGAGGTTCTCGGGCGCGATCACGTCGGCGGCAAGCGTGAGCGTGGCGAGCGTGCCCGAAACGACCGTTCCGACGACGATGTGCGTGGTGAAGTTGGCCATGGCGATGCCCTCCGCGCGGCTCCTGGGGCGCAACTCGCGCATGCGACGGCGCTCCCCCCTGCCTGCCCATCAGATTCGCGCCCCCGACGGGAGGGAGGCGACCGCCGCGAGTGTGGAAAAGCCGCATGATCCGCCAGCGTGTTGCTCTCAGAAATCCTTGCGGTGACAGCCCGCTATCCCTTAATGGCCTCAAATGACGCTCGCCGCCCTTATCAGGAACAAGCACCAGCTCATCGCTGCCACCAGCATCGGCATCGCCGTTGCGGTGATGGGCATCAAGTACGTCGCCTATCTGATGACGGGCAGCGTGGCGCTGTTCTCCGACGCCATGGAAAGCATCGTCAACGTGCTGACCGCGGTGGCGGCCCTCATCGCCATCCGCATCGGCTCGCAGCCGCCGGACCGCCACCATCCATTCGGGCATCACAAGGCCGAGTACTTCGCCGCCGTGCTCGAAGGCACGCTGATCATCGTGGCGGCGCTGCTCATTTTCCACGAAGCCTACGCCGCGCTGCTCGAACCGCGCATGCTGCGCGAGCCGGCGGCGGGCCTCCTGGTCAACGGCCTCGCCACCGCGATCAACGTTGGCTGGGCGTGGGTGCTCATCAGCCGCGGCGTGGCGTGGGGTTCACCCGCCTTGGAGGGCGACGGCCGCCACCTTGTCAGTGACGTCGTCACATCGGTCGGCGTCCTCGCCGGTCTCGTACTGGCGACGCTCACCGGCTGGTCGATCCTGGATCCGCTGCTCGCGGGCGCGGTTGCGCTGAACATCCTGCGCATCGGCTATCAGCTGGCGGTGGGGTCCATGAGTCAGCTGATGGACGAGGCCGCCTCCCCGGAGATCGAGGCGCGCATCCGCACGGCGATCCGCGCCAACGGCGACGGCGCCCTGCAAGCGCACGACATCCGCACGCGTACGGCCGGACCGCAGACCTTCATCGAGTTCCACCTCGTCGTCCCGGGCGGCATGACGGTGGAGGCGGCGCACGACATCTGCGACCGGCTGGAGGATGCAATCGAAGCGGAGCTCAAGGGCGCCGACGTCGTCATCCACGTGGAGCCCGAGTTCAAGGCCAAGCCCAAAGGGGCGGTCGAGCTTTAAGCAAGCCTGCAACTTGCCCTGCCAGCGCCCAACTCAGCCTGCCTTAATCCGCCCGATGAAAAAACCTCTGCGCCGTTGCGCGCCCCTCACCCCCTTCCTTCTGGCCCTGTGCGTGCCCCTCGCGGCGGCACTGCCCGCCGGCAACGCCGACGAGGTGACCGTCGTGCTGGTCGGCGACGTCGGGCTCAACCGCTCCAATCAGCCGGCGGAGGCCGACGGCGTGCGCCGTGGCGGCTATCAGACCTGGGCCGATACGACGTCGGCGATCGACAAGGAGATCGACGGCGACCTCAATTTCATGAACGTCGAAACGGTCGTGACCGACCACAACGATCTGCCGCGCGATGCGAAGGGGCAGGGCGCGCCGTTCAACTTCCGCACGCATCCCAATGGCATCCGCTATCTCGTCTCGCGCGGATTCAACCTGCTCTCGCTCGCCAACAACCATTCCATGGACTACGGCGTGCCGGGTCTGCAGGAGACGCTGAAAAACATCGGCGCCCTGCAAAAGGAGCGCCTCGCCGTGGCAGCCGGCCTGGGCATGAACCGCGAGCAGGCCGGCCGTCCGCAGCGCGTCGCCGTCAAAGGCTCCGAGATCGCCTTCTCGGCAACCGGCATCGTGACCAACAATCTGGAACGCCACCGAGCCGGCCCTAACAAGCCGGGACAGATCGCCTACCGCTTCGACGACGACTTCGCCGAGGTGAGAAAGCGGCTGCTGGCGGCGCCGGCGCAGTACCGCATCCTGTCGATCCATTACGGCCAGGAAGGCCAAGTGCGCGCCGACGCCAAGCAGCTTGCCGATTACCGCGGGCTTGCCGCACGGCAGGACGGCATCGACCTGATCGTCGGCCACCATGCGCACGTCGTTCGCGGGGTGGAGCTCGCCGGCCATTCGCTGATCTTCTACGGGCTCGGCAACTTCCTGCACCACGGCACGGCCGACATGACGGGCAAGGGCGTCTGCCGCGACTACGGGTTGATGGCGCGTGTACACCTGAAAAAGGGAGCGGACGGCAAGCTCGCCCTGCGCGCGGTCGAGGCGATCCCCGTCACCGACACGCACTTCCGGCCGCGCCCGTTGACTGGAGATAGGGGTGCCTCGCGCATCTACGCGCTGAACTATCTCGCCTCGACACTCGATGACCCATCGAGCGGCGCCGAGGGGCTGCGCTTCACCCCGCAGGCAAACGGCAGCGGGCTCTATTGCGTGCCGGGCGCCAACAAGGACGGCGGCCGCATCGGTGCGTTGTGCAAGAGCTACGCGCCGCCGCCGGCGATACCCGCCAGCCTGCAAAATGCGATCGCGTCCTCGTGCGCGCGCTAGCCGGGTTGCCGATCCCGCTGAGTTGCGGATTGCGCGCTTGCCGCCACTTCGCGCACATAGGCGCATGAGCGGCAACGACACCCCCGCGATCCGGCTGTTCGTCGAGGCTGGGCTGGCGCCCGGCGCCGAGATCGCCTGCACGGCCGAGCAGGTCAACTACCTGGTGAGCGTGCTGCGGCTCGCAACGGGTGCGGGGATCCTCGTGTTCAACGGGCGCGACGGCGAATGGCGCGCCCGTCTGGCCGAGGTCGGCAAGCGCCGCTGCACGCTCGAATGCGTCGCGCTAGCGCGCGCTCAGCAGGGCGGCCCGGACGTCCACTACCTGTTTGCCCCGCTGAAGCATGCGCGGCTCGACTACATGGTGCAGAAGGCGACCGAGATGGGCGTCGCGCATCTGCAGCCCGTGCTGACGCGCCGCACGGTGGTCTCGCGCGTCAATCTGGAACGCATGCGCGCCAACGCCATTGAGGCGGCCGAGCAGTGCGGCGTGCTGCGCGTGCCGTCCGTGGGCGAACCGGCGAAGCTCGCAGGCCTGCTCGATGCGTGGGACCCGGCGCGGCGGCTCATCTTTTGCGACGAAGGCGCGGTCGTCACCAATCCGCTTGTCGCGCTATCGGGCGTTGCCGAGGGGCCGCTCGCCGTGCTCGTCGGTCCCGAGGGCGGATTCGATCCCGCCGAACGCAGCCTGCTGCGCGAGAAGCCGTTTGCTGTGGCGATCTCGCTCGGTCCGCGCATCATGCGCGCCGACACTGCAGCGGTCGCCGCCCTAGCGCTGGTCAACACGGCGCTCGGCGATTGGCAATAGCCGCCTCACGAGCACACCCTGATGCGCAACGAGGCCGCCCTGGCGGGCAGCCTCGCAGGTACCTGATCGCCTCAGAAACGTTGCACGGAGAACCGCGGCGCGCGAGCTACTTGCCGCACTTGTCGTCGAGAGCGTCGAGGGCCGCGTCGTAGGTCTTGCCGTCAGCCGATTCCGGATCGAGGTCGGCGCCTGCCTCGAAGGCGGTCTCGAACTCGGTCCCGAGCTGCTTCATGTAGCCGTCCATCTGCTTGTCGAGCTCATCGTTCTTGCTGTCTTCCGCGGACTCGGCCGACGACATGACCTTGCTCATCTCGCAATAGGTCTTGAGCTTGGCGGGATCGCCCGCGACCTGCTGGAAGGTCTTGACCGCCGAGTCCACGGCGGCGTTGGCGGCCAGCGCCGGTGAACCGAAAACACCACACAGAGCGAGAGCGGCCAGGGTCTTCTTCATCTTGTTCTCCATGGGTTGCAATCGAGGCGAGATCAGATGGGCGGCCGGGAACCCGGCTCAGGCCCAGTGCATATACCAACGTTGGCTGGCGGCCAAAGCCGTCGAACAGCAAAACGGCCGGACGGGCAAATCGTCCCGGTCAATATTGTTTTTTTATGGTAGCCCCATGTGTCGCGCTGCAACGGCGGCAGGCCGGCATTCCGGGGGCAGCCGCTCCTGTCGCATCGATTCGCTCAACGGGTCGCGATTACTCTCCGCTTGTCAGCTCTCGCGGGTGAGGCCATGAACCCCCAGATCTTCAATGACTTCGCCGCACCAATCCCCGAGGCCTGCTGAATGTCAACCCGTCAAGATGGCGCCCCAAGCCGCCTCGTGCGATCGCGGGACGACCTCGTCGCCTGGATCGCCGATGGGTCGAAGCCGAAGTCCGATTGGCGGATCGGCACCGAGCACGAGAAATTCGTCTTCCATACCGAGACGCTGACCCCCGTCGCCTACGAGGGCGAGAGCAGCATCTCGGCGCTGATGGAGGCGCTGATCGCCCGCTTCGGCTGGGAGCCCATTCTCGAAGGCACGAAGATCATCGCGCTGAAGCGGCCCGAGGGAACGCTTGGCGGCACCATCAGCCTGGAGCCTGGCGGACAGTTCGAGTTGTCCGGTCACCCGGTCGAGACGCTGCACGACACCGCGGCCGAGACGAACGAGCACCTGCGCGAGGTGCTGAACGTCGGCGAGCCGCTGGGCATCGGCTTCCTGGGGTTGGGCTTCTCGCCCAAGTGGACGCTGGCCGAGACGCCGCACATGCCCAAGGACCGCTACGCCATCATGACCCGCTACATGCCGACGGTTGGTACGCGCGGACTCGACATGATGTACCGGACGGCGACCATCCAGGTGAACCTCGATTTCGCCGACGAGGCCGACATGGTCAAGAAGATGCGCGTCTCGCTTGCACTGCAACCGATCGCGACCGCGCTGTTCGCCTCTTCTCCGTTCACCGAAGGGCGCCTCAACGGCTTCAAGTCGATGCGCGGCGAGGTGTGGCGCGACACCGACCGCCGCCGCACGGGCATGCTGCCGTTCGCCTTCGAGCCGGGTATGGGCTTTGAGCGCTACGTCGATTACGCGCTCGCCGTGCCGATGTATTTCGTCTACCGCGACGGCCGTTACATCGATGCCTCCGGCGCCTCGTTTGCGGATTTCCTTGAAGGCCGCCTGCCGCAGCTGCCGGGCGAACAGCCGACGCTCGACGACTGGTCGGACCACCTGACGACGCTGTTCCCCGAGGTGCGCCTCAAGCGCTTCCTGGAGATGCGTGGCGCCGACAGCGGCCCCTGGCAACGCATCACTGCGCTTCCCGCATTGTGGGTCGGGCTGCTCTATGACGCGCAGGCGCTCGATGCCGCGTGGTCGCTGGTCAAGGACTGGACGGCGGAGGAGCGCCAGGCGTTGCGCGACCAGGTGCCGAGGACCGCGCTAGCGACGCCGTTCCGATCGACGACGGTGGGCCGGATCGCGCTCGAGGTGCTGTGGATTGCGCGCCGCGGCCTGCGCGCTCGACGCCGCATCACCGCTGCGAGCCAGGACGAGTCCATGTACCTCGATCAACTCGATGAGATGGCGGCCACCGGCCGGACGCTCGCCGATCGGCTCATCGAGCGCTATCAGGGGCCATGGGCCGGCGACGTCGATCATGTCTTTGAAGAGTATGCGTTTTAAAGCACTGGCGCAGCGGTTCAGCTTGTGTTCATCCTATGCGCAGTTAACTGGAAGTCAGGGCGCAAGGGGCATTCTCTGGGTATCCGTTTCAACGGGTCGTAGCGTGCGCGCCGCAAGGCGGCGGGAGATCGATGTGCTCGAACGCAGCATGACTTGGGCACTAGCGGGCGCCATCGGTGCGGCCGTGCTCGCCACGCTCGCGCTGGTGTCCGTCGACCGTGTCGCGGCCAACGACTGTGGCTCGAGCTGCCGCAACGCCTACAACCAGTGCCGCATCTCGACCAAGGGCTCGCCGTCGTGCGAGTCCCAGTTTACGAGCTGCATGCAGCGCTGCATCCGCAAATAGATCTCGCCGATCACGCGTCGGCGACGAGGATCACGGCCAGGCGCCGCGGCCCATGCGCGCCCATAACGATTTTGCCGCCGATGTCACCGGTGCGCGACGCCCCCGTAACGAGATTGAGCGTGCGCGGCAGGCCAGCGCCGCCCAATTCGGCGCGCACGAACTCGGCCGCCTGCTCGTAGCCGGGGACGATCGTCTCGCCGCGCACGACAACGAGGTGCGTATCGGGCACAAAGGCCAGCGTGACCGGATTGTGCGGGCCGGAGGCGAGCACCAGCGTGCCGGTTTCGGCAACTCCGGCGACGGCGCGCGATAGCCCGGCGCTGTCGCCAGCTCGTGCCGGGCCGTGGTCGACCGCCAGCTCGCCAGCAAGATCCCACGGGAGCCCCGAGAGAAACGGATCGCTGCCGGCGCGCAGGCGTAGCGGCTGCTGGCATGCCTTGAGGTACCCTGCGATCGCGCCCAGTATCTCGGCGCTCGCCGCCACATCGATGAGATCGGCGCCCAGCGCAGCGATGTGCGCCTTGAACAGCGTAATTAGATCTGCTGACGGCAGGCGCGTGCGCGCCAGCGACAGGTGCTCGGCCGGATGGTCGAGCCGATCTCTCGCCGCGCGGCGGCGCGCCGGCTCACGCTCGCGTGGCTCGAGTGCGCTGCGAATGCTGGCGAGAATCCTATCCCTGCTCATCGCTGCCGCTCGCGTTGCTGCCGTGCCCAGAGATCCTGAAAGGTGCGGCCCGACGGCGCGGGAAAATCGCGGTGGCGTGTCCACCGGCCGGCGAGCGGCAAGCTGCGGAAGGTGCCACGCGCGGCTCCCAAAGCGCCGAGCGCGGCAATGATCGGCCGCACCACGAAGCGATAGGCGCGCGGCCGCTCGGCGAGGAAGGCCCAGCCGCGCAACACCGCACGGCTCCAGCGCGCGCTAGGTTGCGCCAGCGATACCTCACGCCAGCGCCGCATCAGGCTGACGAGCGGGATCTCGACGGGGCACACCTCCTCGCAGCGGCCGCAGAACGTCGAGGCCTGGGCGAGATGGGCCGCTTCCGATGCGCCGACGAGGGCTGGCGTCAGCACGGCGCCGATCGGCCCGGCGTAGACCGAGCCATAGGCGTGACCGCCGACGGCACAATAAACCGGGCAATGGTTCATGCAGGCGCCGCAGCGGATGCAGCGCAGGACGTCGCGCAGCTCACTGCCCAGCAGCTCCGAGCGGCCATTGTCGAGCAGGATGACATGACACGCCTCGGGCCCGTCGCGATCCGCGGCGCGGCGCGGCCCGGTGGCGATGGTGGTGTAGGCGGTGAACTCTTGGCCCGTCGCCGAGCGCGCCAGCAGCCGCAGCAGCACCCACGCATCGGCCAGCGTCGGCACTAACTTATCGATCGAGGCCAGTACGATGTGCACCTTGGGCAGCGACATCGTCAGGTCGGCATTGCCCTCATTCGTCACGACGATGGCCGAGCCCGTCGCGGCGATGAGGAAGTTCGCCCCCGTGATGCCGACCTCGGCGGCATGGAACTTCTCGCGCAGTACGCCGCGCGCCTCGGCGACGAGGGCCTCCGGCGTCGACAGGTCGCGATCGGCTGCGAGCTGGCTGTGGCGCTTGCGAAAGTCCGCAGCGACATCGGCGGCGCCGACATGGATCGCCGGCGCGATCAGATGGCTCGGCGTCTCGCCGCGGATCTGTACAATGTACTCGCCGAGATCGGTCTCGACCACATCGAGCGCGGCGGCCTCGAGACGGGCACGCAGGCCGATCTCCTCAGATACCATCGACTTACTCTTGGTGACCGTGCGGGCGCCGGCCGAGCGGCAGATGTCGAGAATGATTTCGGCGGCAACGGATCCGCTCGTGGCCCAATGCACGGCAGTGCCGACCGCCTGCGCGTTGCGCTCGAACTCCTCCAGGTAGACATCGAGACGGGCCAGTGTGTGGTCGCGGATATCTCGGCCCGATCGTCGCAGCGCATCGAACTCGGGAAGCGCCGCCTTGACGCGCGCCCGGCCGGCGACGAAGCCGGCGGGAACGTCGGCCAACGCCCGCTGCAGGGCGCTGTCAGCCAGCGCGGCGGCAGCGTTCGCTTCGAAGGTGGGATTGCGTCCCATGCTGCGTCAGGCTCGCGGCGCCGGCTGCGCGATGGGCGGCTCGCCCATTTCGCCGGCGAGAACCTCGGCGACGTGCCGGCAGCCGATGCGCGAACCCTGCCGTGACAACTTGCCCGCGACGTTGATCAGGCAGCCAAGCTCGCCGGATAAAACGAGCTGCGGCTCCGCCCCACCGATGCTGGCGGTCTTCGCCGAGACGAGCGCGTTGGAGATGTCGGGGAACTTGATGGAAAACAGGCCGCCAAAGCCGCAGCAGGTCTCCGTCCCCGGCATTTCGACCAGCTCGAGGCCGGCGATGACTGAGAGCAGGTGGCGCGGCTGGCGCTTGATCTTGAGCTCGCGCAGGCCCGAGCAGCCGTCGTGATAGGTGACGCGGCCGGTGAACTGGCCGGGCACGGACGAGATACCGCGCACATCGACGAGAAACGAGACGAGCTCATGCACGCGCTCGGCGAAGGCGCGGGCGCGGGCCTCGGCGTCCGCGTCGCC
>Ga0299912_10001888_pt1 | contig 17026 bp, 11 predicted proteins | sample RVTome_2_FD_207667 | JGI IMG/M metagenome (GOLD analysis project Ga0299912, IMG submission 207667) | Soil microbial communities from uranium-contaminated site in the Upper Colorado River Basin, Wyoming, United States - RVT95D214 (version 2) ... | reverse complement strand
CTTGTCAATAAGAAATAATCCCCGATATGATTGTGGTATACCTTTGAATTCAGTATTTCCTTCTTCGTTATATACCCACTCACCAGCCAATACACCATAATTCTCTGAAATCGTCTTTGATTGATCAGAAACTAATGGATACCTGACTCCTTTTATTCCTCCTTCTTTTTTTTCTGTCTGGAGCCATTTCCAATGTGAAAATTCGGAATCGACTGAGCATGCAACAAGTGCAATATTTCTTTTTTCGAATTCCTGAATCTTCATCTGAAAGGCGATAAGTTCAGTAGGACATACAAACGTAAAATCGGCTGGATAAAAATAGAAGACAACATACTTTTTACCAAGATATTGAGTTAATGAAAAATTCTCAATGATTTCATTTCCATTAATTACCGCAGGGGCGGCGAATTTTGGTGCTTTTTTCCCAACTAATACCGACATAAGAACTTTAATTTAGGTTACTACTTAATAGGCAAACAATAGTAGATAACAGAAACAAGCAAATCTTTGTTCGATTTATGGCTGGTAATTTCAGTATCGAATAATTTCAGGTCGTTGAACAACAAAATTATCTAACCTAGGATTCCCGGCCGAGGTAAGTTTTATATATTCAGGTGTGGCATTATCCGGTAAAAGCGGGTAATAACCAAATTGGAGGAGCACAGTATCGAATATCAGATTCTCATTACGTATTTTAACTCCTGCTCCAAAACCTGTATACAGATGATTCTGAAAAAGAGCATCATGGGCATTTGTAATAATACCTGCGTCGAAAAACGTAAAATACACAAACCTGAAACCGAGAATGTAATGGGGTGAATAGCAAACACTTTCGAACGAGACATTCATTCTCTGATTACCTCTTAGGTTATCGCTCTCTAAACCACGAATACCATCTCGCCTGGTGAATTCCATAAATTCATCCTCAAAACGATTATATCCCGATTTATAAGTCAGATTCGTAAATATACGGTATGAATAACGACCTCGGCTATTAAGCAGCGGAGTAAAGTATTTCACTTTATAGATAAGCAATCCCTGTTCAATACCGTAATTCAGGAATGTACCATAATCAAGTCTGTGGTAGAGATAGCCGATTTTTCTAATTTCTTTTCCCCAGGCACAACTGATCCCAAAGTAAGGTCTGTTATAGAATTCGTTGTGTTCTATTCCAGTGGTCAGTGCCAATGAGGTTCCGAACGGAATATCTTCTGTGCGTCCGAAACCATTAACCAGTGATTTTTTATTATATCCGACCTGGGAGATACCTATCGAAATCAGATAACTTGTTCTTTCGTGGTAATCATAGAGAAGTTCTTCCTCGACTTCTGGACGTTCGAAGAATTCATAACGAGTGATCCGGCCTGTTCCCACAATATTGGTTTTTTTATTAACTGAAGAAATCCAGGGTATCGACAGAGCACGTCCAAGCCACAGATCGTAATAGTTGTAATTAACTTCTGTGTTTTCGATGGTTGTATCGGGGTAGAGAATATCTTTGACTGAGTTTATTTTCTCAAAACTTACACCTCCTGCGTAACGAACACCTTGCGAAAAAAAATCACGGTTGCAATAAAATTTGAGTGCTTCCATATTCCATTGGTTCTCATACGAGGCATCGAGAGTGAAAAAAGTGTTCCCAATATTCTGGATTTTATAACGTACTTTATGTCCATAAAAAGGTATTCTGTCATAATTCCATGTCAGATGGTAATATAATTCATGTCCCAGCCCCAATACATTGGTATTGCTGATACTTGCTTTACCATAAACCACTTCCAGTAATTCTATTGAAGCTCCGATGGGCATAACGTCTTTCGTAATGAAAATGATATCAACAGAATCCTGGGAAATTTCGTGCATAAAAACTCTGGCATCATCTATGAATGGCAGTTCACGATACAATCGCTCATTCTCTGAAAGCATATACAAATCCAGGGTATCACCGGTTTTGATCAGGAGTCGATTTTTAAGCACATACAATTGAGTGTTTATATGAAGTTCATTCCCGAGCTTTTCCAGCCATCTGGTCGGCACTTCTGTGGTATCTTTAATACTCTGACCAAAGATTTCTAATTGTTTGAAGCCAATCCTGCGAATTACTTTGCCCTGGAAATTATTGAACCCGTTGAGAATTTGTTCCTCACGCGGAATCACATATGCCGATGTTCCTTTGCCGGCATTCTGACCGGGCATAAGCTGGTCGATCAGTTTGTTTTTAAGAAGGACAAATTTACTCTCTTTTATAACGGAATCATGGTCAGAGGAGTCTGATTCAATGGTCAGATTATTTTCGGGAGTTAATGAATTACTAATGTCTGTGGCCATTTGCAAATCAGGAATAGTATCTGTTCCTATTGCATCAGATTTCTTTGCTGAGAGAAATAATTGTACCGATAATGTCAGTAAAATTATTACAGATTGTCTGAGTGAGAAAAACAATTTTCGCTCAGATAAATGATCATATTCATTGGAGATATCCTTGTTCAAATTACGAATGAAATGAAAGTTTGACTATTAAAAAATCTTTGATGGCACTTAGTTTTTCTTTTGCAAGGTATTCGATGCTCAAATTGTCTGTATGTTTGGTCATATTATTGAGTATCATAATGAGTTCCTGCTGATTTATTGTTTCGTTAACTGAAGGCGAGAAGGCAATAACATACTTTGCATTCGTTAATTGTAATTCCTGGTTAACCTGTAATTGGTATGATTGATAGGCACGATGCCGGTTCTGATTCAATACTGAATCTTGTTCCAGCAAAAACAAAGTCTGATCAAATCCTGAGACAAGCAATTCTTTGTTTTCATTTTTCTGGTAAACAATAATTGTTGAAAGCCTTGGATCATATAGAAAAGCAAGCTTGTTGATATTGATTATTCTGTTGAATTCCAGGATACTCGGGTGTAATATTTTCTTAAGTTGCCCATCGTATTCATCAATTTTATTCTGAAGTATGATCTTGAAGATGCTATTTGATAGTGCGGCATTCAAACTGTTTAGTTTGTTTGATATCATTATTGTGTATTGTCCGAGTGCGGTTTTTTTTCTGAAACAGGCATTAGCGCTGTCGATAACTTTTTTTGAACGGAATACCTCAAAATCTTCGGAGGGATGTTCAGTTTCGAGCTGAATCGACAAAAGAACAGGTAATACCGCAGAGATGTATTGTTCTGGTTGGTGTATTTCCCGTGTCTTGTTTTTTACGATCTGTCCTTTTTTTAAAATGTTGATCTGATTGGTTGTATTTTTAATTTTTGCCAGTATCTCAACCCGGTCGAAGGGTTTTGAAATATAGTCATAAGCTCCGGCATCAATTCCTCGTTTACGTGAATCGCGATCATCGAGGGCAGTTATTAAATAAATCGGGATATGTGCAGTTGATTCATGCCCCCGCAGTTTTCTGCATACCTCAAAACCATCCAGCTTGGGCATCATGACATCTAAAAGAATAATATCAGGCAATTCCTCTAAAGCCACTTTAATCGCTTCTTCTCCATCGATTCCGAAGGAAAGCTTATATCCTTCTGGAACTAAAATAGCTTCTAATAATTGCCGACCAATAGGTTCGTCATCAACAATTAGAATTTTTGCAGAACTACTCATGAATCTGAATAATTTCATTATGAGATATCAGTAAATTTATGAAATTTTACGTTTGAATGAATTCCAAACCTGTTTTGAGGTTTTTTTTAGTGATTTCAAATGATTCAGGTAGAATATTTGTAATATTATTGTTAAATTGAAAAAAAGTTACTTTCAATTATGTCGATGACTGAATCGATTCTAAAGGCCCTGATGCGGTTATTTGCGATTGTAACTCAAATTCATCCCGAGCAAAAACTATCTCAGGCAAGAACTATTGTAGAATCTTATCTTCGTCAACTGGTCAGCCCTCCTAAAATCAGTCAGTATCTGATCATGTTCGACTTTTACCACAGTAGTTTACGGGAACGGGAAGTAAAAACCGGTGAGAAACAGCTTTCTTTATTTTCAGTAAAATCCATTATTATCTGCGAGAACATCAATAATGTTCTGGATCAAAAGCAGAAATTACTAATACTTATGCAACTTCTTGAGATCTTGAATTTAAAAGAAGTAACCCTCAATGAAGATATTGATTTTGTACGTACCATCGCATCGGCTTTCAAATTTGACGAATCAGTTTTTCAAAGCTGCAAATCATTTGTGCTCGACTCTTTGTATGAGATACCGGAAAAGGGAAGCCTTCTCATTATAGACAGTAAAAACGAAACGTATTACGCAGGTATTAAGCATCTATACAGAGAATATTTTAAAGGGAAACTTGTTTTCTTACATATTGAACCGGCAAATGCATATCTTTTCCGGAATATCGATGCTGACGACCGCTTGTATTATAAAGGAAAGGAAGTAACACCCTGCCGTACACTATATTTCGAAAAAGGATCAACAATACGCAGTCCCCTGATCGGTACTATTTATTACAGCGATGTGGTAAAAGAATTCCTGAAATCAAAAACCCCTTACAGAATAAATTTTGCAGCCGAGAAACTGGAATTCAGATTTATAAATACGACAAATGGTATTTATCCTTTCACGCTGTATGAAGAATCTGGATCGATGTTGGGTATTATGGGTGGCAGCGGTGTTGGTAAGTCGACGCTTTTGAATTTGTTAAATGGTTTTTTAAAACCCCGCAAAGGGAGGGTACTCATCAATGGTTATGATATTCATAAGGAAAGCATTAAAATTAAAGGCATTATCGGATATATTCCACAGGATGATCTTTTAATCGAAGAACTTACCGTGTATCAGAACCTGTATTTCAATGCTAAACTATGTTTTAAAGATTTAAACGAAGATGAAATCCGACAGCGGGTGCACAAAGTACTGGTCGACCTCGATTTGTATGATATCCGCAATATGAAAGTAGGAAATCCACTGAAAAAATATATTTCCGGCGGACAGCGAAAGCGGTTGAATATTGCCCTTGAATTGATACGTGAACCTTATGTACTTTTTGTTGATGAACCGACTTCCGGGCTTTCTTCATCCGATTCCGACATGGTGATCGATCTGTTGAAAGAACAGAGCCATAAAGGAAAACTTGTTTTAGTCAATATTCATCAACCTTCGTCAGATATATATAGGCGTTTCGATCGTCTTCTGGTTATGGATAAAGGAGGCAGGGTAGTCTTTCATGGAAATCCCCTGGATGCCCTTGTATACTTTAAAACGGAAAACCAATTAATTAATGCAGAAGATAGTGAGTGTTCTGCTTGTGGGAATGTCAATCCTGAACAGGTATTGCAGATAATTGAATCGAAAAAAGTTAACGAATATGGCGAATACATCGATGACCGACAAGTATTTCCCGAAGAATGGTATGAGCGTTATCTAAAGAAGCATGAACCCCCTATAAATCTTGGAGCTGAAATCAAATCGGATCTGCCTGAAAACGATTTTGGTATACCCGGAAGAGCCAAACAATTTAAAATCTTTGGTATCAGGAATCTCTTATCCAAACTGAGTGACAAACAATACTTGGCAATAAACTTGTTTGAAGCGCCGCTTCTTGCCTTTATACTCGGCTGGTTTACGAAGTATAATGCTGGAACTTCCGATTCACCGGGAACATATATTTTTAGTGAGAATGTGAATTTACCTGTATACATTTTTATGAGTGTGATTGTTGCTCTTTTCATCGGATTAATGGTGAGTGCAGAAGAGATTATACGTGACAGAAAAATCCTTCAGCGTGAATCGTTTCTGAATCTGAGCCGATTAAGCTACTACAATTCAAAAATTATCTTTCTAATCGTACTCTCAGCAATACAGATGGCTCTGTATGTATTGATAGGTAATTCACTCCTACACATAAAAGGCATGTATTTTTACTATTGGTTAATGCTTTTCATGGTAGCCGTTTGTGCAAATCTGTTAGGACTTAATATTTCGGCATCACTTAAATCGGTTGTTTCTATTTATATTTTAATTCCCTTACTGTTAGTCCCTCAGATCATTTTAGGTGGAGCGATGATACGATTTGAAAAACTGAATTCGAGCCTCACCAATCCAAAATATGTTCCTCTTGTGGGCGATTTAATGACTTCACGTTGGGCTTATGAAGCCCTGACAGTTAATCAATTTAAAAGAAACCTGTACCAGAGTCATTTTTTTATAACCGACCGGATGGCGAGTGATGCCGCTTATAAAATAAATTATCTGCTACCTGAATTATCCTTGAAATTGAACACTATTGAACGGAATATTAAACTTAACAAGGATTTGATAAAAACAACCGACGGGTTGGAATTGTTGAGAACAGAAATATCCATTCTGGGGGATCAGCTTAAAGGCGCCGATGTAACATTTGTAAAACAATTAAATTCAACCGATTTCACTATTACAACGGCAAACCGGACAAGAAAATTTATTGACCAGGCAAAACGAGCTTATAGCCGTTTGCTCGACAATGCCATAGAAGAGAAAGACCAGAAACTTTTAGAGCTTCGAAACAGGCTTGGAGGAAATGAAGAACTTCTGGAATTCAGACAAAAATATCATAACACGAGTCTTGAAGAAATATTGCTTAGCAAAAGAGAGACTGTAAAAATACAGGAATCCCATAACAGCCTGATTCGTCAGGATGAACCTGTATATAAAATACCTGATAATAACTTCGGAAGAGCTCATTTTTTTGCATCGGAGAAAAAGTTATTAACATTCCATTTCGACACTTTCTGGTTCAATTTTCTGGTGATATTTCTAATGACAGTTGTTTTCTATTTCCTCCTGATTTATGAAGTGCTAAGGAGAATGATCGAATTCTTTGGAACATATAATCCTGGTACTTTTATCAATCAAAGTAAACAACATATACTGAATGCTCTGAAACCCATGTTCAAGATTAGTTGATTTATTTATATGGGGAACTCAGGTTTTTATTACTTTTAAGTATATAAAATTCCTTCTGTATGGAAGTTAAAAATTTTTTTTTATCTGTAGTATCACTTTTCCTGATCGTTTCATGTCAGAATAGAAGCAATGTTCAGGATCGGACCCAAAGTGATGATGTCACAGGATTTGACCAGAAGGAAGAAGTTAAGGATATTTATTATCGTTTTCCGTCACCCGATGAAATGCTGAATATTATCGACAAACAGAAGCTTAATTTTGATGATGAATTGCCTTTATCTGTTGAATATGCAAACCGTTACCTCGATTCCCGATCACAAGCCTTGAATTTGGGTGTTTACATTGCTGATCTGGCATATATTATCTTATTCCAACGACAGAAAGAAGCTTTAATTTACTTTCAGGTTGTATACGGACTAAGCGATAAATTAAGAATTTCTTCCGCATTTGATCCAGCTATGTTAAAACGTTTCGAAAATAACCTTGGAAATGTTGATTCAATCAGAATACTTTCAGATCTGGCGTTGACAGACATCAGCAATTATCTGGCCAGAAACGATAAGGAACGTGTCTTTGCTCTGATATCGATCGGAGGTTTTGTTGAGAGTTTGTATCTCGCCTTTCAAATTGTTAATGAATATTCGGAAGATAATCTGCTTATTCAGCGTATTTGTGATCAGAAACTTGTTCTTGAAAACCTGATGAATTACTCTCTAGAATATGCTGATGACGATAATGTTTCAAAAACAATTGAACTGATTCATCCGATTCGCGCGGTTTATAATGAATTGGCAGTAATTACAATGGAAACACATGTGGCTAGAGATACCGATGGCAAACTAATTATCAAAGGAGGAGAGCAGATTAAGATTACAAAAGAACAGTATAACAAGCTCCGGGAAATTACATTTAATACCAGAAAAAAAATAACCGAGAACCTGGAAAATTAGTACCAGTATGAAAATTCGACTCTATATATTCTTTATTTTAACAACATCTCCGATACCATTGATCTCACTCACTCAGGATTGCACCGACTATCATCAGTATCATTGCTTATATGCCGATTACACGTTCTTCTATAGCAAACAGTCAAAGAGTGCGTTGTTTAGGCAGGGGCAAATAAGTGAACTCAGAGTTATTGCATACAGTGGTGAGGATTATTATGTATCGGTATGTGCCCACCGGAAATTTGGCGATATTCGGTTCAGGATTATTGAAGATAATACCGAACGACGCATAATATATGATAATTCAACTGACAACTATAGCGAATCAGTCATTTTTACAAATGAAATTACCCGGAATCTAATCATTGAAGTCTCTGTTCCTGAAGGAGATAACAAAACATCGAACGATCGCAGATGTGTCGGGGTTGTTATACAGTTTAGGAAAACCGGTCAATACGAATAATCTGGTTTCTGGTCTGACAGGATTATCTGATTCTAAATTCCCAGAATATTGGTTCCCTGATAAAAAATTATATCTACCGGAATCCCCTTGTTGTTTATCCGTAACAGATCATCCTGAAGTTCTTTTGTGAGCATTCCGTATTTTTCGACCATCGAAGCTGCAGCTTCATAATCACCATTCCCCTGGATGATAATAATTTGACGTGATAATTCGTTCATGGCATTTTGCATTTTTTCAAAATTCACAGCATACCTGCCTCCAGCATCTCGCGTAAACGCTCCCATTTCATGAAAGAAATTGAAACGAATCAGATTGGCTTTTCCATGTGCGCTCGATGGTCCGAAACGTATCGACCGGAAAATTCCGGCCAGAAAAGTGGTATAGTGATCCATCAGATCAACATGTAATTCTCCCATGTGATTAAGTTCTGTTACAAGGAAAAGTCCAATGATGTCGGCTTTACCTTCCTCAATTGTTGTGTATTGCTCTCTAAGTGCCTCACGTACTGTACCAAGACCATTAATTGTATTTTTAATGCCCAGACCGTGAGCGACTTCATGAAACATTACATCGCCAAAGAATGCATCGAAGGTGATATATCTTTGTTGTTCCTGCACAATTAATTCCTCTGCAATGGGTACTAATATCTTATCAAATTTGGCTCTCATGGAGTTTTTAAGCTGCACTCGCCGACTTCCTTTTATGAGTTGGACCTTTTCATCGTTGGGAAGATTTATTGCTATGGTTTTGCTACCTGCATTGCAATCACCCGCATAATATAATACGTCGTAAGCTGCAAGATCGCTGTTTGAACCTGGTGATTCAGTCTTATACTTTTCATCGACCGGTAACTTTTTCTGCAGATCGGGAAGCAATGCTGCATATTCGTTCAATCTTTCCGACCATTCCAAATCCTTTATCAAGATAAAAGCTTCATGAGATGTCTTTATTCCGAATAACTGATCTTCATAATTTTCAATAGGACCAACAATGAAGTCGAACCGATTTGTTTTCATATCCATCCAGGCCATGTCACTTTCCCTGTAGTCGTCGGTCAGGAGAGCTTCGGCCCTTAGTAAAAGATAATTTCCGAAACCTTCGTCTTCGGCAAACTTTGAGGCTTCTCTCAACAGTTCTGCAGCTCTTCCAATCTGTTTAGCAAAAGCAACATGATAGGGAGTAGAAATCAGTTTATCGGAATCATTTCTCCGAATCAACGTATACTGACTGAGTTTTGTACTATCCTGCAGTGCATTAAATTCTTCCCGTGTAATATCAGCTGGATAGAAATTTGCTCCCAAAGGTTTTTCACCTGCATTCAAGAACGGTTTGTTACCGTCCAGCCTCTCCCATGGTCCATAATTTATTTCGAGGTATTTTTTTAGATTTTCATCGGTAACAGGCTCCAATAGCCCACGTTTATCACCATATGCTTCAATCCAGAACAATTCATCCATAATATCAGCTACTTCAAAAAACAAACGAAGCATCTGCTTTTGATTATCAGAAATCCCTGTTAGGTCAGCTGTTAAGGTAACCTCAGCATACTGATTCAACTTTTTCATAATCGTATTTTCTTGTTCTTCTTGTAATCGAAAACCCAGTAAGAATATCAGGATCAGGAAAAGTGCTGTTTTTTTCATTATAGCTAAATTTTATTGATGAATACCAAGAGCTAGTATGCAATCGCAAAAAGTACCCTGCGTTCCGAGGGTTTACCCGAATAAATACACTTGCCTTTCTCGGGTTTTGTATCGAAAGGAATACAACGTATTGTCGCTTTCGTTTCTTCTTTAATTTTTAATTCGGTTTCCTGAGTGCCATCCCAATGTGCCATGATAAACCCACCTTTGGTAGACAGAATTTCCCTGAATTCCTTCCAGTCATCAACATAATATGTATTCTGATCCCGGAATTGAAGTGCTTTTTTATAAATATTTTGTTGAATATCTTCCAGCAATTGAGGAATATAGGAGGAAACTTTATCTGCAGGAAGTACCTGCTTTTCAAGTGTATCCCTGCGGGCTACTTCCACAGTGCGATTTTCCAAATCGCGTGGTCCGACCGCCAGGCGAACGGGTACGCCCTTGAGCTCATATTCAGCAAATTTCCAGCCAGGTTTATGTGTGTCACAATCATCATATTTTACAGACAGACCTATCGATTCAAGTTTGATTTTGATCTCCCTGACATATGCAGAAATCAAATCAAGTTCTTCATTCTTTTTATAGATTGGTACGATAACTATATGAATAGGGGCAATCCGGGGAGGTAGGATTAATCCATTATTATCACTGTGTGCCATCACAAGTGCTCCGATAAGCCGGGTTGTAACGCCCCACGATGTTGCCCATACATATTCTTCTTTGCCTTCTTTTGAGGTAAATGTTACGTCGAAAGCTTTGGCGAAATTTTGCCCTAGAAAATGCGATGTGCCCGATTGTAGAGCTTTTCCATCCTGCATCATCGATTCGAAGGTATATGTATTCTCTGCACCAGCAAAACGTTCAGTTTCAGTTTTATCGCCTTTGATCGCTGGCAGAGCCATATAATTTTCGATAAAGTCGCAGTAGACATCCAGCATTCGCAACGCTTCTTCCTGTGCTTCTTGCTTTGTAGCATGTGCAGTATGACCTTCCTGCCACAGAAATTCTGTAGTTCGGAGGAACAGGCGGGTTCGCATCTCCCACCTGACGATATTGGCCCACTGATTGATCAGTATGGGTAAATCGCGGTACGATTTTATCCAGTTTTTATAGGAATTCCAGATGATTGTCTCGGAAGTGGGACGAATAATTAATTCTTCTTCCAGACGTGCTTCTTCATCGACAATAACTCCCTTACCATCCGGATCGTTTTTCAGTCTGTAGTGGGTTACAATAGCACATTCTTTGGCAAAACCTTCAACATGCTTGGCTTCACGGCTAAAGAACGATTTTGGAATAAAAAGTGGGAAGTACGCATTTACATGTCCTGTGTCTTTAAACATTTTATTCAGTATACTCTGCATTTTCTCCCATATTGCATAACCATAAGGTTTTATAACCATGCAGCCTCTTACTACCGATGGTTCCGCCAAATCGGCCCTAATTACCAAATCGTTGTACCACTGTGAATAATTTTCATCTCTGTTAGTCAATTCTTTAGCCATTTTAAAAAGTTTGGTATAATATTTGAAAGTTGTTAAATAAATTAATTCGTGTAAAGTAAAAAAATAAAATTTATATATTCACCAAAATAAAGAAGACGGAGGGTTGGTCATGAAAACTTTAAGTTACATAACATTCATTGCATGCTTATTGATAGCTACTTCATTTAGCTATCTTGCTGCACAGGAGTACGATGACCTGTATTATGATCCTAAAAACAACACTTCCGATGAATCTGAATCACAGGAAGAGTATGTGAAAAGTGATTATGAAAGATATAGGGAATCACTCGAGAAAGAAGCAGAGAAATCCAAGAACGATACCATCGTTGAGGAAAAACAATACTCAGGTACAACAGATTATGATGAAGACAAGGATTATGTCGGATCTGAATATCTGGATGAGGAAGAGGAAGAAAAAAGCAGTTATGACTTTGACGATTGCGAATACGAAAACCGCATCCGTCGTTCCTCTTCTTACTGCTATAGTTGCGGATACTATGATATTGGCTATATAGATCCTTTCTGGTCGTTTGGTTTCTATTGGGGTTATCCTTTTTTGAGTTGGGGATGGTCTTATGGTTCTCCATATCATTATTGGGGTTATTATCCTTATTATTATTACCGGCCTTATTACTATAACAACTGGTGGTACGATCCCTATTCGTATTATTATGGATCATATTGGGACGGATACTATAATGGATATTATGATAATTACTACCATCATAACTATTATAGTAATGTATATCGGGGTCATCGGTATTCCAGAGGTTCAAACACATATTATACACCCAGGAGGGGTTCTAATACCACTCCAACAGCTTATAGCAGAACTTCGAGAACTACAAATTATAGTCCGCGACCTTCTACAACAAGGTATACTGGTACAGAAAGCCCCCGAACTACAAGTGGTACAACTGATACAAGAAGAACAGTAACTGCTACCACTGACCGGAGGACTGATGTTTATACTCATACACAGCCTGCTTCGGGGACCAGAACTTCTACAAATACCAATATTGAACGTTCTGTCCAGCATCAGGATACAAGAACTACTACCCGGTATGCACAACCTGGTTCAAGTTCAAACTCATACAACCATACTTCTACTAGCAGAACATCGACCTATACTCAGCCATCGTCTGAGAGGAGTTCTACATCATCTACAAGCAGGAGTTCAGGTTCGTCATACACTCCTTCGAGAAGCAGTTCATCCGGAAGTTCATACAATCATAGTTCCGGAAGTAGTTCAAGATCGAGTAGTTCGGGGAGTTATTCACGACCCAGCAGTTCAGGCAGCAGTAGTTCACGATCGAGCAGTTCGGGGAGTTATTCACGACCCAGCAGTTCAGGTTCTTCTGTTTCCAAGAGTTCGGGAAGTTCCAGCAGTTCTTCACGATCGAGTAGTTCGTCAAGTAACTCTTCCCGCTCTTCAGGCTCGCGTCGATAATCTGTAGTGATTATAATCCTTAAAAAGTCTTGAGATGAAAAGGTTATTCTCCTTCTTCATAGTAGCATCACTATCCCTGTATTCATTCGAACAGAATCAGGTTGATGCACTCAGATATTCTCAATTTTATTCCGGTGGCACAGCCCGATCAGTTGCATTGGGCGGTGCTTTCGGTGCACTGGGAGGCGATTTCTACTCAGTTTCACAAAATCCAGCCGGATTGGGAATATATCGTGGTTCAGAATTAACATTTACTCCCGAACTATTTTACAGCAGGGTAAATGCGCGCTATAATGGCAATTCGGAAGAAGATTTGAAATACAATTTCAATTTTAATAATATTGGCTATGTATCATCATTCGATCTGGGTGATAATGGAATTGTGAGCGGTAGTTTTGCTTTTGGATTCAATAAATTACATAATTATCACGAAAACATCAGGATCGAAGGTCCTAATACACAATCGTCACTTGCCGATATGTTTGTTGAATCGGCTAACAATGGGGAGGGTTTTGGCCCTGTCGATCCAGTCTATTTACTGCCCTTTACTGAAGGGTTATTTTTCGATGGAGGAATCATAGATCTGGATACAAACGGGTTCTATTATTTGAATACAGATATCAGAAACGAAAATGGAGAGATCGATATTGATCAGCAAAATATCCTTGAACGCTCGGGTAAGATGAACGAATGGGTATTTTCGCTGGGATTCAATTACGAACATATAGTATATTTTGGCGCATCTTTTTCCATGATTCCTATCGATTTCAAGGAAAATTCATCGTTTCATGAATCGGATGGAGGAGCCGGCGGGATCGAGTACTTCCGGTATAACGAGAGCTTATCTGTTTCGGGAACTGGATTCACTGGTAAATTGGGTATCATAGTAAAACCGGTATCCATATTACGAATGGGCTTTGCTTATCATCTTCCGGTCAGTTATTACTTAAGCGACGTTTATTATGCCGATTTACGATCCTACGAAGTGGATCAGATTATATACCCGATTGATGAATTTGGAGAACGTATTGATTATGCAAGCTATGAATATCGTATCGTAACTCCTGCAAAAGCGGTGGGAAGCCTAGGAATCATGATTGGAAAATTTGCCTTATTGAGTTCCGATATTGAGTTCATCAATTATGCCGGTATGCGTCTGACTGATGCCAGCGACGGATATGATTTTTCGGATGAAAATAAAACAGTCAGAGAAATATATAGGAAAAACCTGAATATTAAAACAGGCGTTGAATTCAGGCTAGGTATGTTATACCTTCGGGGAGGATTTGGATACTACGGTAGCCCTTACAAAACAAGTGAACCCAATGCTGATGCATATAAACTCAGCTATAGTGGTGGATTGGGTGTAAGGAATAAAAACTTTTTTATCGATTTTGCACTTTCCTGCCTGACGGGTGAAGAACTATTGATGTTGTATAACTCGCCTTTTAACGCCAATCCGGTATCGGCCGAGATTACCGATAAGAAAATCAAAGCCATGACAACATTTGGATTCAGGTTTTAATACATTTCATATCTGTCAATGGGTCAGCGAAGGGCAGCTAGTTTAGTTGCCCTTTTTTCGCATATTCTTGCAGAGATATACCGCCTGTGATCCTTCATTAAAAAGGATGTCGATAAAGCTCAGGTTCGCTATAAATCCATATTTTTCACTGAAAACCTGAAAATAAGGTATGGGCCGAAACGTATCATCATGCTGTTGCATGCGCTTTTTAGGATGGATCGTTTCACGGAAATCTTCAAGGTTTTCAGGCGGTACCTTTACATAATCCGGGGTTTTTTTATAGTGGATTTCCGTTGCGGTCATTTCCATCAGAGCATCCAGGAGTGATAAATTCCAGTCGAGAAGAAATTTTTCTCTTCTTTTATAAAAAGGTTTTAATTCAGGTTCAAAAATTTCGAAGAACGGACTGTTTTTATAAGCTGATACAATAGCTTTCCAATGTGTCTGTTGCCAAGACATATCATAATCGATGAGTATATCGCGTGTTTTGGTTGTATTGTCGGAGGAACGTTTAACAGGAATTACCAGGTCGAGCCTGCCATTTGCACCATAAATAGTGGTACGATTACGATAACTTTGTTTCTGGTATGTATCATTCACTTCGATAAGAATTTCGGGATAAGTTAATAGTTTGGAAAAGTATTGGATATTAGGCAAATAAGCAACAGAAAGTATAATACCCACAGGGTCCGACATGTTTCGGTTTGCTATAATTTGTTTATCATACTGGCCAGATAGCCGGCCCCAAAACCATTATCGATATTTACTACGCTTACTCCGCTTGCACAACTAGTAAGCATACCCAGTAAAGCTGATATTCCGCCGAAATTAGCACCGTAACCTACCGAAGTCGGAACTGCAATTACTGGTTTATCAACCATCCCGCCAACGATGCTGGGTAAAGCTCCTTCCATCCCTGCAACAACAACAATAACTTTTGCTTTCTTAATTTCATTGAACTTATCATAGAAGCGGTGAATCCCGGCCACTCCCACATCGTAATATCTCCTCACCTCATTATCGAATATTTCAGCGGTGATGGCGGCTTCTTCACTAACAGCCATATCGGATGTACCTGCCGATACAAGCGCAATATGTGTAGAAGGTTTTTTCCCGGTTGTTTTTCGGATTGTGATTGTACCGGCTATCGGATGGTATTCGGCTGAGGGAGCAATCGTCCGGATTATTTCAAAAACTTCTTTCGTAGTTCGTGTTACCAGTATATTAGTATCGTGCTCAAGCATATGACTGACAATACCGACGATATGATCGGGTTCTTTATTCTGGCCGAATATAACCTCTGGATACCCGGTACGCAACGACCGGTGATTATCGACCTTTGCATATCCTAGCTCCTTATAATCAAAATTTTTAAACCGATCAACAGCTTTGTCAATTTCCAGCTTGCCTTCTTTGATAAGGGTCAATATTTCCCGTAATTTTTTTTCGTCCATTTCGACTACTCGTTTTGATTCATAATCTGGTTTACGACCCGATATACTTCCTGCAAACTAACATCGGCTTTTTTAGCTGCAAGAACACAATCTTCGTATTCGGCTTTATATTTAATGATCTTACCTTGAAGCATGGCTTCCTTAATCCTGACGGGTCCGTATTTCGTTTCAATAGTGTGCATAGTCCGTTGTAACATCGATTTTGTGACTGTTGTATAACGCACACCAAGAGAAGTTGTTTCATATAGAAGAATCTCTTCAATAGAAGTCTGGTCCTGTTGAGAGCATAAAACTTTTAACTGAATGGCTGGTCTTGACTTTTTCATGATAACAGGTACAATAAATACATCCTGGGCACCGGCATCAAACAGTTTTTCCATGATATATTCATAATGCTCGGGATTCATATCGTCAATATTACATTCAATTAAAATAGCTTCAGTTCTATCTGTTTTCAGTTGGCTGGGCACATGCATTTCTCCTTCATACACTCTGAGAACGTTGGGGATTGTCAGATCGTGATGTCCGATACCATACGCGATCTTTTTAATAAGAAAACTGATACGATCCGAAAATTCGTCGACAAACACCTTAAGTATTGCCGCTCCTGTGGGTGTTGTGGCTTCTTTATCGACGGTGCCTTTCTTAACAGGTATTCCCTTCAGAATTTCAGCAGTTGCCGGGGCCGGAACAGGAAATCGACCATGTGCACAGTCAACAAATCCATTACCGAGTTCGATGGTGGATCCGATAATTTTATCGGGATTCAGGTACTCAATGCAAATTGCAGATCCAACAATATCGATTATAGAATCAATCGCTCCGACTTCGTGAAAATGAATTTCGGCTAACGGTTTTGAATGGATTTTTGCCTCTGCCTCAGCAATGTAACGGAACACTTCCATACTTTTTGTTTTTACATAATCGCTTAATGGACTGGAAGAGATTATTTTGCTGATATCCTTCAGGTTTCGATGTTCATGATGAGTATGTTTGTCTTGCCGTAAATGATGTTGCTCCAGGATCACATTCACCCGTGTACCACTTATTCCCATCTTAACTGATGAGAGACACTCCAGCGTATAACCTTTTACCTTCAGTTTATTCAGCTCGGCCCGAAGGTATTCAAAAG
>Ga0299912_10001887_pt1 | contig 17027 bp, 15 predicted proteins | sample RVTome_2_FD_207667 | JGI IMG/M metagenome (GOLD analysis project Ga0299912, IMG submission 207667) | Soil microbial communities from uranium-contaminated site in the Upper Colorado River Basin, Wyoming, United States - RVT95D214 (version 2) ... | reverse complement strand
CCATATCCGGAAGCAGCAATTTCTCAAGGAGTACATGGAACTCCAACGCAAGGCCCTGGAAAAGGGAGTGGCGCTCCCCGGAAACCTCAAGGAGATCGCGATGTTCAAAACGGATTGGGCCGCTGTGACCCTTCGCCTCGGGATCATTTCCCTGGTCCTGGGGATCATGGGAGTGATCATCGGGATGTTCATCCTACCGCACCAACCCTGGAATCCCCAGGATGCCGACGCCGCCGCCGTTTTCGCCTCTTTCTGGGCCTTCGGGCTTCTCCTCGCGGCTTTCGGCGTCGGCAATCTGATCTGTTGGCTCTTGATCGACAAGCGGCGGGGCGGCAAAATCGACAAAGGCGAATAGGAATTCCGAGAACCACTTCCGCTAGTCAGACGGATTGCCGTTTGACTCCGAATCCTGATATGAAATGAGCGGGGCCGCCTCTGTGAAACCCCGTTGTTTGAGAATGGACATATAGAGCGAGATTCAAAAAAGGTTGACTTTCCATGGAGGTGTCTGAGATGCGCCGATATAAAAATCCGCTAACACGATGGGAGCGTCCGTCCGCTTTTTCCTTGTTGATCCTGGCCGCGATCCTCATCCTTCCCGTCCTTTCATCCGCCCAGACGTATTTTCCGGGCAAGTGGGACGGCTGGGAGTCTCGGAAACCGGAACAGGCGGGAATGGATCCGCAGCTTGTCGAGCGGGCGGTGACCTTCGCGATTGAAAATCAAAACAAAGCCCCCAAGGATCTGGCGGCGGCGATATGGAGTACTTACGGACGGGAGCCCGGCTTTCGGCTTCTCGGCCCGACCAAACACCGCGGCGATACGAGCGGGATGATCGTCCGGCACGGGTATATCGTCGCCGAATGGGGCGATACTCAACGAGCCGACATGACGTTCAGCGTGACCAAGAGCTATCTTTCGACGATGGCGGCTCTGGCGCTCGACAGAGGTCTTATTCGGGATGTGCACGATCCCGTGAAGATGTATGTTCAGGACGGAAAATTCGATTCGGAGCACAACGCCAAGATCACCTGGCACCACCTCCTCCAGCAGACATCCGATTGGGAAGGCACGCTCTTCGATACGCCGGACTGGGCCGATCGACCGATCCCGCCGAACAAACCGGAACTCTGGCAGAGACGTGCCCTCAACGAGCCGGGCACTCATTTCAAATACAACGACGTACGGGTGAATCTTCTGGCCTATTGCCTGCTCCAAGTTTGGCGCCGGCCGCTGCCCCAGGTTCTCCGCGAGTCCATCATGGACCCGATCGGCGCCTCCAATACGTGGCGGTGGCACGGCTATGAAAACTCCTGGGTCCTCGTTGACGGAACCGAGATGCAGTCTGTGAGCGGCGGCGCCCACTTCGGTGGCGGATTGTTCATCAGCACACGCGATCATGCCCGCTTCGGACTTCTTTTTCTTCGCCGCGGCGTTTGGAACGGAGAAAGGCTTTTCTCCGAAAAATGGATCGATAGGCTCCGGGCTCCGGCCGAGGCTTTTTCCGGATATGGATACATGTGGTGGCTGAATACGGGGAAGCGGGCCCTCGAGGATGCTCCGGAGAAAATTTATTATGCTTCCGGTTTCGGAGGCAACTTCATCGTCGTCGACGAACAGAACGATTTGGTCGTAGTCGTCCGCTGGATGCCCCGCCTCAACGACTTCTTGAAGATCGTGGTTGAAGCGGTGAAGGAGCGAGAGGAGGAATCATCATGAAAATCAAGATTTACCTGGTGGTGATGTTTGCCGTCTTGGCGGCCTTTGTCTTTGCCGCTGCCAGTCCCACCGCAGTTGACTTCAGCGGAACCTGGCTGGGAAAAACGACGCTGCCGGACGGCACCGTCGACGAGTTTAACCTCGTCCTGAAGAAAGAAAAGGACTCCTACGCCGGAACGATCGACGATTCCTTGCAGGGGATCGCGCCGGCGACGCCGATCCAGAGCGTCAAGGTCGAAGGCAAACTCATCACCTTCACGTTTCCCTGGCCCGACGGGGCCATGATTTACTGCAAACTGACCCTGGCCGGCGAAAAGATGACCGGCGACTGGACTCACCCCGCGGGAACGATGGGAGCCCTCATTTTCGAGAAAAAGAAATAGAAATCCGCCCCGCAGGCGGAAACGATCGAACTTCTCTTTCTTCGCCGGGGCGTTTGGTCTGGCCTCCCTCCTGGCTATTGTGATCTCCTGTCTCGGGCTCTTCGGCCTGGCCTCGTTCTCTGCGGAGCGAAGGCCTCGCGAGACCGGCTCCCGATACTTCCCTTGCCAGGGCCCTAGGATTCCGACCTGGCAAGGCGAAAGCCGATGCTGTTGGAGCGGAAGCCCGGGACGTAGCGGGACCGGGCGGCCGAACGGCATTCGTCGCCGACGTTGCGCCAGGCCCCGCCTCGTTCAACGCGAAAGGAGCCGTCGGAAGGGCCACGCGGGTCGTTATCGGGATTCGGGCGGCTCTTGTAATAATCGGGATCATACCAATCCGAGCACAACTCCCAGACGTTGCCGTGCATATCGTGCAAACCCCATGCAGTGGGGCGGAAGCTTCCGACAGGCGTAGTTTTTTCCCGGTACACTCTATTCTTCGCCCCGCCGTATGGATAGTTGCCGTCGAAGTTCGCCTGAGATGAATCCAGGCTATCGCCATAACAAAATTCGCTTGTCGTCCCTGCCCGACACGCATACTCCCATTCAGCCTCCGTCGGCAACCGGAATCCGCCCCGCCCCATGGAATTCAGCTTCCGTATGAAGGAATCCACGTCGTCCCAGCTGACCTGCTCCACAGGCAGGCTGTCGCCTTTGAAACTCGAAGGATCATCGTTTGTGACCGCTCGCCATTGAGCCTGTGTCACCTCGAACTGCCCAAGCCAGAACCCCTTGCTGATCTTCACGGTCCGCACGGGATTCGCGTCTTCAATCCGGGTCGAATCCATGTCGAATGAGCCTGGAGAGATCCACAGGAACTTCATCCCGGTAACCGGGTCGGTCCACGTATCGCCGATCGAATGGCTCGCTAGGCCTGACGGCGGAGCCGGCCCGGAACGCGCCGGCGCCGCCTGGGCGGGGTCGGTCGCCCGGACATTTTCGCTTGCGGCAGGACTTCCCTTGGCATTATTCTCGTCAGAAGCGCAGGCGTATTGCTTCAGGCTGGCCTGTGCAGAAAATATCGTTACGGCAACGGCGAGGACACCGATGCCCATTCCGATGGCCGCCCTCTTGCCCATTCTATAGCTCACATGGAAACCGATTTTCCCTTGTCCTTATTTTGAGAATCGCTATCGAGGATGTCAATGGGCGATCGTGCTAGACCGAAACGCCCGCCAAGACTTTGCTCGTATCCGTGAATCCTCCATATCTTCCTTGACCAATCAAGGGGGACGCATAAGGAGGGCGTTCCGGATAGAGGAGTGGTGGGCGATAGAGGACTTGAACACCCTGACTTCTACCGTGTGTAGGGAGCAACGGCCGAAGCGGAGGCGGCGTTAAAAACCCGCCCGGAACGAAGCCCCCACTCAACCTCTTACAAAAATGAATCCGAATCAAAAAAATCGCTTGACTTTATAAATAACATGCGTTATATAATAGATGTTATTTAACAAGGAAAAGCGAACATGACCCCAAAGGAAACGACCTTCACCCGCGACATCGTGCTCCAGGCGGCTCTCGACGTCGTCCGGCGGCGCGGCTGGGATGCCCTGACCGCCCGCAGCGTCGCCGAGCGGCTGGGCGCATCGGTCGCGCCCGTTTACAGCGCCTTTGGCTCGATGGAGACCCTGCTTCGGGAGACCCTGAATGAAATCCGCCGCCTTCTCCAGAAATTCACGTCACAAGCCTACTCCGAGATTCCTTTTCTCAATATCGGTGCCGGGATCGTCTCCTTCGCCCGGGACGAGCCCATGCTCTACCAAGCGCTCTTTCAGACCCGCCACGGTTTTCAGGATATCGTCGAGGGCGTCAACGTCTCGATCCTGTCCTGGATGAAGGCCGACGCCCAGCTCGGCCTTCTGTCCGACGCGTCGCGCGAACGCCTCTACGACAACATCGGTTTTTATACAATGGGCCTGGCCGCGGCCGTGGCCGCCGGACGGGTGGCGGACGTCTCGGCTGACACAATCGTCCGCCTGCTGAAGAACATGGGGAACATCGTGATGTTCGCCGAGGTCTCCGGCATCGCCGACTGCGACAGCCCCGAAAACGAGCGGGAGTGGGTCCGCATCCTGGCGAAAAAGAACATCCCCCATCCCGCCGCGAAGAAACTTCACCGCGCTGGAAAGGGACGGGCGGTCCGGCCGAGGCCAAGCCCGTCCCGAACCGTGGGCTCAACGGATTCCAAGTCCAGACAAAGGAGCGATTCATGATACAAGAAGGGCTGTTGCTCGGGCTGTCCACGGGATCGTTCTGCGCCATCAGTTGCGCGCCCGTGGCCATCCCCTTCATCTTCTCGGAGAAAATCGACGACTGGAAACAAAACGCCGGCCTCGTCGGAATGATGCTGCTGGGACGACTGGTCGCCTACATCGGCGTCGGATTTCTGGTCGGGGCCCTGGGCGGCTATGCCGTCCGTTACCTGGACCCGGAGATCCAGCGCCGGCTTCTCGCCATCTCCAACACCCTCATCGGCGCGCTGATGGTCGCCGCCGGCCTCATGCACAATTTCCCCGGGCTGAAATTCTGCCGCAAGTTCGCATCCGTCTACCGGCCGGGCTGGGGGAGCCTCCTCTACGGCCTGTTCACGGGCCTTAACATCTGCCCGCCGTTTTTCATGGCCGCCTCCCGCGTCTTCGGAACGGGAGACGGTCTGTCCGGCATGATCTACTTCGCCATGTTCTTCATTGGCACATCGGTGTATTTTCTCCCGCTCCTAGGCGTGCATCTCTTCAAGGCCGGGTTGCAGACCGTCCGCATGGTCGCCCGCCTCGCCCTCATCCTGCTTGGCGTCTATTTCTTCCTCTTCCAAGGGATCTTTTACGGCTCCGTGGGGAGGTTCCAATGAGCGAAAAAATCCGTTCGATCCTTTCGCCCCGAAGCGCCGCCGGTTTTTCCCTGCCCGCGACCCTTCTCCTGACCCTGGGCCTCGGGTCCTGGTGTTATATGTTCATCGTCGCCCGCAGCGAGGGCACCTCCCGGATCGCCGCCTGGATCGTCTTCGCCGGCATCATGACCCTGTTTTTCCTGCTCCTGCGCACCGGGCAGGTCTCCAAGTACCGCCGCTATTTCTTCGTCGCCATCGCCCTCCTGTTCTTCCCCGAGTTTATCGCCCAACTTCTCGAGACGCGGGGAACCATGATGCTCGGCGCCGCGGAAATCCTGAAAACGGAAACCCCTTACTGCCACATCGTCACGAGCGTGGTGTTCCTGCCCTGGCTCGTCACCGGCAAGATCATTTTTCCGGCCGGCACGGGCGCGATCGCCTCGATGCTCATCATCTGGGGAGTGGCGACCCTGGTCATCGGCCGCGGCTGGTGCAGCTGGGCTTGCTTCTACGGCGGTTGGGACGACGGCATGTCCCGGCTGGCCCGAAAGCCCCGCCTGAAAATCGGGATCGCCAATAAAAAAATCCGCTACTTCGGCTTCGCCATGCTCGCCTTCGTGGCCCTGGCTTCGCTGGCCACCTTGCTCCCCGTCTACTGCGACTGGCTGTGCCCCTTCAAGGTCGTCACCGAGTTCGGTGCGGTCGATTCGCTGCGTTCTTATGTCTCGTTCCTTATGTTCGTGCTCCTCTTCTTCGGGCTAGTCATCGTCCTGCCCTTCCTGACGAAAAAACGCTTCCAATGTATGTCGTTCTGCCCGATGGGGGCGTTCCAGTCCCTCCTCAACAAGTTCAATCTGTACCGAGTCCGCGTCGACAAGGACAAGTGTATCGGGTGCCGCATTTGCTCCGACGCCTGCCCGACGCTGTCCCTGACCCTTCCCGAGACGGAAGAGGGAAATCGGGTGCCGATCGTAACTTCAACCTGCACGCGCTGCGGCGAATGCATGACCGCCTGTCCGAAGAACGCCATTTCCTACGGCTACGTGTTTTGTCGGGGAAAAAGCCTCTTCGGCGGCTGGCGCGAGAAGCTGAAAGAGAAGAAGGGGGCGGCGGCTGCCGCCCTTAGGGGTATCACGGGCACAATGGACGAGCTTTTATCGGCACGCGCCTTGTTTGTCTACAGCGGATTTTTCATCGGCATGGTTTTCCTGAGCACTTACGGGACCGGGACCGTCAACCGCCTGATCCGGCTGGCGGTCCACGGGTCGTTTCTCTTGAACTAGAGGGGAGAAAGTCCGCCATGAAAAACATCGCCAAGATCGTAATTCCGCTGGCCGCCCTGACCTTCACCGCCGCGCTGCCCCTGGCCTACATGTTCATGGGTCCGCTCATGGGCAGGGTGGAGAAGACTTTAAGGATCGAGGTCGATCCCCGCTATTCGGGCGGAGAGGTGCTGGCCAAATTCCTGGACCCCATGGACGACGACCGCGGAGAGGGAGGTCTTGTCTATCCCGATCTTCCCGCTTTCCAGGGCAAGAAAGTCCTCGATATCGTCAGGTACAAGGTCCGCCGTCCGGTCCTGAATACGGCCGGGGGCGACTCGCCGGACTTCTGGCAGATGGACGTGACCTTTGCCGAAAGCGTAAATCCCCTGAACGCGCCGCTCGGTTTCAGCCTGCCCGTCATCCATATATATATCGACGTCGACGGGACGGAGGGAGGCAGCACGCGGACGGCGCAATCCGATGCGGAGCTCGTTTCCTTCGATCCCACCCATCCCTGGGATTATATGATTCACGTCGACGGGTTCGCCGGCAAAAAGAAAGGATACATCGTTTCCTTCGACCAGGCTTACAGGCGTCCCGTGGAGGTCTTCTTCGTGGCGGACACCAAGACGATTCACGCCCGCGTCGAACTCGACGACCCCGGGATCAAAAGAATCCTGGATGGCCGTTCCACCTATCACTACGTCGTCGTGGGCGCTTTTGATCCGCTCGCCGCCCAAGGATTCATGCCGGTGTTGGAGAACGCCGGGCCGCGGAACGGAGGCGGCGCCCGCTCGACTCTGACCCCCCGCGTCTACGACTGGGTGGCTCCCGAGGGCGCAAACCAGGGACGAATCCTTTCATCATACGACCAGGCCTCCGGCTCGTACGCCACCCTCGTCCCCCTCGAGGTAAAGGAAAGCCCAAAGGGTAGGGATTCGTTCAGGGAGGAAGGCGAAAAGAAAGCGGCAGTGTTATCGACGACATACAAAGAAAAGCTCCGGCGCGAATCAGCGGAAACTCCGCCAACAGATTTCGCGGCCGCCGCGAACCGGCTTGTCGAACAAGGAGTCGCAGGCATGGAGCTTATCGAGGCTTATTACCGGGCCCGGATGTTCGAAAAGGCCGAGGAAGCGAGCCGTCGGATCCTGGAATCCTCGCCCGATCACGCAGGGGCGGCGACCTACCTGGCCATGGCTATCGCGGGCCAATCCGGTCAACAGAAGTCGCCCATAAAATCCATGGAGTTTGTCAACCGGGCTTTCGCCCAGTTCGACAAGGCCTTCTCTTTGTCCAAAACGCCCGATGAGCTGTTGGTCCTTTATCAGGAACGCGGGCGTTATTTCGCGGCTGTTCCCGAATCCATCTTCCGAAAGAGCGCGGCGGCGGCCGACGATTACCTCAAGGCCGCGGCCATCCTCAAACGGCGGGGCGCCTCATCCGATCAGCCCACCCTATTGGCGGACTGCTACATCAATGCGGCGAGAGCCTTCGCCCAATCGGGGAACACCGACGAAGCGGAAATCTATTTCCACAAGGCCGCGGAGTTCGAGGATCTCACGACGGGCCAGATCGTCGCTCTCCTGGAGCGGGGGATCGTCCCGGCCGCGCTGCGGCGCTGAGGAGGCGTCGGAAATCCGATGGACATTCCATTCCCTGACCAAGGTTGGCGTTGCCATGCCGAAGACGCCTCTTAATATAGGAACAGTGAAAACGACATTATGACACTGAATCTTAAGGATATGTGAATTGGCGTCAAGCAAAATCCCGAATAAACTGAAACGGATTAAAGAGAGATTGATTAATAAAAAATAAAACTGACCATTTAAAAGGAATCAAACGATGAAAACAAAAAACACAATTCGCTTGATGCTGGCTTTTGCAACAGCATTCATTGTTTTATTAACGACTTCATTTGGGCAAATAGCAGCCAAAAGCAAAGATCAAACAAACAATGCGGCAAAAACCATTCAAACCAAGATTGATATCGGCGGTTATGCGCTTTACTTTAATATCGCCGGGGAAGGAAGCCCAACCGTTATTTTTGAAGCGGGAGGTGGGAATGCGAGTTTCATATGGGGACGCGTGCAACCTGAAATTTCAAAAATAACCAGAACCTTCTCATATGACAGAGCGGGACTAGGGAGGAGTGATAAAAGGAATTTGCCTAACACTTGCTTAACTCAAGTTCAAGAATTGCATACGCTTTTAAAAAAAGCGGAGGTTAAAGAACCCTATATTTATGTTGCCAACTCGTATGGCGCTTTTCTTGCCGAATTATTTACAAGTATGTATCCAAAAGAGGTGGCGGGTGTTGTTTTTGTTGATGGCACTGATGAAAAGTTCGGTGAATATCTATCGAATAATCTTTCTCCCGAACAATTAGATATTTTTAAAAAAATGGCGGCTTCAAGTCCTGATGGAAATTTTGAAGAAATGTTGATAAGTGCACAACAGGTAAAAGAAGCTCGAAAACAAAACGCGTTGAGAAATAAGCCTGTCATTGTTCTTACGGCAGATATTCAGATATCAGCCAAACAATTCGCGAATACTCCAATGAGCATTGCTATTTCTCAATGGATGAATTGGCAACAGGATTTAGTTGCCTTATCTGATAAAAGCACGCAATCCATTATTAAAGGCAGTGGGCATTTGATTCATTACGATAAACCCGAAGCTGTAATAAATGCGATAAAGAAGATGATCGACTATGATTTAAAGGGCCGTTAATCCCCATCCTATAAAATAACTGAAATATCCCCGGAAAAATTAAGACAGTTTGTTGGAAAATGGCTATTTACCGGGTGCTTTTTCATCATTTCGAGCGGTTCGTCGCCGAATACGAGAGCCGGTTCGAGCGGGAGTATGGCTATTTAAAAGCCTCTATGTCTCGTGTCCTCCTCCTGCTTGACTTCGATCATCGGCAGAGAATACAATTTTTTCGGGCAGGGGAGTATGCTTTTAGGGTTCAGGGGGCAGGTTCAAAATTCTCGACTTTCACTCAAGGGCTGGCACATTGATCGGGAGTCGGTCGAGCTCGTCTAGCAATTTTTTCTTTTCCCTCATGATGCGTTCAATCATTTGTTTTCCACTTTTATTGTCAGGATTCAACTCTATGGATTTATTAAAATATTGAAGGGACAGGTCAAATTCTTTCATGTTGTAGGCGCACTCTCCCAGGCTGTCCCAGGCATTGGATGATTTCGGAAAGAGCAACGTATTGAGCGTAAAAACCCGAAGAGCCCTCTTCAAATCACCATTCGCTATCAAATCGTAGCCCTTCCGATTGACATCTCGCTCAAGGTTCTCGGGATTCAGGGCTGTCCACCAATCAAGATCCTTATATTTTTCCCTCAACTGTCCATAATAGGTTATCGCCGCATCCGCTCCCTCATCCGCGGCATATTCGCCCACGGATCGAAACCCTCCTTTTAAGGCCATTTCCAATGCCGGATCATGTCCATTGAAGTAATCCTGGCTCGAAAAAGGGGCGGGGAAATGCAGCATGAAATATTCGTTGTTATTTCCAGGCCAACGACTCGTAAAATGCAATCTCGCGATCCACAGAGGAAAGCCGCTATGAGGAAGGCGACCCGCGAGACGGTTATTGGAAAACAAGTCTGAGCCGCAGCCATCCGGCTCTCCGATAAATCGGACATTTGTATGAACCGCCAGTTCATTCATAAAAACAGGAGCGGCGCTATAAGTCCTCTTGCCGGAGATAACAAAGAGGCTGCCCTCTTTATTGATATAATCTCTTTTTATGATTTGATTTAGAAACGGGAGGATGAGGACTCCGTTACCACCATTATTTTGCCGCAGGTCAATAACAAGCTTATCAATATTCCCGGCGTTTTGGTCAATATAATTCCACAGGCGAGCCGAAAATTGAGCAAAAGTCTCATCATTGCCTGGTTGATTCATGACCTGATTGAATTGAAAATATATCGTCCTGTCATTGACGAGGTGTTCAAACCAGTAATATTTAATCTTTTTCCCTTGGTTTTTAAAAAACAACGGCATGTTCTCACCAAGCTTGTCGGAAGGGCTGATGTATTCGCCTTTTGTCGGGCCGATATTGAGTCGGTTGCTCCATCCATACTCGATAGGGCTGTCATCGCGCATGGAGGGAAGCGTTAGTTTCGCGGGGTTTCCATTTGGTAATATCAACGTCAATTCAATTTCATTAGTATTATCAATGATTCTCAAACCATACAGGACACGGGCAAAAGACATTCCATTCAAAGCCCCGTATCTTCGTCCGAACCTGTTGTCGCTGCTGACCACCTTTTCTATCGTCGCCAGGACGTTTTCTATTGGCTGACCATTAACGGCCGTGACCCGCGAGCCTAAACATACTTCGTTTTCTTTTCTGATCAAGGTGATGTAGACGCCATCCGTAAATTCATCCACTCGGAAAGGGAAGCGTAGATCAAAAAGATTGAAAATGCCGTCCTCGAGTAAGCCCGTATGTCCGTCTTCAATAACGGCGATGATTCTTTTAATGGCAAAGTAGCATTCAAGATCAGAATTTGACCGGGCGATTTGACCTCGAGATTCGGCGACGACTGAATCAAATTTCGTCTTATTTGTTTTATAGTAAATATTGGGATGCTGTGATTTCAAGGTTGATGCGACGAAGTCAAGGTCTTCCAGCCACTTTTTGGTCGTCAAGAGGCTTTTTTCTGATCCCGCGACCGGCAGCAGGGTGACCGATATCAGATATAAACAAAGGAACACTGCTTTCATTGGTCGTTCCCTGCTCTCTTTCATATGAAACCTCCTTTTTTATCCTGGCGACGAGCGTTGTCGCGCGTGTCCTCTTGAGGTGAGCAAACCCCACGATTCCGCCTGTGTCCTCAGCAACCAGGGGGAACCGCTCACGAACCACCGCTGCGTAGCTGTCGGGAGACATGAGCCTTGCCCAGGAGTCCACCGCTCAGGTCAGCCTGGCGCCGCGGATTGAATTCAAGAGGGCTAGCTCCTCTGATCCCGTTCTTTCAGAATCTCTTTCTTCAAGAGGTTCTTGAATCGTCCTTTGCTCACGTAATGATCCGACAGCAACCGGCCATTCCAAAGCAGACTGAAAACGCCATAGTAGGAGGGCGCATTTTGAGCTTCCCGCGCGTCGCTGAGCACGGTGACCTTCAACTTCAGGCCCTGTTCGGCTGCGATGTCCGACAGGTCGTTCACCGACTTGGGCAGCATCGGGCACTGAGCGGAATACACGACCTGCAGGCCTCGGAACTTCGCCATGTTGCCGCTAATGTCGCGGAATCGCGGCTCGTGGCCTTCTCTTAACCGGTAGATGACCAACTGGAATCGATCAACTTCTGCGATCTGTTTGAATCCGCTCTTGAGAAACACCTCTTTGCCCGCCATCCATGCGCCGTCGCTCACAATGGCCGCCACCCCCGTGGCACTACCCTGCCGCGCTTCTTCCAGGCAGGCACGGATCAAACGGCCGCCCCGCCCGCCTACTTTCTGCGCTCTGGGGTATACCCATAAGCAGTGCACAAATAGCCAGCCCGCGGCGTCCACCGGCCGCCAGGCGTATTCGCCCGGCACATACTCGAGGAAGGCCAGCGGCCTGCCTTCGCCATCGCGGAACAGCAGAAAGCGCAACCCCTCGGCAAAGCGCCTTCGCAGCCACTCGACTTTGGGCTGATACCCTTGGTTTTTTGGGCTCGTGAGGCAACCTATGCCGCAATCCGCCAGGTTCCCGGGTCCGACCTTTTCCAGTGTTATCTTATCCATATGTCTCCGTTGGCCGAGTTCGCGCTGCCCAGCGCAGAACGGGGCCAATCATCACGCCGGCGCGATAGTCGGCTGGATCCCGCATGTTCTGTGGGACCCACCCCCGATCAATATACCTGGCCTTGAGTGAATTTTCCAGTCAAAAAACTCGCATCCGAAATGGATCAAGATTCGGGGTTCAGGTCATTCCAACGATTGGGGCCGTCAGGCCGGGATCAATATAGAGAACCTCATCCGCGGTTATATCGATCCATTTCATCGGATTTCCCTGCCGCCGGTCCGGAGGTCGAGCTTGCACCCCTGGCCATCCACGCCGCGGACGGTGTTTTTCCAGGACGTCGCGCAGCTCTTCGATCTGCCCTTCCAGCGTCGATTTTGTCTGCATGGGTTCGAGGACGCCCGCGGCTTTCGACAACTCCCTGGCGACCGGCGCGATCGAGCCAGGCGCGCCCGGTCCTCCGTGCACAACGGCGACGTGATGGGGCCGCTCCCCATATAAAATTTTCTTCATCGATTTTCCTCCCTGGATATATTTTTTTATATTTTACGCTGATGGATGAAAAATGTTTCATCTATTTCTCCCTTAACTTTTTCAGATTTTCTGTGACCCGGGAATTCTGTGGATTGATTCTTAATGATTTCTCATAGCTTTCAATGGCAAGTGTTGTGTTCCCGGCTTTCATGTATGCCTCACCAAGACGTTCATACGCATCGGCAGAATGTGGATATATTTTTACGATGTATTGGTAGACTTTTATGGCTTCCGGAAGATTTCCTTTTCGGACAAGGTTGCGGCCTACACTGGCGGCTGCATCTTCGGTAGGTTTGCATTCAAACCCAAATTTTTCGGATAATGAAGCGTAATGCTGCACAAGTTTCCCCGAGTCATCCTCACCCAGATACTCCCAGCGGGAAAAGAGAAGTTCCAGTCCGTCATAAGCTGACCGCAGCGGGCTCGAGTTGTGTCTGTCGTTGGGCATGAAAGCAAATTTCCATTTAAAATCTTTGGGCGTTTGAGTTTCAAGAATGTTGACCAGTTTGTCGGTTGAAGACCGAGTGTTGGAACCGTCGCCTTCACTGTAGGTCATGTAAAGATATTTCTTCAAGGACATTTGGGGGTCGAACACCTTGCCGGCCTTGGTCACTTCCGATCCGCCATTCCAAAACAAGGCAGGGCTGATGGCAATATAGGCACCGAAAAGCTGTGGTTCACTCAACAGTGTGTGAATTACAAATAGCCCTCCCAGTGAATGACCAACAAAAATGTGATAAGTCTCAGTCCGGTAATTTGTATTCATATAGGGCAGGAGTTCATCTTTCAAGAAGGCCAAAAATCTTGCTCCGTCCCCGGTATCGGATGGATCTGGATTGTCTGCGTCTCGTGTCGGAGGCGAGAAATCACGAAACCTGTCCGTATTGACAATGGCAACGACGATCATTTTGGGGGCCTTGTTTATCTTCGATAAAAATTCGACCATCCCTGCAGTGGGAAGAAAAAAATAATCGCCGTCCAATAAGAAAATAACCGGGTATTTCATTTGCGAACTTGAATAATCATCAGGAAGATAAACCAGAAAATGTCTGTCTTCATTGAGAATATCAGAATGAATTTTGAAGGTTTCGCCAATGATGATTTTATTGCCCTGCCCGAGGCGGTCGGGTGTTAAAGTGTCTTTATCCGCTTGCCCGTAAGCAGCACTTGAAAATAACAGGAATGCCGTTATAAACGCCGGCATAACACGGAATATGGTCTTTGTTGTCACAGAGAACTCCTTTTCCTTTTTTTTGATATCTTTTAAGGCTCTTTTGACCGATGCAAAATTGGGGTCTATTTCCAGAGCTATTTTGTAATTGTCAATTGCCAATTCTATGTTTCCATTTGCCAGATAGGCTTCCCCAAGGATGATTCTCTTTTTATGGGTTTCTCTCCTAGGGCGGCTGTTTCTTGTAGTCCGGGGGAAGGAACAGGCTGTCGTCCAGAGGCACATTGATGCGGACCTCTTCCACAACGCCGCCGTGAGGCGGTTCCAGAGAGCCCATGTTGCGCATGAAAACGAAGGGGAGTTTCACCCTGTCCACTGCTCGGTAGTTATGGATAAGAGTTTCCTTTTCGGCTGTGGTGGCCAAGTGAGCCTTTTTGTATCGATTTACCCCTATATCCATCGTGGGAAAATATAAATCACGAAAAAAAATGTCAATGGCGGTTGGGAATTGCTCATGGCGGTCAAAAAAGCCGCCGAGCGACTCAATCTCCGGAGTCATCCCAGGTGGCTTCTGGCCGAGATAGGGCCCGGTGAGTTTTGGAAAATCGCTTTGCTGAGCATGAATGATTTAAACTACAAAAATTAGCAAATAGCTGATAAGAATTAGTTTTTTCATCTTGATTTTTCCCTTCATTATTTTCTAATTTCCATAGAAGTTGAGCTTTCGGGGGACGACGAATCCTTGATACATCTGACCGAGAAGCCCATCATTTTTCCGAAGTTGTCCCGGCGCGCATTCCGGTCATCATAGACCAGGTGCCTGCGCCAAGCATTCGATGGAGAGGATTCCGTCGACGACCAGAAATTCGCGAAGTAAGTGAGACCGCTGAACGCACCCTTGTCGTCCCGACCTCCGCCTGGAAGAGCAGAAAACGCGCTGCTGTTGCTCGCGCCCGCATTAGGCGCCAGCCAATAGGCAAACCCGGCTTCTTTCATCTTCCCTCCGGCGACACCTTCTCCGCCGAGATAGGCAGCGAGTGTTGTCCATTCGGCATCGGTGGGAGCGTGCCATTCCTTCGGGGCGAGCTTTCCCGAGTTCACCGCATACCAATTGTATAATGCGCCATACACACCGAGATTTGTCTCTTCGTTATTGTAGTAACAGTACGCTGGCGCCCGGAGGCCTCCCCAGGCGCTATGATCAGTGACATGAGGAATCGGCTGTCCATCATTATACCTGGTTGTTTTCAGATTCTCTGCCATCCATATCTGATTCCCTATTTTAACGGTTCTGTAAACATGGCCGTCGGCGTCTTCAACCGGCTTTGCCTTTTCAACAATGATGCCGGTTTGATTTTGTGACGATGTCATATGGCCAATCATCACCCCGAAAACAATGATGAATAAATTGAAAAGCTTAGCTAATCGTTTCTTCATCGGCAACCTCTAATATTAAGCTGAGTAAGATGGCTGCGAATTTTCCGCTGCTTCCTACACACGGGTGAAGTCAGCGGTTCAAGTCCTCTATCGCCCACCATGCCCTATCCCAAAACGCCGGCCTTTTTCGAGCTCCTCCTAACTGGCAAGGAGGGGTAGGGAAGGTTAATATCGATAAATAAAAATCTGATAGGCGTTTTTGTGTATTTTCACGCCGTCGATGCCGCCCTTCTTGGAAGTGTGATTCTATTTGTTTACGACAAAATCAATATTAGAATTCTTATCTATTTCTTCTCCAGCTTTTTCAGCACCTCTATCGCATGAGTATTCTGAGGATTCAATTCGAGCGATTTTTTGAAGCTTTGAATCGCCGCCGCGGTATCCTTTTTCAGCCTATAGGCATCGCCGAGGGCGTCATATGCCTGCCAGGATTGCGGGAAAATGGAAACGGCCGCCCGCAAAATGAGAATGGCGCTATCCAAATCACCCATTTCGGCGAACTGGCGGCCGTGGCCGATCGCGTAATCCTGACCAGGAACGATGAAACGCTCCGTGTCGTCCACAAGCCGGAGGTATTCACCGACGGCCGCCGGGATCCCGGCATGCATGGCGATATCCTCCGAGATGTACTGCGCCAGGCTGTATTTGATTCGGATGTGATCGTAGGGCTTGCCGTTGAGCAGTTGATGGATCTTCAGGACCATTTCGTCGCCCTCGTCGCGGAAGCTGAGGTTGCTGAGGATGATGACGACCCGGTCCTTGTCGCTGAAATGATAGTGATGCGATTTGAACAGCTTGCAGGTCCCGTCATGCCAGAAGAACGTCCGTCTCTCCTTGGATCCAGGACCCTCGACGATGGAGATCTCTCCCGCGAATCCGTTCCCGGAGGTTCCGAACAGCTCCTTGGCCAGCGCCGGGGAGATATTGGAGATGGGCGGTTCCGACTTGACGTTCCTCATCTTCAGGTACATTTCCGTATACTGCCGCGATAGCAATGTGTTCGAGGAGATCGCCATACTGAACTTAAGCAGATCCCCGACCGTCGAATACATGAATCCCGCGCTGAATTGGACGATGCCGGGGTCATAAGAATGCACGTCTTCGTTCCAGGTGATGTATCGGTCCGGAAGCTTCTGGTATGAAACGGCTTCGTTGTCCAGCGCTTGCCCCTTCTTAGCGCAACCGGTATCCGCCATGCCGAGCGGGCCCAGGATCTGTCCCCTGAGAACCTCATCGTAGCTTGTGCCGGTGACCTTTTCGATGATCAGACCCAGTATGTAATAGCCGGCATTGGAGTAAGCGTAGCCCTTACCCGGATCGAAACGGAGCCCTTCTTCCGATTGTTGCTTGATGAATTCCTGGAGAAACTCCTCCTTATTCGACGCGGAGTAATACTTCTCGATCCCTTCCGGCAAGCGTAAACCTGAAGCATGGTTCAGAAGCATTTCAACCGTAATGACCTTGCCGATATCCGCAGGGAATTCGGGTATGAAATCCGATATGGTTTGATCGAACCGGAGCATGCCTTTCTCCGCCAACTGGGTGACCAGCATGGCCGTGAACTGCTTGGTGATGGACCCGATCATGAATTTCGTCTCGGGCGTGTTGGGCCTATTCCGATCGACGTCGGCCAGCCCGTATCCCTTGACGAATACGACCTTGCCTTTCTCTGCAACCAGGACAGTGCCCATGAATTGGTCATGGGCGACGTAATCATTGACCAGGTCGTCGATCCTGGGCGGCAGGGATTGTGAACACCGCTGGAAGAAGAATCCCGTTGCGGCCATTAAAAAGGATAATGCGATTCTGATAAAACGTTTCTTTTCCATCACTTTACTCCTTTATTTTGAGTTCAACTCCCGTTGCTTCTTCATCGGCAACCTTGCCCGCTTTCAGA
>Ga0299912_10001886_pt1 | contig 17036 bp, 13 predicted proteins | sample RVTome_2_FD_207667 | JGI IMG/M metagenome (GOLD analysis project Ga0299912, IMG submission 207667) | Soil microbial communities from uranium-contaminated site in the Upper Colorado River Basin, Wyoming, United States - RVT95D214 (version 2) ... | reverse complement strand
TCAGTGTGTTCGTAGTCGCCAGCTCTATCCTGAGTTTCATGAAAGGCTCGGTGTCGGAGATACTGTTCGACACGCCGGTCACCAACGGTTCCCACGTCGTCCCATGGTCGGTCGAGTAGCTGTAGACCACCGACCCCCCGTTGGGCACCTCCGTGGCGTCTATGGACAGCCACCTTCTGAGGTCGGTAGCTATCTGGTCCGCGGTCTCGATGACTCCGCTCGGAGAATACCGCTCATACGAACAAGCGAAGCCGTCGAACGACCGCGACACCCAGTCCCGGTACGTGATCATGACGACCTGGTACTGCAGATATCGAGCAGTCCTTGAGATCGAATACGGGCTTGTCAATGGCGCCGACCATGCCGTCCACGTGCCGTCCCCGGGTGTGGTCGAGTTGCCTGTCCTGAGCCTCACCTCTATGCTCATCGTGCCGCTCGAGGGCACGACGTGCAGGAAGTCGAAGTCGACGGTGGCCCCAGCCGTAGCAGAACCTGAGAAGATGCACAGGCCGACTTGGAGCCTCGTCTGGTACGGGGCGACAGCAGTGTGCTGGAATTGCAGTGTCCAGCTTGATCCGCCCGTGCTGCGATAGAAGTACGCCGTATCGTTTGATATCGCGATCCTGAGGTACGCGGAGGTTAGGCCAGCCCACGAGAAGTTCGAAGGCATCGTCATATTCCCCGAATCGCAGATGATGACGACGAGCCTAGCATCCACACCGAAGCCCTGTAAGCAGAATGCGACCCAGTTGTCCTCGTCGTCCACCACAAGCAGTCCGCCGCCCATCGCATCGTCCGTGATGTTGGTGTCGATTCGGGTCGTGGCCTCGAACGCATGCGTCACATCCTCATGCAGGAATTGGGCGCCGATGTCCCCAGCGCCGAGAACCATTCCTGGCTCGCCCACGACGTGAAGCCATCCGGGTCTCGTTAGGCCGACGTCGTAGGACCCAGAACCATCAGACGGGTCGTTCGTCCAGGACAATCTCTCGGACAGAACCAGCCCGTCGAACTCGTCTGTGAGGGCCGAGTAAGCTCCGGTAGTCCAGTTCGCGGACGCGAAGCTGGCATTCGTCCCAGGCCCGAGCGCAGTCGATTCATAGATGCCCTGCTCCCCCTCGAGGGTGTAGTTGAGCGCGAGCCTCGGCCTCTCCTGGGTATTGACGTTCTCATCGGAGCTGGTGAAAGTCTTCACTGAGTCCGCCGCAGTCGGTTCGGATATGATGATGATCCCGAAGTTGGGCATCCTCCCGGTCGCCCAAGAGTCGACGAGCCTCGAGAGATCCATACCGTTCCATCCGACGGTGTTTGTGATGATCGTAGAGTAGTAGGGGGTCGGGTCGTAGTCCCCACCGGCCGTGTCCCACTTCTTGCCCAGCGTATAGAACTCCCAATCGACGTCGGCCTCGGTCCAGCTCCTGGTCATCGCGTAGACGTTGACATCGTTCACCAGGTCGCGGCCGCTCTTCAAGTACAACCACAGAGTCGCGTTCACGAGCACTGCGCTAGAGGGAACGCTCGTCAGGTCGAACCACATGAGCACCCTCTGCGACCTCGTCAGCTCGCCGTCGAGCACGATGTTCGTGCTGGTGCCGTAGTTGTTGTTTGTGACGTCTTCCCTGATGTATGTGTCCACGCCTTCCACACCGGGCACCAGCACCCTGCTGGTCACCGCGGGCGGGCTCAGGTCCACGGTGATCGATCCCGGCGAGGTCGTGATGTCGATGTTGTTCTTGGTGATCCCGCTTGCATATTCTGCAGGCGAGTCCTCGTCGGCGCTCTCTGCGTTCCAGGCAAGGCTTCCGTAGCCGCCTCCGACCGAAGCCCCGCTCAGAGTGTAATCCACGGGGTCGTCGTAGTTCCATGTCATCGTCTTGGTCATGTCGGGGTTGGTGCCGAGCACGGGATCCGTGGACGACGCGTTCGGCGCGAGAAGTGCGATGGGTGACAGAAACATCAGCACACAGAGGGCCGCAGCTAGCCGGCCATGGAGCGCCCGGGCTGATCGCACAGCACTGTCCGAGCCTGATGTGGGGGAACGCATGAGCTAGGCTCCTTCCGAGTGATACTGGACAAAAATACCTCCTCCGTCGCTATATATACCAGCAAGACCTCGTTCTCGATTTTGAGAATGCTGCTGGCTCGAAAGGCCAGGGAGCGTCCAGTGCGTCCAGCCAGGCAAGATGGGTTTCGGCCAGGTTCCCCGATAAGCTCTCTGGTCCAGATAGTCGCCCTATTCCCTGTCTTCGAGGGTCATGTTGGGATGGTTCGCCAGCCACCGCTCCTGGTTGGCTCTCAGATGGTCGAGGGCAGTCTGCTGGCCCTTCGTGGCCTGGTCGGGCAGGGAAGAGTCCTCGCCCATGTGGTCTTCGTGCACCTGGATCGCGTTTTCCAGGGGTATTTTGACGACGCTGGCTGTCACGCCGCTCCCGGCGGCGCCCGTGACTGCAAGCGCCACTATCACTACCTTCAGCAAAGGAATCATCAGACATCCTCCCCACGGACTACTGACTCATGTTTGTTCCCGGCCCGATAAGAGGTTTCTAGCACAGTCTACGAAGTGTGTCCCGCAGATATACTGACTAGCGTCGAAAAGTGTCCATCAGGAAGCCCTTGACGACCCCCCAAGCCGTCCTCAGATCGGCGAGTGCCTCCTTGCGGAAAACGACCGTCACGAGAACCCCGAGGAGCAGCAGCGCTGCCCCTTCCCCGGACAGGAAGCTAGTCGTGCCCATCTGCTCGAAGGGCCTCATTCCGTACTCGATGTCGATGTTGAAGTTGATCCCGCCCTGGAGATTGAACTCTATCTGCGGGTCGAAGTAGAACTGGTCCGATGTGAAGGGCCACAGGAACGCGACGCCCCCGAGGTCGAGCACTAGGTGCGAGAGCAGGTAGAAGAGCGCGATCAACGACCCGAGCATCCACTCGGGCTTGTACCATTTCGAGTAGAGGACGAACCCGAGCGGCAGGATCACGAGTGGAATGAAGCTGTGGAAGAGCGCCCTGTGGAGCCCGAACAGCGCGTCGAAGTCGGGCAGGATGGCCAAGGGGGCCAGAAGCAGGACCTTCCTCGAGTCGATCCGCACGGCCAACAGGAACAGGAGCGGCAGTAACAAGTGCAGGACGGGGTCCATGGCACTGCCGGAGAAATGCATCTAAGGCTATCAAATCATCCATGCGGAACCGAGCGCCAGCACCTCCATCCAGATTGCATCGGCACAAACTCTTTATCGACCCACCAACTTGACAAACCAGAAGATTTCCAGAACGGGAGAGAATGGCTATGCACAAGATGACGGAGAGGGACTTGAACGAGGCCTATGCAGGCGAGAGCATGGCCTTCATGAAGTACAACATCTGGGCCGACAAGGCGGACCAGGAGGGCAGGCCCGAGGTCGCGAGGCTGTTCCGGGCCATCGCTACCGCCGAGAAGGTCCACGCGACGAACCACTGGAGGACTCTCGGGATGATCCAGGGCACGAAGGACAACCTCCAGCACGCGATCGACGGCGAGAACTACGAGGTCAACGAGATGTACCCAGCGTTCAAGGCCGTCGCAGAGCTCCAGGAAGAGAAGGGCGCCGTGAGGAGCACGTACTGGGCGCTCGAGACGGAGAAGGTGCACGCGCAGATGTACTCCAAGGCGATGGGGTCGGTCGAGCAGGGCAAGGACGCGACGTTCGGTGAGATATGGGTCTGCCCGGTGTGTGGATACACGGGCGAGGGCGAAGCGCCGGACCTGTGCCCGATCTGCAACGCGAAGAAGTCGACCTTCAAGAAGTTCTGAAACTGCTTCAAGCATGATGGTCGAGGGACCGTCCCTCCTCCATCCTCATCTTATCAATATGTGTACAGTAATGTACAGACAAGTTGCTTATAGTACATAGATGTTATGCCGCTCCCGATGAACCGGAGGGGTTTATTTTGGCGCCTCTGAGACGCGCCTGGACATGCCGGCGCCGAGCTTCCTGTCGCTCACCACGAGCGTTTCCATAGAGGACGACCTGCGCTTGGACCCCCTCTCGATATATTCCTCGATGAGAGAGCAGTTCGAGGGCGAGAGCTTCCTGCTCGAGTCGGTCGAGGGGACGAAGAGGACCGCCCGGTACTCGTTCATCGGCTTCGACCCGATCTGCGTTCTGAAGGCGAAAGATGGTGTGATGGAGCTCGACGGGGAGGCGGTCCGAGTCGAGGACCCGTTCGAGGCAATGAGGGACTACTTCCGCACGATCCGCTGCGGCACATCCGAGCTCGCTCCGTTCTCGGGCGGCATGGTCGGCTATGTCGGATACGGGATGGTCCGGTACTTCGAGGGCATCCGCGAACCGATGTCGGCCGACGGATTCCAGCCCGACCTCTACTTCGTCGTGCCAAGGCACCTCGTGTGCGTCGACCATCTCAACAGTCGCACTCTCCTGATATCGCACGGGAAGATCGCCGATCTGAAGTCCGCGCTCTCCAGCGCCCGGAAGGCGGATCAGAGCGAGGCGGTCATAGGCGAGCCGAAGCAGAACACCTCGAAGGAGGAGTTCGAGCAGATGGTCACGACCGCCAAGGAGCACATCTCAGACGGCGACATATTCCAGGTTGTTCTGTCGAGGCGCACGGACTTCCGGTTCAGGGGCGACCCGCTCGAGATGTACCGCGCGCTGAGGCGCCTCAACCCGTCCCCGTACATGTTCTACCTGGACTTCGACCAGCAACAGCTGCTCGGCTCCTCTCCTGAGATGCTCGTCAGGCTCGAGGGAAATAGGCTCACGACAAGGCCGCTAGCGGGCACGAGACCGAGATCCCCCGACCCTGAGGAGGACGAGAAGCTGAAGGTCGAGATGCTCCTCGACGAGAAGGAGAGGGCGGAGCATCTGATGCTCGTGGACCTACACAGGAACGACATGGGACGAGTGTCCAAGTTCGGCTCCGTGAAGGTCACAGAGCTCATGGCCGCGGAGAAGTACTCGCATGTCCAGCACATACTGAGCAACGTCGAGAGCGAGATCAGCCCGGACAAGGATGCGTTCGACGCGCTCCGGGCCTGCTTCCCGGCCGGCACTGTCACAGGCGCGCCGAAGGTGAGAGCTATGCAGATCATCTCCGAACTCGAGCGCGCGCCGAGAGGTCCTTATGCGGGCGCGGTCGGATACTTCGATTTCACCGGAAGCATGGACTTCGCGATAACGATCCGGTCGATATCCGTGGTCGGCAACCGCGCCAGCGTCCAGGCGGGTGCAGGCATAGTGCATGATTCAATTCCTGAGCGCGAGCACGCGGAGACGGAGCACAAGATGGGCGCGATGCTCTCCGCGATCCAATCGGCGGGTGAGAGAAGATGACCCGGATACTGATCATCGACAACTACGATTCGTTCGTCTACAACATCGCGCAGTACCTCGGCGAACTCGGTGCAACGGTCGTAGTCGAGAGGAACGACTCACCTAGTCTGGACGATTACATGGGCAAGGTCGACGGTTATGTCATATCCCCCGGACCGGGACACCCCAGGGAGTCCGGCAGGAGCATCGAACTGTTGTCGAACAACGGCTTCGATAGGCCCGTGCTCGGAGTCTGTCTCGGACACCAGGCCGTAGCTCATGTCCACGGTGGTGCGGTCGTGAAGGCCCGAGAGGTCGTCCACGGGAAGGTGAGCAGGATCAGACACGTCCCCGACCCTCTCTTCGAAGGAGTGCCCGAGGTGTTCAGCGCGACAAGATATCATTCACTACTCGTCGAGAGGGAGTCCTTCCCCGAGTCGTTGTCCGTGCTCGCGGAAACCGCCGCAGGTGAGATAATGGCGTTGAGGGTCCGTGACCGCGAGATCTACGGAGTCCAGTTCCACCCAGAGTCCGTCATGACCTCGAACGGCAAGACGATCCTGCGCAATTTCCTCGGGATGTGCTCCCGATGATCAGGGACGCCATCGCGGAAATCGTCGACGGCAGGAATCTGTCCGTCGGGATCGCGCGGACCGTCATGTCGGAGATGATGTCCGGTTCGGCCACTCCGAGCCAGATGGCCGCCTTCATGACCGCGATGCGCGTGAAGGGCGAGACGGAGGAGGAGTTGCTCGGGTTCGCCACGGAGATGAGGGCAAACGCGACGAAGATCTCCGCGCCCGAGGGTGCCGTGGACCTCTGCGGAACCGGAGGCGATGGAATGTGCACCCTGAACGTGAGCACGGCAGCATCATTCATCGTCGCGTCCGCAGGAGTGCCAGTCGCCAAGCACGGCAACAGGTCGGTCTCCAGCAGGTCCGGATCTGCGGACATGCTCGACGCGTTAGGGATTCCTTTCGACCTTCCCCCCAAGGCAGTCGAGACATGCCTCAACACGATCGGTTTCGGGTTCATGTTCGCCCCTGTCTTTCATCGGTCCATGAGGAACGTCATGCCGGCGAGGAAGGAGATCGGCATCAGGACGTTCTACAACATCCTCGGCCCGATGTCGAGCCCTGCATGCGTGGACTACCAACTCATGGGAGTCTATGATCCCGAGCATCTCCGCAAGATAGCGAAGGTACTCGGTGCTCTTGGTTCGAAACGCGCAATGGTGGTGAGCGGGTTGGGCACCGACGAGATAACCAACGCGGGAGAGACCAAGGTCGCGGAAGTCATCGACGGCGGCGTCCGGGAGTACTCCCTTTCACCTGAGGATTTCGGAGTTCAGGTATCGGACGCCGCAGACATCGCTGGTGGATCGCCCGCGGACAACGCCCGCGCCGCAGTCCGCATCCTGCGCGACGTCCGTGCCCAGGGGAGCGAAGTCGTGCTCATGAACGCTGCTGCAGCGTTGCATATCGCAGGCAAGGCGGCCGATCTCGAGGACGGGATGAAGATCGCCCGCAAGGCTGTGGAGCGAGGGGCTTCTTACTCGAAGCTCAGAGAATTTGCCGAGATTTCCTCCAAGCTCGAGGCTGAGATCCAGGCTCGAGCGGAGGTGAGCGCTCTCCGTGACAGGAGGCTCGTGGCGGACGTCATGCGGACGCGCAGCGTTGAGCTCGTTCAGGACATCAGAGGGCAGATTATGTCGATGCCAGATGGAAGCACACACCTGGCCGACATCGACGAGCTCCTCATCAGTTCTCCGAGCGCGCTCTCGGTTCTCGTGTTGCGGCGTCTTAGAGGAGTCCTGGCAAACGGGACCGAATGCCGATGCAGGCATCCAAGTGCATCTGCGAGACTCTCTGAAGCACTCTCGTCTCCTGGAGTCTCGGTGATCGGCGAGTACAAGCCACGGTCTCCGACATCGCCCCCACTTTCGGTAGCACCAGACCCCGAGCTCGCAGCTGAGGTGTTCTCCAGATCTGGAATCGCTGCGGTCTCGATACTGCAGGAGCCGGAACATTTCGGCGGGAGCCAAGAGACGTTCGCCATTCTCCGTTCCAGGCTCCAGCTCCCGATTCTGTTCAAGGATTTCGTCGTGACAGACCAGCAGGTGGAGCTCGCCAACATGCTCGGGGCGGACGCCGTTCTGCTGATAGCGAAGGCTCTGAACGCTCGCGCGCTCGACCGACTGATCGAGAAGACGGTCGAGATGGGAATGGAGCCCGTGGTCGAACTCCACGACTCAGCAGACATCCGCAAGACGGAGGCTCTCGATGCACTCGATCGAGTAGCTATCCTCGGCCTGAACTGCCGCGACCTCAGGAGCCTCGAACTCTCGCGGACCATGTTCGAGGAACTTCGTGGCTCGCTCCCCGAGGGAAAGCTCGTGATCGCGGAGAGCGGGGTGAGAGCGGGACGGGACGTTTCGTCCCTTCGCGGCTTCGATGGAGTGCTCGTAGGTTCTGCCCTTACTCATGCAGACGACATGATGGCAACTGCCGAGGAGCTCGTGAACGCGGGCAGGAGTGTCTCAAGATGAAGGTGAAGATGTGCGGCATCACCAGTGCCGAAGATGCTGCGATGTGCGAGGAGCTCGGAGCCGATGCACTTGGGTTCGTGCATGTGAGCGGCCGCTACCGCAATCTCCCTCTCGACAAGATTGCCGACATCTGTTCAACGCTCGGTCCGATGACGACGAAGGTGCTCGTGTGCAACCCTCAGAGCAGGGAAGAAGCAGTCGATATGTTCCTAAAAAGTGGAACCGACGTCCTTCAGATCCATTCGCTCGGGCCGAAGGACACTCTCTCGCTGAGAGACGAGGGCATTTGCCTCATCCGTGCAGTGAAGCCGACTCGGACAGAGGCCTCGATGTACGCAGAATGCGCCGATGCATTGCTGTTCGAGGCTGGCGTCCCAGGCACTGGGAGCGCCTATGACTATTCCCAGGTCCCTGTTAACGCGTGCAAGCGATCCATCATCGCAGGGGGCCTCACCGTTGACAACATTCACAAGGCGATCGCCGTGAAGCCGTACGCGCTCGATGTTTCCAGCGGCGTTGAGCGTCTCCCGGGAAAGAAGGACCCGGAACTAGTGGCGGCCTTTATCGAGAGGTGCAGGCGATGACGCTCTCTCGCGACTTCGGCCACTATGGCGGCTTCTACGTCCCGGAGGTGCTGGTGAGCGCGCTCAACGATTTGGAGCGCGCATACATCCAGCTGCGGGACGACGCCTCGTTCCAGTCTGAGCTCTCCTCGCTCCTGTCCACTTATGCGGGGAGGCCGACGCCGCTGTATTTTGCCCGCAGGCTCACGGATCATTGCGGGGGCGCTAGGATATACCTGAAGCGAGAAGACCTCGCCCACACCGGCTCGCACAAGATCAACAATGCGCTCGGGCAGGCGCTTCTGGCGAAGCGCATGGGCAAGAAGAGGGTGATCGCCGAGACAGGCGCTGGACAACACGGCGTCGCGACGGCGACCGCATGTGCGCTCCTCGGCCTCGAGTGCGAGGTGTTCATGGGAGAGGTCGACACTGAGAGACAGCGGCTCAACTGCTTCAGGATGGACCTCCTGGGTGCGAAAGTCAGGGTCGTGAAGAGCGGCTCTAGAACGCTCAAGGATGCCATCAACGAGGCCATGCGCGAGTACGCAGCCACGTCAGAGCACACGCACTACCTGATAGGCAGCGTCGTGGGCCCTCATCCCTACCCGACGATGGTCCGCGACTTCCAGTCGATCATCGGTCGAGAGGTTCGGTCACAGATGCTCGCAGAGTGTGGGAGACTGCCGCACTCCCTCGTCGCCTGCGTCGGAGGCGGCAGTAATTCCATCGGCCTGTTCCACCCGTTCGTCGACGAACCCGAGGTTCGGATGTATGGCGTCGAGGCGGGGGGCAAGGGCCTGAGCACGGGCAAACACTCGGCGAGCGTGACTGCTGGTACCGAGGGGGTCCTTCACGGAGCGAAGACGCTGCTCCTCCAGGACGACGATGGGCAGATATTGGAGACGCATTCCATCGCGGCGGGCCTTGACTACCCGGGAGTCGGACCGGAGCACGCACATCTCATGCGTGAGGGAAGGGCGAAGTATTCCGCTGTCACCGATGAGGAGGCCTTGGGATCGTTCCACCTCCTGTCTCAGCTCGAAGGGATCATACCGGCGCTCGAAAGCGCCCACGCGATTGCATTTGCAGTGAGGCTCGCGGGGAAGATGGATCGTGATGAACCCTTGGTCGTGTGCCTCTCGGGACGCGGAGATAAGGACGTCGCCCAGATCGCGGCAGCGGAGGGAATGCGTTGACCAGGGTCGCGGATACATTCCGATCGTTGGATGCGCGCGGCGAGGGGGCTTACATACCGTACGTGTGTGCAGGGGACCCAAGCCCTGAGTTCACCGTCCGGCTCGTCAAGACGCTGTTCGATTCCGGTGCGGATATCGTCGAGCTCGGGCTGCCTTTCTCAGACCCGATTGCCGACGGCCCGACTATCCAGGCTGCCATGGGACGGTCGCTGTCTGCCGGCCTGAAGGTCAAGGATGTCTTCGCGATCGTGTCTTCCATCCGCGCATCGGACTCGAACCGGCCCATCGTCCTGATGACATACTTCAACCCAGTCTTGAGGATGGGCGTCGATGAATTCTGCGGCAGGCTCGCGACAGCAGGCGGTGACGGCATTCTCGTGGTCGACGTGCCTCCCGAAGAATCGTCAGAACTCGAGGACGCAACGAAGGCGAACTCGCTCGACCTTATTCGACTAGTGGCACCGTCGACACGAGACGAGCGCATCGACGAGATCCTGTCGAAGGCCTCCGGATACGTATACGCAGTCTCGGTCTCCGGGGTCACGGGGGCGAGGGACAAGCTGGAGTCGTCTGGGTTGGAGCTAGTCAGGCGCGTCGCATCGAGACGGACGCTTCCGGTGGCCTTGGGGTTCGGTATCTCCAGACCGGAACACTTCCGTCAAGCGATGTCGGCCGGCGCTGCTGGAGTCGTCGAGGGGTCCGGGCTGATATCCATGTACACGAGTGCTCCTGGGTCCGCGGATGCTGCCCTCGGAGCCATCTCCAAACACGCCCGCGAGATGAAGCAGGCGGCCGTCAGGAACAAGGAATGAAATCGCTGGAAAGGGTTTCTCGGCGAGCGTCTTCTCAGTGAGGGATGTTCCTCTCAGCCTCGACGACGATGCCCTGGAGCTCCTTCTTCACGTCAGGGGCCAGTGGTGCTGGCTGGTGCGTCCTCAGGATCTCCTTGGCCTTCTCCCTCGCGTGGTCCACGGCGCTCTTAGCACCCGCAGCCTTCCAGGTCTTGTAGGTCTGGCCGTCCGTCACCACGGGCTGCCACATCTGCCTGAAGTGGTCGAGCGTGTGCTTCTTGCCCATGAAGTGACCCTCGTGCCCGACCTCCATAATCACATCGAGCGGCATCGAGTCGCTGTCCACCGGGAAGCCCTTCAGCATGTCGGCCATCATCGTGAACATCTCGTGGTCGATCAGAAGCTGCTCGTAGCTCAGAACGGTCCAGTTCTCCAGCAGCCCAGGCCCGGAGGTCATGTCCGCGCCCGACAGATACGCGATGAATGCCGAGAAGGCCTTCTCGTATCCCGCCTGCACGTCAGGCAACTTGGAGCAAGTCCCCCAGCCACCTACGAAGATGGGGATATTGTAGTGCTTGGCCATCTGCACATGCGCCGCCCTCACCATGTCCGCCGCAGGGAAGAGCCCCTCGAACAGGCCGCTCTGGACGTCCATGGCCATCGGCTCGGTGCTGTAGCAGAGCGGCGACCCCGGAGCAGCGAGCTGGAGCACGGTCGCGAGGGCGATGACCTGCGCGTTCCCGAGCAGAGTGGCGCCTGCTACGGTCATCGGTGCGGTTGCGCCTATCAAGGGCATGGCCATCAGGAAGGGCGGACACCCGGCCCTCGAGAACTGTATCGCCGCGTCCGTCGTCATGCCGAGCACCATCGGGCTCGTCGTGCACGTGAGGCTCGAGAGGATCGGCCGCTTCTTGAGTTCCTTCATTCCGCCCGCGACGGCAGCGGCCATCTTGATCTCGTAGATGGCCTCGTCCTTCTGGTAGGTCGAGCCCGTCGTGAAATGCTTCTCGCAATTCTCCAGTGAGGCGAGGAACTCGTGTACTGTGTGTGCATGCTTCGGCACCTCGAGCGGCGTCACGAGCGGGTTGTACATGTGCATCATGGGGAGGTAGTCGACTATCTTGGCAGAGTCGGCCACGTCCTTCAATGTCGAGCCGCGCCTCTCGCCGGTTTCGAGGTCGATCGTCGCAACTCCGACTCCGTCCGTGCACGCATAGCAGTGCTTCCCGTCGAGGACGAAATCCAACTTTGGATTCCTCGCGGCCATGGTGAACTCGTGCGGACACTTCTTCAGGCACTCCTCCACAAGATTGCCTGGTACCTTCGCGACCTTCGTCTTCTCGTCCACCTCTGCGCCGGCGTCCTTGAGCAGTCTCCGCCCCTCGTCGCTCACAACCTTGATGCCCATCTTCTCGAGCAGATTGAGCGAGTTGACATGAATAGCCTCTGCACTTTTAGGCTCCATAACTTCGAGGTGCTTCATTCCAAATTGCCCGATTTTGAACTCCTTTGCCATCGGCTCACACTCCCTTGCCGAGCAGCTGCTTGGCCATCACGACCGCGCTGTTCGCATCGGAGGAATAGTGCGCGCCTATCTCCTTCGCCCACTCGTCCGATACAGCGGCGCCGCCGACCATCAGGGGTGCCTTGATCCCGGCGGAACGGAGCGCATCGACGAGATCCTTCTGCACATCGACGGTGGTGGTCATGAGGGACGACGCCCCCACGAGACCGGCGCCGACCTCCTTCGCCTTCGACACGAAGTTCTCGGTCGCTACATCCTTGCCGACGTCGTGCACCTCGAACCCGCCCGCCTCGAGCATGATCCTCACGAGGTTCTTCCCGATGTCGTGGATGTCTCCGGCCACCGTCCCGAGGACGAAAGCCGCCTCGGAATGCCTCTTCTCCTTGCTTGCCTTCAGCGCAGGCTCAAGAATTTTGATGGCTTCCTCCATGATGCTCGCCGCGTAGATCAGCTCGACCACGAACATCTCCTTGCGCGCGAACATCTCGCCAACTTCCCTAATGCCCTTCGCGAGGCCGTGCTCTATCGCCTCGACCGGGCTCACACCTGCAGCGAGGGCCTTCTTGGCCGCCTCGATGGCGGCCTCCTGCTGCAGGCTTTTCACGCCATTCTCCAGCTCTGCGAATATCGATTGCTTGTCCGTCATAGTCTCCTCCTTTGGTCGGACTTGAGCTCAAAACCGTCAAGCCAGTGAATAAGAAAGGTTTGTCACTCGTGAGTCAAAGAAGTCAGAGATGGGCCTTCCCTATCTGCACGCCAGCTCCGCCGTGCAGCAGAAGCTGCATGAGGGGCGAATGAACATGACAGTGCAGTGTCTCCGAGCTCATCTCATCAACCCTTCTTTCCGGCCAGCGTGGTCCGGATTGAAGATGATATCACGCAATCGATACTTAAGATTTCACGGGCCTAGTTGAGCAGGCTCATATAGCTTTGAGTTGATTTGTCATTGGAGGGTGGTGGAAGTGCGTGAAGGCCAGAATTCCGCAAGGTTGTTGGTGTGCATTATTGCCGGGTTGGCGGTGACCGCAGGCGTTGCGGCTATCGTTGTTCAAGGGTCGGAAGGTATCATGAGCATTGTGCCCATCGATGATTGCGTGACGGCGAAGATGGCAAACTCATACACACCCCATTCCAGAATCGTAATCGATAGCGATGCGGACTTTGCCGATCAGGCAGCAGCGAACAGCTGGCCTGGAGACGGCACACTCGGAATCCCGTACGTCATCATGGGCTATTCGATCAATGCGACCGGACTTAAGCAGGCAATATTCATCGGAAACTCCACGGTGCATTTCGTGATTTCGGGATGCTATCTGACTGGCGCATCTGAGTCCGGAGTCCAGCTTCTCAACGTCCAGAACGGTTCGCTCAGGGACAACCTGTGCTTGTCAAATGTCTGGAACGGACTGGCGATCGTCAATTCGGCGTTCGTGAACGCAACCAACAACTCGTGTCAAGGAAGTCATTACGGCATTCTCCTTCAGTCGTCAGATTCCTGCATTCTAATGAACAACAACTGCTCCGAAAATGGCGACGGCATCCTGGTGCAGACCTCCAACGAGAACGAGATCTCGGGGAACATCTGTGATGGCAACATCGGAGACAGCGTCATAGACTTCGGTGACGGGATCAGGCTGTTCGAGTCCCACCTGAGCGTTGTCTCATTGAACTCCTGCTCGTTGAATGGTCGATATCAGATTCGGCTGGAATACTCAGAGGAGAACACAATCGAGAACAATACGCTGGTGGATGGCCCCTATCCCGTCGGTCAAGGACTTTACCTCCTCCACTCGAACAGCAACGTCATATCCGGCCTTGTCCTGTCGTATGCGTATATCGAGCTGGACAACTCTGATTTCAATGAGATAAGCTGGTGCTCTGGAGGAGTACTCTCGCTGAAATCATACTCGTCGTGGAACACTGTTGTTGACAACGATTGTTATGGGCAAGGGATATCTCTGTCCGTTTCAGATAACAACACAATCGCCCGGAACGTGTGCTCACTAGCCACGAAAGGCATCTATATGTGGAGCTCCAACGACAACATCGTGGCCAACAACACCTGTATCGAGAACACAGGCAAGTACATCAGCATGAGCAATCGTCCGCCAGGGATTGGAATACAGACCGAGATGTACTGCTATCGAAACGTCTTCTCCGGCAACAATTGTTCGTACTCCAAGTTCGGCGGAGGAGGCGGCGCTTGGGGCATTTACGCTCCAGGTATGGGAGGCGATTCTTTCACTGACAACATCGTGACTTATGGCGAAGGTTCAGGAATGTATGCCAGTGGCCCGAACACGGTCGTCAGCAACAATATCGTTCAGGGCAACTTGGGAACGGGGATGATGGTCTCTAGCACAGGTGGCAGTCTGGTTGAGAACAATACGGTGAGGTACAACGGGAACGAGGGCATTATCGTCACCGGTGACGGAACAATGGTTGTGAGTAATTTCGTGACCGCGAATGGCGGCAAGGGCATTCAGAGCGACTCCTCGTCCTCCGGCCATATCTATCTGAACAATCAGCTGGTCAACGATGGAATATTCCCTGATTCGCAGTTCGAGTGGGTGGATACCTCCAACACGGTGAACGACAGGCCAGTCTATCACTTGAGGTCACAGAACGGGGGCGCGGTCCCGAGTGGCGCGGGGCAGGTCATCCTGTATCTCTGCGCGGGCGTGGTAGTAGAAGGTCAGAACCTCAGCATGGCGGATATCGGAATCATTCTAGAGCAGAGCACCTCGTGCATCATTCAAGACAACACATGCACCATGGAGATCACAGGCATTTGGCTGTACTCATCCGCATCCAACACCGTTTCGTCCAACAACATCTCCGGCAACATCGAGGCTGGCCTGTGGCTTGAATCCAGCAACGATAACGAGGTCTGGGGAAACGGTGTCTTCGATAATGTAGGGTACGGCATTGCGGTGTGGAGCACGGGCAACTGGATATGGAACAACACGTTCGCCCGGAACAACGGCGCAGGATCGACTTATGATTCTCTGCACATCCAGGCATACAGCAGCGGTGCGAACTTCTGGAACGACTCGTCGTTCGGCAACTACTGGGGTGACTGGGTGACCCCGGACTTGGATTACGATGGGATTGTCGATCAGCCGTATACGATCGCGGGGTTCGCCGATCAGGAGGACTATTATCCGCGTACAACGCCGACGGTAACCATACCGCCCCAGCCGATTCCTGAACTCGGCCCAGCGGCGCTCGTGTTCGTGGTCACCGGTCTAGTCATCGTCGTCTCGGCATCAGCACGTTCGCGGCACACATAACGGTGAAGGGTTGACCATTTACGTCATAAGCTACATAAGGGCGTAGAATCTCCCTCGACCAACGGAGGGAAAACATGGAGGACGTAAGAACTTTTAGTCTCCCCAAGCTGCCGTACGGATATGCAGACCTCAAGCCGCACATCTCCGAGGAACAGCTGAGGATACACCACGAGAAGCACCACAACGCCTATGTCACGGGCGCGAACAACATTCTCGCCAAGATGGACAAGGCGAGGGCCGAGAACACCGATTTCGATGTAAAGGCAACACTCAAGGAGCTCTCATGGAACATCGGTGGGCACGTGCTGCACTCGCTCTTCTGGGGCAACCTGGCTCCGGCGGGCAAGGGTGGAGGTCCGCCGGGCGGAAAAGTCGCCGACTGGATCACCAAGGAGTTCGGCTCGTTCGACCGGTTCAAGAAGGAGTTCACGACCGCCGCTAGCAGCGTCGAGGGATCAGGCTGGGCGGCTCTTGCATTGGGCGCACAGACGAGCAGGCCGTACATCATGCAGATCGAGAAGCACAACGTGAACGTGATGCCCACGTACACGGTGCTCATGGTCGTCGATGTGTTCGAGCACGCCTACTACATCGACTACAAGAACGACCGCGGCAAGTTCATCGAGGCTTTCTGGAACTTGGTCAACTGGGACGAGGTCAACAAGAGGCTCGAGGGACACACGTAAACCATTGTCGGCCGTTCTGGCCGACCCGACATTTCCTTTCTTTCGATAACCATATTAAACAGCTTCCGCATGCCCGAGCGCCGTAAAGATGGAGGAGGGAGTTCGTGGCGATCGCGAGATTGAGGTTTTTCGACAAGGACGAGGAAGATCTAGTTCACCAGCAGAGCATCGAGTGCTTGGAACGGATCGGAGTCATGGTCAAGAGCCCAGCAGTTCTCAAGATGCTCGAGAAGGCTGGCGCAGCAGTCGATCTCAAGAAGGGCATTGCGAAGTTGCCCGAGTCACTCGTCTTGGAGTCGGTATTGAAGGCCCCGAAGATGTTCACGCTCGGTGCGAGGGATTCGAAGCACGACAAGCACGTCCCCGTCGAATCGTATCCCCTTCTTGCGACGACTGGTCTCGCAGTGTACACACACGACATCAATTCGGGAGAGAAGCGCTCTACTACCAACAAGGATCTTGCGGATTTCTCCAAGTTGGCTGATGCGATGAGTGGCGTGGACATCTGCTGGACAACTGCGACTGCCCACGATGTCCCCCAGACAGCTCTCGCCGTGAACTCGCTCTGGACCGCTCTGCAGAACAACACGAAACATGTCCAGGTCGTTCCAGCGACACACGGAGCCGCAGATGCGAAGAAGCAGGTCGAGATCGGTTCCCTGATCGCAGGTGGACCGGATGAACTCAAGAAGAAGCCCCTGTTCTCAGTCATCAGCTGTTCGATCGCGCCGCTCTGCTTCGAGAAGGCCGAGATCGAGGCCCAAGTCGAGTTTGCGAGAGCGGGCATTCCCGTCGTCTCGATGTCTATGTCCATATCTGGCCTGTCGTCTCCGGTGACCATCGCGGGGACGATAGAGAACGTCAACGCCGAGAACCTCGCGAGCTTGACGATATCGCAGATCGCATCTCCGGGAGCACCGTTCATCTACAGCTCGGAATCAGCGCCCATGGATATGGCCACGGGCGTCATGGACTACACTTCGTACCAGCTCCCGCTGATAGCCGCTGGAGCAGCCCAGATGGCCCAGAGGTACAGGATCCCGTCGCACGCCTCCAGCTGGGGCTTCGAGACGATAGATCCCGGGAACCAGGGCTCGCTGAGCGAGGCCTTGAGCGTCATGCTCA
>Ga0299912_10001885_pt1 | contig 17037 bp, 13 predicted proteins | sample RVTome_2_FD_207667 | JGI IMG/M metagenome (GOLD analysis project Ga0299912, IMG submission 207667) | Soil microbial communities from uranium-contaminated site in the Upper Colorado River Basin, Wyoming, United States - RVT95D214 (version 2) ... | reverse complement strand
CCGAGGCTGATAGCCTCGGCTAACTCCCCTTAAATTTATGCGGGTTGGGAAGGGGGTGTGGGGGGTTGCAAAAGCCTCAGGTCCCTGGCCCTCCCCCCACATTTCCCTTCCCTAAATCTCCAACCAGGAATCCGAGAACAGCACCTGGCCCATGATGACCCGGGCGGTCTTGGCGTAGTTCTGCAGTTCCTTGGAAAGGGACGGGATGTCCACGGGTTTGCCGTCCATGACGTCGTGCACCACTTTCACGACATCGGGTCTCCTGCCGTCCACCACGTCCCAGAGTTCGTCATCGAAGGCGTCGACGATGGCGGAGGCCATGCCGTAGCGCTGGATCATGACGACGTAGGCGCGGTTGATGATGGGCCGGAGTTCGTCCGGCACGCCGTTGGAGGCATTGGAAAGGCCGCAGGTAGACAGGGCCCCGGGGGCCATGTCCTGAAGCATCTTCATGTACTCCAGGTCGGCCATGAGCTGATTTTGCTGGATGTTTAAGGGCGCGATGATGGGATCGAACCAGATATCTTCGTTGGCGATGTTGTATTCCGCGGCTTTGGCCAGGATCTCAGCGGTGAGCATGCCTCTTTCGTGCTCATCCCGGGGCATGCCTTCAGGGCCCCACAGCAAACCGATCATGTAAGCGTCGTATTTTCTGACCAGGGGCATCATGCCGTCCATACGCTCCGGACGGGCCATGATGGAATTGATGATGGCCTTGCCTTTGTGGACTTTGAGGCCGGCCTCAATGGCCGCGATGTTGGAGGAATCCAGGGCCAGGGGGATGTCGGGCACCACTTCCTGGATGATCTTGACGATCCATTCCATCAATTCTTCCCCGCCTTTGCGGGCCGGGCCGATATTGACGTCAATGTAGTCCACTTTTTTTGCGGCCTCTTGCAGGGCCAGTTCCTGGAGTGGCTTGGGGTTCCGCTCCTTCATCGCCTGACCATATACTTTGGTCACCACGTTCAGGTTTTCGCCAATACGGAAGAATTTACTCATCAGGTGACCCCCTTCTTAACTGTTGGATAGAGGGGGAGAAAGCCTTCAAGGCTTTCTCCCCAAATAATTAAGGAGCTTCCCAATCGCAGACTAGAGGGACTTCAAAAACGCCGGGATATGCGAAGCTTCCCGGGGACCGATGAGGACCTTCCAGTCGGGGAGCTCCTCTTCCAGGTCGCCGCTGATGCCCGCGGAGTAGCCCGGAATGATGATGGTGCGCGTCTTGGTTTTGTCCAAAATGCCGCATTTTTTGACGAAATGGGCCACAGTATCCCCGGAGAATTTCCCCGCGGCCCAGGCGGTCATCACCGACAGGCCCTCGGTGTCCTGGATGATTAGCCAGGTGGGGACTTTGCTCCCTTCGATTTCGCCGGAGACGATGAAGTAGGTGAGGGCGAAGTTGGTGGTCACGGCCACCGGGGAATCGGGTCCGGGATTGCCGATTTCATAGATGCCCGGGCTGATGATCATGGGCTTCTGGGGGTCGGTGTAGATGTTCAGCCTCTCCAGCAGCAAGGGGAAGACGGTGGAGGCTTCCAAATCGGACAGGACCACGATGCCGCCGTATTTGGCAATGAAGACCGAGGCATAGAGGGCCTCCAGCATAGGATCATCGGTCATCTGGCAGGGGCAGGTGATGGTGGGAAAGCCGAAGGGCTTGAACTTGGGCACCAGTGCGGCCCGGCGGAGGACGATCTGGTCCTGGAGGGCCTGCTTCAGGGACCGGCTGCCGGAATCGATGACCAGGTCTTTGAGGCCCATGCCGGTGAGTTTGGTGGTGAGGGCCGCCAGGGCGTCATAGCCTTCGGCCTTGGCGATGAGGGGCAGTCCCGTCTCTTTGGCCAGGGCGCCGAAGGCGTCGGCGTTATCCGGGGTGGCCACGCCGATCAAAGGTTTGCGCTCCTTGGCCGCCTCGGCTCCAGCCTTGACCACGTCCACCTTGTCGCTGCACAGGATCAAGCCCGCGTCCGTTTTGTCCATTACCTTTTTGACCAGGGCCGCGAACTTGCCGGCATCGCCGTTGGCGTCCAGGACCGCGATTAATTCCGGACGCAGCAGGAGGCCTACCCGGTCATACTGCAACTTCATGAACGTATCCAGCTTCTTATCCACGTCCCCGTCGGCCTGGGCGGTGGTCACCAACCCGGCGATGAGGGTGGGATTGAAGAAGGTCTTCTCGTGGCGGAACATGACAGTCTCGCCGCCCACGGTCTTGACCCCTTCTTTCATGGCGATCTTCACCGGGCGAATGGGCGGGGCCGAGGCCTCCGCCAGCTTTTCCCTCACTTCGTCGGAGACATAAGGGCAAGAGTCCAGCTCCGCCTTCCCGCTGGCCAGGGCCATGGCAAAGGCCAAACAGGTGGGAAGTCCACATTCTTTACAGTTGGTTTTGGCGAGGAGTTTGAAAATTTCAATTCCCGTTAAAGCCATCGTCTCTCTCCTTATCCATGGCTGGTGGCCCAAGCGGGGCTAAGAGGGGTCGCCTACCCCCACCCGCCGGGACCCCTTATCAAAAGAGGGCCAGGAGGGATGAACCTCCTGGCCCCGTTGGGGTTAGCCGATAATGGGCTCCATTTCCAGAGCCGGATGCTGCTTCTCCGTCAGGAAGGCGAGGATCTCGTCTTCGGTGACGCCCACGGTCTCATCGGCGATGCGGTCGATGAGGTCGGGGACTCCCATTTCCTCACCCCGTTTCAGGAGCCGTTCCCGGAGCTCTTCCTTGAGCATCTTGGGCATCCACACCACCCTTTTCAGGCCGCCGTCGCCGACGACGAATTTCCGCTGGCAGACGTTGTACTTGCTGTGGCCCACGAAGCCCGGAGTTACCTGTCCGCCGCCGATGACGCCGGCCAGGGTGGTGAACTTCATGCCGCAGGGGGTCTCTCCGGTGTAGTCCCGGTTGACGGTCATGATGCCGTTGCACATGGGCAGGATCGCACTGATGGCCTCGCAGCAGCCGCAGGTGGTCATGGGATCATAGACCAGGCTATAGAAGTTGTATTTTTCCACCTTCTGGCGGGAAGCCTTGAAGACAAAATCATTGACTCCCTGCCACATGCCGTATTTCTCATCCAGGGTCTCACCCTTTTGGATGGGCTGGTTGGGGCCGGTGGGGTTGATCTCGAAAGAGGCCTTGCAGTCCATCCAGTTGTAAGCGCCGCAGAGACCGGTGCGCTCCGGGCTAACCACGCACACGTGGTTGGGCGCGAAGGACTGGCACAGGGTGCAGGAGTAGTAGGTTTCGGTGGTTTCGTCGGTCATGCCTTCCACCCGGGCGTCACGCTCGTGGTAGATCTTCCGGGCATGTTTGGTGATCTCGTCCACCTTCTCTTTGTCGGTGTAAATCTTTACCTGGCATTTATCGAAGATGGCCCCGAAGTCCTGGTGGTATTTGGCATGGAGCAGCACGCCGATATGTTTCAAGGTAAAGCCCTTTTCCACCGCAGCCTTGCCGATACGGTACCAGGCGATGTCCCGCTGCCCGATGTGCATGATGCCCTGGGCGTAGTTCACCAGATGGTGAATCTGCCGCTCTAAGATGGGCTCGAAATCGGCCTGGAAGTTGCGGCCGGCCACTTCCACCACCACGGCCAGGGGCAGGCGGCCGCCCTCCGGCAGATCGGGGATGTCTTTGCCGATGACTTCCACCTTGCCGTCTTCCACTTCTTCCATGCGTTTGCTGGTGACCCACTCCACGGCCTGGGTCTTGCCGCCGCCGCACTCCAGGAAGAGGTCGTCTTTGCGCACCCGCTCGCCTTCGAACGCGGCGCCGAAGTTCACCGGGATGTCGATTTCGGTGACCGCGACCTTGAGACCCCGAACTTCAATGGACTTCTGGCCCAACTCCGACATGGGCACATTGGAGACCACGTGCTCATAGGTGCAGATACCGGTGGGCAGCACCTGGGGGATGTCCTGGTTGGTGATGGTGGGGAAGCCCCAGTTGATGCAACCCGCGGCGTTGGCGTACCATTCGTCGGAGATTGCCGATACGGCATTGACGAAGGCAAAGATCCGGTCCTTGTTGTAAATGAGCATCTTCAAGGCCGCGCCGGGCTTAACGCCGCCGAAGGCCATGGCCGCCCGGTTGGCGAACCCCAGGGCGAAGACCGCGCCGGAGATGTCCGGACTGAAGGGCACGATCCGGGTGGGCCAGCCGATCTGCACGCCGCCCTCCAAGAGTTGCTCCGGCACCGAAGTCTTGCCGTCAATGGATTTGGCGGCGCAGAAGATGTAGAGGTTCTTTTTCTGGTATTCCGTCACCAGGTCCACGGCTTCCTGAACCGAGGGGGCGGCGCCGACAATGGCGGCAAACCCCGGCGCGGAGCCGTCCACGAACTCGATGCCCCGTTTCCGGAAGACGGTGTCTTCCGCGGCGCCCGTCCAGATCTTGGTGTCGCCTTTGCTATATACTTCTTCGCCGCCCACATAGTAATCGGGGTCGGTAAGGTAGCGGACGGCTTCGAAGATTTCCTCAGCCATGAGGGTGGCCAGACCGGCGTCCAGGCCGGGTCCTAAGTAGGGCAGGTGGTGCTTTTCCGCGGGGACCGGCGGGAGCAGGTCCTTGCAGCGTTCCATCACCGGGATCGCGTCTTTAATTTTCTCGATCTTGGTGCCCATCAGGGAGTAGATGATGGGCAGGTAGTAAGCGGTGTTGGGAAAACCGATCTCCTGATTTTCCCCAAACTTCTCCCGGGCCGCGGAAAGCGCGTCGGCGCATTTATTAACGATCTTGTGAGCCCCGCGAATGGCAGCGGATATAATAATTTTAGACACGTTGGCGTCCTCCTTCCTTTTTCGTAAAGGAAATTATCTTCAGGGGGCGTCCTCTCCGCGGGGAAAGAAGGCCCCCTTTATCTTTATTATTACTCTTCGCCGGCCGCGGCTTCCAGTTGGCGGCGCATTTCCATATCCATGAGCACCCGTTCCCGGGCCTTGTCGATCCCTAAGGCTTTGCGCTTGGAGTCGATGTGGGCGATCATCTTCTTGGCCATCATCTCCGGATCCTGTTCAAAGTCCCACTTGCCGCCCAGCTCTTCTTCAATGCCCTTGAAGAGGTAGTCGGTGAGGATTTCGGAGCCGGTGGTGGGCCAGGTCACCCCGAAGAGGGTGTACACGCCCGAGGCCACGAAGTACTGGCCGATGGCAATGGCCTTCTCGCTCATCCACTCCGGGGCCGCGCCCGCGGCGGGCAGGTCGCTGATGTCCGTGCCCAGGCCCCCGGCCTTGACGCAGGCGGTGGCCGCCATGAGGATGCGGGAATTGTCCACGCAGGACCCCATGTGCAGCACCGGGGGGATGCCCACCGTCTCGCAGATTTCGGCCAGACCCGGGCCGCAGAACTTGGCGCCTTCCGGCGTCAAGAGGCCGTATTTGCCCGCGGCCATGGCGGAGCAGCCGGTGGACAGGACGATGACGTCGTTCTTAATCAGTTCCTTGATGAGGGTCAGGTGGGAGCTGTCATGGGTGGTGCGGCAGTTGTTGCAGCCCACCACGCCGGCCACGCCCCGGATGCGGCCGTTGATGACGTTGTCGTTCAGGGTGTAGTAGGTGCCCCGGATGGAGCCGCCCAGCAGGTACTGGATGGTCTCGGAACTGAAACCCACCACGGTGGGGGCGTGGGCCGAGGGGATCAGCACCGGGGCCTTGCGGTTGGGGAAATTGTCGATGGCTTCCCGCACCACTTGCCGGGCGATGTCCAGGGCATGATGGTCGTCAAAGGGGATGTGCATCGTCTCCCCGGTCATGCGGGCCCGGGGGTCGGTGGTGATGAGCTTGGTGTGGTAGCATTTGCACACGTTGGCCAGGGATTCCATGATGCACTGCACGTCCACCACCATGGCGTCCACCGCCCCGGTGATGATGGCCAACTCCTGCTGGAGGTAATTGCCGGCAATGGGAATGCCGTGGCGCATGAGGATTTCGTTGGCGGAGCAGCACATGCCGGCCAGCTGGATGCCCTTGGCCCCCTTGCTCTCGGCGTACTTAAGGAGCTCCGGCTCCTGGGCCGCCACGTAAATCATCTCCGGCAGCACCGGCTCATGGCCGTGGATGATGATATTGACGTGGTCCTCTTTGAGGACCCCCAGGTTGATTTCGCCGGCCACCGGGGTGGGGCAGCCGAAGATGACGTCCTGGAGGTCGGTGGAGATCATGGACCCGCCCCAACCGTCGGACAGGGCGGTGCGGCTGCACTGTTTGATGATGTTGTGGTAATCCTGGTCCACCCCCATGTGGGTACGGTGCATCAGTTCCACGATTTCAATGTCGCAGCCCCGGGGCACGATCCCGTATTTGCGCCACAGTTCCTGGCGCTTCTTGGGGGCCCGCTGGATGTTGGTGAGCTCGCCGTCTTGCTGGCCGAACTCCAACAAGATTTTGTCCGCCATTTCCAGGGCGATGGCTTCTTTGGTACGGGGTTTGGCATCCTCACCCTCGCCCTCGGTGGTGGCCACGCCCCAATCCTTGGCCAACCGTTTCAGCTTGGCCACGTCTTTGAGCTGGTAGCCCTGGGCCTTCCCCAAAGCCGTTTCCTTGAAGAGTTTGGCTACGCCCCGGGAATGGTCGTTGTGGGAAGCGGCCCCGGAGCAGACCATGCGGGCAAAGTTCCGGGCCACGATGGTCTCGGCGGTGGCGCCGCACAGGCCCATGCGCTGCTTCTTCTCTTCGCCGGTCTCCCCTTCCTTCTTCTTGGGCGGGGGCACCCGGCAGGGTCCCTGGGCGCAGATGCGGCAGCAGGCGCCTTCCGCCCCGATGGGGCAGGGCTTCATGGTATTGGCCCGGTCCCAGATAGTTTCAATACCGTCCGCCTGGGCCTTCTTCAGCATTTCTTTGGTGGCGGGATCAATAGTGAGTTTGTCAAAATCTAGCTCTGCCATTAACATATCCTCCAGTTTCGTACTTTAAGGGGCGACCTTCATGGCCCCCCTTGGAAACAGAGCCCCACAGTAGTAGTTAAAATCCTGGTAGATACAGTAACATCGTGGGCCGGGCTCTGGTGCAATGGATGGTCTATTCCAGGTTACCGGACGCGCCTCAGCCGGCCAGTTCCTGGATGATGGTTTTGGTCAGTTTCACTGCTTCCGGATGCCGCATGATGAGCAGGTCGCCGCCGGCCAGGAGCAGGTCCACCGCGGTGATGGCTTCCATGAGAATGCCCCGCTTGGTCTGATCTCCCAAATGGGGGGCTTCCGCGTTGGTTTGTTTGCACTCTTTTACCTTCCAGACTTCCTGTCCCAGATAATTGATGATGGGAAGCTGCAGCTTATCGTCCTCCTGGGTGAGGGCGGCCATGCGGTCCCGCTCCATCACGGAGTAGGTATACTCCATGCCGTAGCCCAGGCCGCCGGTGGTGGGATCAACCAGGATCTGGGAGTCTTTGACCCCCAACTGGCCCAAAAGGATGTTCAACTGCTTGGCCAGGTTGACGTCAATGGGGCTGTTGGCGATGAGGGTGTGATTGTAAGCCAGGGCCGCGGCGCCGATCTGCTTGTAATTCTTATCCTGCACCGGGCCGATGGTCAGGTTGAAACCGTCGCAGGCCTCGGCCACCGCTTTCAGCACTTCCGCGTCCTTTTCCACGTTGCCGGTGCCAAAGACAATCAGGGGCACGTCAATGGCCGCGGCCACTTTCTTGGCCATGGCCGCTGCTGACTCCGGAGAGGCATCCGCGCCGTTGGGGTCGGTGCTCACCAGGATCAGGGCAATGGCCTCCGCGCCATAGTCCTTGATGCATTTTTGGGCCCAGGCCACCGGGTCTCCGGCCACGTCCTTGAAGGGCTCCAGGGCCGGGGCGGCCCAATCCTCGCCAGGGTTCGTGTCCCACACCTCCATGGCGATGCGGGGTTTGTTGGGCATCACCCCCTCGAAAAGATAAAAGGGGTAGGATGTTTCACCCCCTAAAGTGATGGCTTTGCCACCTTTGCCGATGGTTACAGTTTTGATCGCGCCAGAATAAATCTGTTTGGGAATCTCAAAAGCCAAGGTCGTTCCCTCCTTATATTTCCGGAATTTCCGGCCTTATACCCCAATTAAGGTCTAAACATTGTGAAAATAATCTTTAATTGGCAAATAAGTCAAGCAAAAAATTAATCCCCATTTTTAGGAATTTTGCACTTAGGGCAAAAACCGGCTGAAGATTTCGTAAGCTGCTTGTAATGCTGGAGAATCCGCAGGCAAGGTGTAAGTGGGTCGGCCCAGCGAATCGAACTCGGCGATGAGGGGATCTTCAGGGATCAAGCCGGCCAGTTCCAGGCCTTGACTCTCAATTTCTTCCTGGGCTTTGGGGGAGAGGCCGTTCGCCACCCGATTGATAATCAGGACCGGCCGGCCGATGACTATCTTCAACTGCCGGGATAGGTCCTGGAGGCGGCGGGCCGCCTGGATTCCCCGCCAGGAGGGGTCGGAGACCAGCACCAGGAGGTTGACGTTGCTGGTGGTGAGGCGGCTGATGTGCTCCATGCCCGCCTCGTTGTCCATTAAGATATAAGGATAATTCTTGGCCAGGACCCCCATGAAGTGGGCCACCAGGTTGTTGGCGGCGCAGTAACAGCCCGGGCCCTCCGGCTGGCCCATGACGATGAGATCGAAGCCGTCGGCCTCCACGATGCACTGATTGATGCGCATCTGGATGAGCTGGTCCTTGGTGATCTCCACCAGGCCGCCGCCCTTTTTCATTTCTTCCCGAGCCTGGCCCACGGAGAACTCCGCCTCCAGCCCCAGAACCTCGTTGAAGTTGCTGTTGGCGTCCGCGTCCACCGCCAACACCGGGGTTTTCCCATGCTCCACCAGGTAGCGGAGCAGCATGCCGGCCACCGTGGTCTTACCGGTGCCGCCTTTTCCGGCCATGGCAATCACGAAACTCAAATTTCTTCCTCCCACTTATCTCTAGTAAAAGTATATGCGGTTTCCAGGCGGGCGTCAACTTCCGAAGAAAGTGGTCAGTGGTCAGTGGCCAGTGGTCAGTTTTTCTCAAATATGACGCTGCAAAAATAATTTGAGAACTCTGTAAAAGTGGTCTTTATCTGTCATTCTGAGGGAGCAGAGCGGAGAATCCCAGGAGTTACGAGATCCTTCGCTTCGCTCAGGATGACAAACAGGACTTTTTCTCAATATTATTTAATACTCCTCCCAAAACCCATAAGGATGGCGCTATTACCTAGCCTTTTTATGAAGCGTAACACTGACCACTGGCTACTGACTACTGAAATCCACCCGCACCCGGGCGTCCAGGGCCAGGAGGCCCGGGTTGCCGGGGAAAGCCTTAACCGGGTTGAGGTCCACTTCCTGAACCTGGGGGAAGCTAAGGAGGAATTGGGACAGAATTACCAGGGCCTGGGCCAGGGCTTCCAGGTCCCCGGGGTCCTGCCCCCGGATGCCGGCCAATATCCGGCCCATGCGGGTGGCCCCCATCTGCTCCCGGGCCTGGGCCAGGTCAATGGGGGCCACTTTCAGGGAGACGTCCTCCAGGACTTCGGTGCCCACGCCCCCGGCGCCAAAGGCCAGGACCGGCCCGAACGCGGGGTCCCGGCGGGCCCCCAGGAGCAGTTCCAGCCCCCCTTGCACCTGGGCCATGACCACCACCTGCCAGTCTTCGCCGGCAGGCAAAGACTTCCGGGCAATTTGGGCTAATCTGGCGAAAGCCTCGGCCACCGCGCGGGCGTCTTCCAGGTTTAGGAGCACGGCCCCGGCCTCGGTTTTATGAATTAAGGAAGGCGCAGCCAGTTTCAGGCACACCGGATAGCCCAGCCCCCCGGCCACGGCCACCGCCTCTGCCGGGGTGGAGGCCGGGCCCCAGGGAGCCACGGCGATTCCCAGGGCCCCGGTGAGGGACAGGGCCTGGGGGAGAGACAGAAAGCCCGGCTGCTGGGGGAGAGCCGCGGCCACCTTCTCCGGATCGAAAAGAGGGGGCGCGTCTGCCCCGGCCGGTTCCCCCCCGGCGGCCAGATAGCGGCTGGCGGCCAGGGCTTCCACGGCCTCTTCGGGGAAGTGAAAGACCGGCACCCCCAGGGTTTCCCGGAGAAACTCCTCTTCATCCAGGGAGATCAAGACGATGACCGCCAGGGGTTTGGCCGCGGCCCGGGCCTGCTCCACTAAATTTCGGGCCATCTTCCGGCCCTGGTCTATCTCAAAGTCCGCCAGGGGGCCGTAATTAAAGATTATGGCATCCACCTCCGGGTCCCGGCAAATCGCGGCCATAATCTCTTCATAGACCCCAAAATCGAAGATATCCCCCAAGTCGATGGGGTTGGTGGGCCGAATGACCCCGGCCCGGGACCGCTGCCGGAGAAGGTCCGCCACGGAAGGAGAAAGGGGAGGCAACTGAAAACCCCATTGCCGGCAGGCATAGGCGGTGACCACCGCCTCGCCGCCGGTGCGGGAGAGGACCACCACCCGGGAGCCTTTTACCGGGGGTTGGTCCACCAGTTTGGCCGCGTGCATAAATTCGCGGTGGCGTTTGATGGGCAGCATGCCGCTTTGCCGGCAGGCGGCCTCCAACACCCGTTCGTCCGTGGCCAGGGAACCGGTATGGGAATGGGCGATGAGAGCGGTTTCCGCGCCCACGTTGGGGACGTGGAGATAGATGGGTTTGGCGGCTCCCCGGGCCAGGGACATCAGTTCCCGGCCGTCCCGCACCCCTTCCAGGTATAGGTAGACGGCCCGGGTGCCGGGGTCGTCCAAAAAATAGGCCAGAACCTCATTTTCCGCCACGTCCAGCCGGTTTCCCAGGCTCAGGAATTTGCTCAGGCCCAAGCCCTCTTTAGCCATCCAGGCAAAGAGGTGGGAGCCCACCCCGCCGCTCTGGGAGATGATCCCGATATGGCCTTGCCGGGGCGGAGGTTGCAAGGAGGCGAAGGGCAGGGCCAGGCCGATCTCCATGTTGATGAGGCCCAGGCCGTTGGGACCCACCAGACGCATGCGGTGGCGGCGGAGCAGGGCCTGGATCTCTTCCTCCAGAGCCCGGCCCGCCTCGTTCAACTCAGAGAAGCCCGCGGACTCCACCACCACCCGGCTGATGCCCAGCCGGCCGCAGGTTTCCACCACTTCGGGCACCACAGGTGCGGGGGTGAGGATGGCCGCCAGGTCCACCGCCTGGGGCAGGTCTTCCAAGCGGGGGAGGATGGGCAGACCGAAGACGGACCCCCCCCGGGGCCCCACCGGGAAGATCTTCCCCCGGTAGCCGAACTTCAGGAGATTGGCTACGATACCCTGGGCCAGATTGGCGGGATTCTCGGAAACCCCCACCACCGCCACGCTGCGAGGATTGAAGAAGTTGTCCATACTCTAAAGTATAAGTATTCCAGGTTTAATGGATAGTATAAAATAACGGGGAATCGGAAATACCGGACGAAATCTCTGGGAAATGGTGAGTGGGAGAACGGAATTCAGGCCATGCCTTATGAAAAATGCAGTGATGTTAGCCCCGAGCTTTGGGAGGACTTGGGCAAGCTGGACCCCGGGAAAGTGACCGAACGCACCGGGGCCTCCTACCGGGACGGCTGTTATCACCTCCCTTTTCTGGACCGTGAGCTGGTGATTGATCCGGAGAGAGGCCGGATTCAGACCGCCGACGCCCCGGAGACCGACCTGGGATTCAGGGTGTGTCTCACTGCGCTCCTTTATCTGCTGCGCCTGAATATCGGGGCTTTGGGACCGCCCCTCAGCCCCATGGAACTTCCTGGCGGGGCCACCTTCTTCCGGGGTCCTCACAGCCTGCCCCAGGCTCCCCTGGAAGAGCGCTTCGGCCAGGACGCGGCCGCGTTGGTAGCCGCGGGCGCGCGTCTCCACGGAGAAAAACGGGCCGCGGGGGACGGGGCCGTGGCTTTGCAGGTCTTTCCCGGATTGGTGGTGGAGGTGATCCTCTGGCAGGGGGATGAGGAGTTCCCGCCCCAGGTCACCTTTACGCTCCCCGCTCGCCTGGACCACTTCTGGAATCTGGATGCGGTCTGGGGGCTGCTGAATCTGGTGGCCCAGGAGATGCTCAACCCGGGGGCCCCGGGATAAGAAGGGGAAACCCGGGAACGGGGATGGTCTCAATCAACCAAGAGGAGCAGGCGCCGGACCTGGTGGTGGTTGGGACGTTGGTGCTGGGCCCGGCAGTCGTCGTAGACCCGGACGATGAGCCGGGATTTTGGGGGGGGGGAAAACTTCAGGCGCTCTGCCTTGACCACCTCCTCCACCGCGGCAATCACTTCCGTGAGCAACGCGGTTTCCAGAGCCGTCAGGGTGGCGGAATAGGCCTCGGGGGAGAAGTCCTGGAGCCCCGGGGCCCTGGCCTCCTCACCGCGCAGCAGCCATTCCACCGTAACTTCGCCAAATTCTGCGATCTTTTCCAATACCCCGTAGCCGGGATAATTCACGCCATTTTCATATTTCTGCACCGCCCCCTGGGTAACGCCTATCCGGTTGGCGAATTCTTTTTGAGTAAGAAAGCCTCTGATTTCTTTGATGCGCGCCGGCAGGCCGGAAAATAATAGTTTGCCTAATTTTTTCCTTGATATATCTTCCAAATAAATAGTTATACTATTATTAATGTCCGCAAATCAACCCCAACTTAGAGGAAAGGCGGAGGAAAGGCAATTTCTAATTTGTAAAAATCTCAACCCTTAAAGGCCGTGTTGGCGGCGGCCGGCGAGGGCTGTCACCGGGAGAGGCGGGCGGCGGGGGACGGGGCGGTAGCCCTCCAGGTCTTCCCGGGGCTGAGGGTGGAGGTGACCCTGGGGCCGGGGGCGGAAGAGTTTCCACCCCGGATCACCGTGGCGCGGCCCCCGCCTGAAGCGCTTCCGGCGCCTGGGCGCGGCCTTAAGGACTGCTTCACCCGGTGACCCAGGAGATACTTAAGGTCGACTCCACCAAATAAGTATTTTGTAAAGATTCGTCCATTTTTCTGGATGTGCAAACTTATGGAAAAGCCTAACCATTTACATTTTAAAGGAATTTGTGATTGGCCGTCCAGGATATTGGACAAATAATCCTCTGTCTCTTCCTGGGCTCCGGTTCCCTTCCCTGGCTTTCCACACATAACATACTTATATTAATGCCATAATAGTCTTTCGGGAAGGTAGTGGCTTGGTTTTTGCAATAATTGCTGCGATTTGATTTTCCTAAATTTCACAAAAGCCGTAGCCTGCTGCCTCCTGCTGCATTTATTTGGAAGCTAACGCCCGAAAATACCCCTTCCAGGCTCTCCGGGACCCAAGGTTTTGTGAACTTAAATAATTATTTTGATTATTATAACTATATGAATCTATTGTTAAATGATGATAGTGGCGGTGTAATACCCACCTTTTTTTTCCTTGCAAAAATCTCCAATCGAGATTCTATATCATCGATTCTGTTTAATCCCCCCACAGGGTAACGTAATGGCGCATCTATACAAAAAAGTTAAAAAAGGGCGGGAGTATTTTTACATCCGCGAGACCCAACGGGTCTATGGCAAACCTACCACGGTCAACCAGGTTTATTTAGGCACGGCGGATAAAGTCCAGGCCCTGCTTGGGGGCCAGGATGAAAAAGCCCAACAGGGATTCTCTCCCAAGGAATTCGGATCGATTTTTGTCCTCAACGAAATTGACCGGGCCCTGAAACTGGCCGGCATGGTGGACGAGATTTTACCTCCCAAGAAACGCACCAAAGGACCCAGCTTGGGGGATCTCTTTTTCTACGCCGCCCTGAATCGGGCCATTGACCCCAAGAGTAAGCGAAAGCTGGCGGCCTGGTATGAGTCCACCGATATTCAGCGCATCCGGCCCGTGCGCCTGGAATCCCTAAGCTCCCAGAATTTTTGGAATCATTGGGATCGGGTGGGCGAGGCGGATCTGGAAGAAATTATCGCCCGTTTTTTCCAAAGGGTGCAGTCTCTTTTGCCTTCCCTTAAGGAACACTTATTACTGGAAATTACCAGTTATTCCTCCACCTCCTCTGCTCTGGCTGAGGCCGCCCCAGGAGGGCGAAGAAAAGGGGTCAAGGCTCCCCACCAGTTCAAACTTGCCTTAATCACCGAGCGGGAGACTGGAGTACCCCTCTATTATCAGACCATCCCCCAATCTCTCCAAGAAAGGGAATTCTTAGAGCAGGTTCTCAATAATCTCCTGGCCAAAGTCGCGGCTATGGGGATAAAGGTCAAGGACCTGACCATTATTTTTGGTAAAGGCGTGGAGTCTCCGGCCACCGTCGAGCTGATTGACGCCAGAGAAGAGCTGCATTTCATCATCTCTTATCCCCCCGATCTCCTGCCGGAATTGACCAGGGTTCCCCTGAAAGATTTCCGTCCCTTTCCCTGCAAGCTCAACCGCAGGCTGATCGCCGAAGGGGCGACAGAGGACCAGATCCTGCATTATGCAACCCGGGTTCCCCTCTGGGGCCGTACTCGCAAGGCCATCGTCTCTTTCTCCCCCCGGGTCTTTCAGAGAGCGTACCAGGAATTCAAGGAGAAAATCGACAGAGTGCGCCAGGAATTTATCTCCCTGGAGCGGAAGTGGCGACAAGAGGAACTGCCGGAGGACGACCCCCAGTCCCTACAAGGGTACCTGCTGCAAATCTGCCAACATCTCCAACTGCGCCCGGAACTCTTTCAGTTGAATTTTGGCTCTGAAGGTGGCCGCCCGGCTATGTCCTTACAGCTCCGGGAGCAGGAGGTGGCAGAGACGGTGCAACGCCTCGGCAAAACCATCCTGATCACCGACCATGAAAAGTGGGATGGCTTGGAAATTTGCGAGGCTTATGCCGACCAGTGTATCTTTGAGGGCAAGATACGGGAGACCGGCAACATCTTGGAAGAGGTTCTTCTGCCTCAATACCACTGGACGGAATCCAAGCTCTGGGTCAATATCTTTGTCTGCATGGCGGCTTTGACTTATCTCCTGCTGTTGTGCCGGCGCCTCACCGACGCCGGCCTGCTTATCACCCCCAAGGAAGCCTTGGAAGAGTTGCGGGCCTTGCGGACCGCCGTCTTCTGGCAGCCCGAAGAGGAAAAACTCAAAAGAAGGTTGGCTTCCCCCACCGAGACACAACTGACCGTTCTTCAAGCCCTGGGCTTCCAGGTTGAGGAAGGCAAGGTTATCCCCCTGAAATAATTGCTTAATTAAAATTATCTCCTAGTCGTCTCCTGGCCCCCAGATAATTTTTAAACTTCCCTCACCCCCAACCGATAAGATAAATAGGCCGGTGGGGGGCTCGCAACAGCCAATTTCTTTCGGAACCCCCTTTAATATATTTATTGCTGTTATTACAGATAGTTCTATATATACCAAACCGCTACTAAATTACATCTATCCATAATATATTGTAAAATATCAAGTGTTTCTGCCAATGCTCAAGAAGAGAATGACCGGCCGCTGCTAAGGGGGTGGCCGGCCGGAATTATTGAGAACCGCGGGCGTGGGGGCTACCTAAAGGAAGGAAAATGGCACAGACAGCTCAAATCTTCGGCGCCGATGCCCACCCCGTCTTTTTCTGGGGCCGGGAGGATCTCCCGGTGGAACTCATCAAGGTCCGGGAAATCATGGGGATGCGGGAGATCACTCCCGGTCCCCGGGGCCCGGCCCTGGTCAAAAGTTTCTTTAATTTAAGGGGGGAAATCATCTCCCTGTTGGACCTCCGGGCCGCCTGTCCGATAGAAGAGCGGCACTGGGATGAACGCAGCCTCCTGATGATCGTGGAGGCCGATACCCCTATAAAGTCCCTGACGGTGGGGCTGGTGGTGGACCAGTTCTGCTTGGGGTGCCCGCACCTCCCCGAAGTTTTGTAACCCCCCTGCCCTGCCCCCTCCCCCCGAGAGCATCTTTCCTAATTTCCCGATCCCGCAAAATTGCCGGATAATTATTCCCCCTGGAAACTGACTTATATTTTACGGGGTTAAGTTCGGGCAAAAATTATATTATATTAATGCATAGAGAGATTCTGCCAAGATATGCCGCCCCTAAGACCATACCCTCCGGGGACCAGAATCGGCCTGACCACCACCATCCCGGTGGAAGTGGTGTTGGCCGCGGGCCTGGCCCCGGTGGATTTAAATAACCTGTTCATCTCCTCGCCCCAGGCCTTGTCCCGGGTCATCGCCGCGGAAACCGCGGGTTTCCCCCGCACCGTCTGCGCCTGGGTCAAAGGCATCTACGCCACTCTCCAGGCCCACCCGGAAATTAAGGCGGTAATCGTCGCCTGCCAGGGGGATTGCTCCTATACCCAGGCCCTGGGGGAGGTCCTGGAGGGGGAGTCCCGGGAGGTGATCCATTTCAAGTTTCCCTATCCCCGGGACCGGGTCCAGCTGCAGCAGGAACTGGATAAACTGATGGCCCGTCTGGGCACCGACTTAAACGAGGTAGGCCGGGTTAAGGCCCGGCTGGAGCCCCTGCGCCGGGATTTGCGCCGCCTGGACCGTCTCACCTGGGAAACCGGCCAGGTGCGGGGCGAAGAGAATTTTTTGTATCTCATCAGCAGTTCCGATTTTGCGTCGGACCCTAAGACTTATACCAGGAAAGTGGCGGAGTTTTTACGGCAGGCGGAAAAGCGCCCTCACCGTTCTTCCTTAGTGCGCCTGGGTCTGGTGGGCATCCCCCCCATCTTCACCGACCTCTGGGACTATCTGGAAAGATTGGGGGCCGCGGTGGTCGTTAACGAAATGCCCCGGCAGTTCAGTATGCCCTACCCGGACCTGGACCTGGCGGAGCAATACTTGAGATACACTTACCCTTATGATATTTTCGGACGCCTGGCGGACCTGGAGGAAGCCATCCGGGAGCGCCGCCTGGACGGCCTGGTGCACTATACCCAGAGTTTCTGCTTTCGCCAGATGTTCGACCAGATCATCCGGGAACGCCTGGCCGTGCCGGTGCTCACCATCGAAGGGGACCGGCCCACACCCCTGGACCCCCGCACCCGCATGCGCTTGGAGGCCTTCGTCGATGTCCTGCGACCTTGAGGGGAGAAAGTTTTTGGGGGAGGGGGCCAGGGGGTTCCCGCAGGCGAGACGCCTGCGCTACGGGCCCCTGCCCCCTCCCCCAAACCCCCTTCCCCAAACCCTTGTTGGTTTGGTGG
>Ga0299912_10001883_pt1 | contig 17042 bp, 16 predicted proteins | sample RVTome_2_FD_207667 | JGI IMG/M metagenome (GOLD analysis project Ga0299912, IMG submission 207667) | Soil microbial communities from uranium-contaminated site in the Upper Colorado River Basin, Wyoming, United States - RVT95D214 (version 2) ... | reverse complement strand
TCCATATCAGCGTTACCGCCAGATGAGCCTCGATGATATGCTGCTGGAGAACCGGATCGTCTTTCTGATCGGGGAAATATCCTACGCCAGGGCCGCCGAGGTCATTATGAAGATACTGTATCTGGACAATCTCAAGCGCGGCACTGAAATCAGCTTATACGTTAATTCGCCGGGCGGCAGCGTCGACGATACAATGGCTATTTACGATACAATGTGTTTTGTTGCCTCTCCTGTTGCAACCTATTGTATAGGCAGAGCCGAGTCCGGCGCCGCCCTGGTGCTGGCAGCCGGAACGAAAGGCAAGCGTTACGCTCTGCCGCACGCCAAGGTTATGCTGCATCAGCCCTGGGGCGGGGTTAGCGGCCAGGCGGCAGACATCAAAATCCAGGCCGAAGAAATCCTCAAAGCCAAGAAGATGATTCACGAAATCCTGGCAAAGCACACCGGCCAGCCGGTAGAGAAGATCGCCGCCGAGACCGAAAGAAATAGATACATGACCGCGGAAGAGGCGTGCCGGTACGGCCTTATCGACGAAGTTCTGCACGAAGAAGACAAAGCCAAAAAAGACGACAAAAAAGAAAAATCAGAAGGTCAAACGGAGACCTCACACGAAATACAGACCTGAATATGTAGCCCCGCAATTTATTGCGGGGTTCACCACGTGGTTCTTAAATCCACCAACGAGGGCAACCACAATGATTGTAAATGAGACTTTGGTCCCCATAGTAATTGAAAAAAGCGGCCGAACCGAACGCGCGTATGACATTTACTCAAGACTGCTGAAGGATCGGATAATTTTTCTCGGCGGCGTGCTGAGCGACGCGACCGCAAATTTGATTATCGCCCAGATGTTGTTTCTGAGCAACGAGGACAATAAGAGTGACATCCACTTCTACATCAACTCTCCCGGCGGCTCAATTACCGGCGGGCTGGCAGTCTATGATACCATGCAGTTCTTGCGATGCGACGTGGCAACTTATTGCATAGGCCAGGCGGCAAGCATGGCCGCAGTGCTGCTGGCTGGGGGCAGAACCGACAAACGCTTCCTGCTGGCAAACAACAGAATCCTCCTGCACCAGCCCTTGATCACCGGCATATTGGAAGGACCCGCTACCGACCTGGACATCGAGGCGCAGGAAATACTTCGGCTGCGAACCCGACTTTACGAGATACTGGCTAAACACACGGGCCAAACCCCGGAAAAAATCGAAAAGGATTGCGACCGAAATCTCTGGCTTGACGCCCAAGAAGCAATAGCTTACGGATTGGCCGACCGAATTCTACAAAAGGCCCCTGAGATAGTCAGAGTCCAGACGCAACCCAGCCAAGAACCAGAAGATTGAAAGGGGCATGCAAGTGAGAGGACAGAGAACAGAGAACAGAGAACAGAAGACAGACGACAGAGGACGGACGACAGAGGACAGAGGACGGACGACAGAGGACAGAATTCTGCCTTCTGACTTCTGTTCTCTGTCTTTTGTCTTCTGTCTTCTGTCTTCTGTCTTCTGTCTTCTGGCCTTGGTGGCAGGTTGTCAAAGCGCCGGCCCTTCCACACCGGGGTTGAGTAGCCAAATTGAACGATTGAGCCGGGAAAAAACACGCCTGCAGAGTCAGCTCGAACAGTCCAGGACCGAAAACGAACAACTAAAAAAGCAGATAGAGACCTTAACAGCACTACCGAAGGATCAGCGTGAGCTCTGGTCCATCCAGCGAATCGAGATTGGCAGATGGAGCGGTCTTTACGATAAAGACAAGGATAGCCAAAGAGAAAAGCTGATCGTCTACGTACAACCGATTGACCAGGATGGCGACACAGTGAAATCGCCCGGCGAGGTCGAGGTACAGCTTTGGGACCTGAATAAAAAAGATGGCCAGGCCCTGCTTGCCAAATGGCACATCGGGCCGGACCAGCTAAAGAAACTCTGGCTTACCACGTTATTGGCCGTCAACTATAAGTTGACGTTCGACGTCGCCGATAAGGCCGAGCTATTCAAATCCGCCTCGGGCGGATTGACGGTCAAGGTCGCCTTCACCGATTATCTGACCGGCATAAAATTCCAGGAGCAAAAAGTAATCAAACCATGAATTTAGGAGGTACAAAAATGAGAATAGCTTGCAAGGTACTATCATTCTATCTGATCGTGCTGGGGCTTATTTCTTCCGGCTGCATGTCTTCTTCGACGGCTCGGCTGGAAGAAAATAAGGCCATCGTCCGGCGTTGCATGGAGGAATTGGACAAGGGGAACTGGGCGATATTTAATGAGCTATTGACCCCTGACTACGTCTACCACGAGCCAGGAAGGTCCTTTACGCGCGACGAATCTGAGCAGTTTATGCGATCGCTCCGCGTCGCCTTCCCTGACGGGCGTGTCACGATAGAGGAAATGATAGCCGAAGGCGACAAGGTAGTTACGCGATACACCTCCAGCGGAACCCACAAGGGCGAGTTTATGGGCATTGCTGCGACCGGCAAAAAAGTGGTGGTCACGGGGATAGTGATAACCCGCGTCGATAAAGGCAAGATTGCGGAGGATTGGGAGGAATTCGATGCTATGGGTTTCATGGTGCAGCTTGGTGCTATTCCTCCGCTAGGAGAGGCGGACAAAAAGTAAAGGCTGTTCTTAGGCGGCAGCGCGGCTCTTGGTAGGGTGGGCTCTGCCCGCCTCTTTTCCCAAATACGTTGTTTAGCCGTCGCCGGCACGGCGACGGTTGTAGTCTTGTTGGTGGTTTCACCGCAGGTTTCTTAAAACTCTCGGCCAAAGGACATCATCATTGGAAACAATTGAAAACACCAAACGAATAAAGAGACAGCAATGAACATGAACCTGATTATACCGCGTGACAAAACCGGCGCCCTCTGCCGGCGGCATGTGTAAAGGCAAGGACGAGGATTCTTCGATGCAAATTGCGAATACTGATTTTGCCGATGCAGTAGTGCCGCTGATTGCCGGACTGCTGTCAGTTGTCATACTCGTTGCTCTGTGGATACCGCCGATCGTGCTGGGAGTGAAATGGGCGAGGCTAAAGGGAGTGTCGCCGCATTGGATGTGGTTCGGCGTGCATCCGCTTGGAGCATGGATCGCGTTTGCGGTCATACGTTAGGCGGTAAGACGCGAAAGATGCCGCGCCTGCGGGCATCCCATCAGGCGTGGATCTGCGTTTTGCCCTGGCTGTGGCCAGCCGATTGATGTCCCGGTGGACGGCAAGATATCCGCGTCGACCGACCAAAGCGCGCCTGCTCCGGTTGCTGGCGGCATCAGAGAGGTGCCGACACAAATGGCTGCCTGGTCTGGCGACGTATCCAAAATTTCCGGTTTGGGCCCTTTGGGTATGTTTGAATTAGGGCTGGTCGCCACCCAGTCAGATCTGCTCTTAGTGACCGGCCGGCAGAAGCCAGCGGCCATTATTTGGCTTGTGGTATTCTTTTGCACTATGCCCTTAGTGGTCCTCCTGAGCCTCTTCAGCGGGCTGGCAGTCTGCCTGACACCATTATTGATCCTTCTGGTAATTTCTGTGGTCATCGATCAGACTGTGAAGAGACCCAAACGCAGCCGCGCCTGGTCCGACTTTCTCAACAACGACCTGGCCTCCCTCCGCACCAACCGGTCCGCTTGCAAGGCCTTTCCCATCACGAGGCTTTCGAACATTCGTTTCGATGAATCCAAGCTCACGCTCCTGGCGAAGGTAAATAGGACCCGTATCAGCCTTAAATGCGCCCCGGAAAATCGCAGCTTATTCAAGTCGTTTGCCGAGCGCTTCCGGCAGCTCAGCGGAACAGGTGCAAGCTCTTCTTGAAAGAAAACGCCAGCAACAGGCTTCAAGAGCCACTGGCAAGCTGTTCGAAGCCGAGTATGTTGAGTCTTTCTTACATTATCCGGTGAATACCTTTGCAGAGTGCGCCTCGCTCTATAAAATATCGCTGTGCAGGAATTACTGAACAAGATAATATGCGGCGACTGCATCGAAGTTCTGAGCAAGGTTACTGAGCCTTTCGCTGATCTTATCTTTGCCGACCCGCCTTTTAATATTGGCTATAAATACGATAAATACTGCGACAAGGTCAAAAGCAAAAATTACATCGCATGGACAAAAGACTGGATGAGCGTGTGCAAAAAAGTCCTAAATCCGCACGGCTCATTCTACATAGCGATAGGCGATGAATACGCCGCGAACGTAAAAATCATAGCCGACGAATTGGGTCTTTTTATGCGCAACTGGATCATCTGGCACTATACGTTCGGCCAACAATTAAAAAGAAAATTCGCCCGCTCGCACGCACACATATTTTATCTTGTCAACGACGAAAAACGCTTTACTTTCAACGACCTTGCGGTTCGTGTCCCTTCGGATCGGCAGCTAATTTACGACGACAGACGCGCCAACCCCACGGGCAAAATGCCCAACGATGTTTGGCAGGAGTTTTCGCGCGTCTGCGGAACATTCAACGAACGCGAAGGCTGGCACCCCTGTCAAATGCCTGAGAACCTGCTCAAGAGAATCATAGCCGTAAGCTCCAATCCCGCAGATTGTGTGCTCGACCCTTTTAGCGGCTCCGGAACAACCGCAGCAGCAGCGTATCAATTGGGCAGAAATTATCTGGGCATTGAGATATCGGAAAAGTACGTTGAAAATGCAAACGAACGTTTGACCCGGTTGAAAGAACAAAGCCGGGGCAATTTATTCTTGAGCGCAGCCGAGTTAAACGAAGCGAGACGGCTTTTGTCTGACATGAATAGACCGGTAGAAGAGATTACTGCCGACAGAAAGCTTTTGCGGCTGTTCACAAATCAACTCGCGGTCCGAACGAATAGCCGGAAGCGATATAGTCCACACGAGATAATGTCGGCTTTGAAGGACCTGGGCGGTTGAAAAAAGACAGAAGACAGAAGTCAGAAGACAGAAATCAGAAGACAGAAGTCAGAAGTCAGAAGTCAGAAGACAGAAGTCAGGAGTCTGTCCTCCGTCCTCTGCCCTCTGTCCTCCGTCCTCCGTCCTCTGTCGTCTGTCCTCTGTCCTTTGTCGCCAGCGCGGTTATGCTGACGGTGATTCAGCCGCCAATTGGCTGGTCGCTGCTGGCATGGGTGTCGCTGGTACCATTCATTCTTGCCTGTTCGCCGCAAAAAAAAGACAGAGGACAGAAAACGGAAGACAGAAGACAGAAGTCAAGGGGTCTATCCTCTGTCGTCTGTTCTCTGTTCTTTGCCGCCTACATAGTTTCGCTGTGCTACTGGCTGGGCAATCTATATTGGGTGTTTTCCATCACCATCCTGGGGTGGGCGATTTTCTGCCTGTACACCGCTGTGCTTTGGCCGATCCTGGCACTGTGCTTGCGCTTCTGCCGAGCCAAGAAGATTCCGCTATTTATTGCCACGCCTGTTTTGGTTGTGGGCGCTGAGCGGCTGCAAGGCTTCTTGCTGGGTGGCTTTTTTTGGCGGTTTCTGGGTCACAGCCAGTATGCCAATGTCACGCTCATACAAATTGCAGACATATTCGGCGCAGGGGGCGTCTCTTTCCTTATAGCGATGGTCAACGGCTTGCTGGCGGAACTGATACTCGATGCTCGCCAGAAGGCAGAAGACAGAAGGCAGAAGACAGAAGACAGAAGTCTGTCCTCTGTTCTCCGTCCTCTGTTCTCTGTGGGACTGGTTGGTGCAGTGTTGGTTGCTGCCGTTGCCTATGGGCGGTGGAGAGTAAGCCAATCGCCGGATTTTATCACGCAAGGGCCTCTGGTTGCATCTGTCCAGTCGAACATTCCGCAGTCGGTGAAAAAGTCGTTTGCCGAATCCGACAGATTGTTTGACGACCTGATGGAAAAAAGCAAGCAAAGTGCCCGGGCCGGGGCCAAACTTATCGTCTGGCCGGAAACAATGGTCCAGGCAACATTGAATCCAGAGATACTGGCACTATTAGACCCTTCACATTCTTACTTGGCGTTCGACCAGGCTCTTAAAGAGCACGCCAAAGACACCGCTTATGTGCTTGTTGGCGCGTATGGCGGCGGCAAGCCCGAATTCCAGGATGACTCGACCATTCGCCTGGGCGAAAGATACAACTCCGCCTTTTTGTATCGCCCTGACGGCACACAGGCGCCACAGCATTACGACAAAATCCATCTGGTGCCGTTTGGAGAAGTGCTGCCGCTGAGAAAAACCGTGCCCTGGTTTTACAACTTTCTGATGAAGCTGGAATTTATACCGTATCAGTACGATTATTCGCTCGATCATGGCAGCGAATACACTGCTTTTGATATTTCAAATTTCAAATTTGAAATTGCAAACCTGTCCCGAGCGAAGCCGAGGGATTCGGAATTCCGTTTTGGGGTGATAATCTGTTACGAAGACACTATCCCTGCCATCTCGCGGAGATTTGCCCTGGACGAACGCGGGCAAAAGCGTATCAACTGGCTGGTAAATATAAGCAACGACGGCTGGTTTGTCAGATTCAGCGGCGGAAAGGTTTACCCCAGCGCAGAACAGCCTCAACACGCCGCTGTTTGTGCCTTCAGGGCCGTCGAAAATAGACTGCCGGTCGTGCGAAGCGTAAATACCGGCATAAGCTGCCTGATTGATTCACTGGGCCGAATACGAGACGGCTACATCGCAGCAAGCGGCGATTTTCCAGCCAAAGCAATGGAACGAAAAGGTATGGCTGGATGGTTTGTGGACAAAATGCCGATAGATAGTAGGGTCACATTTTTTAGCAAGTATGGCCAATGGCTGGATTTTTCTTGTACGGCCTGTTTTGTTCTGCTGATAATGTTTATGTTATGGGCAAGATTTACGAAGCCAAAAATAAAAACTCGCGTGGCAGGGTAGCCAAATGAAAAATGCGCTCAGAAAAACTCCGAAATTGCTGTCTGTGGTGGCACTATCTGGTTGTGCGGTGTTGCTCGTAGTCGGCTGCGATAAGAGCTTGCAGACAAGTACAGTCTCGCCGGGGGACGTCTCTGTCAATAGTCTTGTGCCGGAAGCCTTCCGAATTGTCCAGCAGGGCCTGGCTGACGAGGACCCGCGAGTCAGGGCCAGTACCATTGAAGTTGTTGCAGCCACCAAGACGGTTCCCTTGCTGCCCAAGGTGCAACGGCTTGCCAGCGACCAATTTGTTCCGGTTAGGTTTTTGGCTATTTTAGCTATGGGCGATCTGAAATACGGTCTGGCCGAAAAGGAGCTGATGCAGCTACTAAAGGACAAGGACCCGAACGTGGTCATAGCAGCGGCCTACAGCCTGACCAGGCTCGGCCGCACGGAGTATCTAAAAGTGTTTCAAAATGCTGTTGCCAGTGACGACCAGACCGTCCGGGCTAACGCTGCTTTGCTGCTCGGTAAAAGCGGCGACCGCAGCACGCTTACTCAGCAGGCCTTGTTGTGGGCTCTGCAACGGAGAGATTCCAATGACAGGGTCAGATTCCAGGCAGTAGAATCCCTGGCAATGTTAGGCGACCAGAACATGTATCCCAAGCTGTGGGCCATACTAATAAGTGCCTACGCCGACGATAGGGTCGTGGGCATAAGAGCGATGGGTGCTCTGGGAACCGAACAAGCCAAAAGTGCCCTGATTACTATGCTGGATGACGGCGTATTGGAGGTCCGCCTTGCTGCTGCGGAACAGCTTGGCAAATTCCAGGACCCAATAGGCGAGCCAAAGGTGCTCGAGGTGTTTACCAAGAATCTTACCGCCGGCCTGGATAGAGAGAGCCTGGAGCGAGTTAACATGCTGACGGCACTGGCAATAGGCCAGATTGGCACAAAAACTCTGACGAAATATCTGCCCCAGTTGCTGAAAGATGAGTCCAAATTTGTCCGCATTGCTGCTGCCAAGGCCGCTCTGCAGTGTGCGATGCGAAGATAATTAGCCCCACGCCTGTCCTAATTTCTTTGCCCATTGTACATTCCCGCTGTCCATTTTATTTGGGCTATTTGGCAAAAATAACTTGACCTTTCCTAACTTTAAACGTAAAATTGTAGTATGTACGCTGAAGAGCAAGACTTAGGCTGACATCCTGTGACTTTTGGCAAGGGAGGTTATCGGAACATTTTATGTGTCCGGTACACCTGCCAATGATTTATCGGGCGTACGGCATGAAGTGCGAGAAAGTACCGGTTAGCGAAAGGAGCCTGTCTTGAGCACGCTTACGAAGGTCCTGATAGTCTTGTTGACGGTATGTTCGATCTTCCTATGCGGCCTGGTTGCGACCTACGTTGCCAACGCTGAGAACTTCAGGCAAAAGTATGACCAAGCCTACACCGACCTGAGGGCTGCACAGGAGAAAGCCACAAGTGCCGACAAACAATTGAGAGAAAAAATCGAGCAAACCGACCAGGAGAAGGCAAAGTTAAACGAGGAAATTGCCTCGCACAAAATAAAGATCGGCGAACTCGGGGCTGAGCTTGATAAGGTCACAAGGACAAAAGATGAGCTGCTTGGCAGAGTCGACAGCTTTGCCGCCATAGTCGAGGGCTTTACCAAAACCAACGACCAGCAGGGACTGTTGTTGAAGAATGCGATCGCCAGGCTGGAGACCGTCGAAGCAGACCTTATCAAGGAACGAAGCCAGCATAAAGAAACCAGCAGAGTTCTGCTGGAGAAAATGGCGGTAATAGCGACCATGCAGGAGCAGGGCAAACGGCTGGTCGAGGAAAAGACCGAGCTGCAGACCAAGCTGGATCAATTCCTGCGGCAGTACGGCCAGGTGGTTGCGCCAGCCAAGCCGGTGACACCAATAACAGCCAAGGTCCGACCGGCGCCGCCTGTCACCAAAGAGATCGGCCTGAAAGGACGCGTAATAAACGTGGATTTGCAGAACAAGATGGCCGAAATCTCCCTTGGCCGGGCGCACGGCGTCAAGGAAGCGATGAAATTCCACGTCGTCCGTGGCGACAAATTCATTTGTGATATTTTGATCTTAGACGTTGAGCCTGAAAAGGCCGTCGGCATCCTGGAGCTTCTAAAGGCGGAGCAGCCGCCACAAGCCGGCGACCAGGTGAGCACTAATCTGTAAATCGAAAATCGAGAATCGAAAATTGAAAATCAAGAATGAGTCCTAACGGTCAAATACGCGGCGCAAAAGTAATCGCTCGTGACAACCTTTATACGGTGCTTCTTGCCGTAGCGGTCGCGGTAGTCCTGGCTACCGCCGCGTTCGTCGCCTACGAGTGCTATACTCAGTACGGCACATTTTTCAGGGTGCCGTAGCTAAAGCTACTGTTAATGCAGATGCTCTTTGCTATATAAAAAGATAGCCAATTCCCAAATCAATAGGAGCACCCCAAAACGCCTTTGTCGTGTTTGGGCGGGTGAGAAAGGAGTCGAAAGTGCTGCTGGACACGATCTTTGGCTGGTTCAGTATGGACATGGGCATCGACCTCGGCACTTGCACCACGTTAGTTTGTGTCCGCGATAAAGGCATCGTCCTGAATGAGCCTTCCGTAGTTGCCGTCCGCAAAGGAACCAACATCGTCCTGAACAACGGCGAAGCTGTGGGTCTTGTTGCTCGCGAGATGCTCGGCAAAACGCCCGGCTCGATCACCGCGATAAGGCCCTTAAAAGACGGCGTGATAAGCGACTTTGAGATCACCGAGGCGATGCTGGGCTATTTTATCCGCAAGGTTCACGGACGCGGCGGCATAGTGAGGCCGCGAGTGGTTATCGCGGTGCCAAGCGGAATAACTGCGGTTGAACGCCGGGCGGTCATTGACAGCGCCGAACGCGCCGGCGCTCGCAGAGTCTATCTGGTTGACGAGCCGATGGCAGCCGGTATCGGGGCGGGGCTTCCCATTACAGAGCCTACTGCTTCTATGGTCGTCGATATCGGCGGCGGAACCACCGAGGTAGCCATAATAAGTTTGGGTGACATCGCCACCTCCCAATCCATCCGCGTCGCCGGAGACGATATGGATGAGGCGGTCATCAACCATCTCAAAAGGACCTACAACCTGTTGATCGGCGAGCCGCGAGCGGAAAAGGTCAAGATACAAATCGGTTCTGCCGCCCCGTTGGAAGAGGAATTAACGATGGAAGTAGCCGGCAGAGATACCATTTCGGGCCTGCCCAGAAAAATCGTAATAACCAGCGAAGAAATCCGGGAAGCCCTGCGTGACCCCATTGCGGCAATCATAGAGGCAGTTACAAAGACGCTGGAAAAGGCTGAGCCGGAACTGGCCGCCGACCTGATCGACAACGGCATACACATCTGCGGCGGCGGGTCGCTGCTGCGGGGAATGGACAAGGTTCTTGCCAATGCGACCGGCCTGAAAGTGCAAATGGTTGAGGACCCGCTCAGTTGCGTGGCTCGCGGCACCAGCGTCTACCTGGAGAATCTGGAGCTGTGGAAGGATACGATGGACCACAATGAATACAGATGGGAGTGATTCGTTGTGCGTCGTGCGTGATGCGTATTGCGTATTTTGCTTTCACGCACTACGCAAGACGATATACGCAAGACGATAATGGCAAGGAAGCGAATCCGAGTTTCCAGACGAATGTTGTTTACCTGGTTTATGTTGGGTGGATTTATCTTCCTCTTTGCCCCGGATAGACTGACAAACACGTTTCAATTAACCTTTGCCCGCCTTTTCAGTTGGCCCTTAAGTATCGGAAGAGGCATTTCGCTGGCTACGCGTGCGCGAATGATCACAGATGTCGTGCCGCGCAGAGAGTTTGAGCAGCTCAAGAGCCATCTGGCGAACGTCACAGAGCAGCGAGACCAGGAACACCAAAGGGTTGAGCAGCTATCGGGCTTGCGTCTGCGGGCCGACTGGCAGCGCATGAATTTCGCCTTAGCTGACATCATTACCGTCTCCGATGGGTCGCGAAGCGAGCTTACCATCAACCGCGGGCAGGAAGATAGCCTGGCTGTCGGCCAGTTCATCCTGGCTGATAACAGTATCATCGCAAGGGTATCCGCCGTCTCATCTCGCACCGCACAGGTCCGGTTGTTTACCGACCCTGCATCTAAAATAGCGGTCAAGATAGCCGGGTTGAACGTAAAGAGGATTATGCAGGGCACAGGCCAAAATACAGCCAAGATTCTGAATCTTCAGACAGAACACAAAGTCAAGAAAGGCGACGAAATCTTTGCCCAGAAAGAGCCAGGGTTTCTGGATACTCCAATGATTATTGGCAGAGTGACGCAATGTAAAAGGGACGAGCAAAACCCTATGGTCTGGGACGTAAAGGTCGAGCCGGTCTGTGACATAAAGGAACTCAAGAGCGTAGCCGTCATCGTGTCCAGCCCTTGACAAGGTCGCACATCCAGAGAAAAGTTGCAGATACAGCACAGGCTGAATGTGTATCCCGATAGCCTGGCCGCAAAAATAAGGCTAACTGGCGGGCGCTGGCCTGTCCGGTTCAGTCTCTTGCCGGTCACCTTGTTGATCGAGTGTTAGAGGTTTCGGGGGTTCCTCCCCTTTGTCGTGCGGCCTTCGCCGACTTAGACATGCAATGCACATGCACGCAGGATCTACCGCCTGTTTGTGCGATAGGCTGTGAACTACTCCTTCGGACGAGTGAAACTTTGAAGCAATGATGTCGAAATATGTCGTGTCGCATGCATTATACCGCCGGAACACAGCGTAGGCGACGTGGTCAGCAACCTGGATTAGACGCGAAGCTTGAGAATCAACAAACATGGGTGTCTCGGCGAGATTTCGGATAACTCCCCAACGCGTTCCCAACGTACGGAACTCTCTTGCCATTCTCTGGAGGGCTGTCTCATGAGTGGTTTCGTCGAGAATCAGTATGCCGCGCTGCCTGTCACCCTCTCCCCTAAATCGGTTAAGATACATATCAAAGCGGCTGCAAAGATCCTCAAAGGCCAGCTCGACCGGATCACGTCCCTTGTAGGAATCTTTGTGGATGGCGCACGCGAAAGCTTTGGCTGTATCGTAAGAACTTTTGAGGATATTAAGAACAGCCTTGATTACGCCTTGAGCTTCCTGACGGGCTATATCTTTCCAAGGATGCACGCGACGTGAGAATATCTCCGAGGCATGAAACTCGACGCTGTTGGGATGAGACGGATTAATGGTTTCGGCAAGATTATCCAGCTCCTGGGTAAACCAATGAGCTTAGGCTTTGTAAACGGAAACCCCACCCAGAACGAGGTATTCCTCATTTGCGTTAGCTGCGGAACCGGCGTCGTCTAAATACAATAGATGCATAGTGAAACAAAAATAGCAGCCAGGCGGACAAAGTCCGGCGAACCGCAATGCGGCTCTCCCAACTGCACATATATTATCGGATATTTCTTCACAATAGTCAAGAGCAAATTACGTTTTTTTTCAAGTCAGACTCACGGCCTTGTCCGTGTGCGCCGGGTATTTACCTATATGGTTCGAGTGTAAATCTTCTCGTCTGGCAAGTTCTCCATATAACACCGCTGGGATTCATGCCGTCTGCGATAGATAAGTATAGCTAAACCATTACCTTACGATCATCGCTACGACCGTTCAAATCGCGTCCGCCGGAGCCAACGGTTCGGACTTATCTGCGCCTCAGTTAGCGGAGCAAACATACCACCGCTTGCCTCTTTCTGTGTTCAGAGCTTTGAGTCTCATAGTCAGGTTGTAGCTTGCGTGTTCTTTGAAGTATTCCTCCAGCGCGTATGGAACTTCAGCCTCTTCAGCCGGCTCAGTGCCACGCTCAATTGTCAATATGCGTGCCTTGCCAAAGACGTACTTTGCGTCGCCGTCTTTTGCACATATTTGCGGCCAGTTGTAGGATGCCGAACCAGGCCATAAAATATGCATCTGCGAATAGTCTTTCTGGTAGCGTGCATTCCAGAATGCTGCGGCTACATCTTCAGGTGACTCCGGCCATTTGTCCCGTTGAGCAATAGTGTTGGCAGCTTTCTTGAATTCGGCTTCGAATGAATTATCCTTTTTGCAGCCGGCACTTATCACCGCCAGCAGCACAACACAAGCCAGAATAAATCGTTTCCTCATGATTCTCTCCATTGATTATATGGTTCTCTAAAAGACGCCTGCGTGCAGTATAACGTGCGGGCAGAGAAACACAAGAAAATGGAACTGCGAACATCTCTTCACCCGGTTCAAAATATGCCCATCATTCGGTCGATCCGACGAACTCCGGGACTGCCACCAGGCGTATTTTGAGCTGGATATTTCTCATGCCGGCCAGGGCTGTGCCCCAGCGATTGGCCAATTCCCTGATACTTTGCTCCAGCTCAGCTTGCCCTTGAGTGAACATCCCAAGCTGTTTTTGCAGCTCATCTCTGGCGTTGGTAACTGTGTCCAGGCGGTCTTTCAGTTGATCACGAGACTGGGTGAGTGTGGTCACTGTCTGCTGGAGCTGCTGCCGTGATCGAGCAAGTCCTGACAGATTCTGCTCCAGCTCAGCATTTGATTTGCTAAGGCCCTGGACCTCTTCCTGCAGCCAGTCACGTTCCTGGCTGACTGCATTAACGTGCTGTTGGAGCTCCTCTTTTGACTCTTGGAGCTTATCAATGTGACTTCTGGACTGGTCTGCGGCATTGGTGAGCTCTTTGGCCTGCCGCTGCAGGTCATCGCGCTGCTGGGTAACAGATGCGATTTGCGACTCGGCTATTTCAAGCAAGCCTGACAGTTTGGCCATTTCAGCCTTTGCGTATCCGAGTTCTTTGACCTGCTGGTGTAGATCATCCTTTGCGTATGTGAGTTCTTTGACCTGCCGCTGTAGGTCATCACGCTGCTGGGTAATAGGAACAATTTGCGACTGGGCTGATTTAAGCAAGTCGGACAGTCTGGTCGTTTCAGCGTTTAGCCAATCTCTTTCAGTGCCGATTCTCTGTAAGGCAGCCTCCAGCTCTTGCACCTGTTTTTCAAGAACAGCTTTGGCCTTTGCACTGCGGCCACAGCCTGTAAGAGCGACCGAGCAGCTCAAGGCAATCAAGAGCACGAGAATCACCTTCCAATTCATCATCTTTAGCCCCTTTCCCCTTGCATTCCCTTGCAGCTAAGGCTTGATTATGGACCCGTATGTGCCTCCTCCCTTCGCTTATTGAAGGGCACTATGAAAACATTATACCATATTTGCCGTCTGTAAATCTACTGTGGAAACTACGTAATTTGGGCTTTTTATCCACATTTTCTGGGCAAGAAACGGGGGCTGGGAATTCTCTTGGGGATCAGGGTTGCGGGCGGAAAAATTTCGTCGCTCAGGGCACGAGGCACGGCTGCCGAGCCAAATGCCGCTTCCTTACGGTCGCGGCTCAGTTTCCCTAACGCGTAATGCGTCGTGCGTATTGCGTGATGCGTATTGGGTATTTTCTTTTCACGCACTACGCAGTACGATGAACGCAGGACGATTACGGCCGATTGCAGTTAGAATCTGGCCAAGATTTGCGATTGGTGTAAGGATGCCATAATGCGTTGGTTTCGGTTCACAGTTGCTATTGTGATCGCGACCGTGCTGCAAACCAGCCTGGTTGACGTAATCGCCGTCACCACCGCTGACATCAAGCCTGATTTGCTGTTAATCCTTTTGGTCTTTTTTGCTGTTCACAGCGATCCTACCGAGGCGGTGATTACTGCCTTTGCCACCGGTTTTGCCGCTGATATAATTGGCTCTACGATGGGGCCGCAAATAATCAGCTTTGGCCTTTTCGGCACCTTGCTGGCCGATTTGCACCGCGTGATTGCGCTGCGAAAGATGTCCTACCAGGCTCTTGGCATATTTGTGACAGGATTTCTGACGTCGGCTCTGGCGCTGCTGCTGGCGTTTCTGGCGTCTGAGCCGGTCGCAGCCAACACGTACACGAAATTATTTTGGACGCCGCTGTACTCAGCTATGTTAGGGCCGTTTTTATTTCTGCCCTTGAGTTGGTTGATGCGTATGAAAGGCCGGCGACGGAGAAAGTATTAAACTCTGCACGGTTCATATTTAGCCCCGCAATTCATTGCGGGGTCCGTCGCCGTGCCGGCGACGGCTAAACATCAGAGATGTACGACAAACGAGTCAAAATCTTCGTCATTGTCAGCGGGTTGCTGCTGCTGGTCTGCGTGTTGCGCCTGATACAAATGCAGTTGCTGCGGGACCCGTCCCTTCAGGATGCTATTGCGGCGCTACAGCAAGGCCCATCTTGGCAGCTAAAAACCGTCAGGGGCAAAATTCTCGACCGAAAGGGCGAAGTATTAGCTGCCGATGAGCCGCGATTCCAACTGTGCATAGAATATAAGCTGAGCTGCTTTCTGGATGAGCGCGTCGCAAAAGCGAGACTTTTAAGAGCAGCCAAACAGAACAACGCCGACAAAGCACTACCCAAAGTCCAGAAGCAGTTACAGACCGGCCTTGAGAATTTGCAGCGCGTAATCGAGAAGTGTACGCACCTGGGCTTTACCGAAACCGATACAAGGAGCAGAATCCGGCAGGTAAATGATAGGATATGGTATCTGCGCGAGTATCTTGCCTGGAAAAGAGACTACCCGGATATGGATTTTGAGCAAGCGGCTGCCGATCCGAACGACCGTCTTCTGGCCACAGCCAGAGTGGATATTACCGAGATGTACCGAAGCTGGCCTCTATTTGAGCTAAAGAGTGATGACGATGTCTTTGCGGCTCAGGTAGAGTTTATGGACAGCGAGGCGGTACACATTCAGCCCGGCGGACACAGGGTTTATCCGTATGGCGCAGTCGCAGCCCAAACGATCGGCTGGGTAGGCCCGGCAACCGGCGACTACAAGGACCTCTTTGAAAACGATAGATTGGCCAGCTATCTGGACGATGAAGTCTGCGGAAAAAGTCCGGGCGTCGAGTATGTTTACGAAGCTATACTGCGAGGAAAACGCGGCGAGCTCATCTACGACATGGATAGCCAGTTGATAAGCCGTACAGAAACCCAGTTCGGCAAAGATGTCACGCTGACACTGGATATTCAGCTTCAGCAAAGAGTTGAAGACTTTCTGGCCAGCTATCCGCACGACCCAAATTGTGGCCCCGGAATGGCGGCGGTGGTTATTGAGGTAGCAAGCGGTGACATCCTGGCGCTAGTTTCCACGCCCGTGTTTGATTTGAACCGGGCGCGGTATGACTATGACGGGCTGCTGAAAGATTCCAACGAGCCGTTGATAAATCGAGCGATCTGTGCGCTGTATCCGCCGGGCTCGGTCATAAAGCCCGTGATTCTTATCGCCGGCCTGGAGTCGGGCAAGATTACGCCCGATGAAATCATCCCCTGTCCGGCACAAAAAGCTCCGGTCGGCTGGCCCAGTTGCTGGATTTACAATAGACACCACATCGGCCACAGTGACAACTGGGCCAACAGTGCCCGCAACGCCATAAGAGGCAGTTGTAATATTTATTTTTCGCAACTGGCCGACAGAACCGAGCCGCCTGTCCTGCAGCAATGGCTCTATAAATTCGGCTATGGCCGGACGATTCCAACCTTCCAGATTCGCAACTCGCAATCCGACATTCGAGGACTGAGGCAGGCAGCCGGGCAAATCTCGTCGCTCATCGCTCGTCGCTCGTCGCTCGTCTTGAGTCCCTTGTCTCTCGCGGCACGGGGCCAGGGTCACGAGCCGGTGGATTTGCCGCCTCTTGCGGAAACTGAACGCCGGCTCTTCGGAATAGGCCAGGGCAACCTGCGAGTGACACCTCTACAGGTGGCAAATGCGATGGCGGCTATCGCCAGAGGGGGCGTCTTCAAGCAGCCCAGGCTATTTCGGGAAATGTCGGATTTAGAGTGCCCTGCCGCGAACCTGGAACCTGAGCCTCTCGGCATCTCGCCGCAGACTTTGGAGGTAGTCCGGGACGGAATGTATGCGGTGGTGAATGAATCCGGCGGAACCGCCTACAAAGAATTCGCCCATAGCGGCCTGCCCGATCAGGGCGTACAAACTTATGGCAAGACCGGCTCAACAGAAGCCCCGGAGGTCGCCTGGTTTGCGGGTTTTGCCAGAGACAGTGGTGAGCGAAGCATCGCGATCGCCGTTGTCGTGGAAGGCGGCCAGCACGGCTCAAGCGACGCGGCGCCGTTGGCTCGTGACATCATCCAGTTCTGCATCGACGCCGGCTATATAGGTAATCCGCAGCGCTGAGTTTAGCCG
>Ga0299912_10001882_pt1 | contig 17043 bp, 12 predicted proteins | sample RVTome_2_FD_207667 | JGI IMG/M metagenome (GOLD analysis project Ga0299912, IMG submission 207667) | Soil microbial communities from uranium-contaminated site in the Upper Colorado River Basin, Wyoming, United States - RVT95D214 (version 2) ... | reverse complement strand
CTTTACTAAGGCTGTAAAATACTTTTTCGATAAAACTGTTCATGAAATTAAAGATGTTATTCAAAGTCGTGTTACTGATAACTTTGAACGTCTTAACACCCAATTTTCATTTTAATTGGGTATATATCACTCATATTATAAGCAACAACAAACAAAATGGCCGCAAGCGAGCTAAGTGGAATGTAGTAGACATAGGGCGCTAAGAAATAAATCATTAACAAAAGGGTAAGCGAGTGTATGACTGCAGCAAGGGGATTGGTGGCGCCATGCCGAATACTCATTGCGGTTCTTGCGATAGCTCCAGTTGCAGCAAAACCGCCAAAAAATGGGACAACAATATTGGCGACTCCCTGCCCAATAAGCTCTTGATTAGAATCATGACGTGTTCCACCCATTCCATCCGCTACCACAGCAGAAAGAAGGGATTCGATAGCTCCCAAGAGAGCAATTGTAAAAGCAGGTCCAACCAATGAGAGAATTTGGTTTAAAGAGAGCTCTGGTAAATGAAACTTAGGTAATCCCTGAGGAATCTCACCGTAAATGCTACCAACTGTCGCTATATCGGAAAATTGAAAAATAGCTTGGATCGTAATTGCAATTAACATCGCAACAATGGGCGCAGGAACCTGCTTTATGTAACTGATTTTCGGAGAAACCAACATTGAGACAAGGCTAATAACAGCAAGGATTGTGGTTGGAATACTTAGCCCTGGAAAGGCGAAAAAAATAGCCAAAAATTTTTCATGGAAATAGATAAGGTTTTTTGGCACATGATGAAGTCCAAAAAAGTCTTTCCATTCACTCACAAAAATAACAAGCGCGATACCGCTTGTAAAACCGACAATCACAGGATCAGGAATGAATTTAATCACAGTTCCCAGTCGAGCAATTCCCATTAACACCAGAATAACGCCTGCCATTAACGTAGCGATTTGAAGGCCTTCAATTCCATGTTGTGCAGTAATGGTCAGAAGAACAACCACGAAAGCCCCCGTAGGGCCTGCAATTTGGAACCGACTTCCGCCAAATAATCCCACAAAAAGGCCGGCAATAATGGCTGTATATATGCCTTGTTCCGGCTTTGCACCAGACGCGATAGCAAAAGCCATAGATAACGGTAAGGCTATAACGCCAACAATGGCTCCTGCAATGATATTGGAAATAAAGGTTTTGGGTTGAAATGCCCCAGATTTATAAGCTTCTATAATTGCTATCATAGCAAATCACAATTCTAAAGGGGTGCGAGGCCTTATTGAGCGATTAAATACTAATGTTCGTGACACCTTGAGCTATTATATGTTGTTGCGTAAAAACTTCAACTGCGTTCGTTTATAAGAATTTAGCCCCTCACTCAACGACAGTCCCATAAATTGCCTGTGATTGACCCTCTTGATCAAAACCCTTAGGCTCACTTGCAGGAGTCAGAACTCTTGTCATAAGAATGGTGATTGTCACATCTAAAAATCTTATTGGGTTCTGATTCTCTAGGGTAATAGCCAGCTGCAGGATTTTTACCTGGACGCTCACAACGGTTCTTTTTTTGGTTATGCGTGTCACCAAGACTACATGCCCCACTTGAATTCTCATCACTCTTACATTTGCCACCCGCAAAATAGTGACCAAGGGCACATCGTTGAAACTTACCTGGGTTTCGATATTTGCTAAGGTGATAGCCTTGTTTAGGATTATCCCTTACACACATAAAGTTTGTTGCATCATATACACCACCCGTTGGACATTCTGACCCTGCTGAGACTTTCTCGCTATGTAACAGAGAACAAAGAGCCCCTAAGGCCATAAAGTAAGATAGTTTCATTTTAAACTCCTTTTTTTGATATTTCTCATAAAAGTTTAACCGAATAAGTCTAGGGTCGTTTTTACCATGCCGAGGTTAAAAATTCCTTAAGGTGCTACTGGGTCAAGATTTTTAGATTTTTAAGCTTTGTTCTCTAGCCTTAGCTTCTTCTTAAAAAGCTACGTATGTTACAATTCGCATGGGCTTATACTTAGCTGTGCGCAACGATTGACCAACGTTATGATCCTTTAGCCGCACCTCCAAGGCGATTGTGAAATCATCTTACTTTGAATCAGGAAAATTTATATTCTCAAGCAGATATTACATATTTTATGGGACCAACTTCCCCCGGATTAAATCCAGGGTTCGTCGTGACGCCACGCCTTAGCGCGCTTCGCGCGCGACGGCGGGTGGCGGAGAGAGAGGGATTCGAACCCTCGATACGGTCTCCCGTATACACGATTTCCAATCGTGCGCCTTCGACCGCTCGGCCACCTCTCCGAAAGGAATGAGGGGAAAATAGCTGACTTTACGCCTGTGACGCAACCTTAAATTTACGGGGCTTATTTTTTTCAGACACTGGGGTCATTCAAATGTGCTTGAATTAGGGTTTCATACTTTTTAACAAGCCGATATTGCCGTGTTTTCGGAGCTGGATCCGAGACTTCTAGAAATCCCTCTAAGACCCATTTCTGACATAAATGACGAGCCTGACGATCACCCAGCTGAAAAAACTGAGCAATATCCTTTGAACTAACCTGCTGAGAGACAAAAAACAATTTCAAAACCTGGCGTTGCTTAGGAGATAAATTACGAAGGATGGGAGACTGGTCAATTCCTCCCTTAGTTCGAATACTTTCGGCTTGAAGACGTACCTTATCGAACGACTCTGCCATTCCTCGGACAAAGTATTCTAAAAATCCTGTCAAATCTGCCGTTGCACGGTGCCCGTCATAGTAATCTTCATCACTTCCTACGGTCAGAGCATTATAGTAGGCTTCAAGATCCCGAGCATAATACTCCTCTAGAGAATAGATTCCTTTTAAATCGTATCCATACTTATGGAGAATGAGCGTTGCTAAAAGGCGAGCCGTTCGCCCATTCCCATCATAATAAGGATGAATTGTAGCGAGCTGATAGTGAGCCAATCCCGCAATAAAAGGCATTGGCACTTCATCTTTGACAGACTGATGAATCCATTCCACCAGGTCCGCCATTAAAATGGGAACATCTTCGGCTTTTGGAGGAATATACACGACAAGCTTGCCATTTCTTATAACATTTTGGCTATCACGGTAGGGCGTTGGTTTCGCGTGCCCCGCAAAAGAATAGCCGTGGAGAGATTGTATGTCCTTTTCTTTAATTAAATCATTGCCTCTTGCTCGTTCTTCCATATATGCGAGAGCTTCGTAGTAATTACGGACTTCATATTCATCCTTTTCTCTATTCGGAAAATATCCACCACCTCGAATAACCTCCCTAACTTCAGCTGGAGAAAGTCGATTCCCTTCTATTGCTGTTGAATGATGAGTAGATGCCAATTTTGCCGATTCGCGAAGAGAGGCGATCAGAGAGGCTGTTATTGGTAAATCAATAATTTCATGCCTTGAAATCTCAATTGAAGAGATTGCTTTGAGAATTGCTGGAGTGATTGTGTATTTAGGTGCAAATGCCATAATCGAATTTATACAACTCTTTCCGCTATTTGTCAAGTAAACTGCCGATAAGTCGCCGGTAAATTGCCGGTAAATCGAATTCCTCTCATCGTTTTTTTCTTGTCAGCCTTAATGATCAATTATACAAGATACTTTATAAATGAATATCATCAGGGATGTATCGATGGCAAAACTTCACTTTTATTATTCCGCTATGAATGCAGGGAAAACAACCACTCTTTTGCAGTCCAACTACAACTATCGGGAACGCGGAATGGAAACATTACTATTCCTTCCCGCTTTTGACACACGTTTTGCGCACGGGGTCATTGCTTCTCGCATTGGACTGCAAGCAGATGCCTATCCTTTTGAAACCACATTTAATTTTTTTGAGTACGTTCGTGAGTTTATTCTAAAAACAAAGGTCAGTTGCGTTCTTATTGACGAAGCTCAATTTCTAACGAAAGTACAAGTCTTCCAACTGGCGCGTGTTGTTGATGACTTGAACATCCCTACCCTGACTTATGGCTTAAGGTCAGATTTTAAGGGAGAACCCTTTGAAGGTAGCCAATACCTTTTGGCCTGGGCGGACGAATTATCTGAAATCAAAACCATTTGTCATTGTGGCAAAAAAGCAACAATGAATCCACGCATCGATGAAAACGGAAAACTTCTTCGGGAAGGCGAACAAATTGAAATTGGAGGAAATGACCGTTACATCGCCCTTTGTCGAAAACATTTTATGAGCGGACAAACCTCATCCCCCAAACAAACTGTCGATCAAACTGTCGAGAAGGCCGCCTGAGGAAGGTTCCGGTGCTGGCGTTAATGGTTGCGGAAACGCTGCCAGATCATAAGGTGCGCCAGACATATAAAGGTGCCACAGTTGGGCTGCGGGACTTCCAGGTGTTGGATCCATGGGGGTATTATCATCATTACCCGCCCATGTTCCTGTAATCAGCTCCGGTGTAAAGCCGACGAACCATGCATCTCTGTGGAGCTGACTCGTCCCTGTCTTCCCTGCCGAAGTTCTCCCCACAAGGGCTGCCCTCTTTCCCGTCCCATAGGTCATGACCGCTTGTAGCATTTGGGTAAGGGTCTGAGCCGCAGAAGCGTTCACAACTTGCTCTACTAGTGGCGTTTGATAGGTATAGAGAACATGCCCTTCAAGGTCGGTCACCTTTGAAATGGCATGAGGGCTGACGCTTAACCCTCCCTGAGCAATTACAGCATAGGCTGCGGTCAAATCAAGAAGGGTCATTTCTCCGGTTCCAAGGACGACACTCAAGTCATCAGGAAGAGTTGCCTTGATTCCAAGCCTTCGTGCCGTGTTAAGAATGCGAGACAAACCCAATTGAAGGGCAAGCCGCACTGTTACCGTGTTGACCGAATAAGCAAGCGCGTCCTGAAGAGAAAGCTCTCCTCGAGCTTGATATTTATAGTTTTTTGGCTGCCATGTGCCTATGCGTACAGGCAAATCACTGATGAGGTCGAAAGGGCTCATACCTGCCTCAATGGCTGCGAGGTAAACGACAGGCTTGAATGTAGATCCTGGTTGGCGAAGAGCTTGCGTTGCACGATTAAATTGGCTCTGTTTATAATTCGCCCCGCCGACAAGAGATCGAACAGCGCCATCATAGGTCATTGAAACAAGGGCCAGCTGGCTAACTTTGGCCGGTCCTGCCTTTTCCTTCAAAACATCCTGCAACTTTGATTCAGCAAGGGATTGAAGAGAAGGATCAAGCGTTGTCGTGATAATAAGATCCTTATCTTCCATATCAACAAAAGTTGGCACGATATCAACGATCCAATCCGTAAAATATCGAATCGCTGATCCTTGAAAGGTTTCAGATGCTGAAGAAGCAAGAGCCAAAGAAGCTTCTTTAGCTCCCTCAGTGATAAATCCCTCCCTTGCCATGTTTTCTAAAACCTGAGCCGCTCTTTGATCCGCAAGCGCCGGATTATTGGAAGGCGAATACTTTGAAGGGGCCTTCAAAAGGCCTGCAATCACGGCCGCTTCGTAAAGGGTTAAATCTTGGGCCCGTTTTCCGAAATAATGTTGGGCTGCCGCTGCAAGGCCAAAGGTTCCCGATCCTAAATAGACCCGATTTAAATAGACGGTAAGGATCTGATCTTTTGTAAATTGATGTTCAAGCCAAAGGGCTAAAAGAGCTTCCTGAATTTTCCGCCTTAAAGAGCGGTCATTCACAGCATAAAGCTTTTCTGTTTGGAGAAAGTTTTTGGCTAACTGCTGGGTAATCGTACTTCCGCCCTGTACCACATGGCCCGCGCGATAATTGACCCAAATGGCGCGAAGTAAGCCAATCACGTCAACCCCAAAGTGGGCATAAAATCGATGATCTTCAATGGCCAGAATCGCTTGAATCACATGAGGCGGAAGTTTTTTAATATCCACCATTTGACCATGCAGATCCCCATAAGTTGCCAGTTTTGTACCATCTTTAGCCAAAACGATAATGCTCGGGCGACGTTCTGTTTGTTGGAGCTTGGTGATATCTGGGAGGTCGTATCCATACCAAAGGACAAAACATCCCCCAAAAAAGGCTATCCAAATGCATAGGATACATGACCATTTCAATAACCAAGGCCATAGTGAACGCTTGTTTTTATTGCGCGGCGGCCGTGGAGGCGGTGGTGGAGAGGATGCCTTTTTCCGGGACTTTGGGGTTTCATGGGTTGAAACGCCCAGTCGATCTTCAGGATGAATGGATAAGGTCACGCGTATAAAGCCTTTTGGTGAGGCTGATTAAAAATAATGTCAAAATGTTTTAGAATATAAAGTCGAAACCAGCGCGCATAATTTTCTGGATATTTTTGGATATCATTATGGAGATGCTTAGGGGATACCCATTTGAGTTCGCAGACCTCTTCTGAATTAGGATTGATCACGCCTTCGTAGGTTCCTTTAAAAACATGGGTGTATTCAAGTTCCCATAAGTTTTTCTCAAGTTTGAGTGTATAACATACCTTCGTAAGGGGGTCGAGAGGACATGAAAATCCCAATTCTTCCCCTAGTCTACGGCTTGCTGCATCAACGACCTCTTCCCCCGGACGAGGGTGACCACAACAACTATTCGCCCAAAGGCCTGGTGAATGGTACTTTCCTAAGGCCCGACGCTGGATTAAGGTTTCCCCATTGCTATTAAATATAAAGACGGAAAAGGCCCGATGCCGTTGGGGAATAAGATGAGCCGCTAACTTTTCTTGCGTGCCAATGGGACGATCTTTCTCATCCACTAAAACAAGCATTTCTGGCATAGGTCTATCTTCCTTAAAAAATTACATATAGGAAGCTATCTTAAACCCGTCTTTTTTGTAAAGAGCACAACTGCGGACTTAACAACAAAACTGTGCCTTTTATAATTCCAAGCTATAAATCATGTAAGCGAGTTTTCAGTAGAATGTTATAATCTATTTGATCGTTATTAGGATTTATTCACATAAATCTTCTTCAATTTTTCATAAACGGCCTTCATTTCTGGATAATATTCTCTAATACGGGCATACACCTCGTCCGCTTTATGTTCGTTATAGTTATGTGATAACGCGTTACGATCTTTTAACATTTCTAACCACAAGGTTTCATTATCAATCCACTCCATTTGATAGGCCTGAGAAACAGCGTCACGAGGTGACAATACTTTCCTCTCCTCCATTTCAAGAAAATTTTTAAAAATTTTCCAGTAGAGCTCAATACAAAATTCAAATCGCTGAATCGTTGCATCCATCACAAAGCGATGGTCATCTAAGGGAGCCTCAATGGCTTCTTGAAGTCTACCTATAGCTTCACCAAAATCAGAGAAATTCTGCTCCCACCGTGGTATTTCCTTACGATCGTCTGTTCTGATAAAGTGAGGTTTTTCTTCCTTAAGAAGGGGTATTGTTAGCTGATCATTTGTTCTTTGAAAGAGAAGTTTCGCATCTCGAAAAATATTACGCTTAAAATAGGAATCGTCTTTTAACTCATCAACACGCACACAATCAATTTTCAGCAGTGTGTCTGCATTTTCAATAATGTCCAATAAATCAAACCACTCTAAAACGGATGCATGGGGACATTCTATTGCTAAATCAATATCTGACCGCTCCTTAAAATCGCCGCGGGCGCGAGACCCATACAGCCAAATCTTCTCAACAAAAGAAAGTTCCGTTAATTTATGAAAGAAAGTGTAATTTGTGACATCCACTCTTCAATTCCAACTGTTAAACATCCAAATTCCGCACATTTAAGGCGTTTTCTTGAATGAACTCACGGCGGGGCTCTACGACATCACCCATAAGGGTTGAGAATATCTCGGAAGCTTCGTCCAGATGCTCAACCTTCACTTGCAAAAGGGTCCGGACTTCGGGATCTAAAGTGGTTTCCCATAGCTGCTCAGGGTTCATTTCTCCCAATCCTTTATAGCGTTGGATACTGAAACCCTTGCGGCCGCGTTCCATGATACATTCTAAAAGGGCCAACGGGCCAGAAATAGAATAACTTTCCTCTTTTGTTTTTAAGGTTGGTAGACCTGTAAAAGTTTCTTGAAGCGTCAGCTTGAGGCGATCCAATTGCCGTATTTCCGCCGTATTGAGGAGTGACGATCGAATGCTATATTTCTCTTCCACACCCTGGAGGGTCCGTCTAACCGTAAGGGTATGGTTTTCATCAATGTACCCCTCCCACTTCTTTTCCCCTTCTTGAGCAATGAGGTTGAGCCTTTCAACTAACTTTTGTATATGGGCCTCTTTCTGTTCCGAGAAATCTTCAATATTTAAAATGCCGGCAAGGGCCGCTTGCTCAAGAATAAAGTTGGCACCAATTTGTTTTGAAGGTGCCCCTACCAAATCCTCAACCTGCGCACATGTATCCACAATTCGTCTGAGATCTGCTCCAGCAATTTGCGTACCGCTTTGTAGCGTCAGCGAAGCCCCTTCAAGGCCACCATCAAACAAGTAATCCTTTAGAGACTTCTCGTCTTTGAGGTAGAGCACTGAGTTTCCTCTCTTTGCTTTAAAGAGAGGAGGCCTTGCGATGTAAAGGTATCCTTTTTCAATGATTTCAGGCATTTGACGGTAAAAGAAAGTAAGGAGGAGAGTCCGAATATGGCTTCCGTCCACGTCAGCGTCCGTCATCAGGATTATCTTGTGATAACGGGCTTTATTCACGTCAAAATCATCGCGACCAATACCTGTTCCAAGGGCTGTGATTAAGGTTCCAATTTGTTCGGAACCAATCATCTTATCAAAGCGTGCACGCTCAACGTTCAAAACCTTACCTCTTAAAGGCAGAATAGCTTGGTGCTTACGGTCTCGCCCCTGTTTTGCAGAGCCACCTGCACCATCTCCCTCAACAACAAAAATCTCGCTTTTAGCTGGATCTCGTTCTTGGCAATCCGCCAATTTCCCCGGCAGTGAGGCAATATCAAGTGCTCCTTTTCGACGAGTAAGTTCGCGCGCCTTTCGGGCTGCTTCTCGAGCAAGGTAAGCTTCCGTAATTCGCTCGAGGATTTTTTTTGCTTCTTGCGGGTGCTCTTCGAGCCATTGCTGAAATTTATCCCCCACAATGCCTTCGACAGCGGTGCGTACCTCTGAAGAAACGAGTTTGTCTTTCGTTTGAGAAGAAAACTTAGGATCGGGCACTTTGATCGACAAAATACACGTCAGTCCTTCCCGCATATCTTCCCCTGTCAGAGCAAGCTTTTCTTTTTTCCCAAATTGAGAAGCATAAGCATTAATGGCACGTGTCAAGGCGCCTCGGAACCCTGCCAAGTGGGTACCCCCATCCCGCTGTGGAATATTGTTGGTAAAGCATAGCATGGTTTCGTGATAGCTATCAGTCCACTCCATAGCCAAATCAACAACTGTACCGTCCTTTTCCCCTTGAATCACAATGGGTTGCGTATGAAGGGCGTTCTTACTCCGATCCAGGTATTTGACGAAGGCTTGAACGCCGCCTTCATAATGCATGACAACTTCCTTCGGCTCTATATGACGTTCATCCCGTAACTCCATGGTCACGCCAGAGTTCAAAAAGGCAAGCTCCCGCAAACGGTGCTCGAGCGTTCCAAAATCAAAAGTTGTTGCTGTAAATGTTTCTTTTGAAGGAAGGAAAGTGACTTCCGTACCTGTTTTTCCCTCAGCTTCACCCACGATTTTTAACCGCTCGTCAGAATCTCCATGGGTAAAAGACATATAATGTTTTTTACCCTTGGAATAAATTGTCAGCTTTAGTTTTTCTGATAAAGCGTTGACGACCGATACGCCTACGCCATGCAGCCCCCCAGAAACCTTATAAGAATCCTGGTCAAACTTACCCCCTGCATGGAGTTGGGTCATAATGACTTCAGCAGCCGAAATCCCCTCCTCCTCATGAATATCAGTTGGAATTCCTCGACCATTATCCGTAACAGTAACTGACCCATCCGCATTCAAGATCACAACGACCCGATCGCAGTATCCTGCAAGGGCTTCATCGATGGCATTGTCAACGACCTCATAAACCATATGATGGAGCCCGGACCCATCATCCGTATCCCCAATATACATTCCCGGCCGCTTTCGCACCGCATCAAGGCCTCGTAAAACCTTAATCGAATGGGCGCCATATTCCATATTTTCAGTAGGTTGGGTCGGTTCTGTCATGCATTCTCTCTTATGTTTTCGATACTAAACGGGCTTCCTTAAGGCTTAAAAACTGAGCATTTCCCTGCAATGTTTCAAACAAAGATGCATCTGTTCCTGTGAGCCAAGTCTGCATTTTAAGCTTTAAAATCGCATCAAACAATGATGATCTGCGTTTCTCATCAAGATGGGCTACAACCTCGTCTAAAAGCAAGAGGGGAATTGCTTCTGTCCTTACAGATAACATATGGGCAGAAGCCATCACAATCGAAAGTAACAGCGCCTTTTGCTCCCCAGTAGAACACAGTGCTGCCGCCTGATTTTTCTCGGGATATATAACCATAAGATCACTGCGATGGGGACCAAAGGAAGCCCTTCCCGTTAACCGATCTTGCTCTCGTGATTCCGCTAAAAGGCGGCGAATCTCTTCTTCTCCTTCAAGGATATTTTTTTCCTGAAGAAGTTTTTCGATATCTCCTTCTAAGGAAAGCTCTGCTCGCGGAAAGGTATTTTCTTGGCTTTTCAGAACGGATAAGAGCTGCCCCACAACTTCACGGCGAGCAACCGTGATGGCAATCCCATCGTTCACAAGCGTTTCTTCCAACCCCTCAATCCAATAGCGATCATAGGATCCTTGGCGCAAAAGATGGCTCCGTTCCTTTAACGCCTGCTCATATCGACTCAGCCGCTGAGCATGCCCAGAATCAAACCCATAGACAAGGCGATCCAGAAACCGTCGGCGATTTTGAGGGCCTTCTAAAAATAATCGATCCATTTGGGGCGTAAGCCATACCACGGAGACCCATTCTGAAAGAATCGACTGACTTTTGACTTTTTCGCCATTAATTTTGGTAAGTCGACGTTCCTTGTCAAGCGCTTCGGGATCAAGGCCTGTCCCAATTTGAATCCCCTCCCCTTGATCCTTCAAATGAATGGAAATGGCCCATGGGTCAACACTCCCTTGATATCTGATCTCAGATAGCCGCGCTCGTCGCAATCCTCTACCAGGAATCAGGAAAGAAAGGGCTTCCAAAAGGTTTGTTTTTCCTGCCCCATTGGGGCCTGTTAATACGACTGGCCGTAAGTCTAGCGAAACACTGAAGATCTCATAGCAACGAAAGTGAGCGAGGTTTAAGCGTTCAACGCCACGGGTGGGGGGGGTGGGGCTATTTGATATTTGGGGTTGGGTTTGCATTAATTATTAATTTGTCATCCTTGGACAAGAAATGCTTCGTTTTCCTAAGGAAAACGTTAGCATTTGTTGATCCGAGGATCTTCTTGCCCCCAAGATCCTCGGATCAAGAAAAGGTAAGCCTCTGCTTGCGCAGAAGCAACCTTTTCTTGTCCAAGGATGACAATATTGGGGTTTGTTAATTTTTTTTCAGCCACGCTAAGCTTTCTTATTATTTTTAGTAACGACGTCCCTCATCCCTTTTCCCGATCAGCCCTTTTGCGCGCATTAGGATCCAGCAAAGCTTTCCGCACGCGAATCGATTGAGGGGTCACTTCCACCAGTTCATCATCCTCGATGTAAGCAATGGCTTGCTCAAGGGTCAAAATGCGTGGTGGGGTCAAGCGAATGGCTTCATCTTTTCCTGAGGCGCGGACGTTGGTAAGTTGCTTCGCTTTCAAAGGATTAACTTCCAAATCATTGTCCCGCGTATGTTCTCCAATGATCATTCCCGCATAAACGGCTGTTCCAGGATTGATAAACATTCCCCCTCGATCTTCAAGGTTCCAGAGAGCGTAAGCGACGGCTTGACCCATAGCGCTCGAAATTAGCACACCATTGCGTCTGCCCCCTATGGGTCCTTTATAAGGGCCATAGCTATGGAAAAGTCGGCTCATAATCCCGGTTCCGCGCGTGTCAGTCATAAACTCACCCTGGTAACCAATAAGCCCGCGGGAGGGCGCTATAAAGACAACCCGCGTTTTCCCGCCGCCAGACGGGCGCATATCAATCATCTCCGATTTACGAAGACCCATCTTTTCAACCACGATTCCGGTGAATTCATCATCCACATCAATTTGAACTTCTTCCATCGGCTCTAACGTTTGGCCCGTAGCCTCATCTGTTTTGAAAAGAACACGCGGTCTTCCAATGGCCAACTCAAACCCTTCCCGGCGCATGGTTTCAATCAAAACACCAAGTTGAAGCTCTCCGCGCCCTGCCACTTCAAAAGCGTCCGTCGATTGGGTTTCAGTCACTTTAAGGGAAACGTTACCTTCCGCCTCACTCATTAGTCGATCTCGGATCAAACGAGAGGTCACCTTTTTACCTTCTTTCCCGGCGAAAGGCGAATCATTGACACAAAAGGTCATGGCCAAGGTAGGCGGATCAATGGGAAGGGATTTTAAAGGTTCAGTCACTTCTGGCGCACAGACCGTATCCGAAACGGTTGTTTTTTCAAAACCCGCAATGGCAATAATATCGCCTGCCTCAGCCTCTTGAATCGGAATGCGCTCAAGGCCACGAAAGGCCAATATCTTCGTCAAGCGGGTTTGTTCTAAAATTTCTCCATCCCGGCCTAAGGCTTTCACAGGCATATTCATCCGAGCCGTGCCACTATGAATGCGTCCTGTTAAAATGCGTCCTAAATAAGGATCAGATTCAAGGGTTGTCACAAGCATTGAGAAGGGAGCATTGGCATCGCCTTCAGCCTTATGTACATACTTTAAGATAGCGTTAAAGAGGGGAGAAAGATCCGTCTTCGGATCGTCCAAATTTTCAATGGCCCAGCCTTCCTTTGCGGAAGCATAAAGGGTTGGAAAATCCAACTGTTCATCCGTGGCATCAAGGGCTGCAAATAAGTCAAAAACTTCCTCATGAACTTCATAGGGACGGGCATCCGGTTTATCAGCCTTATTCACAACGACGATGGGTTTGAGCCCTTGGCGCAAGGCTTTTGCCACCACAAACTTCGTTTGCGGCATAGGCCCTTCAGAGGCATCCACAAGAACAAGCACGCCGTCTACCATGGAAAGAATACGCTCAACTTCACCGCCAAAGTCGGCGTGACCTGGCGTATCAACGATATTCAGGCGATTTTCCTCCCAGAGAATAGAAGTACATTTAGCCAGAATTGTAATGCCTCGTTCCTTCTCCAGCTCATTGCTATCCATAGCGCGCTCAGCGATACGTTGGTTATCGCGGAAAGTCCCACTCTGACGGAACAGAGCGTCCACAAGGGTTGTTTTCCCGTGGTCAACGTGGGCAATAATAGCTAAATTTCGAATCGTACTCATTGAAAACTCTACCTTGATAAAAAAGAAGCTGCACTGTACCGTTCATATGAGGATAAAGAAAGCTTTTTTCAAGGACTTTCATTTTCTTTTTGAAATTATATATTAATAATATTATTTTTTTCTTTATTTTTGTTATTGCATTTTGTTATAAAGTAATTCGAAACATTTACGGTATTTAAAATGAAAACATCTCGTTTTACTTTTCTTCGTCAAATCTGGACTCATTTGATTCGCCCCTATTGGACGTCTGAAGACCGATGGATTGCCTTGGGGCTTTTAGGCGGCCATTTGGCACTGATGGGGTTTTTTATCTATATTACCGTCCGGTTGAATTACTTAAACAATGATCTTTTTACCGCTCTTCAAGAATTTAATAGTAGTGCTTTTTTTAGGATTTTGGGCACTCTTTGTATTGTAGCAATCTTCTCCATTCTCTCTTTCACCCTAAAATTTTACTTTTTACAAAATTTAGAAATTCGCTGGCGAAAGTGGATGACCCAGCATTTTGTTAACAGTTGGATGCAGGATCGTCGCTATTATACCCTTCAACTCAAAGGAGACGGGACGGATAACCCTGACCAACGTATTGCAGAAGATATTTCTCAATTTATTTATAAATCCCTTAATCTAAGTTTAGGACTTCTCCAACAAATTGTTATGCTGATTTCCTTTCTCGGAATTTTGTGGTCTCTTTCAGGAACGCTTTACATTCCTTTGGAAAATATGACTCTCTCGATTCCAGGGTATATGTGTTGGGGAGCCGTTCTCTATGCAATTGCAAGCACATTCTTTAGCTTTTATTTTGGTCGCAGTCTTGTTCATTTAAATTACGAGAACGAGAAACGGGAAGCGAATTTCCGATATAGTCTTATACGTTTTCGTGAAAATGTAGAAGGCGTTGCCTTTTATCAAGGTGAAAACAAAGAAAAAGATATTTTTGCGTCGCGCTTTGAGCATATCGTAGAGAACTTTTACGTCATTATTCGGCGCATGTTGGTGATGAATTCCTGGTATAATTTTTACGATCAATTTAGGCATATATTTCCCTTTCTTCTAGCAGCTCCTCGCTTTTTTGCCAAAGAAATCACCTTAGGGGGGTTGACGCAAACTCTATCAGCTTTTCAGCAGGTAAGTTATTCTCTCGCCTTTCTCGTAGAAAATTTTACCAGCATCGCAACCTGGCGTGCGACCACCAACCGTCTTTTAGAATTCAGACAAAATCTAGATGGCATAGCCCCCTCTCCCCTCGTTCATACCACGCACGAGAAAGAAGCTATCCACCTGGTGTGCGACCACATCTCCCTCCCTCATGGCTCCCTTTTGAAAGAAGATCTACGCTTCAGCTTCCAGAAAGGAGAAGACACCCTTATCACAGGTCCCACGGGCGTTGGGAAAAGCACGCTCGCCCGTGTCATTGCCGGCCTTTGGCCCTATGGAAAGGGTCAGATAAAGATCCCTTCCTCATCTTTTCTTTTTCTTCCTCAGAAACCTTATATGCCGTTGGGAAGCCTTGAGGCTGTTTTACAATACCCAGCGTCCCAAGCTTCCACAAAAGACCTTTATGATGCTCTTGATGCTGTGGGTCTCGGTGCATTTAAACCACGCCTTCACGATGTAAACGATTGGGCGCGAGTTTTATCCTTAGGCGAACAACAACGCATCGCCATTGCCCGAGCTCTGCTTACCAAGCCCCAGTGGCTCATTTTGGATGAAGCCACATCTGCCATGGATGAGACGTCTGAAGCACACCTCTATCGTCTATTAAAGGAACGCCTGCCTCAGACAACCTTTATCTCCATCGGCCATCGGGAGAGCCTCAAAGCTCATCACATTCGGGAGATCCGGTTGGAGGAAATGAGTTCTTTAAAGAAGGCGGCGGCTTAACACTCTAGTTCCCTCTTCGTCATCCCGGGATTAAGAAAATCTAATGCTCACTTACGTTCGCAAAGCCTTTCTAAATTCCGGGATGACAGGAGAGAGTATGATTGTAAAATTTGTCCACGGAACCCAAGCAACGTAAAGGATCACTTTAAAAACCTTAAAACCGACGAGTATCTTTTACGACCTTATTGATCCACCCAATGATTTCATCATCAAAACTGGTGAATTCGGTAACATGGGTATTTCCTTCTTTTATCCCCTGAAATATTTTCATATTTCTTTTACTCATTTGTTTCTTATATATTGAGCTGTACATCGTATGCTGAGTAGAAGACATAGCCCGATAATAACCCTCCAACATCTTTACACAACTCCTCCAATCCAAGCCCTGCCCCCACTCCCAATCTTCGGTAGGCAACTTTAAGCAATATGACGCAATCATTATTCCTATATTGAGAGATCTCCCCATCAGCCTGCTGATGCTAGCGATGAGATAATCATTTTCAATCTTTTCAATGACTCTTTTTTCAGTCTGATAAAAATTTGCATGTCCTAAAAAGCGAGAAGCTTCTTGGGGAGGCAAAGTATGAGGAGTGTAGCAGCTTTGATAGCGAACTGTTTGCATCGTCCCTTTCGCTATGCCAATGATATCGCCTGAAGGTGCAATAAGGGGGGAGCCACTATCCCCTTCTGCTAACCACGCAAAAGGAGATTCCACCTTTAAGATAGGGCCGTGACCTTCGGTCTTTTGTTCAAGCACAGCGATGAAATCAAATACTTTTCGATAACGAAAAAAAGGACGCCCTTCTCCCCTATATGCCTGAAGTACATCTTCAGAGAAAACTTTATCCTTGCTAATGATCCTCCCGCACCCATAGCCTACTATCGTTACGAAAGGAATCTTCTCATCTGAACGTAAGGATCGCGTCTTTCTATATGTACAATTGGGAATAGATGAATCTAAAATAAGTAAGGCAATATCATCCTGCCCTTCTTTATAGACCAAGATATCCCTTACTTTGATTGTCTCCCCCAACCTCTCAACGGTTATGAACTTGGAGGAAAGAAGTCTTTCTCGAATTGAAAAGGGCCGCATTGGCTTTTTGCATGGATCCAGGCAAACAACGTGACAAGCTGTAAGGACAACATTATTTGAGAGAAATGTCCCCGTTCCATACACACTCTTCTCCGGTGCATCTGTATTTATAATGCATACATCCTGAAAATCATGATTAATTCCAGAGGCTTCCGCAGTAGTTACCGGATTTTGCACACGATCCACAAGATACACGGCCTGAGCAGAAGAGAATGATGAAAAACAAAAAACCACAAAAACAATAACTTTTTTCATAAATTCGCGACTTATAAAAACAAACACCTATTATTTAAATTAAGTATATGTAAGAAAATGTCAATAGTCCGCTGCGAACATAATCTGATTATTTCTTAACTATTATTATGAAGTATTTAAACGCCTTCTTCCCGCCACCCTTGTCATTCAGCCGCTATTGCCATCCCTCTGTTGTCATCCTGAACTTGTTTCAGGATCTCCATGACAACGAGATCCCGAAATAAATTCGGGATGACAAGGCCAAATGACAAGAGAATACAACAGCCCCACATTCTATAGTCGCAACTCACCCATTTTATATGTATAGTTTTACACAAATTTTAAGAAGAGAGTGTTTACATAAAGATAGATAAAAAAGTTGATTGATAATCTTTAAAGACAGAAGGGTCAGTAAGGGCGCACCAGAGTTTGAGGGACACATGAATCACTTCTTCTTTTTTTGAGACAACCTTTGTTCGCCTGGTCATTCGTCCAAGATGGTGCCGAGTATT
>Ga0299912_10001881_pt1 | contig 17049 bp, 14 predicted proteins | sample RVTome_2_FD_207667 | JGI IMG/M metagenome (GOLD analysis project Ga0299912, IMG submission 207667) | Soil microbial communities from uranium-contaminated site in the Upper Colorado River Basin, Wyoming, United States - RVT95D214 (version 2) ... | reverse complement strand
ACGGTGCGCGCGGCACTCAGGGCGCCGGTGTCGGTGGCGCTGTTGAAAGGCCGCGCCAATTACGTCTGCCATTACCATCTGGCGCAGGCGCTTGCTGCGGGCCGGTTGCCGACGCGCGAAGACACGCATTATCTGCAGCGCATCGCGAGCTTCGCCAAGAACACGCGCTCCGGCGACAAAAGTGATCTGGCGGAGGTGCCGGAAAACGCCGGCGTCTGGCCGTACGTGACCTCGACGCGCGAGAACTGCCTGGGTTCATCCTGCGAGCATTACGACAAGTGCTTCGTGATGGAAGCGCGCAAACAGGCGCTGGCCGCCGATGTGGTGGTGGTCAATCATCATCTGTTCTTCGCCGACGTGATGCTGCGCGACGAAGGCGTGACTGAACTGCTGCCGAAGTGCAATACGGTGATTTTCGACGAGGCGCACCAGTTGCCGGAAACCGCGAGCCTGTTTTTCGGCGAGCGCGTCTCGACTTCGCAACTGATCGAACTCGCGCGCGACACGCGCATGGAAGCCGCGATCGCCGCGAAAGATTTCGCGCCGCTGCCGGAGGCGGCGCTGGCGCTCGACAAGGCGGCGCGTGATCTGCGCCTCACGCGCACCGAGGATATTGCCCGCCTGCCGCTGAATGCGCTGAAGGACCAGGGCGCGTTCGACGCGGCGCTGTGGGGCGTTGTTGAAAAACTCAATAAAATCAATGAATTGCTGAAAACGCAGGCGGAGCGCAGCGAAGGCCTGGAGAAATGCCGGCAGCGCGCGCTGGAACTGACTGAACATATCGGACGCTGGCGAGAAGGCATGGACGACAGTTACGTGCGCTGGATAGAGATCTTCAGCCATTCACTGCAGTTGAACGCGACGCCGCTGTCGATCGCGGAGATTTTCCACAAGCAGATGAGCGACCACCTGCGGGCGTGGATTTTCACTTCCGCCACCCTGTCGGTGGGCGGCGACTTCAGTCATTACAGTGACGAGATGGGACTGGGCGAGGCGCAGACCGCGAACTGGGAGAGCCCTTTCGATTTCCAGAACCAGGCGCTGCTCTACGCGCCGCGCGACATGCCCGACCCCAACACGCGCGAATATACGCGCGCGGTGGTCGACGCCGCGCTGCCGGTGATCGATGCGAGCGGCGGCCGCGCCTTTCTGCTCTTCACCAGCCTGCGCGCGATGCGCGAGGGTCACGAAATTCTCAGGAGCGAGTTCGAGGCGCGGGGCTGGGAATTTCCGCTGCTGATGCAGGGCGAGGGCTCGCGCACCGAGTTGCTGGAGCGCTTCCGCCGGCTGGGCAACGCAGTGCTGGTCGGCAGCCAGTCGTTCTGGGAAGGCGTGGACGTGCGCGGCGAGGCGCTGTCGCTGGTGGTAATCGACCGCCTGCCGTTCTCGCCGCCCGACGACCCGGTGCTGGCGGCGCGCATAGCCAAGATGAACCGCGAGGGACGCAACGCCTTCATGGAATATCAGTTGCCGGAGGCGGTGATTATGCTCAAGCAGGGCGCCGGGCGGCTGATTCGCGATGAGACCGACCGCGGGGTGCTGATGATCTGCGATCCGCGGCTGGTCTCGAAATCGTACGGCAAGCGCATCGTGCGCAGCCTGCCGCCGATGAAGCGCACGCGCGATCTCGAGGAAGTGACCGCGTTTTTCAAGGCGGAAAAAAATGCCGGTGCGGGAGTGCAAAGCTTCACCGCGGAGGACGCTGAGGACGCAGAGGAAGGGCAAAGATAAAGAATCGAAGTGCTAAAGGGTGGATATCGTTGTTCGAAAAGCTTTGATGCGATTGAATTTTATTGTGGTGGGGTTTGGTTTCCCTTTGCGTCCTCCGCGTCCTCCGCGGTTAAAGATTTCCGGTTTTGGCAATGTACAAAGCTTCACCGCGGTTAAAGATTTTCAGGCAAGGCCGAGGTGTTTCATCACGCTGTCGCCGTAATATTTCCACAACACCGCGAAGAGCAGCATCCACAACAGCATGATGACCACCGCCGCGGCGATGCTTTTCGGCGTGGGATGGTGCTCGGCGGTCCATGCGGCGGCCTGGGCCCGGCACTCGGTCAGCACCGGCTCGGGCACCAGTTTGAGTATGAGATAGATGCTGAGCGGCAGCAGGATGAGTTCGTCGAGATAGCCCAGCACCGGGATGAAGTCGGGAATGAGGTCGATCGGACTCAGAAAATAGCCTACGACCACGATGGCGAGGATTTTGGGCAGCCACGGCATGTCCCGGTGCCGGCAGCAGAACCACAGCGTGAGGCCCTCGTTTTTCAACGCCTCCGCCCAGCGCTTGAGCCCGTCCCACATCAGACCATCGTTCCCCACAGGTCGTGAGCGTCGGATTTTGTGATGCGCACCGTGGTGAACTCGCCGGCCTGGCGCTTGCCCGGTTTCTTGATGAACACCTGGCCGTCGATTTCCGGCGCGTCGGCACTCGATCTCGCCACTGCGCCCTTGTCGCCAACCTCGTCGACCAGCACGGTGAGCGTCTGTCCCACCTTGCGCTTGAGACGTGCGGCGCTGATTTTTTCCTGCGCCTGCATGAAGCGGGCGCGGCGTTCTTCGCGGACTTCGTCGGGCACGTGGTCCGGCAGCTTGTTGGCGGCGGCGCCTGCAACCGGCGAATAGGCGAAGCAGCCGACGCGGTCGAGCTGGGCTTCCTGTAAAAACGCCAGCAGTTCCTCGAACTCGGCTTCGGTTTCACCGGGGAAACCGGCGATGAACGTGCTGCGTATGGTGAGGTCGGGGCAGATCGCGCGCCAGGCCCGGATGCGCTCCAGCGTGTTCTCGGCATTGGCCGGGCGCTTCATGAGCTTGAGGATGCGCGGGCTCGCATGCTGGAACGGCACGTCGAGATAAGGGAGAATTTTCCCTTCCGCCATCAGCGGAATGACCTCGTCGACATGGGGATAGGGGTAGACGTAGTGCAGACGCACCCAGACGCCGAGCTCGCCCAGCGCGCGCGCGAGTTCGGTCATGCGCGTCTTGATCGGCCTGCCGCCCCAGAAGCCGGTGCGGTATTTGACGTCCACGCCGTAGGCGCTGGTGTCCTGCGAGATGACAAGCAGTTCTTTGACGCCGGCCTTGACCAGGTTTTCCGCTTCCTGCATCACCTCGCCGACAGGGCGGCTCACCAGATCGCCGCGCATCGAGGGGATGATGCAAAAGGTGCAGCGGTGGTTGCAGCCTTCGGCGATCTTGAGATAGGCGTAGTGACGGGGCGTGAGTCTGACGCCCTGCGGCGGCACCAGGTCGGCGAACGGGTCGTGCGGCTTCGGCAGGTGCTGGTGCACCGCGCGCATCACTTCATCGGTGGCATGCGGGCCGGTCACGGCCAGCACCTTGGGGTGGGTTTCCCTGACGATGTCGCCCTTGGCGCCGAGGCAGCCGGTGACGATCACCTTGCCGTTCTCGGCGAGTGCCTCGCCGATGGCGCCGAGCGATTCCTCGACGGCCGAGTCGATGAAGCCGCAGGTGTTGACGACGACGAGGTCGGCATCCTCGTAAGAGGGTGCGATCAGGTAGCCTTCGGCGCGCAGCTCGGTGAGGATGCGTTCCGAATCAACCAGCGCCTTGGGACAGCCGAGCGAGACGAAACCGACCTTGGGTGGAATCTGAGGCACTGCGTGGAATGGTAAAGCGGAACGGGCCGGCTGACGCGGGTCAGCTCTTGCCTTCGTTAGTGCCGCCCTTGCCTGTATCGGGCGCCGGCGCTTCCGGTTTGCTGGGCGCGACGCCGCCGAAATTGGGGAAGGGGAAAGTGCTGAACAGACTGCGCGTCTGCTGCTGCAGCTGCTGCTGCATTTCCATGAAGGCGTTGGCGCTCTGCTCGAGATAGCTTCCCATCAGCCCCTGGATCGCCGGGCCCTGCATCTTGACGAACTCGCTCCAGGCGTCGGAATTGAGTATCGGGCTCTGGCCGTACATCTGCCGCGACTGGTCCTGCAGGCGCTTCTGGATCTCGATGAAGGTGTGAATGTTTTTCTCGAGATAGTTGCCCATCATGCCCTGCATGGCATTGCCGTAGAAGCGGATGATCTGCGACAGCATGTCGCTGGAGAACATCGGCGAACCGGCGGATTCTTCCTCGAGGATGATCTGCAGCAGAATGCTGCGGGTCAGGTCTTCCTTGGTCTTGGCGTCTTCAGCCTTGAATTCGATGCCTTCGATCACCAGTTTTTTGACGTCGGCCAGCGTGATGTAACTGCTTGTTTCAGTATCGTAAAGCCGGCGGTTCGGATACTTTTTAATAATTCGGGGTGGTTGCGCCATGGGAGATCCCGGCAATATGGTGAGAGCTATTATTCCAGAACGGTTGTTGCATTGCAATCTAAAATATTAAAAAATGATTTTAAATCAATGATGTGGCACTTTTTATCCAGGATGGTGCGTCGCAATAAAAAAAGCTTGACATCAATTATTCTCTCTACTATATTTCGATTGTGCGAAGCAGCAATACGGATCAAGCAACACTGGCAGTCGTTCACGAGCAAAAGGCGGAACAGTGAATTGCAGAAACTGCCTGTTTGAACATCAAGTCAGTGGCAGAGGCAGCCGTTAACGGAATCAGGGGCGGGCGCGAATTGACGCGCAAGCCATGGGGCAGCAGACAGAATCCTCCTCCTTTATTGTTTAGGACCCCCTCCTATAAATAAAGGTTTAACCCACCGGCAAAACCGGTGGGTTTTTTTTGTGCAACGCTTGGCCGGGCAGGCGCCGCGCATCATTTGCGGCTTACTGCTTACCGTTCACGGCTTTTCAATACATATGTTGTCCGCCATTGATGGCGATATTGGCGCCGGTCACGAAAGCCGCTTCGTCCGAGCACAGATAGGCGACCAGGCCGGCAACTTCTTCCGGCTTGCCGAGACGGCCCAGCGGAATCTGCGGGATGATCTTGGAATCGAGTATGTCTTTCGGGATGGCCATCACCATCTGGGTGCCGATATAGCCGGGGGAAATGGTGTTGACCGTCACGCCCTTGCGCGCGACTTCGAGCGCCAGCGCCTTGGTGAAGCCGTGCATGCCGGCCTTGGCGGCGGAGTAGTTGGTCTGGCCGAACGCCCCTTTCTGGCCGTTGACCGAAGACACGTTGATGATGCGCCCCCAGCCGCGTTCGACCATGCCGTCGCATACCGGCTTGGTCATGTTGAACACGCTGTCGAGATTGGTTTTCATCACGGCATCCCAGTTGGCCTTGTCCATTTTTTTGAAAGTCGTATCGCGCGTGATGCCGGCGTTGTTGACCAGCACGTCAACCGGGCCGACATCGGCCTGGATTTTGGCGGCCGCTTTCTGGCACGAGTCGTAGTCGGCGACATCAACCTGAATGGCATAAAAGTCGTAACCCTCGGCTTTTCTGTCCTTTAACCACTGCCCGGCCTTGGTATTGCTGGCCGAGTAGGTGGCGACGACCCGATAACCCATTTTTGCCAGTTTTTCGCAGATCGCCTCCCCGAGCCCGCCCATGCCGCCGGTTACCACCGCAATTCTTGCCATTTGATTCCTCCTTGTAGCCACCCAGATTGCCCAATATTGACGGCACGCTGCCCGCGCGCATTGACCTAAATCAGTTTAAGCGCATTTTTCCCTGACGTATCGTCCAGGCGCGGGCTCGATTTCCGGATAGCGCCCGCCGCCCGGCGCGTCGCGCGCCGCGACCCTGCCGCCGCCATGCTGCGCGAGCCATGCGCTCCAGTGCGTCCACCAGCTGCCGGGATGAGAAGTGGCAGCGGCCAGCCATTGTTCGGGATCGTCCCCGAGTTTGTCGTTGAGCCAGTAGTTGCGGCGGTTTTTCGAAGGCGGGTTGACCACGCCGGCGATGTGGCCGCTGGCACCCAATACGAAGCTGATGTCATCACCCAGCAGCCGCGTGCTGGCATAGGCGGTCTGCCACGGCACGATATGGTCTTCCCGGGTGGCGAGCAGATACGCCGGCAGGCCGATGCTGCCCAGATCGACCGCTGCGCCGCACATCGTCAGTGCACCCGGCGTGTGCAGCCTGTTCTCGAGGTACATATTGCGCACGTAGTAGGCGTACATCGCGCCCGGCAGATTGGTGTTGTCGCCGTTCCAGTAGAGCAGATCGAAAGGCTCGGGTGTCCCGCCCTTGAGATAGTTGTTGACGACGTAATGCCAGATGAGATCGTTGGCGCGCAGGCTGGCAAAACTCAGCGCAAGTTCCCGGCCGTGCAGCAGGCCGCCTTCGGCAAAATCCTGTTCGCGTTTGCGCACGTAGGCTTCGTCGATGAACACGCTGAGTTCGCCGGTGTCGCGGAAATCGAGCATGGTGGCGAGCAGCGTCAGGCTGGCCACCGGGTCCCGCCCCTGGGCGCGCAGCACCGCGAGCGCGCACGCCAGCAGCGTGCCGCCGACGCAAAAACCGAGCGCGTTGATTTTGTCCGTGCCGCCGATATCGGCCGTCACGGCTATCGCCTTGATCACGCCGTGTTCGAGGTAGTCGTCCCAGGTGGCGCGCCCCATTGCCGCGGGCATGTTGCGCCACGACACCATGAACACGGTGTGTCCCTGTTCGACCGCAAAGCGCACGAAAGAATTTTCCGGCTGGAGATCGAGGATATAGTACTTGTTGATACACGGCGGCACCATCAGCAGCGGCCTCTTGTACACCTCCGCCCCCGCCGGGCGGTACTGGATGAGCTGGAAAAAATCGTTCTCGAAAACCACCGCGCCGGGCGTGATGGCGAGATTGCGCCCGACTTCGAAGGCGCTCTCATCCGTCATTGACACCAGGCCTTTATCGAGATCCTTGGCGAGGTTTTTCAGGCCCCGGGCCAAGCTGTCGCCCTGGGTTTCGGCGGCAAGCTTCAATGCTTCGGGATTGCTCCACGGGAAATTCGCCGGAGACATGGCGTCGACCACTTGCCGTGCGAAGAAAGCGGCTTTTTTCCTGGCGTGCGGTTCGAGTTTGGCGTTGGCGACGATTTCGTTCACCCAGCTCGCGGTGAGCAGGTAGGACTGCGCGAGATAGCAGAAATAAGGTTCCCGCCATTCCTGGGCGCGGAAGCGGCGGTCGGATGGGGCAGGGGTAGGGGAAGAGGCGGCGCCGGGTTCGGCTGTGGATGCATCAGCCGGCGCTACCAGGGCCGACCATAGCTCCAACTGCCCGCGGTAATACCGGTTCTGGATATCGAGCCAGCGCCCGGTGTCCTCGGCGACGCCGGCAGCGAGCGACCTGAAAATCTCGGCGCCATCGAAATCGCCATCTTGCGTCAGCGGCTTGACCGCCTGTTCGATAAGCTTGCGGTTGAGCGCGGCCAGTGCTTCAACGGCGTCGGTATAGGTGTTCATTGGGCAGGCGACCGTGTGCGGTAACGACTTGATTCCGGCTCAACAATAACACGGCCGGCAGCGGGCGGGAAAAGGGAGGAGGGTCAGCCGTGGGAGTGAGCGAGCTCGCCGACCAGCCAGATGGTGGCGACGCCGAGCGCGATCAGGATGACCTGCTGCACGGTAGCCTGGATTTCGGGGCGCCGGTGCAGGCCGGGTATCAGGTCGGCCACCGACACATAGAGCATGCTGGCGGCGGCAAGCCCGAGCATGGTCGGGATCCACCCTTGCATGGTTTGCAGCGCGTAATAAGCCAGCACCCCGCCCACGATCATTGCCGCGCTGGAAAGAATATTGAGCAGAAACGCTTCGCGCTTGCTGTATCCCGAGTGCAGCAGGATCACGAAATCGCCCACTTCCTGCGGTACTTCGTGGGCGATGATGGCAAGCGCGGTGACGATCCCCAGTTCGGTGTTGGCCAGGAACGCGGCTGCAATCAAGATGCCGTCGACAAAGTTATGAAAGGTGTCGCCGATCATGATCATCATGCCGCTGCGGCCGTGATCGTGGTTGTGCCGGGTTTCATGGGGAACGTGCGCTTCGCATTCCTCCTGGTGGCAGTGGCGCCACAGCACCAGTTTTTCCAGCACGAAAAACAGCAGGATGCCGAAGAGGATGGTCGCCGCCATCTGCTCCATGTTGTCCGAGATGCCGAACGCGTGGGGCAGTATTTCGAGAAACACCGCACCGAGCAGCGCGCCGACGGCGTAGCTGATCAGTATCGGTACATGGCTGGCTTTGGCGTTGAACGCGATGATCGCCGCGGCGATGACGGACAGGACTCCGCCCAGCACGGTGGCGGCGATGATCCAGGTCAGTGTGGTCATGAGGTGTGGGGGCGAAATTGACCGATGCCGCAGGGTTGCCTGCATCGGGCAAAGCGCGTGATTATACGTTATTGACCGGCAAAAATCAGTCCGGGCTTTCGCGCCAGATCAGCGCGGCCATGCGGCCCGTGGTTTTGTCGCGGCGATACGAAAAAAACCGTTGCGGGTCGGAGACGGTGCACAGACCGCCGCCATAAGCGCGGCTGACGCCGGCGCGTTCCAGCGCCTGGCGCGCGAGCATGAACAGATCGGCCAGCCATTTTCCCGGCCGGTGCGGCGTGAATGCCCGTGCGCTGAGCGGGTCGCGGGCGAGGAAGGCATCGTAGACATCGGCGCCGACTTCGAACGCGTTGGGCCCGATCGCGGGCCCAAGATAGGCGAGCAGCTCGCCGGGAGTCGCGCCGGCCTTGCCCAGTTCATGCACGGTGTTCTCAATCACACCGCCCGACAGCCCGCGCCATCCGGCATGGGCGGCGGCAACGAGATAGCCGTCGCGGCTGCACAGCAGCACCGGCAGGCAGTCGGCGATCAGGACGGCGCAGACGGCGCCGGGGCGGCGCGCAATAGCGGCATCGGCAGCCGGGAGTTCGGCAAGGTCATCGGCGTCGGCCACATCCGCGCCGTGGATCTGTCCCAGCCACTTGGGTTCTTGCGGCAGCACACGCCGCAACCGTGCGCGGTTCGCCATTACGGCCTGGGGATCGTCACCGCTGCGCAGGCCGAGATTGAAGCTTGCAAAGGGGCCGGTGCTGACGCCGCCCGCACGGGTGGTGATCAGCGCCCTGACGTTTGCGGGCGCCGGCCACTCGGGCACGATCCAGTCGGGGTGAGGGTTCATGACTGCGTTTGCAGCGCGGCAATGAGGTCCTGCATGTCCTGCGGCGGCTGGGCGCGCCAGGACATGGTTTTCTTCGATGCGGGGTGAACCAGCGCGAGCTTTTCCGCGTGCAAAGCCTGCCGTTTGAAGTTCGGATCATAAGGCGACTTGCGCCCCGTTTTCCTGCCGTATACCGGGTCGCCGATGAGCGGATGCCCTATGGAATCGAGATGCACGCGGATCTGGTGGGTGCGCCCGGTTTCGAGCCGGCAGCGCAGCAGAGTCGCATGCGGAAAACGCTCGACGACATGGTAATGAGTCATCGCGGGTTTGCCGCCGCCGACGACCGCCATGCGCGTGCGTTGCACCGGATGGCGGCCTATAGGCGCCTCGATCCTGCCGTCGCGCGCGACGCGCCCATGCACGACGGCGAGATACTCGCGCGTGACGCTGCGCGCCTGCAGTTGACGCACCAGATCGGTCTGGGCGGTGAGCGTCTTGGCGACCACCAGCAGCCCGCTGGTTTCCTTGTCCAGGCGGTGTACGATGCCTGCCCGCGGCAGGTGCCTGAGCACGGAAGCATGTTGAAGCAGCGCGTTGAGCATGGTGCCCTGCCAGTTGCCGCTGCCCGGGTGGACCACCAGCCCGGCCGGCTTGTTGACGACCAGCAGGGTATCGTCCTCGAAGACGATGTCGAGCGGGATATCCTGCGGCTGGAAGGCGAGCACCTGCGGATCAGGCTCGGGCTGGACGCGGATTTTTTCCCCGCCCCATACCTTCTGGCGGGGCAGGACTGTCCGCCCATCCACGGTGACCTGGTGGCGGCGCACCCACAGGCTCAGGCGGTTGCGCGAAAAATCCGGCAACAAACGGGCAAGCGCCTGGTCCAACCGCAGGCCGGCGCAGTCGCCGGGAACAGTCAGTTCGACGGGGGGCGGCGTAACAGCCTTTGCAGTATACTTCTCCAATTGTTTTGCGGTGCTCATTATGCGACATAGTTTAGCGGTAATTTTGATTTTCAGTTTCAGCCTGTTGCTCGGCGCGTGCGGCCTGTTGCCCGATGTGGTTGACGAAACGAAGGGGTGGTCTGCAGCCAAGCTTTATGCGGAAGCCAAGGCCGAACTCAGCGGCGGCGGCTATGATAAAGCCATCCAGTATTATGAAAAACTCGAGTCGCGCTATCCCTACGGCCGCTTTGCCCAGCAGGCGCAGATCGAAATCGCTTATGCTTATTACAAGCAGGGTGAAACCGCATCGACCATAGCCGCCGCCGACCGCTTCATCAAGCTGCACCCCAATCATCCCAACGTCGACTATATGTATTACCTGAAAGGGCTTGCCAATTTCAACGAGGATCTTGGCCTCCTCGGTTTCGTCAGCAACCAGGACATGAGCGAGCGCGATCCGAAAGCGGCGCGCGAGGCGTTCGAAGGATTCAAGGAACTGGTAACGCGTTTTCCGAACAGCAAGTACACGCCGGATTCGATCCAGCGCATGAATTATCTGGTCAATGCGCTGGCTTCGCTCGAGGTGCACGTCGCGCGCTATTACCTGAAGCGCGGCGCTTATGTGGCGGCGGCCAACCGGGTGCAGTTCTCCCTGAAAACCTATCCCCAGGCGCCGGCGAATGAGGAAGGGCTGCTGATCATGGTGAAAGCCTACGACGCGCTGGGCATGAAGGATTTGCGCAACGATGCCGAGCGCGTGATGCTCAAGAATTTTCCCAACAGCGCTTACCTGAAGGACGCGGCACGGAAAGATGTTCCGTGGTGGCAGCTCTGGAACTAGAGCCTAGCCGAGCGCAAGGCAAATAATTCCCGCCACCATTGCCGCTGCGGCCGTCAACCGGCGCGCGGCATCGCCTTCGGCCAGCAGCTGCGTGCCCATGACGGCGGCGACGAGAATGCTGATCTCCCGGGCCGGCGCGACATAGCTCACCGGCGTGAATACCATGGCCGTCAGCACCAGAATATAGGACAACGGACACAGGATGGCGACCGCGATGATGTCCTTTTTCGCGCGCTGCCACGTTGGCTTGAGTTGCTCCCTGGACCGGAGCGCCATCGGCGTCATCAGGAGCACGCGCCCCAGGTTCGCGGCCCAGTCCTGCAGGATGGGCGGCACCAGGCAGGCCGCAACGGCGACCTTGTCCACCAGCGTGTAACCGGCGATCATGCAGCCGGTCAGCAGGGCAAAGCCGACCGCCGGCAGGCTGCCTGATTCTTTGAGACGCCCCAGATTTCCAGTGAGCATGACTGCGCCGCAACCGATCAGCAGCGCGCCGGCAACGGCGGTTGGCGACGGCTGCTCTTGCAGCAGCAGGACCGCGCACAGGACCGTGATCAGCGGGCCGCTGCCCCGCGCCAGCGGATAGACCAGCGACAGGTCGCCCGAGCGGTAGCCGCGGTCGAGCAGCATGTAGTAGGCGGTATGCAGCACGGCGCTCGCCAGCATGAGCGCGAAGGCCGTTCCACCGAGGTCAGGCTTGCTCCACCACACCACAGCCAGCGTAAACGGGGCATAGATGATTGCAGACAGAGTGGCGAACCACCAGACGAAGATGGTGCCGCCACCGGAGCGTTTGAGCAGATAATTCCAGGTGGCGTGAACGACGGCAGCACAGAGTATCAGCGACAGGGCGAAAGCAGTCATGATGTCCCCGAACAAAAAAACCAGCGATAGTGAAGAGACGTAGTCATACGTCCCAACCTATCCCCTCTGGCCTTTTCGTCCTCGGGTGCATGCCCTGCCGGGCTTTGTGTGGCGCTCGGTCCATCCCGGCTGCTGCCGGAGGAACCCTAGCCACCCGTCGGTTGAGTTGCGCTCAAATTCTTGCGCAACAATTCAGGCAAGTCAACCGGTGAATGGGACCAAGTCCGGCGGGCTGCTAGCGCGCGAATTTTTTTACCACCTGCATCAATTCATCGATGGCGTGCTTGCCGTTGCCGGATTTGATCGCGCCCTGCACGCAGCCATGCGTGTGATCCTGCAGCAACTGCATGGAGACCGCGTCGAGCGCCGACTGGATAGCCGAAATCTGCGTCAGGATGTCGACGCAATAACGGTCCTGCTCGATCATGCTGGAGATGCCGCGGACCTGGCCGGCGATACGATTGAGCCGCGTCAGCAGCGCTGCTTTGTGCGGCTGCACGACATGCCGGCACTCCTTGTCGGCGGCGCGCGATTTACGCGGCGCTTTGTCAGGCGGCTTCATACCCGGCGTCCTCGATTGCCGCCTTGAACTGCGCCGGTCCGGCCACGGCGGCATCGTATTGCACCGTCGCCTGCGCCTTGTCGAGCGATACATCGACTGCCTTGACCCCGTCCACGTCCTGCAATACGCGCTTGACGCTGCCGACGCAGCCCATGCAGGTCATTCCGGTTACTTTCAGCGTTACGGTTTCCATGTGTTTCTCCTTTGCTGGGTGATGAGTGATGAGTAATGAGTGATGAGTGATGAGAGAAAATGCGTTGCCGAGATCTCTAACCCTCTTACCCATTACCCATTACCCATTACCCATCACGCTTTCAAGGGCCGCCAGCGCTTGAGCAGCAGCGAGTTGCTGACCACCGATACCGAGCTCATTGCCATCGCGGCGCCGGCAATGACCGGATTCAGCATGCCGATGGCCGCGAGCGGGATGCCGAGCACGTTGTAAATGAAGGCAAAGAACAGGTTTTGCTTGATCTTGCGGAGCGTGCTGCGCGACAGGCTGATCGCATCGACCACGCTCATCAGGTCATTGCGCATCAGCGTGATGTCGGCGGCGTGTATCGCAACGTCCGAGCCCGCGCCGATGGCGAAGCTCACGTCGGCCGCGGCGAGGGCAGGGGCGTCGTTGACGCCGTCGCCGACCATGCCGACCACGCGGCCTTGCCGCTTCAGCTGGTTGAGGCGCTCGAATTTGTGCTGCGGCAACACCTCGGCTTCGAAATGGGCGATGCCCGCCTGGGCTGCGATGCCCTGTGCCGTGATCCGGTTATCGCCGGTCAGCATGATGACATCGATGCCCAGCCGCGCCAGCCGTTCCATGGCGGCACGCGAGGTCGGGCGCAAGGGGTCGGCGATGGCAATGAGGCCGATCGCCTTGCCATCGTGCGCGACGGCAATCACGGTCTTGCCCTGTTCCTGCAGCGCGGCGGTTTTTTTGGCGTCGACAGTGATGCCGAGGTCGGAGATGAATCGCGGCGACCCCAGCGCTGCCGGCCGGCCGTCGATTTGCGCCTGCACGCCTTTGCCGGGGACCGAGTTGAAAGCAGCCATGCGGCCCGGCGTGATGTTCATGGCCGTGGCGCGGGCGAGTATGGCTTTTGCCAGCGGATGCTCCGACCCGGATTCGAGGGTGGCGGCAACCTGAATCACAACCTGCCCGGCAGCGCTGCCGAGCATGACAAGATCGGTGACTTCCGGATTGCCGACGGTCAGCGTGCCGGTCTTGTCGACCACCAGCGTATCGATTTTACCGGCATGTTCCAGCGCGGCGGCGTTCTTGATCAAGACGCCGGCCCGCGCACCGGCGCCGCTGCCGACCATGACAGCGGTCGGCGTGGCCAGTCCCAGCGCGCAAGGGCAGGCGATGACCAGCACCGCGACGGCGTTGATCAGCGCCCCGGTGAAATCGCCGGAAAACCACCACCACAAGGCCAGCGTGACTACGGCGATGCCGACCACCACCGGCACGAAAATGCCCGAGATCACGTCCGCCAGACGCTGGATCGGTGCTTTGGAGCCTTGCGCTTCCTCCACCAGCCGGATGATGGCGGCCAGTGCGGTAGCGGCGCCGACGCCGGTGGCACGGCATTTGAGCAGACCCTGCTGATTGAGCGTTGCGGCGAACACCTTCATGCCGGGCTGCTTGGCCACGGGCAGGCTTTCGCCGGTCAGCATCGCTTCATTGATGCTGGATGCGCCGTCGACGACGGTGCCGTCGACCGGCACGCTTTCGCCGGGCCGCACGATGAACACGTCGCCGACTTTGACCTGCGCAATTTCGATTTCGGCGATGCTGCCGTCGCGTTCGACGCGCGCGGTCTTGGGCTGCAGCCTGATCAGTTCCTCTATGGCCGCCGAGGTTTTGGCCTTGGCTCGCGCCTCAAGAAGTTTTCCCATTAAAATCAAAGTGATAATCGCGGCGCTGGCTTCGAAGTAGAGGTGATGGTGCAAGCCGAAGACGACCACCGCCGCGCTGTAGAGATAAGCCATGCTGGTGCCGAGCGCAATCAGCACGTCCATGTTGGCGCCGCCGCCGCGCAGCGCATGCCAGGCGCCGAGATAGAAGCGGCTGCCGATCCAGAACTGGATGGGTGTTGCCAGCGCAAGCTGCAGCCAAGGCGGCAGAAACCCATGCTCAGGCCCGAAAAACATGAAGACCATCTGCACCACGAAGGGCAGGGTGAGTCCAGCCGATATCCAGAACAGCGTCAGTTCCCGGCGGTAAGTCGCGGCCCGCCGCGCTTTTTCCTGCTCCCTGTCGCTGTCGGCGATTTCCCGGGCGCCATAGCCCGCCTTGCGCACCGCGGCGATGAGCGCGGCGACGTCCGTGCCGCCCGGAGCATAGTGTATGCGCGCCTTTTCGGCGGCGAAGTTGACGCTGGCGTTCACGCCCGGAATTTTGTTGAGCACCTTCTCGATGCGCGTGGCGCAGGCGGCGCAGGTCATGCCGTCGAGCGCCAGATCGACGCTGCGTTCGGGCACGTCGTATCCCGCCTTGCGTATGGCGGCGACGAGATCGGCCAGCGGCGCCTGGGCTCCGGCAAACTCGATATGAGCCCGCTCGGTCGCGAAATTGACCATGGCGTTGACGCCGGGCAGCTTGTTGAGCGTTTTTTCGATGCGGTTGGCGCACGCCGCGCAGGTCATGCCGGAAACCGGCAGGTCGACCGCATGGGCTACCGGACTCGATGCAACAGTGGTTTGATCCATAGTGACGCCACTATATACCCCACCGGGGTATATGTCAAACCGGCGGACAAAGAAATGGCCGCGTCGCCGCGGCCGGGTGGGAGGTAAATGGACTTTTACTTAATCGGCGACCACGGTCCCATCGACGATCTTGACCTTGTCGCCAGGGCGGAATGCGGGCTCTGCCTGATAGGAAAAGGTTCGCGAGGTGCCATCTTCGAGCCGTACGACCACGTCGTAACGCAAGGTCTTTTTCGCCTGCTTTTCAATCTCGTGGCCGGCATAGGCGCCGGCGCCGGCACCGGCCACAGTCGCGACTGTGCGCCCGCTACCGCCGCCGACCTGGTTGCCGAGAATGCCGCCAACAACGCCACCGGCGATAGCGCCGAGGCCGCTGCCTTCGCCCTTTTGCTGGATCGCGTTGACCGCTTCGACCCGGCCGCAGTTGGCGCAGGAACGCGGCGCAGAGGCGACATGCACTGGTTCATTGGCAGTGGAGCGTTTGGCCGATTCGCTCACCGGCGCTTTCTTGTGCGTGGTGCTCACGGCTTTCTTTTCCGGAGCGGGAGAGCCGGTTGCTTCTGCTTTTGATGCATCCGTCTTGCCCGCCACCTGGGATTCGCTGGTTTTTGAAAACGAACTCGGCATGATGCCGGTCATGACACCGATGCCGACCGCGCTGAACAGGATGACCGCAACCGCGGCGATCGCCACGATGGGGCTGGTACGACTTTGGGCTTCTGACATGAGCGCCTCCTTCACGATGAAAAAGCTGATACTCCAACGATGCTTCCGGATCCTTCGTTGACGCAATAGACGTCACGCAGGGAATTCTTGCAATTCGGCTATCGTGCGACGAGGAATTATTTGGCATTCCATTCAATACAGATGTCGTCAATCGGCGACATCTTCATGCCGCATGACAGACGGACACGTCTGTCGTGCGGCATCAGGTCTGGAGTTCGGGAATGTCTTTGTAGAGCGCCAGGGCTTCGGGGTTGGCGAGCGCCTCGATATTCCTGATGGCGCGGCCGTGCACGACATCGCGCACGGCAAGTTCGACGATCTTGCCGCTCTTGGTGCGCGGGATATCGCCGACCTGCACGATTTTCGCCGGCACGTGACGCGGCGTGGTGTTGTCGCGGATCTGCTTTCCGATCCTGTCGCTCAGCGCCGCATCGAGCTTGAGGCCTTCGCGCAGCCGCACGAACAGCACGATGCGGACATCATGTTCCCAGTCCTGGCCGATGACGATGCTCTCGACGACTGCGTCCAGTTGCTCGACCTGGCGGTAGATTTCCGCGGTGCCGATGCGCACGCCGCCCGGGTTGAGCACGGCGTCCGACCGGCCGTAGATGATGAGGCCGTCGTGGGCAGTCAATTCGACATAGTCGCCGTGGCACCATACGCCGGGGAATCTTTCGAAGTACGCGGCGCGGTACTTGGCGCCATCAGGGTCGTTCCAGAAACCGACAGGCATCGAGGGGAAGGGCGCGGTGCAGACCAGTTCGCCTTTTTCGCCGCGCACCGGCTGCCCGTCGTTGTTGAATACCTCGACTTTCAGGCCGAGGCCGCGGCATTGCAGTTCGCCGCGCCATACCGGCAGCAGCGGGTTGCCCAGGGCGAAACAGGAAACGATGTCGGTGCCGCCCGAGATCGAAGCCAGCTGAATGTCGCTTTTGATGCTGCGGTAAACATAATCGAAGCTCTCGGGAACCAGCGGCGAGCCGGTGGAAAGCATGCTTCCGAGCGCGGCGAGCCGGTGGGTTTTTCTCGGCTCGAGCCCGAGCTTGGCCACGGCGTCGAGGTATTTTGCGGAGGTGCCGAACACTTTCATGCTTTCGGCGTCGGCGTAGTCGAACAGGATGTTGCCGCCGGCAACGAAAGGCGAACCGTCATACAACAGCAGGGTAGCGCGCGCGGCGAGGCCCGAGACCAGCCAGTTCCACATCATCCAGCCGCAGGTGGTGAAATAGAACAGGCGGTCGCCGGGCTTGATATCGGTGTGCAGCACGTGCTCCTTGAGGTGCTGCAACAGCGTGCCGCCGGCGCCGTGCACGATGCACTTCGGCACGCCGGTAGTGCCCGACGAATACATGATGTAGAGCGGGTGGTCGAAAGGCAGTTGTTCAAAGACGATGTCGCGCGGCCGGTACGGC
>Ga0299912_10001880_pt1 | contig 17051 bp, 17 predicted proteins | sample RVTome_2_FD_207667 | JGI IMG/M metagenome (GOLD analysis project Ga0299912, IMG submission 207667) | Soil microbial communities from uranium-contaminated site in the Upper Colorado River Basin, Wyoming, United States - RVT95D214 (version 2) ... | reverse complement strand
ATTTGAAGACCTTTCACGTATCACAAATCAATTCTTTGAGATTCTGCCACATTATAGAGAACTTGTCCAGAGAATCGAGAAAGAGATGTTAAACCTCATTAAAGAAAAAGATTTTTGAAATAAGTGAAAAGTGAAGAGTTATGATCTCATTAAATCTCTGTTTATATCTCAGCATTTTCATCCCATTCCTCCTCTTAACCTTAAGACTCTTCCACCGATATCGAGTAACTAAAGAAATTCTTACCTTGCTCTTAGCCTGTTTTTTCCTCTGCTTGAGTCTAGCTTCTCTTTTCGGATTCCTTTCAAGTTTCATTATACTCCAAAGTGGTTACGAAAATGTATTGCAATGGGAAATCAATGTCTATCCTACATTATCATTCCCTGAATCTTGGTTGCTTATCCAGATCGTAGAAATTAGGGGGATGCTCGTCTTTCAATGTTTAGCTTATTATGTATTCTATCTATTTCGGTTACAATCCTTCTCAACCAAATGGCACATAGGGAAATATACCATTTTTATGACATTAGAAACCCTCTTTGTTCTCTACATCGGATTTATTAATTTTGTCCCGTTTGGCGATGCAACAGATGCAATATCCGCCCTTTTTGTCCTTATCTTAGCGATACTCATTTTCCCCCAATTCACCATTCATCTCATTCAAGACAGAAGGAAAATCAAAGATGAGACACTCAAGCAGAGTTTTACACCACTCATAGTCTTTGGACTAATGATTCTTCTTGGACAAGGTTTATTGTTTCTTGATGTGGCCTTTTTGTTTGTATTGGGCTTCCAAAATTCACTCCTTTTTTGTGTATCTTGGGGAATTTCAGTCTCAACCATTGTTTTCGCATATTTGGGATATTACCAACCTGCAAAAAAAAATAGCACACTATGAAAAGAATCACAACACCCGTTTCTCCTTGCTCAAAGGGTGCAGGCGAGAAAAGATGTTTTTCGACCTATAGTTTGCTTACGAGATCATAAATTGATTTTCATCTTTCTATAATCTCGATTCTGGATGACAAATGAAGGAATTTCGGAATTTTAGCATTAAACAAATATAGACGGAGGTAGACTTTTTTAGATACCCTCTTACATGCTTCTCTTTTCATTTCTGGCATTTTTACTGACATCTACAAGTTTCAATTTTCGGAATTTTAATTTTCGGAAAACTTAAAAATCCTAAGATAGACCTTCAACTGCAATTCGAAATCACTCGAATTGGAGGTTATTATGTTGCGAAGAAAAGGTAAACTGATTTTAAGTACAGTAGTTATAGCAATCGCCCTTGTGTTTATCCCGCGATTAGCATTAGGTGAGTCTGCCCGCACGCTAGGCATTGACGTGTCGAACCATCAAGGATCGATCGATTGGAATAGCGTGTACGGGGCAGGAATCCGATTTGCATTCTGTAAAGCAACTGAAGGACTGACGTTTGATGATAGTTGGTTCAAGACTAATATGGACGGTGCCACAAGTGCAGGAGTACTGATTGGACCATATCACTTCTGCCACCCGGACAGTAATGGGGCTGAAGCAGAGGCGACTCATTTCGTGAACGTAATTAAGCCTTATATGAAAGATGGGTATCTAAGGCCGGTACTCGATTTGGAGGATGGAACTTCGTTGGGAAAAACGGCTCTAACGAATTGGGTACTCTCGTTTTGTTCATATGTTGAGGTTGAGACTGGTATTGCACCTCTCATATATTGCAATCTGAACTTTGCATCGAATTATCTCGATTCTCGGGCGACCAAATATGATCTTTGGATTGCTCACTGGGGTGTGTCTACTCCTGGAACCGGAGTTTGGAGTACATGGAAGGTTTGGCAATATACCTCCACCGGCTCGGTCTCAGGGGTCAGCGGAAATGTTGATCGAGACTATTTTAATGGAGACCTTGCAGCTATGCAAGAAGCCCTCCTAATCGGCCAAGCAAGTCCCCCCATCAAATATGACCGACAAGCCGCCTACGATTATGCATACACATGGTGGGATGATCGTAACCCGGCTTATGCCGATTACAGTGGTTCCGGTGGAGATTGCGCCAATTTCGTTTCACAATGTATTATTGCTGGTGGAGTTGACTTACATGAGGGAACAAACGGGGCCGGAGCAGGAGTAGACCGTTATGGAACTATGCCTTTCTGCGATTATTTGGACATCAATCTAAAGAAGTACCAAGATGCTTCCGTGACCTACTATGTTGAAGGTAGTTCTTCCGTACCTGACGAGGTGACTGTTGGAGACGTGGTGCAATTTGGGGTCGATGGTGGAGACCGGTACATGCATGCTATGATTGTTGTGATTGATAGGGGTACCAACCTTGGTTTAGCTGGCCATACAAATGATCGGTGGGATCTAAGTTTCTCATCGGCAATTGGGTCTTCGTCTTGGAACTGTGCAACCTTCTACCACATCAACTCGGGTAGTGGTGGAGGCGGCGGCGGCGGTTCCGACAGTGGCGCGTCATGGCCTACATTGAAATACGGTGCCCAAGGAGAAGATGTGCGGACTCTACAATATCTGCTCACTGCTCGTGGATATTCCCTCGCTATTGATGGAGACTTTGGATCTGAGACTGAAAGTAGAGTAATAGATTTCCAGCGAGGAAAGGGACTCACCGTTGATGGTATTGTTGGCCCCCAAACGTGGTCAACGCTTGTTATGACACTCAAGTCCGGATCGAGCGGGAGCGCGGTGACAACCCTCCAGCGTCAGTTGCACTATGTGTATGGATATTCCCTTGCGATAGATGGAGCGTTTGGAAGCGAAACCGACAGCATAGTTCGAGCATTCCAATCCTACGCAAAGATTGATGTCGATGGGATAGTAGGGCCAATTACGTGGCGTCACCTATTGGGTCTAAAAAGTGGCGATAGTGGCGGTACTGTTCCCCCTCCAAGTCCATCTCCAGCGTGGCCTATCGTAAGATATGGTTCTCAGGGTGAAGACGTGTATACTCTGCAGTATCTTCTCACCGCGCGTGGATATTCCCTCGGGATTGATGGCATCTTTGGATATGAGACGGAAAATACCGTAAAATCCTTCCAAAGTGCAAAGGGAGTTTCTGTGGACGGGATCGTTGGTCAACAGACTTGGTCTGCACTTGTCATCACGCTCCAGACTGGATCGAGTGGGAGCGCGGTGACAGCCCTCCAGCGCCAGTTGCATTATGTATATGGGTATTCCCTTGCCATTGATGGAGCTTTTGGGAGTGAAACTACTAAGTGGGTACGCGCGTTCCAATCCTATGCAAGTATTGACATCGATGGGATCGTAGGGCCCACAACGTGGCGTAATCTCCTGGGTTTGAAAAGTGGTGCAAGTAGCGGCACTGGCGGAACAGCTCCTTCATGGCCGACTTTGCGATCCGGTTCCCAAAGCGAAGACGTGCGAACCTTGCAATATCTCCTCATCGCACGTGGGTATTCTCTTACGGCCGATGGCATTTTTGGAAGTGGAACGGAGGGTAAAGTAAAGGCGTTCCAGAGTGCAAAGGGATTGTCTGTTGATGGTATTGTTGGTCCACAGACTTGGGGGGCACTCATCATTATGCTCCAGTCTGGATCGAGCGGGCGCGCGATAACTGCCCTCCAACGCCAGCTACGTAATACCTACGGATATTCCCTTGGTGTTGACGGATCTTTTGGGCCTGAGACCGATAGAAACGTGCGGGCGTTCCAATCCTACGCCCAGATTGACGTTGATGGGATAGTTGGGCCTGTCACGTGGCGTTATCTCTTGGGGAAGAAATAAATTCCTTTCAAATTTTTCTTATTTTTTTAAATCCGTATAATCGGGTTACACTCGCCGAAGACGAGGACGAAGATGTGCGGGCGGCAGTGGCTGGGAACTGGCACGCACCAGCGGAACTCCTCGCCCGCCTCGCCGAAGACGAGGAAGTAAATGCGCGGTCTTTGATCGCCTGGAACCCGTGCTCGCTCCTGAAAACACTCGCGCGTCTCGCGGAGGACGAGGATTCGGGCGTGCGGGAGGGAGTGGCAGGAAATCCGCACACCTCCCCGGAACTCCTCGCGCGTCTCGCGGAGGACGAAGATTCGTGCGTGCGGAAGAGAGTAGCGGGAAATCCCCAAACCTCCTCAGAGATCCTCGCACGCCTCGCCGAAGACGAGGACTTGTCCGTACAATGGACGGCGAAGCATCTCCGCCGTCAACTCCCTCGCCAGTAACACTTCCCCGTATTTCGAATTATAACCTGATCTCTAGCGGGGACTAGGCGTGGTTCTAGGGCGGGATATCCTTGTCTGTTTGCACATCCACCTCTTCCCCAACGTAAAGAATCGTCCCGTCCCGATCCGGCACCAAAATGATGTCGTCAGCTTTCCCCGCATTTTTGGGATGTTTTGCCAGTGCATTGTCAACTTCAGTGATTTCTGCAGCCACGAGGTCGTCGATAGTGAGGACCCGCACGTTTTTATTGTGGTGCAGCGAATGTTCTTTCCGTTGTTTGGATTGCAGTTGGAATTGCGACAAGCGGACCTTTACGAGTTCTCCTTCCTTAATCTCGAGGTAATCCATCACAGACTTGTTGATTCGTACGATGAGGCGGTCTGTGTCCTCGGGGTATGCTGCCCACACGAGCACGTCCATCTTCGCGAGAAGAGGGCCTCCTTCCACCTGTACGACATCTTCCATTAGCACATCGAGTTGAAACATAACTTGGGCTGGGAGACGGACGATCCGCAGGTTGCTGATGGGGTCTTGATAAGCCAACGCAACCTCGAGGCAGATGCCATCGTCAACTGGATTAACCATGCTCTTCAACCGTGATAACAGGAATTTCCTTAACATACTACACTGGCGAATTCCCCCCTAAATCCTTAACTTATCACTTTGCGTGAAAGGACGATCGATCGTGACAAAGACCCATACCGCGGCCACAGAAAAAATTATTATCATAGAACCCAGAAAAATTCTAAATCACGAACGAGATTTCTGTGGTATGAAATACGATGATCTATTGAAAACCCTTAGAACCCGCAAGGAGGCATCCGACACCGCCGATAGCACCTATTTCGAGACACTTGAATTGCTGCGAGAGGTGCAGGAAGACGTGGGAACTTTAGAGGACGAGCAACACGTTAGGGGTGCCATCAAACACTTTTTAATCCGTTGGGGGCACCTAGGACGGGTATTTCCGAGAAGTTTCAATTGGGAGGAAGTGGGAAACACATTGCGGGGGTTGAAACCTGAATTCAACCAGTTATATGGGAAACCTTTGCTCGCGATTGATTTCGCGGAAGAAACGGTGCGGGCGGCTGTTGTTACAATATACAACCAGCTGAAACAGATCAAGCACCTCGGTCCCACGGGTATCATCAAAATCCTTCACGTGCTCAATCCAGAGGTTTTTATCCTGTGGGACCAGCAAATTCGGGGAACCTATCCTGCCACTGCCGATGGATATTTACAATTCGCGGCAGCAATGCAATGCGAATTGAAAGAGGCTATCCAAGATCGGCAGAAGATAACTGGGGTGCATTTCGATGCCATCATCGGAGACCTCCGGCAAGAATTTTCCCACAAGACAATGGCTAAATTATGCGACGAATACAATTGGGTCAAAACTCATCAAAATGACCATCGTAGGCCTACTACATCTGACTATTGACTCGCAGGTTTAAACCCCCGGATTAGATCTGCCAAGCCGCTTTTGCACCCTCTTCGGTCGCCTCAATAATACGGCGGGGTTTGTCAGTATCACCGACAATAAAATGGCGGATACCCTTCTTTTTGAGAAACGCCTTGAGGTCGCTCCTCGGCGTGACGCCGACAGCCACTATCACCTGATCTATGGGTTCGAGCCTGCGTTCTTTGTCCTCCGTCCTGATGACGACTGATGCTGCCTCGATCTTTTGGACCCTCGTATTGAACATAAGTTTTGCTCCCGCGTCTGCCAACCGCCGATACAGCATTGTGCCGTGGGCTGAAACGGGAGTCACTGGCGGTTTGGCAAGCATTTCAACCAAAGATACGTCCTTTACCCCTTTCTCGCACAGGAAATCCGCGGTTTCCATGCCAACAAGGCCTCCACCGATAACCAGGACGTGGTTTTTCGGTTTTACTTCACTATTTAAAATCTGCCACGCGTCGCACACGACTGAATTCGTGATTCCCTCTACGGGACATGCGGCCTTGTCCGCGCCACTGGCCAGAATGACGACTTCCGGCTTTCCCTGTTCAATCATCTTTTCGGTAAGTTCAGTTCCGATTTTGATAATCGCGCCATTTTTCGTGCACCGGCGGGTCAGCGTGTTGATCCACCTTCCGTACACTGCTTTATGCGGCGCTTGTTGGGCGTATCGAATCTGACCGCCGAGATTCTTTTCTCTCTCGAAGAGCGTGACCTTGTGTCCGAGCCGGGCAGCCTCAGACGCTGCAGTGAGGCCGGCCGGGCCGCCGCCAACGACCCATACCGTGCGACTCTTGTCAGCGAGTTTTTGGGGATATATAAGCTCTTGACCGGTCTCAGGATTGATAGCGCAGCGGACTGATTTCTGCTCTATTGCCTCTCGTTCAATACAACCCTGGTTGCAGGCAAGGCACTCGCATGTATCTTCCGGATGCCCTTCCCGTGCGTTCTTCAGAAAATCCGGGTCCGCAAGATGCTGGCGCCCCACTGCAACGAAGTCGGCGTCCCCCCGCTCGATTACTTTATCCATATAATAGGGATCCGTGAACCGTCCTACGGCAATTACCGGAACATTGGTGACTTCCTTGACCTTGCGGGCAAGCCCGACTTTGAATCCCTGATCGTATTCAACCGGGGCGCTCGCATTCGGGGTATCGATGCTTACTTTTGCATTTGCATGGGTTCCGAAGGAAACGTGAATGATGTCCGCGCCCGCGCTGACCAAGTCCGGGATTATGGTCTGGATGTCGCTGATAGTATACCCTCCCTTGATGCACTCCTCGCCCGATATCCGGATGGAAATCGGGAAGTTATTTCCTACCTGTTTCCGCACCTCGCGCAAGCACTCGATTATGAAGCGGGCCCGTGCCTTGAAATCGCCGCCATATTGGTCGGTTCGTTTATTGGAGAACGCTGACAGGAATTGCATGAGGAGGTAACCGTGCGCGCCGTGGAGCTCGACCGCGTCATACCCGGCCGCTACCGCGCGTTTTGCTGCCGAACCGAAGGAAACGATGGTTTCCTGTATCTCTTCCAGGGTCATCTCGCGTGGGTTGCCTAAAAATCCGTAAATAAAGCTCGGCACTGCCGATGGACCAATTGCGGTATGGTTCTTGGTCTTTAAATAGCTCTCGCGGCCACAGTGGTGGAGCTGCATGGCTATCTTGCTCCCCCGCGCATGCACCACGTCAGCCAGTTTTCTCAGACCTGGGATAAACTTGTCATCCCACACGCCCAGGCAGTTGGGATTCACCGATCCCAGAGGGTGTACCTCCGTGATCTCGGTGATGATAAGGCCTGCACCGCTTTTGGCCCTACGTTTTATGTAGGCTATATTCGCATCGCTTACCGTGCCGTCAAGATTTCCGAGTCCTGTTCCCATGGGCGGCATTACCAGACGATTTGCAATCTCCAGAGACCTGATTCTAATTGGTTTTAATAAGTGATCGATTGTGTTCATACAGCCTTTCCTTCATGTTTTTTACTATTTTACAGTACCGGGATAATGATTTATGTCATTACTTCATCTTTAAGATTTTTTGATTGTTGCTACAAAATGCAATCGTTGTTTTTCTTGATATAAATCGCAAGAGAAAGGTCAACAAGCGTTCGTTCACGGTTTTCACGCTCCAACCCTTAGAATTCACCGATTTTTCCCCCCAAGTAAAAAATCAGGGTGATGGATTGTATTCCACGTTATTACAAGTTAACACTGTTGTAAACGAAATTTTAAATGGACGAAAGCGTTCGTGGGTGTTGGCGGGGTAAGTATCTAGCGATACGTAGCTTAGAGTGTTATGCTCCTGAAATTACGCCAGTTGGTCTCGAGACGGCAAATAAGTAGGTTCGCGAGCGACCAAGAGGATGGCGCGGAGCAAGAAAAAGATTCCCGCAACCTTCGACCAGATTGACCAAGAGGTATTGCGCGTGCAAAATTACAACTTTAAAATCCTCGTAGCGGGAGAAGGGGGTGTGGGCAAGACAACGTTCCTGCATAAATATGTCACTGGGACGTTTATGCTGGACACTCATATGACGATCGGTGTCCAGTTCCACGTGAAAACGATCCATGTGGGCGATGTGGCCTATACTCTGCAACTTTGGGATCTTGGGGGTCAGGATCGGTTCAGATTCATGCTGCCGAGTTACACGCTGGGAGCCAAAGGGGCGCTGCTCCTGTACGACACCACCCGCATCTCTTCCCTCACGTCACTCGAAGAATGGGTTGGCGTCTGCCGCACGAACGACAAAAACCTGCCCATCCTGCTATGCGGTTCCAAGGCGGACCTCCTACAAGATCGGTCGATCTCGCCTGAATTTGTAAAGAGCTACCTCGAACCCTTAAACCTATTTGATTACCTGGAAATCTCTGCGAAAACGGGGCAGAACGTGGAACGCGCCTTCGAAATCCTTCTCAATAAAATGACCCCGATTGCCCCCCTAAATTCCCCCAACCTGCCACTCTAATGGCAACTGTTTGTCCCACGAGGGCGATCCTTTCCGCGCATGCCGGCAGAAATCATATATATCCTCTGGACAGAAGGCGCAGTATGATGAAATGCCCAGCGTGTGGGAATGAGTGCTCGCCCCGGGCGGCGATGTGTCCCAAGTGTGGGGAGCCCCTCCTCGGCGATGACCTGAAGAGGTTAGATGCTTCTTTCGCCCAATGGACCGCGGCAGAGACGACAGGATCAGGGAAAAACATCTCTCCAATCATCAAACCCGCAAGTGTTGGAGCATATGAAGCGAAACGCACGGCAGATGGAGACATCAAAACCCTCGATACACTGCTGGGCGAGTCCGTCCAACGGTTCCAAGCGAATGGCCGCACGGAATTGGATCTCTCAGGCAAAGGATTAATGTCTCTTCCCGAGAATATTGGAGCGTTAAAAACACTCAAAATACTAGTGCTCCGCAATAACCAGCTGGCATCCCTCCCCATGAGTGTCGGGGAGCTAAAAGCGCTCGAAATGCTATACCTCGACAGTAACCAGCTCACATCCCTCCCTAACAGTATTGGAGGGTTACAATCGCTCAAACATCTCGATCTCCAGCACAACCAGCTCTCGTCCCTCCCCGACAATATCGGGCATCTAAACTCGCTCGCAAGCCTAGCCCTCGAACATAACCAACTCACATCTCTTCCCAAAACGATAGGGCAGCTCCAGCCACTCATATGGGTCAATCTCGAATACAACCAGCTTACGGCTCTCCCCGCGAGTATTGGGCAGTTGCAGTCCCTCCAAAGACTCTACCTCTCCATGAATCGACTCCGGTCTCTCCCCCCGGAGATAGGGCAGCTCCGGTCGCTCACGCGACTCCATCTCGACAATAATCAGCTTACGTCCTTCCCCACGAGTATCGGGCAGTTACAGTCCCTCAAATACCTCCGTCTGCACGATAATCCGCTCTCGGCTCTCCCCGGGCCGTTGGAACGCGTCATTCAGGACCTCAAGGCGCGAGGGTGCCGAGTTACCACCCGATAGGTACCCGAGGTGGAGGAGGACGAACATCCATTCCATAGGGGTCGAGAATCCAAATCGATGGTCGGATAAACTCTCCTGAAGCATACACTGAAAAATAGGAAAAAGATGCGCCGACCGGGACTTGAACCCGGGCCCAAGGCTTGGGAGGCCTCGATCCTACCAGGATTTCCTCAGAACGCCTAACGCGAAAAGCATTTCTGATCTAGACTATCGGCGCGAATTTATGACTTCTTCTTTTCCGCAAGATATTGCACGCAGGAATGGATAAAAATTTTTTGCGTCCCGAGAGTTGTCATTGCATAAAAAAGGGGGATAATTTCTGGAGAAGATCAAATAAACTCGAGATCCCGTGTTTGCAGGTTGATACGTCTATAGTAGCAAGCGGCGCGAGCTTTCCCGGTTTCATCTTTCACGTGGCATGCGCCCGCGCCGAGCGGTGTCACCTTGTACACCAGTGAGTTCTGCTCGCAGTTGATGAGGACCTCTTCGAGGCGGAGTGTGTCTCCGGAAGTCTTCCCCTTCACCCATAGCTCGTTGCGAGATGTGGACCAGAACGCTGCCACGCGATGTTTCAGCGAGTATTCTAACGCCTCGTCGTTCACGTAAGCAACGATGAGGACTTGCCCAGACTCAGCGTGTTGCACCACGCACGGGATGACATTAACTTTTAGATCTGCAATCTTACCCAACTTCCCAAAATCAAGCTGCAATTTTGTCTCATCTTCAATTTCTTTCATATATCTTGTCTCCTGGAGATAATTACGATTGCCGTATAGGGACTCCCCGCACCGCACAATATGTCTTGACATCTCGGATAGAGAGTTCCCCGAAGTGAAAAATTGAGGCGGCGAGCGCCGCGTCGGCCTTCCCGATCGTAAATGCTTCATAAATGTGATTGGCGTTACCACATCCCCCACTTGCAATGATGGGGATGGACAAGCGCTCGGAGAATGCCCGGGTCAGCTCGAGGTCAAAACCGTCTTTCGTGCCGTCCCGGTCCATGCTCGTGAGGAGAATTTCGCCGGACCCCAGACCTTCGACCTCCTGGCCCCACAAGATGGCGTCCTTGCCCGTGGGCGTGCGCCCGCCGTCAATATAAACTTCCCACCAGCAAGGTCCTTTCACGGTTTCCAAGATGATATGGTCTGGGACAGCATTCTTGCTGTTCTCTTTCACGTACACGCGCTTGGCATCGATGGCAGTCACGATGCATTGTGCGCCGAAGATCTTGGACGCTTCTGCGATGAACTGAGGATTTTTTACCGCCGCGGTATTAACGGAGGTTTTATCCGCCCCGGCTCTGAGGATCCGCCGAATGTCATCCACGCAGCGTAATCCCCCTCCTACGGTGAAAGGGATGAACACTCGGTCAGCGGTCCGCTCCACCACGTCCACGAGGATGTCACGTTTATTCGTGGAAGCAGTGATGTCAAGAAAGACGAGTTCGTCCGCGCCCGCTTCGTCATAAGCGGCGGCCAACGCGGGGGGATCGCCGGCATCCCGCAAGTTAACAAATTTGACGCCCTTGACGACCCGCCCTTCGGTCATATCAAGGCAAGGCACGATCCGCTTTGCTAACACGAGAAAAACCCTTGTTTATTACTCAAGACTATCAAAGTAACCACTTGTGCACATACAAAAAAAACATTTTATTTTCAAAGCCTTAACCAATTATGAGGATTGTGATTGCTGTTAATCAGATTTTAGGTAAGACCCAACCTCTCGGCGAGTATAAATTAAAAATGTCGCTCTTGGGGCCAGAGGAAGGTTTTAAGACGAGCTTCCGGAACCGGATATCGACGGGATCACTGTCCAATCACAATAAAGGAATCATCGGAGTCACACTTTCCGGTATGAAAATCGAGCTCGCGCAACTTACCCCTCATCCTGCCGCGAACATATATGTTTCCCTCTGGGACCTTGATTGTTCAGCCCGGTTCTCAATGTTCCGCATACAATATTACCGAGGGTCCGAAACCTTTCTCGTCTTACTGGATGAAAACACCTTGGATCAAGCGGAACTCTATTGCACTGAAATACTTCAATACAACCCCTCCATATCCATTGGATTGGTAGTCCTTTATGAGGGAGAGAATTTCACGGACGCATCGAATACGTTCCGCGAATCCACGTTTAAACGATTCGAGAAATTTTATATCAAACAACCCCAAGAAACGATCGACTGGGCGCTTGAGAAATTTTACCAGAAAATAAAAAACAACCTCCGGCAAGACAATTTCGCCATCTTTTTTCTGCCCAAGAATGTCTTGCTTGGATTAACCCCCCCCATACCCAAGTACCAAGATTATACCTGTCCCGTTGAACATCTCGATGATTTGAATCCCCAACGGCGCCTTAATTTTGATCAAATTGAAAAACTCGTCACTAAACTCGGTTTTCCCGTACGTGGGGAGTTCACCACCATAACGAACAAGTATGGCGCATTTAAAGTGTCATTGCGTGAAGGAAATACGCAATTCACTCCCAAGATGTGTTTATTCTGCAGACAAAAGTGCCACCAGCAGGAATACATTTGCATCGTGGCGAGCTCCAAGGGTTTTTCGTCAAATCCAGAAATCGCGCAGGCAGAACTCCTCGTGGTGTCTAAGATTCTCGCGTTGCAGGATGGAGACCTGCCTGACCACGTTCTAAATCAAATAATTCGCCTTAACAAGTGCCCCGTGCGGTCCAACTCTTAGCACCTAGACCACTTGACGTAACAATTTTAAAATGCGGTAGCGTCTTTTAATCACTAATATGCCTGTGGTGACGAAAAACTTCCCGCTGCGTACTAATGTTGGGGACATCATCGACATCACGGGGAACGTGCAAACAGCAGTAGAACAGTCTTCCCTCCACGATGGGAACGCCACAATCTTCTGTCCGGGGTCAACGGGGGCAATTTCCACAACCGAATACGAACCGGGTCTCGTGAAAACCGACATCCCCTACCTCCTCGACCAGTTAGTTAACCCGGATCGAGACTGGGCCCACCACAAGACGTGGGGGGATCATAACGGCACTGGGCACCTCCGGTCGTTCTTGATCAAGACGTCCTTCACGGTACCCTTTGCGCACGGGAAGCTTATGCTTGGCACGTGGCAGCAGATAATCTTCCTCGAATTAGACGAAAAGTCACGCCAGCGGGAAATTATTGTGCAACTAATTGGTGAATGAAAGATATGGCACCTAAGAAAGCAGAACCGTCCGACGAAGAGAATGCGAGCGGCACCGTTATCGAGGTGACGATCCGCAAAGCGGTTGAAAAAAAGATTGCTGAGAAGAAGGAAAAGGCCCTCGAGAGGGGCATTGTGCTCGTCCGCGTGCGCGAGATGGAGAAGAATTGGTTTGCCCACAAGTACCGAATTCCCTTGGCAAACCTCGGTCTTGGCGAGGACGCAGATAAGAAACAAATTCTCGACCGCCTTAACGATCCCAAAAGCGTGTCCGAGAAAAACACCCGAGAACTAATCGCAGAATTTAACCGAGAATACGATGGCGTGGTCTTTGACGGGAAATTCAACCGAACACAATATCGGACCAAACGTTTCAAACCACACGCGAAGGCCATGCAGGTCAAGCGGAAGGCATTCTAAACGAAAATGACTTTGGAAAAGCGTGTGGGGGGGCTTCCTGCGAGCTCGAATATACCCATCGTGGACTGGCACGTGCATACGAAATATTCGAGTTGTTGCAAGGAAAACTACGGTATATTCGAGGTCGGGGAGGCGGCCGACACGGCGGGTCTCGCTGGAGCAGGCATCTCCGATTATTCAAATAATCAACATTTTAACGTGAAATTCCTCGAGACACAACGGAAGGAAATGGTGACTTTTGGCCTGCAAGCGAGTATGCGGCTCGGACTCGAAATCACCATCCTCGACCGTGAGGGGCACTTGAGCGTAAACCCGAAAGCATTGGATCAGTTAGATTTTGTCATCGTGGCCGAGCACTTGGACGTTGCCAAGAATTTTGATGAATTCCATAACTTGAAGAAAAAGGTGGAGCACTGGCGCGATGCGGGAGAAGTCGCAAAAATCCGGGACATCGCGATAAAGACGCAGGAATTGATGTGCGGTGGCATGTTAACGAGTCCTCCTCACACGATCTTAGCTCACCCGTGGCGGTTCTTCCTAAGTCGCCAGATTTACGAGCCCACCATCCTCGAACTCACGCCCCGCTTGTGTGAAGTTGCGCAAGAGCGGGGTATTGCCATAGAAATGCCCGGGAGCCACCTCAAAGTCTGGTCGGATCGCGAACAACAACACTCGCTCTACGAATTTCTTCGGTCCTTCTGGCGCCTCGTTGGGCACTATGACGTGCAAATTGCCCTCGGATCCGATGCTCACCGCATTGTCGATGTTGGGGTCTTCCCTGAGATGAGTTCGGCGTTCAACGACCTTGGGTTAAGTCCTCGCCGTTTGCTCTCGTTCGAAGATATTCCGTTCAAGGAAACTCCTTAGTCGACATCATCTCTCGTGCGAGGTCCGGCAACGCGTTTAAATTTCCGATAACGTGATCGGCCCCGATCACTCGCTCGGATGCACCCTTTTGGAGGTCCAGCAAGATTGTATAGGTTCGCAGTTCGGGGTAGATTTTCTTTGCACGCTCGACCATCTCTACGTCTGATGCGACATCTCCAACATACACGACTGGAACTTGCCCAATCGGCCCATATTCTCCTAGGCACGCTAGAAATCCCTCCGGGTCCGGTTTAGGTGTGCGAAAGTTCCAGTTCAACAAGTAAACGTGCTGGAAGGAGGACAGGATGCCGAAATGCCACATCTGCCAAAAAGCGGACGCGGGATTTGTATTGGAGACTAAACTTGGTAGCCGTTCTGGAGGCATAATTTCACGTATTGCCTGTAGAACGTCCGTTGCGCCAGGTATGAGCGTGATCTCCCCACATCCCATCAGGTGCTTTCGCAACTGGAAGTCGGCTTGCTCTACCTTAAACCAAAAATAGTCAACCCGCTCGTCTCCGATGAGCTTAGTGACGGCATCGAAGTCCCCGAAAAGTTCTATCCGCTTGATTAAGGCCTCATCGGGAGTAATAGAGAAAAGGTTGAAAGTCTGGCGAATGATTTGGGCATACCGGCGAGAATATTCGGCAGAGAAATGGACGAGTGTTCCATCTAGGTCGAAGAGGAACACGGGGGGCCATCCCATCATAAATGGTTGATCAAGTCCTGCATTACCCGAGCCAAAGTGGGTGTATTCCCCTTGCGCGCAATCAGTTGTTTCAAGGGCAAACTGACGCCATCGAGGCGCATAGCAGTGCCCTCGCTACTGATGCCTGGCGCTACCACAGGAATGACAACATCCGCGCTCCGCCCGAGCATCATTTCCTCTTGTGGTAAAAAAATCGTAGGTACCCTCTTCGCCACGTCTAACAATTCCGTTGGAATCTCGCTTGTGCTCTCCACGCCCCCCACCAAGAGGGCATCAACCTTGGTCCAGTCAATATCTGCCGGTGGAAACTTGCCCGTGAAAGTCGTGTGCTGGAACATTCCCATGGAGTTCATGTCTTCCGGTAAAGGGAGTACCATCGCTCGCTGTTTCTGGTTGATGAGATCCAAAACATCTAGGAGTCTCTCAACCGTTCCTTGGAAGTCCTTGGAGAGGAGCAACCGTTTGTCCAGGAACAAGATCACGTATTCTCCGTGCTTGAGGAGGGTCGCGAGCGTGTCGAAATCTTTTTGATTCACATCTGGAGGCAAACTCGCAGGTGCTTGTCCTGTCAGGGTTGCTTTGAGGCCATCTAACACACTCAATTCGGCATCTGGGGGAACTTGGATTGCCAAGGTAGTCCCCCTGAAATGTTCTATTTTTTCCGGGGCAACCACCACGTACTTCTTTACCTCGTACCCTGTGATTCGGAAAAAACCGCGTGTATAAATTAATTTACTTAGGAGTCTGGGATGGCTCTCGATCGGATCCGCGTTCCAAAAAACAAACACGTCTGCTTTGTTAATTGCCTCGCCCAACGTGCCAGCATAATAGTTACGGGTGCTCGCCGCTGAATAGAGGGGTGAAAGACAACGTAGAGCTGGACTCGTTACGTGAGCGCTGACCTTGCTGGCGAGATCCGACATCGCTGCCTGATCTTCGAGGGAGCAGGACGCGAACCCGTAGAAAAGGGGGCGCTTTGCGACTTTCAGTACCTTCACCGCTTCAATTATGGCCTTCTCATATGTGATTGTTTCGCTCCCGGTCTTGTTTGGGCGGTGCTGGAGCAATAATGCTTCTGGTTCGTTGATATAATACTGTAACTTGTCGCGGCCCCGCTTGCAGGCATTTATACACTTGAGCATCTTTCCCCCTTCCATTTCCACGAAGATGTCATCGCACAAGAGTCCGCACCCCGTGCACACGACATCCGCGTGGAGTTTTTTGTCAGTCACTACCATGAGAAATCGCTTACTCTTTGATGGTAATCGCATTCTGGGGGCAGACTTTTTCGCAGATGCGGCAATTTTTTTCTTCGCCCGTGGCCTCGTACCGGCGGCAATGGTCGAGCTGCAACACATTGCATTTGCCGTCCACAACTTGGAAAACTACGGTAGGGTCGGGAGGACATCCTGGGCCTTTCCCGCTAAGCGTTGCAAATTCCACGCGTGCCGCGACCGGGCAAACCACCACGCAAACCCCACACCCATCGCACTTTTCAGCGTCAATTTCAGTAGTGCCCCCGCCTGCTTTTTTCTCCGGCCCGAGTAATTGCTTCAATTGTTGGAGTTGCCCCGCGTACTTGGTTTCAAGGAGGGGCGGGCAATCTTCAGGCTTTAGTTCACCCTTTGCAAGTGACATCGCGAACGCCATACAAGTCGATTTCCCACACTTCTTGCAGTTCGTCTTGGGAGTGAGCTTGTAGAGGTCAAGCGTTGACACGGCTCCCATTACTTTCACTCCTTTGGCAACGGTTTGAGCTTGTCGATGAACGGTTGCACGGAAGTCTTGTGAGACGATAAGTGCAGTTCCTTTTCCGGATCGAGTCCAATTAGGAGCCCAATCAGCTCGGTTAAATGCAATACTGGAATGTGGAACTCGTCTGAATATTCGATTGCAAACTCAAGTTGGTTGTTATCCATCTCCATCTCACAGTATGTGCAGATAGTTACGATGAGGTCCGGTTTATTAGCCCGAATTGACTTCATCTTTTCGTAACCTATCATGAGAGACGCATTCGGGTGGACATTGCGCTGCGTTACGCCGCTTCCGCAGCATAATGTCTTTTCCTGATATTCCACGGGCACTCCACCAAGAAACTGGATGAATTCCTCTACAAAATGGGGATTTTCCGGGTCACAAATAATCTTATCTGGATGAGCATTCAAGTAATGGCAACCATATTGGACCGCGATTCGACTCCCGTTAAGGTCCCTCTTAATAACTCCTTTGATGAGGT
>Ga0299912_10001879_pt1 | contig 17051 bp, 14 predicted proteins | sample RVTome_2_FD_207667 | JGI IMG/M metagenome (GOLD analysis project Ga0299912, IMG submission 207667) | Soil microbial communities from uranium-contaminated site in the Upper Colorado River Basin, Wyoming, United States - RVT95D214 (version 2) ... | reverse complement strand
CGGCTACGTCAAGCTGCCCAACGTCGATCCGCTGATCGAGGCGCTGGACATGCGCGAGGCCCAGCGCGCCTACGAGGCCAACCTGAACGTCATCGAGACGTCCCGGGCGATGCAGATGCGGGCCCTCGACCTGCTGAAGGGCGGTTGAACATGATCAGCCCCGCGATCGCCGCCAAGGTCTATGCCGCCGCCCAGGCCCAAGCGTCGGGCGCCCCCGCGCCGGATACGTCACAGGCCAATCCCACCAGCTTCGGCGAGGTGCTGAACGGGGTCCTGAGTCAGGCCATCCAAGCGTCCAAGACCGCCGAAGCGCAGATAACCGCGGGGGTGCAGGGCAAGGCGGACCTGGTGGACGTGGTCACCGCCATTTCCTCGGCCGAGACGTCGCTGCAGACGGTCATCGCCGTCCGCGACCAGGTGATCTCCGCCTACCAGGAAGTCATGAGGATGCAGATCTAGGCGCGCCCGCCGGGGAGAGTTCAATAATGGCGAGCCCGTCGGACGGCGAAACCGGAGTCCACTTTCCCCTGACGGGCTCGCGGCGGCAAGCTTTCGTTAACCATGTCGGCCGTTCTGTCGCCCAGCGGCGGGTCCGGCCGCGGAGTGTGAGACCATGAACGGCTCCGAGGTTATCGACATCGGCCGAAGCGCCATCTGGCTCACCATCCAGCTCTCCGCGCCGATCCTGCTGGTCGGGCTGGTGGTGGGCGTGGTGATCGGCCTGTTGCAGGCCCTGACCCAGGTCCAGGAAGCCACCTTGATCTACGCGCCCAAGATCCTGGCGGTGTTCGTGACCCTGCTGGTCACCCTGCCGCTGATGGGGGCGCTGATGGGCGGGTTCATGCGACAGATCGCCGGCCGAATCGCCGGGATGTAGGGGCCCCGCGTGGAGCCCTACGCCCTTCCTGCCCAAATCCACGCCGCCGGTCTGGTGTTCCTGCGCGTGGGGGCGGTGGTGATGCTGCTGCCGGGCGTGGGCGAGGCTTTCGTGCCGCCCCGCATCCGCCTGGCCTTCGCACTGCTCCTGTCGATGTGCGTCGCGCCGATCGCCCTGCCGACGCTGCCGCCCATGCCCGCGACCCTGGGCGAGCTCGCGGGCCAGGGCATCAAGGAGCTGATCGTCGGCCTGGTGCTGGGGTCGCTGATGAAGGTCACCCTGTCGGCGCTGCAGATCGCGGGCGAGGTGGTGTCGATGCAGACGACCCTGGCCTTCTCCCAGACCGCCAACCCCCTGCAGGCCCAGCCGACCTCGGCGCTGGGCAGCTTCCTGTCGCTGCTGGGGGTCACCCTGATCTTCGCGACCAACCTGGATCACCTGTTCATCGGGGCGATCGCGCGCTCCTACACCCTGTTCGCGCCGGCCAAGCACGTGCTGGTGCAGGACGCCGCGGCCGTGGCGGTCAGCGAGACGGCGGCGGCCTTCGCCCTGGGCGTCCAGCTCGCCGCGCCGGTGATCGTGTTCTCGCTGGTGTTCAACGTCGCCTCGGGCCTGGTGGGGCGGGTGATGCCGCAGTTCCAGATCTTCTTCGCCGCGACGCCGCTCAGCTTGCTGTTGGGCTTGTCGGTGTTCGCCCTGAGTATGGGCGCGGGCGCCCTGACGTGGCTGGACCGCTACCAGGACGTCCTTCGGGTCTTCAATTAGGGGCGCGCGGTGGCCGAAGACAACGATCCGTCCGCCAAGACAGAAGAGCCGACACCCCGGCGGCTTGAGGAGGCGCGGCGCAAGGGCGACGTCGCCAAATCGCCGGATGTGGCGCAGTGGGCCTCGCTGGCGGGCGCGGCGGGGGTCCTGGCGATCATGGGCGGCTGGATCGCCCGCGACCTCTCATCGCGCCTGCTGCCGTTCGTGGAGCGGCCGGAGTCCTTTCACCTGCAAGGCGGCGGCGCCGTGGGGGTGGCGCGTCTGGCGATGACGGCGGCGGCGCCGGCGATGATCATCATCCTGGGCGCCGCGGCGGCGTCGGGGGCGGCGGGCAACCTGATCCAGCACGGCTTTCTGTGGTCGCCCTCCAAGCTGGGGGTGGACCTGGAACGCGTCTCGATCAACGCCGGGTTCAAGCGGCTGTTCGGCGTGGACGGCTTTGCGCAGTTCCTGAAGTCGGCGCTGAAGGTGACCGTGGTCGGCGCCGTCGCCTGGATGGTGATCAAGCCCCACGCCAGCGACGTGCTGAAGCTGATCGGCATGGAGCCGGGCGGGGTGCTGGCCTATTCGTCCGACCTGCTGCGGCGGCTGGTGATGGCCGTGCTGGCGGTGACCGGCGTGGCGGCGGGGCTGGACTGGTTCTGGCGCCGCCATCGCTTCATGGCCAAGATGAAGATGAGCCGCGAGGAGTTGAAGGAAGACTCCCGCCAGTCCGAGGGCGACCCCCACGTGCGCGCCCGCCAGCGGCAGATCCGCATGGAGCGGGCGCGGCGGCGCATGATCCAGGCGGTGCCCACGGCCACGGTGGTGGTGGTCAACCCCACCCACTACGCCGTCGCCCTGCGCTACGAGTCCGGCGAGACCGCCGCGCCGGTGTGCGTGGCCAAGGGGCTGGACCTCATCGCCCTCAGGATCCGCGAAGCCGCGGAGAAGGCCGATGTGCCCGTGGTGGAAGACCCGCCCCTGGCCCGCGCCCTCTACGGGGCCGTGGAGGTCGACCAGTCCATCCCGGTGGCCCACTACGAGGCGGTGGCCAAGGTCATCGGCTTCGTCATGGGCGGGGCCCGCAAGGCCCGAGTCTAACCAGTGGACACATTGAGCTATCCTTGCTTCCAGATGATTCGCGCAAAGCGCCTCTCGCCGTGACCGCCCAGGTCGCCGCCAAGCCGCCCCGACGCCGGGGTCCGGGCCTTCTGGACCTGTTCGGCCCGGGCGCGCCGGCCGTGGACGCGCCGGTGCTTTCGGAGGTCCTTGCCGCCCTCGCCGAGCCCGCGGCGGCGGTCTCGGTGGAGGGGCGCGTCGCCGAGGCCAATGCGGCGTGGCGCGCGGCCATGGGCGGCTCGGCGCGCCTGCCCTCCGCGCCCGCGCTCTACACCACCCTCGCCGCCGCTCGCCGCGACGGTTCGGCCGAGGCGACGCTGGAGTTGGGCGGAAAGCCGCGGTTCGTGCGCGCCGCGCCGCTGGGCGAGCGGATGCTGCTGATCCGCCTTGCCGACGCCGCGCCCGCCGAGACTCCCGTTCCGGCGGCGCCGGTCTTGGAGGCCACGCCGAGCCGGATCCAGACGCTGGACATACTGGCCGCCGCCGCGCCCTTCGGCGCCGCCCTCCTGGATGGGGCGGACCCGTTCACGGCCAAGGTGGTCCAGGCCAATCCCGCCCTGCAGGCCATGGCCGGGGACAAGACCCTGATCGGCCGTTCGCTGGGCCATCTGATCGACCCGGCCTCGCGCGCCGAGGCGGCCGAACGGCTGAAGGCCCGCGGCGGGCCGGTGGAGGTCAAGCTCGCCGGAGCGACGCCCAGGACCGTCCAGCTCTACCTGGCGAACGCGGAAGGGCGGCTGATCGCCTATCTGGTGGACGTTTCCGAGCAGAAGCAGCTGGAGCTGCAGCTGTTCCAGGCCGGCAAGATGCAGGCGATCGGCCAGCTCGCCGGCGGCGTCGCCCACGACTTCAACAACCTGCTGCAGGCCATCCAGTACTGGCTCGACGAGCTTCTGACCCGCCACCCGGTGGGCGATCCCACCTACGAGGGGCTGAACGAAATCCGCCAGACCGCCGTGCGGGCCGCCGACCTGGTCAAGAAGCTGCTCACCTTCTCGCGCAAGCAGACCGTCCAGCGCGAGGTGCTGGAGCTGGGCGAGCTGATCGGCGAGTTCGAGGTGCTGCTGCGCCGGCTGATGCGCGAGGACGTCAAGCTGAAGACCGAGTACGGCCGCAACCTGCCCTCAGTCCGCGCCGACAAGGCCCAGCTCGAAACCGCGGTGATGAACCTCACCGTCAATGCGCGCGACGCCATGCGCGGCCAGGGCGGGGGCGTGGTGCGCATCAAGGTGGCCGGCGTCAGCCGCGCGGAGGCCATGTCGCTCGGCTATCCCGCCCCGCCGGACGGCGAGTACGGCATGATCGAGGTGGCCGACACCGGTCCCGGCATGGCGCCGGAGACCATGAGCAAGATTTTCGAGCCGTTCTTCACCACCAAGGCGCTGGGGGAGGGCACGGGCCTGGGCCTCGCCACGGTCTACGGCATCGTCAAACAGGCCGACGGCTGGATCCATGTGGAGTCCAAGCTGGGTGAAGGCGCGACCTTCCGCATCTTCCTGCCGGCCTATGTGGCGCCCGCCGTCAGCGCCGCCCCGCCGGTCCAGCCCGTGCGGCCCAAGCCCAAGGCGCGCGACCTCTCCGGCGCCGGGCGCATCCTGTTCGTGGAGGACGAGAAGACCGTCCGCACCGTGGCCGCCCGCCTGCTGCGCGCGCGCGGCTATGAGGTGATCGAGGCGGCCGACGGCGAGGAGGCCCTGGCCCTGGCCGAAGCCAACGCGGGCAAGATCGACCTTCTGATCTCCGACGTGATCATGCCCGGCCTGGACGGCCCGTCGATGCTGAAGAAGGCGCGCCAGTACCTCGGCTCGGCGCCGGTGATGTTCATCTCCGGCTATGCGGAAGGCGAGCTGTCGGACGTGCTGGAGGACGAGCCGGGGATCACCTTCCTGTCCAAGCCCATCGACATCAAGTCCCTGGCCGAGAAGGTCAAACAGAAGCTCCAGGCGGCATAAGAAAGGCCGCCCCCGTCTGATCGACGGGAGCGGCCTCAAGTCCGGCGACGCGAACGCCGCCGGGGCTTTCAGTCGGCCTAGTAGCGCATGCGCATCCCGAGCTTCCAGGTCGTGCCGTAGGTGTCGAAGTACACGGGGTTGGTCGGGTAGCCGTTGCCGCCCGGCGCGATCGGCGGGGCCTTGTCGAACACGTTGTTGACGGATCCGAACACTTCCATGTTGCGGTCGCCTTCGCCCCAGAATGGCAGCTTGTAGGACGCGGCCAAGTTCACATAGACGGCCGAGTCGACGTGGTTGTTGTTGATGCTGCCGATGTAGGAGGTGCTGTAGCCCGGATCGCCCGGTCCCCGCACCAGATTGCCCGTGCCGTCGATGGTCTCGAAGTGGCCAGGGCCGACGTAGCGAAGCTGCACCGTGCCGCTGAACGGTCCGGTCGAGTAGGTCATGAAGGCGTTGGCCTGCCACTTGGGCGAGGTGTTGAACCCGCCGAAGGCCGCCGTCGGGCCGGACTGGCCAGCGAAGTTCACCGCCGGCGCGCCGAGGCCGGCGTCGATGATCATGTCGTACAGGTAAGACGAGATCACCCGGAAGTTCAGGTCGCCGGGAAGGTCGCCGCCGAGGCGGTCGAGCGGCAGGTCGTAATCGGCTTCCAAGTCGACGCCGCGGGTGAGGAAGCTGCCGATGTTCACGGCCGTGTTGTTGACGGTCAGGATGTCGTTGGTGACGGGGTCACGCGTCATCCTGGCGCAGAACGCGGCCACGCCCTGGAAGCACTGGCCGACGATGTTGTTGACGCCGAGACCGAACGGAGGACCGACGATCGCGTCGTTCAGCTGGATCTGGTACCAGTCGGCCGAGAACCTAAAGCCCGCCAGCGGCCCCGTCTTCGGCGAGAGCACGACGCCTGCGGTCCAAGTGTCCGCCTTCTCCGGGTTCAGGTTGACGTCGCCGCCGGTGTTGATGTTGGCGGGGTCAGGCAGACCGGTCCACGGGTTGGGGTTGACGGTGCCGAAGGGCCCGCCCGCAGTGACGGCGTAGGACTGATAGAGTTCGCGGAAGCCCGCCGCCCGCACGTCGCGCGACCGTGTGCCTCGCAGGCGCAGCCAATCGGTCACGTCCCAGACGCCGCTGATCTTCCAGGTCGGGAAGTTGCGGCTCGCGGACTCGCCCAGGTGCAGCCCCGGCGTCTCGTTGGTGTTCTTGTTGTGGGTTTCGCGGATGGCGCCGTCGATCTCCATGTACTTGGCGAACGGGGAGTCCATCAGCAGGGGAACGTTGAGTTCGGCATACCCTTCGATGGTCTGGATGGCGCCCTTGTAATCCAAGCCGTAGCTCAGCGTGTAGGCGGTGTACCAGGGCTGGGCGGCGAGGTTGTGGGTGACGTCGCCGTGCTCACGCCGGAACTCAGCGCCCGCGGCCAGCTTCACCGGCCCTGCGCCAAAGCCTTCGAACAGATCGCCATGGACATTCCCGGACACGACGAACTGGCTGTAGGTCGAGAACTCTTCAAGGGTCTTGAAGGCGTAATCGATCGACGCCTGGCTGGTGTTGCCGACGCCGAACAGGTTCAGTGGCGCGCAGGTCCCGCCCTGGGCTGCCTGGGCCACGTTGGCCGCCGTATAAGGCGCGCCCGTATTGGGGTTGATCCGGCCAGGGACGTTCACGCCGCAGACGATGTTGCCCGCGCCGTCGTCCACCGCGTCCAGGGCGTAGTTGACGAAGGGGCCGACGACGTTGTGGTAGAGGTGCTGGTCGTTCTTGTTGACGCCGTATTCGACGTAGCCGTCCCAGCCCCAGCTGCCCGCGATGTCGCCCTTGAAGCCGCCGGTGATGCGGTAGGTCGAGTTGTTGGTCTCGTTACGGGCGGTCTGCACATTGACCATGTTGCGCCCGAACTGCGCGCCGAACGGCCCGATGTAGGTCGCTTGCGCGGGGGTCAGATAGGCGTTGTCCGGCGCGATGTGCATGCCCACGAAGACGCTGGGCGCGACTTCGAGCGCGTAAGGCCCGATGGCGCCGTTGGCGACCGGATTGACCGCCTCGCTGCGCGCGTAGGAGCCTTCGAGGAAGCCCGAAAGCCTGTCGCTGAAATCGTAGTTGATGTGCGTGAGGGTCGTGTAGCGCAGCACTTCCGGCCGCATGGTCGTGGTGTCGTAGGCGCCGACGGCGTTGCTGTCGCCGCCCAGGCGGAAGCCGAAGAAGCCGGCGCCGTCCGAATACAGTCCGCGGTCAAAGGACTGCAGCCCCGTGCCGTCCGTGGTGAACTGGGCCTGCGGGTTGGTGAAGAACGGGAAGGTCCCGACATTCACGCAGGCGCCGGAATAGGGGAAGGTGCAGGGCGCCAGCACGCCGGTCAGCGAGGTGTTCGCCGACGTGCCGTTCGCGCCGATGATGTAATGCGGCTGGCCGTTGGTGGCGTAGCCGGTGTTGGTGGCGATGGCGTAGTTCGTCGAGCACCAATCGCGCACCTGCGAGCAGATGCCGACGGCGTCGTTGTGCTGGTACTCGCCGCCGATCACGATGTGGCCGCGGTCATTGTCGAAGCCCGTTCCGAACGCCGCCGCGGCGTGCCAGGTGCCGCCGTCGCCGGCTGAGCTCTGGCCATAGTCGACCTGGGCCTTCACGCCGGTGAAGGTGGTGTCGAGGATGACGTTCAACACGCCCGCCACGGCGTCCGAGCCGTAAACCGCCGAAGCGCCGCCGGTGTAGGTCTCCGTGCGACCCACGAGCATCGACGGGATCAGGGTGACGTCCACCCCCCCGCCCGTGGTGGTCGGCACCACGCGGCGGCTGTCGATCAGCGTCAGCGTCCGCGTGCCGAAGAAGGGGTTGAGGCCCCGCAGGTTCGCCAGCTGGGCGCCGACGTTGAAGTTGCCGAGGCCCACGTTGTTCGCCGCGAAGAAGTTGGAGTTCTGCGGCATCTGGGCGATCACGTCGCCGACGTTGGTGAGACCCAGCTTCTGGATCTCCTCGGCGCCCATCACCGTCACAGGATTCGGCGCGGTGAAGGTGCTGCGGGCCACGCGAGAGCCGGTGACCACCACCTCCTTGACCTGGGCGCCGCCCGATCCGCTGTCGTCCGCCGCGTAGGCGGCCCCGCCCAGCCCGATCGCGCCGAGCGCCGTGGTGACCAGCAGCGCACGCAGCGCCGGTCGCATTCTCTTGGTCATAATAGCCTCCCTGAGCCCCATGTTATCAGGGGGGACTTCGACCTGCGGCTCGGGCGCGGGAATCTTCCAGGGGAACTTGCCTGGCGAATCTCTGTGGCGCCGTCGGCGCAGTCTGCCCTCCCCAATTATAGTTGACTTACCATCGGTCATTTCGTGACGAATGCAATACTTAACGATGACAAGCGAATACTTGTCGTCGCTGTCGATCGTCGTGGCGGTCCGTGGGCGGCGTGCGAGCCGGCGCCGGGAGGCCAATGCGCCGGAGGCGCCGCGCGCCGCCTGACAGGCGCACGGGAATCCGCTAACTGCGGGCCATGACCTCCGATCAACGGCCGATGGCCGAGCTTGCCGAAGCGTTTGGCCTTAAGCCCGACGAGTACGCCCTGATCGTTCAGCGGCTGAACCGCGAGCCCAACCTCGTGGAGCTCGGCGTGTTCTCGGCCATGTGGAGCGAGCACTGCTCCTACAAGTCCAGCCGCCGCCACCTGCGCAAATTCCCCACCTCGGGGCCCAAGGTGATCCAGGGGCCGGGCGAGAACGCGGGGGTGGTGGATATCGGCGACGGTCAGGCGGCGGTGTTCAAGATGGAGAGCCACAACCATCCCTCGTTCATCGAGCCCTATCAGGGCGCGGCCACGGGCGTGGGCGGCATCATGCGCGACGTCTTCACCATGGGCGCGCGGCCGGTGGCGCTGCTGAACGCCCTGCGTTTCGGGTCGCCCGACCATCCCAAGACCCGGCGGCTGGTCTCAGGCGTGGTGGCGGGCATCGGCGGCTACGGCAACTGTGTGGGCGTGCCGACGGTGGGCGGCGAGACCACTTTCCACCCGGGCTACAACGGCAACATCCTGGTCGGCGCCATGTGCGTGGGCGTGGTCGAGGCGGACAAGATCTTCTACTCCGCCGCCCCGGCGCCCGGCCTGCCGGTGGTCTACTTCGGCTCCAAGACCGGACGCGACGGCATCCACGGCGCCACCATGGCCTCGGCCGAGTTCGACGAGGGCTCGGAGGACAAGCGCCCCACCGTGCAAGTGGGCGACCCTTTCGCCGAGAAGCTGCTCATCGAGGCGACGCTGGAGCTGATGGAGACCGGCGCCGTGGCCGCCATCCAGGACATGGGCGCGGCGGGCCTCACCTCCTCCGCGGTGGAGATGGCCGGCAAGGGGGGCCTCGGCATCGAGCTCGACCTGGACGCCGTGCCCCAGCGCGAAGAGGACATGAGCGCCTATGAGATGATGCTGTCGGAGAGCCAGGAGCGGATGCTGGCGATCCTGAAGCCCGGCCGCGAGGACGACGCGCGGCGGGTGTTCACCAAGTGGGGCCTGGACGCCGCGGTGATCGGCCAGACCACCGAGACCGGCCGGCTGGTGCTCAAGCATGGGGGCGAGACCGTCTGCGACCTGCCGCTCTCTCCGCTCACGGACGATGCGCCGAACTATGATCGTCCGTATACGACCCAGGCGCCGCCCGCGCGGCTCGATCCGACTTCGGTCCCCGCGCCCGCCGACTGGCCCGCGGCGGTGCTGAAGCTGCTGTCGTGCCCGGACATGGCGTCAAAGCGCTGGGTTTGGGAACAATACGACCACCACGTCATGGCCGACACCCTGGCCGACTCCTCCACCGGCGCCGACGCGGCCCTGGTTCGCGTCCACGGGACCCGGAAGGCCCTGGCGATCACCTCGGACTGCACGCCGCGCTACGTCGCCGCCGACCCCCGCGAGGGCGGCAAGCATGCCGTCGCCGAAGCCTGGCGCAACCTCACCGCCGTGGGCGCCGACCCCATCGCCATCACCGACAACCTGAACTTCGGCAATCCCGAGCGGCCCGAGGTGATGGGCCAGTTCGTCGGCGCGGTGGAGGGCATGGCGGAGGCCTGCCGGGCGCTGGACTTCCCGGTCGTGAGCGGCAATGTCAGCCTCTACAACGAGACCAACGGCGCGGCGATCCCGCCGGCGCCGACGGTGGGGGCGCTGGGCCTGATCCCGGACTACGCCCGCCGCGCCGGCTATGGCGGGCTGAAGGCGGGCGACACGCTGGTGCTTATCGGAGAGACTCGCGGGGAGCTCGGCCAGAGCCTCTATCTGCGCGAACTGTTTGGCCGCGAGGACGGCGCCCCGCCGCCGGTGGACCTGGCCGCGGAACGCCGCAACGGCGACGTCGTGCGCGCCCTGATCCGCTCGGGCGCGGTCACCGTCTGCCACGACCTGTCGGACGGGGGGCTGGTGGGCGCCGCGGCGGAGATGGCGATGGCGTCCGGCGTGGGCGTGGCCCTGGGCGGCGTTTTCGACCTGCCCGCCCATGTCTTCCTCTTCGGGGAGGACCAGGGCCGCTATCTGATCGGATCCTCCGAACCCAGGGCGATCATGGACGCCGCCACGCGCGCGGGCGTCCCTGTGGCCATCGTCGGCGCCGCGCGCGGCGAGGCCCTCGCGGTCAATGGCCTGTTCGACGTGCCGCTGTCCGATCTGCACCAAGCGAACGAGGGCTGGCTGCCGGGTTACATGGGCGCCGCCTAAGGAGCGTCGCCGGCTACCTGTTCCCGCGCGACATCCGCCAGTAGGCCACAAGGCTGACGAGCGATCCGGCGCATACCGCAGGCCAGACCAGATGGGGCGGGACGGCGTTCGCAGTCCAGAGCGCCGCGCCGGCGACAAACAAGATCGCCGGCGTGAGCAAGAGCCCGTCCATGGTTCTCATGCATCCCCCCACGCACCCACGCCGCGAACAGGCGGTGAAATTCTCCCTGGGCGCCGTGGCCCGAACGGCAACGGCGCCACTCAATACCATTTCGGCGGAAGTTACAACCATCCAGGTTAATTGATTAAATATACAATCTGTAGCACTTACCTTACCGCTACATCAGCTATCCGGCGTGGCGCCTGCCAGTGAGCATCGGTTCGAGCAGAGCCTGCTGGAGAGGGCCGTCGCCCTGCTGAGCGCAGACGCCATCTACGCCTGCGAGCTCATTCCAAAGGTCAAGGAAGTCCGGTTCCCGCGCGCGCCGGGCACGCAGGTCTTCCGGGTAGTGGCCAGGATCGATTGACGCCTAGGCGGACTTGCGCGGCGCTTCGGCCCCGCCGCCAGCCAGAACCGCGTTGATCGCGCTGAACAGGCCCGCCGAGGTGACCGGCTTGGCCAGATGCAGGTCCGCGCCAGCTTTCAGGCATGCCTCTACCTGGTGGCCCATGGCGTTGGCGGTCAGCGAGATGATCGGCGTGCGCGGCAGGCCGCCACGGGCCTCCGCCTCGCGGATGCGCTTGGTGGCCGTCAGCCCGTCCATCACCGGCATCTGGGTGTCCATCAGCACAACGTCGAACGGCGGCCCTTGCAGGAAGGCGTCGAGCGCCGCCTGGCCGTCCCCGGTGATGACAAGCTCAGCCGTCTCGCCGAGCATGAGCTGGATGACCTGCTGGTTGACGAAGTGGTCCTCGGCCAGGAGCACGCGGGGCCGCCGATCCGAGTCCAGCGCGCGGACGGGTGCGGCTCCGGCTTCGGCGGGGGCTTGGCGGTCCACCTTCAGACGCGCGGAGAATTCGAAGGCCGCACCCTCTCCGGGCGTCGCCGAACAGTTGACGTCTCCGCCCATCATGTGCGCCAAGGTATGGGCGATCGACAGGCCCAGTCCCGTGCCGCCATAGCGCCGCGTGATCGAGCCGTCGCCCTGACCGTCACCCGCAGCACCGCCTTGCCCCGGGCCCGCGGCTTGGTCTGGACCTCGACGGCGACCTGGCCCGCGGCGGTGAACTTCACCGCGTTGGAGATCAGGTTGGAGACCACCTGCTTGATCCGCAGCGGGTCGCCTACCAGCCGATCCGGCCCTTCCGTATCGAAGCTCACTTTGAAGTCCAGGCCCTTGTCGCGGGCCACGCGCTCGAACAGGAAGGCGGCCTGGCCGACGGTCTCGCGCACGCTGAAGCCCTCGGGGTTCAGGGACAGGGCGCCGGCTTCCGCCTTGGCCAGGTCCAGCACGTCCCCCAGCAGCATGGTCAGCGCCTGGCCCGAGCTGAGGATCATCTTGACGATCTCTTGCTGGTTGGGCGGCAGGTCCATGTGGGATAGGGCGTCGGCGAGGCCCAGCACGCCGTTCAGCGGCGTCCTGATCTCGTGGCTCATATTGGCCAGGAACTCGCTCTTGGCGACACTGGCGGCCTCGGCCCGCGCCAAGGCCTCCATCAGGGCGTCCTGAGCCAGCTTGCGGTCGGTCACGTCCTCGGAGATCGTGAGTACGCACGGGTCGCCGTCCGGATCGTGAAGGCCGACCTTGAGCATGCGCATGGTCCGCATGCCTCTGAGCTTCGTTTTGATCTCGGTGTCGTCGATGACTTGAACCTGGCCTGTGTCCAGGGCCGCCCGGTCCTGGTCGACGAAAAATTTTGCTTGATCGGGCGGGAACATGTCCTGCGCCGTCTTGCCGATCAGCTTCTCGCGCGACTGGCCCATGAGCTCTTCGCTGGCGCGGTTCATCATGATGATCCGCCCGTCGCGCGCGTCCTTGACCAACATCGGCATCGGCGCGCTGTCGAGCACGTCGGCGAGGAACTTGCGCATACGCTCAAGCTCTGCCTGGGCCTCCTTGCGTTCGGTGATGTCTTCGGAGATGGCGAGCAGCAGGGGCCGCCCGTCAGCGCCCGGCGCCGCCAGTTTCTTGGTGCGCAGGCGACGCACGCCGTTGGTCAGGGAGGGAACCGATTCGTCCTCAAGGATCATCAGCTCGCCCGACTCCATCACCTGCCGGTCCTGCTCGGCGAACTTGTCGGCGACCTCCTTCGAGAAGATTTCGTAGGCGGTCTTGCCCAGGTGTTTCGCGCGCGACGTCCCCATAAGGTCCTCGGCGGCATTGTTGAGGATCAGGAAGCGTCCGGTCTCGCCGTCCTTGACCACCAGCGGCGCGGGAATGTTGTCGAGCACGGTGGAGAGGAAGGCGCGGGTCCCTTCGAGATCCTGCTGAGCCTTCAGCCGTTTGGTGATGTCTTCGCTGATCGAGAGCAGATAGGTCCGCCCGCCGCCGCCATCGATGGCGACCTTGGTCTTCTTGACGTGCCGAAGGTCGCCGCGCGCCGTACGCATTTCGACGTCTTCGATGACCAGGGGCTTGCCGCTCTCGATCGCCTTCCGGTCTTCCTCCGCCACTTGATCGGCGAACTCCGGGGATACGATCTCGCAGATCGTCTTGCCGACGTGTTCCTCGCGCTGGATGCCGTACAGGTCTTCCATCGCATGGTTCATCGTCAGGATGCGGCCCGTGGCCACGTCCTTCACGACCAGCGGCGTCGGCACGTTCTCAAGAACGGTCGCCGCGTAGGCCCGCGCTTCGCGCAACTCCCGCTCGGCCTCCTTCTGCGCCGTGAGGTCGCGCGAGATGATGAGCATGCCGCCGATCTCGCCGTCGTCGTCGCGCCAGGGCGACGCCTCCCACGCCAGCCAGCGGTGCTCTCCGCTTGGCAGAACCACGTCCTCGGCGTCGCCGAACACCTGGTCGCCGGCGAGCACCTGCTCATGCAGGTGTGCGTACTTGCGGGTCTCGGGGGCGAGATCGTAGGAGCTCTTGCCGACAATGCCCTCGAGGGTGGCGCCGAAGGCGGCCAGCCATGCGGAGCTCGCCATCCGGAACCGCAACTGGCGATCGGTCATGGCCACGGCGACGGGGGCGATTTCGATGAAGGCCGCGAGCGCCACGTCGCGCGGAACCGCGAGAGCTTTCGGCCTCGGAGGATCGGCCTTCTGCGCGCGTGTGCGCGGCCTGGTCTTGCGAGCGGAGCCGGCGCCCATTGGTATGGCCTTCGTCGACACGTTCTGCAGCCCTAGGGTCGCGCCCCCGGCTTAATATTTGGTGTGACGCCCACTCTCAGGCGCGAAATCGGCAAATATCAAAGACGGTCATAGGTCGGGCGGGACCGCCGAGGACTCAGGCGGCTGAGCCCGTCCGCCGCAGTGGCGGCGCGCGCGCGCCTCGGCTAGAACCTAGCCGGACCGAAGGCCGGACAAGGACGCCGTCGAAAGATGCTGAAGCTCTATCACGCCGAGCCGGTCGCCAACTCGCTCAAGTCCCTGATCCCGCTGCACGAAAAGGGGCTTCAGTTCGAGAGCATCTACGTCGACCTGCACAAGTTCGAGCAGCACCAGCCCTGGTTCACAGCCATCAATCCCGAAGGCCAGGTCCCGGTGCTGGACCACGACGGCTTCATCGTCACCCACACCACGGTGATCAACGAGTACCTGGAGGACGCCTTTCCGGACGCCCCGCCGCTGCGCCCGAACGAGCCCAAGGGCAACGCGCGCATGCGCTACTGGAACAAGTTCATCGACGAGCACGTGATGAACTACGTCTCCATGCACGGCTGGCACCGCATGGTGGGCGTCATCGCCCGGGGGATCGACAGCGGCGAGTTCGAGACGCTGGTCGAGCGCATCCCGCTGCACGAACAGCGCGAGAAGTGGAAGACCGCCCGCTCGGGCTTCTCGGAGGCCGACCTGGCCAACGCCACGCGCAAGATCGAGGTGGCGGTGGACAAGGTCGAGGATCAGCTTTCGAAGACCCCCTGGCTCGCCGGCGACATGTTCACCCTGGCGGACGTCAACTTCTTCGCCCACTGCGGCATGATGGTCGCGCGCATGTTCCCGGACATGGACGTGCCCAAACGCGCCCCGCGGCTCGTGGACTGGGTGGAACGGGTGCGGACCCGCCCCGGCGTCGCGGCCGCCCTCGCCATGCCCGACCATACCAATCCCGCGCTGCGGACCTTCACCGGCCACGCGCGCTGAAGAACCAGCTTTCGGAGGAAGTCAGATGAGCGTCATGGAAGCCGACGTGGAAGCGGGCGTCCGCTCCGTCGAGGCGGAGATCAACTACCTGCTGCCCGGACCGGACATCAACCGCCGCTTCGTCTCGGCGGGGGTGGAGGTCAACACTGGAACCTACGGCCCGTTCAAGGTGACGGTGCGCGACGGCCGCGCCATCAAGAAGCACTTCACCCTGGATGCGCAGGGCTTCGTCCTGGCCGACAACAAGAGCCGGGTGAGCGACTTCTACGACAAGGCCGAGGTCGACCGGCTCTATCCCAAGGAGGTGGAGGAGGGCGTGAAGGCCCTGACCGGCGCATCCTGCGTCTTCCCCATGGGCTGGATGATCCGCAACTCGGGCGACATCGCCAAGTTCCAGCGCGCCGAAGGCCCGTACACCCACCAGGGCGGGGTGCAGCCCCCGGCCGGCGAGGCGCACATCGACACCGAGCCCAGCCGCGCCGACCGCCAGGCCAGGGCGATCTACGAGAAGTTTCGCCCCAACGGCCCCGGCTACAAGCGGTTCATCTACTCCAGCTTCTGGCGGACCTTCTCCGAGCCGCCGCAGGACTGCCCGCTCGCCGTCTGCGACCACAAGAGCGTCGGCGACGACGAGGGCGTGCCGAACGTGCTCTACATCGTCGACAAGATCCCCGAGGGCGAGGCGATGTTCGCCCCCATGCCCGACGCCGACCAGCCGGCGGCGGCGATCTTCAAGTACAACCCCAATCACCGCTGGTGGTACTTCTCCGGCATGACCCGGGACGAGGTGCTGCTGATCAAGTTCCACGACTCCGACCGCTCGGTCGCCTGGCGCACGCCCCACACCGCCTTCTGGGACCCGAGCTTCCCCGACCGCAAGGTGCGCGAGAGCATCGAGTGCCGCAACGTGGCGTTCTTCGAGTAGGGGGAGAAGGAAAGAGGGCAGCTGGCGCCCGCCCCTCACCGTATCGAGCCGTCCACTGTCAGGATCGTCCCCGAGGTGTAGCCCGACAGCGGCGAGGCCAGGAAGGCCACGGCGGCGCTGATCTCCTCGGGCTTGGCCGGCCGGCCGTAGGGCAGGGACTTGGTCAGCTCCGGCCAGCGCTCGGCGTCGCCAAGCTCGGCGGCCGCGCGGGCCTTGAGCAGGGTGACCATGCGGTCGGTGGCCGTCATGCCGGGGTTGATGCCGACCACGCGGAAGCCGTCCTTCGCCGCGCCCTTGCCCAGCGCCCGGGTGAACGCCATCAGGGCTGCGTTGCCCGTGCTGCCGGCGATGTAGCCGGGGTCCAGCCACTCCCCCGCCGCGCCGATCACATTGACGATCACGCCCGAGCGCGCCTTCAGCCCCTCATAGAACGCCCGGCTCATTCCGATGTAGCCGAACACCTTCAGGTCCCAGGCGGCGCGGAATTTCGCGTCGTCGATGGCCAGGATGTCGCCGGCCGGGATCGCCCCGGCGCAGTTGACCAGGATGTCGATCTCGCCGGCCTGCGACGCCACCCGCTCGATCTCGGTCTGGCGCGACAGATCGGCCGGCAGGGCCTGGGCCGAGACCTGGAGCCGGCCCCTGATGTCGGCCGCCGCCGCCTCCAGCGCCTCGGCCGTCCGCGCCACCAGCACCACGTCGCACCCTTCCTCGGCGAGACGCGTCGCCACGGCCCGGCCGATGCCCTTCGAGCCGCCGGTGATCAGGGCGCGCTTGCCGGCGAGGTTCAGGTCCATGTCGCGCCTCTCAGCCCCAGATCTTGCGCGCCGTGTTGGCCACCAGCTCTAGCTTGCGCCGTTCCTCGTCCTCGGTGAGCAGGTTGCCCATGTGGGTGGAGGCGAAACCGCACTGCGGGCTGAGCGCCAGTTGATCGAGCGGCACGTACCTTGCCGCCTCGTCCACGCGCCGGCGCAGCATGTCCTGGTCCTCCAGCTGCGGAACCTTGGTGGTGATCAGGCCCAGCACCACGGTCTTGCCCTTGGGCACGAAGCGCAGCGGCTCGAACCCGCCCGAGCGTTCGTCGTCGTATTCGAGCAGCAGGCGGTCTGCCTCGGTGCGGGTGAACAGATCCTCGGCCACCTCCTCGTAGCTGCCCTGCATCGCCCAGGCGCTGCGGTGGTTTCCCCGGCAGATGTGGATGGCGGTGACCGCGCCGCCGGCCTTGGCGCGGGCCAGGACGGCGTTGTCCGCGTTCAGGGTCTGCTCGGCCGCTTCCTTGTGCGTCTGGCCGTTCAGCATCTCGTCCCGGCCGCCGATGATCTGGCAGTAGCGCAGGGTGTCGAGCTGGAAGTAGCGCAGGCCGTCCTTGAGCAGGGCGTCCACCTCGTCCTGATAGATGGCCACGATGGCGTCCACATAGGCCTGGATCGTCGGATAGATCTTGTCGGTGACGCCCTCGGCGTAGAGGTTCAGGTGCATGGTCGGGGCCGCCAGGCTGG
>Ga0299912_10001878_pt1 | contig 17056 bp, 15 predicted proteins | sample RVTome_2_FD_207667 | JGI IMG/M metagenome (GOLD analysis project Ga0299912, IMG submission 207667) | Soil microbial communities from uranium-contaminated site in the Upper Colorado River Basin, Wyoming, United States - RVT95D214 (version 2) ... | reverse complement strand
CTGCTCGCGCGCTCGGGTGATTAAAATTTTTTTTCCAGAGAGAGAGAGTTTATTCATTTGTCAAATGGAGATGGCAGGTCCTGACTTCTGATAGATGTCGTCAAGAATCTCTTTTGCTCCTTTGTCCAAGAGGATCTCAGCTAGTTCTATGCCGAGCGACTCTGCTTTCTCAATGGATCCCTCTATGTGATGTCTAATAAGCCTCTTTCCGTCTATGGTTCCCACCAATCCATCGATTTGGAGAGTAGTTCCGAATATCTGGGCAAAAGCAGCGATGGGAACTTGACAGCCTCCTTCCAGTTTTTCAAGGAAGGCTCTCTCTGCTGAAACGGCAATCCATGAATCTTTATCATTCAGGAACTGAATTCGTTTTTCAATCTCCTCGTCATCCTTTCTCGTTTCGATTCCGAGCGCCCCCTGTCCAATGGCTGGCAGAGAGATCTCCGTAGGAATGATTTCTGTGATCCTTTCCTCAAGGCCCAACCTTTTCACCCCAGCAAGGGCGAGGACAATCCCGTCCAGGTTCATCGCTCTTAACTTCTTCAACCGGGTATCCAAGTTTCCCCTCAAAGGAACCATCTCGAAATCGCCTCTGAAATGGAGCAGCTGGGCCTGCCGTCTCAGGCTGCTCGTCCCGATCTTCGCCCCCTGAGGAAGATCTTTTAGCGATGTTGCGTCTTTAGAGATGAAGACATCCCGAGGATCCTCTCTTTTTGTAACCGCAGAAAGATGGAGACCCACCGGTAATTCGGTGGGAACATCCTTGATGCTATGGACAGCGAGATCGATCCTTTTTTGTATCAGCGCCTCCTCGATCTCCTTGACAAAGAGGCCTTTTCCTCCGATCTTCGCCAGGGGAGCATCTTGAATTCGATCCCCAGTGGTCTTGATCTTGACCAGGGTCACCTGGAGATCGGGATGGGTCTGGAGCAACCTCTCCTTTACCCAATTGGCCTGACAAAGGGCGAGCTGACTTCCACGGGTCCCGATCCTGAGTTCATGGGACGACATCATTCAATTCTTTTCCTTTTCTTCTTCGAATTTTTCTAAGAATGTCTCTGAAGATTTTTCTGGAAGTCCAAAGAGAGTCCGAAGGGCATCGAGGTAAAGATCTGTCATCGCCTCCTCATCGGTCTGCTTAAGAAGGGTGAGAGGACCGTGGAGAATCTTATTGATGATAGCAGCAGTGAGGGCCTCTAAGGATCTCCTCTCCTTTTCCGATAAGTTCGGATGGAGGGTAAGGGTCTTTTCCAACTCCTTCCTTCGTATCTCCTCAAACTTCTCCCTTAGGGCAGTGATGGTAGGCGTCACCTCAAGGGATTGATACCAATTGACGAATTTAATGACCTCGCCCTGGACGATGGCCTCTGCCTTCTGGGCCTCCTTTTCACGGTCCTGGATATTGGCATTGACCACTTCCTGAAGGTCGTCGAGATCGTAGAGGTAGACGTTCTCAATATCGTTGACCGTGGGCTCGATGTCTCGAGGAACTGCGATATCGATAAAAAAGATGGGTTTCTGCTTTCGCTCCCTGATCACTTTAGCGATTTGGTCATGCCGGAGAAGGTATTGGGGCGACCCCGTAGAACTGATCACGATGTCCGCCCTTTTCAAGGCCTGACCAATCTCTTCAAATGGAATCGGCTCTCCCCTGAATTCCTGAGCCATTGCAACCGCCCGTTCGTAGGTTCGGTTCGTCACCAGGACCTTCTCCACCCCTCCGGAGATCAGATGTCGGGCTGCCAGCTCACACATCTCGCCCGCACCGATCAGCAAAACGGTTTTCTTCTCCAGGCTCCCAAAGATCTTTTTGGCTAATTCCACGGCAACGAAACTGACCGAGACACCACTATTGCCAATCTTCGTCTCGGTTCTCACTCTTTTGGCCACATGGAAGGCTCGGTGCATCAGACGATGTAGAATGAGACCGGATGCGTTCGATTCCGCCGCCACGTTATAAGCAGACTTGATCTGGCCTAAGATTTGGGGTTCACCCACGACCATCGAGTCGAGGCTCGAGGCGACTCGGAAGATGTGCTTCACCGCCTCTTCTCCGATGAGGAGATAGAGGTTTTTCTCAAATTCATTCAAGGAGAGGCCATGGAATTGGGAGAGGAAGTTTTTCAGATCGATGATGGCCTTTTCAGTCTCACGAGCAGCCCCGTAAATCTCTACGCGGTTGCATGTGGAGAGGATCAAACCTTCTTTCATTGAAGGAAGAGATCTGGCCTGACAGAGAGCCTCGGCTATCTGACTTTCTTGGAAAGCCAGCCGTTCCCGAATCTCAATGGGAGCAGTCTTGTGATTCAATCCGATGACAAAGAGTTCCATATTAAAATAATAGGTTGAGGCTAAGGTTAAGGTTAAGTGAAAACATTTAATACAACAGTTAAAATAGTAATCTATCTGTGAGGCTGTGAATTTTAACAGCTAACTCCATCGCCTTCTTCCAAACCGGCATATCTTCAAATGAGTTATATTCCATTACTTAACCTTAGCCTGTGCCTTTGTTATTCTTGCATACAGGCATGTCTTCGAACGAATTGTATTCCATTATTACTTAGCCTTACTCTCAAGCTGTGGTTTTAATCTGTTTATTTTTCTTAACCTCAACCTCATCCTCATCCTGAATTTTTTCTCAGCCTTAACCTGTGCCTTTATTACCAGTTCGCATAGGTATGGAGTCCAGGGAGGAGGAGGTTCACACCCAAAAAGGTGAATAGAACAGCCAGGAACCCGATAATGGCCATGATCGCCGCCTTCCGGCCCCTCCACCCCACGGTCAGACGCTGGTGAAGCAGGGCCGCGTAAAGGAACCAGGTGATGAGGGACCATGTCTCCTTGGGATCCCAATTCCAATACCGACCCCACGCATATTCTGCCCAGATGGCACCTGTAATGATCCCCAAAGTTAATAAGGGAAATCCATAGGTCAGGGTCTGATAGTTCAGGTCATCTAAGACCTTCAGGGATGGAAGCCTCTGTGTGATCGCCCCCAATCTTTTCGATTTGAGTTGATGTTCTTGAATCAAATACATCACTCCACAACAAAAGGCCAAGCTAAAGATAGCATTGCCTAAGAAAGCGAAAATCACGTGAAAAGGATGCCAAAAGCTCCTCAAAACTGGGGCCAGAGGCACTATCTCTTTGGGAAGGGCAAGGGCGAAGAGCATGAGGACGAGCGCAATGGGGGTGAGGAAGGCACCCAGGACCTTAATCTTATATTTCAGATTGGCAATCAGGAGTGTGCCAATGATCATCCATGCAAAGAAGGAGAGGGATTCGTAAAGGTTTGTTACAGGGGTATGGCCAGCTTCCACATATCTCGTCAAAAGTGCCAAGGTATGGGAGGCGAAACCGATTGAGACAACTGTCACCGCTAATTTCGAGAGGGCCTTTTTGAGAAAAGTGATATAGGAGAGGTAGGCCAATGCCCCCAATAAATAAAGAACTGAGGCAAATTTAAAGAATAGGATGTTCATAGGTTTTATTTTAACACTTTTTTGGCCATAGGTGAAATATCCCTCCCCTTTACCATTTCTTCGTCAGTCGGTGAAATTGCCAGTTCATCATCAGGTAAAAGAGGGGATGGATCCATGGTCGTTTGAGAATCCTTTTGTAGATCGAGGGAAGGGAGAAGACTTCTTTCCATATCCTCCTCATTCCATTTTCTAACTCTTCAACAGACATTAAAGAGGGTTGATAGACCACCTTGAGGGAGTCATATTTCTCCCAATCTCTGCAAAAGATTCTGCCCTCTTTTTCTAATCGGAGAAAAGAATCAGTACCGGGATAAGGGGCCATGATGAAGGTAAGGGCCCAGTCGAGCCTCGCATCGATGCAGAAGTCGATGATCCGCTGGAAGACTCCGGGGTCATCGTCATCGAGACCCACGATGAAGGTTCCCATGACGCCAATGCCCTGGTCGTGAATCCTTTTGACTGCCTCAGCATACCGGGAAGGTTGGTTGAACCCTTTTCCCATAATTTGAAGGTTCTTTGTTGAGAAGGATTCGAAGCCGATATTTATGGCGATGCATCCACTTTGGGAGAATCCTTTTAGAAGTTCTTGATCGAAGGCCACGGAGACCGGGGCGTGGCCATACCAGAGAAGATCAAATTCTTTAAGAAGGGAGACCAGTTCAAGAGCAAACCGCCTGTCGCCTGCAACATTGGAATCGATGATATAGAGAAGCCTCCGCTTGAGGAAGTAAGGGAGGTCGTTGCTGAATGAAGAGAGGACCTTTTTTAAGAAGGCGTTCATCACCGGGCCTTTTTGGAAAAGGGTCTTGAGCTCTCTTTCGATTTCCTCGATGGGTCGGCTGCGGTATCGATATCCGAAGAATTTTGAGACACCACAGAAGTCGCAGCGATGAGGGCACCCTCGCGTCGTTTCAAGTAACTTCAATGGAAGGTAAGATTTTCCATTGAGAAGCTTCCTTTTGGGTAAGGGAAAGTTGGAGGAGTTGACAAATCCGTTTCCCTGGTAGATTTGTCTCATTTTGCCCCTTCTCAGATCCTCGATCAGCTTGGGCCAGACCTCCTCTGCCTCTCCGATCACTACCGCATCGACATGCTGAAGGGCCTCATCAGGGAGCATGCTGGCGTGGGCACCTCCCATGACCACGGGAATCCCCCGTTTTCTAAATTCATCTGCGATCTGGTAAGCCCGGGGCGCAACCGGGGTTTGGGCCGTGATGCCCACCAGATCGACCTTTTCTTCAAAACTGATTTTTTCACGGGCCTCATCGACAATTCTTACCTCTACGTCCGGTGGTGTAACTGCTGCCACATAAGGAAGATTCAAAAAACTGAGCTTAAAGAGGAAAGCCTCTTCCTTCTTCCTCTCCCGCTCCGGTGAGATCAGGAGAATCTTCATGCCTCTTTTTTAACCCATTTGGCGAGAAAGGGTCAACGCTTACCTATCTTTACCATTACGGTTGCAGACAGATTCGCCTGGTACAGGCTGCTCTGCAATGGACGCGAAGAATCATTTCCTTGATTATTTATGATTTTTATTAAAGAATTCGTACGACGAATGTGGAAGCAGAAATCCAACCAGCAAGAGAAAAGGGAATGCAAAATAGTTCCAATAGCACACCCAACTACCTTTTGGAATGTCTTTTATCCAACTGGTGAGTTGAGAGAGGAGGCGGGTCATGTTTGATTTTCTCTTAACAGAGGAGGAGAAGAGATTAAGAGAGGAGGTTAAGCGGTTTGTCAGGGAGGAGGTGCCGAGTTCCCTCATTCGAGCGATGGATGCCGATGAGGTGAAGTATCCAAAAGACTATATGGAAAATTTGGCAGCCCATAACCTCCTTGGCCTTCGTTTTCCGAGAGAGTGGGGCGGCAAGGCAATGAAGTGGATGGGGGAAGTAGCGGCCATCGAGGAAATCGGTGTCCTCGGATCTGGGATGAGCTGCCTCTACTCACTGGTGAGCATCGTGGGCGAGGCGCTTCATCAGTTTGGTACTCCGGAACAGAAGGCGAAATATCTAAAGCCAACCCTTGAGGGCAAACTCTGTTGTGCAGAAGCACTCACTGAACCTCGGGGAGGATCCGATTTCTTCGGTGCGACTACCATCGCGAAGAAGGATGGAAACTATTATTACCTGAACGGGCAGAAGCGCTTCGTGGTAGGTGCAGAGGGTGCCGACTATTTCCTGGTCTATGCGAAGACAGCACCGGAGGCTAAAGCTCATCAATCCATTTCATGCTTCATTGTCGAACGTGAGATGGGTGTGGAGGTCAAACATGTCTATGGACTCCTCGGTTCCCGAGGAGGAGGGACGGGCCGTCTCTACTTCCACGACACCAAGGTGCCAGCAAAAAATCTCGTCGGACCCGAAAATGGAGGCGCTCTGGTCTTCAATCGGATGATGATCCCTGAGCGGTTGACCACTGCAGCAGGAGCACTCGGTATGGCCCGATGTTGCCTGGAGATTGCCACACGGTATACGAACCGCAGGAAGGCCTTTGGGGAGACCATCCGAAGGTTTCAAGCGGTCAGTTTTAAAATCGCTGATGCTATTGCCAAACTCGATGCCGCCCGGAGTCTCGTCTATGTGACGGCAAGACACGTGGATGAAGGCCTCGATTCGAGGCGTATGGTTTCTGAAGCAAAGAAGATCTCCACGGAGATGCTCTGGGAGATCGTCAACCATTCGATGCAGGTGATGGGCGGAATCGGGTATACCAATGTCTACCCGATCGAGCGTTTCCTCCGGGACGCCAGGTTGCAGATGATCTGGACCGGAACGAACGAGATCATGGATCTTCTCATTCAGCATGAGTTTTATGAGGAAATACTCAACAGGGAGAGCGATGCCCGGGATGTGGAGAAGGATGCTGGAGACCTCGAAGGAGAGGAAGAGAAGATCTATGAGTGACAGGAGGTCGGACCGAATCTGCATCACTGGAATTGGGGTGGTCTCTCCCATTGGGATTGGAAAGGAGGAATTTCTTTCTTCCTTGAGGAATGGTCGGTCGGGCATTGACGAGATTGAGGCATTCGATACCCATTTCTCTCGCTCCCAAAAGGCTGGGGTAGTCCGATCCTTCCATCCCAAGGATTTCATACCAGCGGGCAAGATCCGGCGTCTCGATCGGGCGAGCCAGTTTGCCATCGCAGCCTCGAAATTGGCTTTAGCGGATGCCAAATTTTCCATCACCCGGGAGAACGGCACAAGGGTTGGGATCGTCCTCGGCTCTGGTTTCTGCGGCCTCTCAAGCTCAGAAGAGTTTCACCGGAGCCAGGTTCTCAAAGGTTTTTTAGACTTAAACCCCATGCTCTTTCCCAACACCGTCCCCAATGCCCCCACCAGCCACGTCTCCATCGAACTTGGAATCCAAGGGGTCAATTGCACGTTAGTTCAATCCTTCTGCACTGCGGAGGCCGCCATTCTCTTTGCCTGCGATCAACTTCGAAAAGGGAAGGCAGACCTTATCCTTACGGGCGGCGTGGACGAACTGAGCGAGTTCCTCTTCCGCGGGTTTGCCGAACTTCACCTCTTAGCGACGGACCAGGGGCATGGCGAAGAGTCCTGCCCCTACGACAGAATGAGAAATGGAATAGTGTTAGGAGAAGGGGCTGGGATATTGGTCATTGAAAATGAGGAGCATGCGCGATCGAGAGGAGTGAGGATTTACGGCCACATTTTAGGTTATAGTCTGGTAGGAAAATCATCTAAAGGTGATGGGTCAGAGGATATAGAGCGTTCCGTCAAGATGGCACTAAGGGGAAGGAAAGATAGTCCAATTGATTATCTTAGCGGGGCTGGGAATTCGTCCAAAGCATTAGATGCCTTGGAGGCCCGGGGGGTTAAGAAATCCTTTCCATCTCAATATCCTGAGATTCCCGTCAGTTCGATCAAATCGATGGTGGGAGAGGCGATCGCCTCGGGTGGGATGAGAATGGTCGCCGATGTGCTCTCTCTGGAAAATGGCTTCATCCCTCCAACGATCAATTATCTCGTTCCTGACCCTGCCTGCGACCTCCGTTATGTCGTCAATAAGAGGTTGGATCAAGAGATCCGGACGATCCTTCATTTAGGCGTTTCACCCGAGGACTGTTTTTCATCTCTCTTGATGGGAGCCGAATGGGATTGATGACGAGCCAGGGAAACCTAATTCTCCTTTTTACGCTTATCCATTTCACATTGGGACGATCCTTTTCCGTGCTTTTTGCCATCTTCAACCAGATGTCCGTTTTTCTGTACTTCCCTCTGGCCCTTGCCTATGATTACGTTCAAATCCCGGTCTATGGAATGATCTTAGAACATTCGAGCAAAAAGCTCTTCGCCATTCGATGGCTCACTCGAAAAACCGATAAAGTTATGGCCAGCTTGAATGAGAAGCCCCTCTTAAAGAAGGTGATGTCTTTGGGTGACGTGGGACTTGTGCTTCTCTCTGCACTTCCCATCCGAGGTTTTGGGATTCTTTCCGCAAGCATCGTCAGTTTCTTTCTTAAAAAAGGAAAGGTCGAAGGGACGGTCCTCCTGATGGTCGGCTCCTGCCTCGGTATTTTCATCATCATGGGTATTGCCAATGGAGTGTTTGAAATCTTTAGTTTCTTTGGTGTTTTTTGAGTGAAATCTTGTGGAAGAATTGAAGCAATTCTAAATTGGAATAATATCTAAATCCGAAGTACCTGCCTGCGCGTAGCCGCTTCGGCGAAGGCAGGCGAAATTCGAAACAAGTCTCGCCGAGGTGGGACTCAAAATACAAATGACCAAAACGGATAGAAATGGTTTTAAACTTTGGAAATTTGAATTTTGGATTTGTTTCGGATTTCGATATTCGCATTTCGGATTTTTCGATACTTAGCTCAATGTAAAATTCTTCGAATAATGGATATGAAGAACTTAGACGAAGTATTAGGGAAATTGCCCCATGTCTTTCCTTTTCGGATGATCGATCGGATCCTCGAGATCGAGCCAGGAAAGAAGGCGATCGCCCTCAAAAACGTGAGCGTGGGTGACTTCTTTCTACATCGGCATTTTCCAGACGAACCCGTTATGCCAGGCGTTCTGATTGCTGAGGCCCTTGCCCAGACCGGAGGATTAGCCTTTCATTCAATCGACGAAAAAGGGAGTTGTGGAGAAGAGGTGCCTTTTCTGGCAGCGATTGACCAGTTTCGGCTGATAAGGAGGGTGATTCCCGGAGATCAAATCATTTTGGAAGCAGAGGTTTTGCATGTCTTTTCTCACCTGGCCAAGGTAAAGGTCCGAGCCAGTGTGGGAGAAGAGACAGTGGCCGAGGGGATGTTTGTTTTGGCAAAAGGCCCTTCACCCCAACCTCTCCCCTAATCTACCCACCAGTTGATAAAAAACGTCCTAAAAGGCAGTTGCGGGATAACGGGACATAGTTTAATTGTTGAATAACCAGCCTCCTTGCATAATTCAACAACTGAACATCGTCCCCCAATCCTTTGCCCTATCAAATGGGATTATTTCCATGAACCTATGGCGATTTTGAAATTGCTGGTTTATGGTTATTCTTAGGGGGCAAGAATTCCCGTAAACTGGATCGCAAAACCCATCACGATATCTCCTTCATATGGTTGGGAAAAGGATGAAATGAAGCAGCGAATCTCAGAGCCCGGGGTGATCGAAGATCGAGAGCTGGCGGAATATTACAGTCGCATGGCCAAACGTTATATGGGCATTCCTTGCAAGAGGATTCTCAAACGGGTCATGGCAAAAGGGATTGAGAAGGGAACAGCTCTCGATATTGGAACCGGTCCTGGGATTTTTCCCATTTTCCTATCAAAATCCCTTCCAGGGATTCGATTCAAAGGGATTGACCTCTCTCCGGTGATGATTGACCTTGCTCGGGAAAATGCGATCGATGAGGGGTTAGGAAATAAGATTGCGTTCGAAGCAGGCTCTGCTTACTCGCTCCCCTTTGAAGATCATTCCATCGATCTCGTCCTCTGCATTAACACGCTTCACCATTTAGACCACCCGATCGACTTCTTCAATGAGGTGGCGAGAACCTTGAAGGAAGGAGGGGGGTTTGTTATAGTTGATTTTCATCGGGATACCCCAATGGCACTTGTTGGGATATTCGATCTTGTTTGGAGGGCCTTTTTTGGAAAGCATCCTAAAGCGAAAAGAGGCTTCTTAGAATCCGTTCGTTCTTCTTATACGGTAGAGGAATGTCGGGACTTCTTAGAACAATCGAGACTGAGACATTGGAAACTTTATACCCGCACCGTCGAGATGTGGATCGAATCCACAAAACCTGAGAAAAGGAGGGAGCCGTGATGAGAGGGATAAGAGTTTGGTCCTTTTTTGTCGCAGGAGTGATGCTGATCTTCTTTGCCACCTCTGTTTGGGCCGCCTATAATATGGTGATGGATGCAAGGATTTACCGATACTCCAATTATAAGGCCAAGAAAACATTTCCAGTAACGCTTCAGATAAAGGTTGTAAAAGATAATCGGCCTGAACATGAGAAGATCAAACAAGAGGAGGAGAATCCCTACTCCTATGACGCCCTTTGGGTAGAACTGGTGGGCGATATGTTAGAGAAGGTGTTGGAGAAGGAATTCGGTCTATCGGGGATGGTCAAATCTTCCGACCGCAAAGATGAACAATCGAATTATGTCCTCGCCATCGAACTCAACTCTTTTCACGGCCGATGGGCCCCTGTGCCCCGTTCCTTCAGGCCTCTAAACGACATATACGGCAACTGTGAGTTTTCAGCGCGACTTATTTCGCGAAGTTCAGATAAGATTCTTCTTAAAAAGAATTATGCCGGAAGGACAAAAATTCAGGCGAGCCAGTTTAAAAATAGATATGGTTACTGCGTCATCGAAGCAGGAAACGCTTTCAAGGAAGCAGCCCTGCAACTGATGGCAGATGTAGAGACTGCTCTTGGGGGTGGCAAGGTTATCCAATATTAACCCAGAAGGCTTAGATGGGAGGGAAAGGGAATGGGGATAGGGTTTTTATCCCCATTTTGTCATGTTGGTAAAGATGAGAACGGAGATAGAGATGGAGGAAATCCCTTGTCCCATCTGTGAAGCAACAAAGGGAGACCCTCTCCATCAGGAGGGTTCCTTTCAAATGGTGAGATGTCCATCTTGCCAATTCATCTACCTCAGTCCAAGGCCCACGAATGAATCCCTTCTCCACTTTTATCAACACTATCTGCCCGAGGATAGATCCTCGATTCAATCATGGGAAAGGATGATGGAGCCCGTCTTCAAAAGAGCGGCCCACCTCATACAGCAACGCAAAGGGAAGGGGAGGCTGTTGGATGTGGGTGCTGGTTTTGGCTTCTTTCTTGTGGAGATGAAAAAGAGGGGATGGGACGTTGTAGGCGTAGAGATCTCTCAAAAAGCGATGGACCATGCAAGAAATGTTTTAGGACTGGCCGTCCGTTCCGGCCCATTGGAAAAGGTTGGTTTTCCTGAAAATTATTTCGATGTGGTCAGCGGTTTCTACATCATTGAGCACCTTCCCAATCCGATGGCTTTTCTCAAAGAGTGTCACCGTATCCTCAAACCAGGAGGGTTCCTGTTGTTGAGGTATCCTCATACCACCCCTATCAAGAATCTTCTCTATCTTTTAGGTATTAAGAATCGACTTTACGATCTACCAGCCCATCTCGCTGACTTCTCACCGGAGATGATCCAGCGATGTGTGGATAGGGTTGGGTTTGAAAGATACCAGCACATGATTGGCGGGCACACCCTTCCGGATGGGCTGGCAAAGCGAATCGCTTCCTCTTTTTTTGGGAATCTCTCAGAAGGTCTTTTTTATCTCAGCCTGAAAAAACTCTTACTCCCTGGGGTGAGCAAAACCATATTAGCATCCAAAAGTCAACTGTCATGAAGAGGCATCATCAATCATGAACAATGAAAATGAGTCTATGATTTTTTAGTGAATTTAAACGAATAAAAAATTCGATTCATTCGCTACCATTCGTTCTATTCGTTCAGTATGCTCTGGGGCAAATGAGGAAAAGGGTCGTCATCACAGGTCTTGGTATCGTCAGTGCGGTAGGGAATGACATCCCTGAGTTCTGGAACTCTATCGTCGAAGGGAAAGATGGGACAAAGGAGATTACGGTCTTTGATCCCTCCCCCTACCGGATAAAGATTGCTGCAGAGGTCTCCCATCTCCATCCTGAAGATCATTTCTCAAAGAAGGAGATCCGTCGTCTCTCTCGATGTGACGAGTTTGGATTGGTCGCATTCAGAGAGGCTTGGGGATCTGCTCGCCTCGATCAAGATCATATTGATAAGGAAAGGATTGGAGTGGTATTAGGAGCGGGTTCTGGCGGCATCCTATCGGTCGAAAAATATTTTAGAGATTTCTATCAGGAAGCGAAGAGGCCTTCTCCCTCCCTTCTCATCTCTTATTCCCTCGCCACCACTACAGACCTCGTCGCCATCGAGTCAGGTCTTAAAGGGCCTCGGACCACCACAGCGACGGTCTGTTCTTCAAGCTCTGCCTCCATCGGTGTGGCCTATGAGATGATCCAGATGGGGCTCGCCGATGTCATGGTCAGCGGTGGAAGTGACTCTCTTTGTGAGGTCTCCTTTAGCGGCTTCAGCAGCTTGAAGTTAGTTGATCCTGAAAGTTGCAAACCCTTCGATAAGAGAAGACAGGGATTAGTGATCGGCGAGGGAGCGGGTATCCTTATTCTTGAGGAATTGGAGCATGCCCTCAGGAGAAATGCTCCGATCCATTCAGAGCTCTTAGGATACGGCGTTTGCGCAGACGCCTATCATCTCACCTCACCGGAGCCGAATGGAGAAGGCGTCGAGAGGGTGATACGAGCTGCCTTAGACCATGCAAGGACTGCTCCGGAGGAGGTGGATACGATCAATGCCCATGGAACAGCCACTCCTCTTAACGATATCGCAGAGACGAGAGGGATTAAGAGGGTTTTCGGGGAAAGGGCGCAGGAGATTCCCATCAGTGGGATCAAATCGATGGTGGGACACTGCCTCGGCTCTGCGGGGGGCATCGAGGCTGTGGCCGCCGTTCTCACACTGGAGAATGGGGTGATCCCTCCTACGATTCATTATGAAGTTCCGGATCCCCTTTGCGATCTCAACTATACACCGAATCGATCGATCAGGAGGGATGTCAGGGTTGCCCTCTCAAACTCCTTCGCCTTCGGTGGCAATAACGTGTGTTTGGTGTTTGGGAAGTTTAATCCAATTTCGGAATGCAGAATGGGGAATGCAGAATAAAAGATGAATCATTCGAATTTCGCAATCCGCAATCCGAAATCCGAAATCGTATGAGTCATCGCGTTGTCATTACAGGTCTGGGTGTCGTTTCCTCTATTGGAGTTGGCAAAGAGGCGTTCTGGAAGAACTGTCTTCAGGGGGTCTCTGGGATCAAACCGATCCGGAGATTTGATGTCAGTTCGTACCGTTCTCAATTAGGGGCTCAACTTCCAGAGATCGATTTCAAGGCCTTCATCAAGCCTGCTAATTTGAGGAGGATGGATCGAGTGGGAAAGATCGTGGTCTCGGCAGTCAAATTGGCTCTCGATGATTCAGGCCTCGACTTGAAGAACGAAGATTCCGATCGAATGGGCATTTCCATTGGCACAGGTCTTGGAAGTTCGGATACGGTTGACCAGTTCTTCCGTTCCCTTCTAAAAGACGGGCCAACCGGAGCCGCACCTTTACTCTTTCAAACCGCTGTGCCGAATGCGATCGCAAGCCACTGTTCCATCGAATATGGGATCAAGGGAATCAACCTCACCTTCTCCCATAAGGAGACCTCCACAGAGATGGCCATGGCCTTGGCCTATCATCTATTAAAGGAGGGGAGGGCGGATATCATCCTCGCCGGAGGGGGCGATGAGCTGAGTGAGCCTCTTTACCATGTTTATTCCATGCTGGGTGCTTTATCCCCAAGAGGAGGGAAGGGCTTGGAAGGGGTGAGGCCCTTTGATCAGGATCGGAATGGGATTGTTTTGGGAGAGGGGAGCGGAATCCTCGTCTTAGAGACATTGGAGCATGCGGAGAGAAGGGGAGCGAGGATCTATGCGGAGATGGCCGGTATTGGCCTCTCAGGAAGCATTGATGGACTTCTCCGATATGATCTGAAAGGAGATTCGATTGCCAAGGCAATGTCTTTTGCCGCCAGAGAACCCCAGACAGTCGATCATGTCTCAGCGGCGGCCAATTCAACGCCTGATCTCGATCGGGCAGAGACCCTCGCGATTAAAAAGGTCTTCGGGGAGAGAGCAAAGGAGATTTCGATCAGCAGCCTCAAATCGATGATCGGGGAGTTTGATGGCTCAGGAGGGATCAGGGCTTGCGGAGTAGCATTGAGCATTTATCACGGGATGATCCCACCTACGATTGGAACAGAATATCTCGATCCCGAATGCGATTTGGATTATACCCTGCATCAGATGAAGAAAAAGGAGGTCCGCTCCGCTCTTCTTAATGGTTGTTCGAATGGTGGATCCAATATCTCCCTTTGGTTTAAACGCCATTGCTCATCATCGTCACATTAGAATCCAAACGGGGTCATCTATAAAAAACATCAAGATTAAAGACCTGACCCTCATGCCTTTGTGACCCTCATGCCTTTGTGACCCTCATGCCTTTGGTAGGCAAACCGCCTATTGTTGAGAGACCGAAGCCAGGATCTTGTCTCGCAGGCGCATGTACCGAAACGCAGCCTCAATCGCCCGGGCGGCTCTCTGGGGACCCGGGAAGATCGGGACTCCCCGCTCTACAAGCTTTCTCACCAACGGATCCTTTAGACTCAGAAAGGTATAGCCGACAAAAGGTTTATCGTGGGTTTCAAACAAGCGAATGATTGAATCGGACTGCGCATCGACCATCTCAGCGGCCTTTTCTGCAACCCGATCCGGGAGGAAACCCATCTGCCTTATCGTGCGCTCGATCGTCCCCCCGGACATCGAAAAATAGTAGAGGAGGACGTCTGCGTTCTTCTCCTCCAGCAACGCCTTCGGAATTTCCCAGTAGTAGTCCATGATGTTCCTGCCAAAGGTGAAATCCAGGGGGTTACTGATGCTCCCTGTGTGGGGGATGAAAGGACTTAGTCTCTTCATCGTCTCTGGTGAAAGCGAGGGCAACTCAAGGCCTGCCCGTCCGCAGGCATCCGCTGCCTCAGCTCCTGGCCCCCCGGAGTGGGTCTGAATCATCACACGTCGTCCCGTGATTCCGGGAAAGGTGCCCAGCATGCAGCAGATATCGAACATTTCCATTATCGACCGTGCCCGGATGATCCCGCCCTGACGGAATATGCCTTCGTAAAGCTTATCCGGTCCTGCCATTGCCCCGGTGTGTGAAAGGCCTGCCCGGCTTCCCGTTTCCGACCCACCGATATAGAAGGCGACGATGGGCTTGTTCGGAACGATCGATCTCGCCATTTCCACAAACGCCCGACCCCGCCTGATGCCCTCGATATAGAGGGCAATCACTTTCGTATCGGGACAGGCGCCAAGGTATTCCATACAGTCGACGATATCGATATTGGCTTCATTTCCCACACTAAAGGCCGTACTGAAGCCCAGACCATAACGGGAAAGATAGCCGAACATCTGTGTCACAAAACTCCCGCTCTGAGAAGCCATACCGATAAAGCCGGGAGAGCCTTCAAAAACCATGAAGGTCGTGTTCAGCTTGTGACGGGGATTTGCCACGCCGATACAGTTCGGGCCTAAAAAGCGCATACCATATTTATTAGCCGCTGCGACAAGGTCTTTTTCAAGATCTACCCCCTCACCGCCCACTTCTTTAAAACCGCCCGAGATCACAATGGCATGTTTGATGCCCTTCCTGCCGCATGCGTCCATTGTCTCGGGCACGATACGCGTGGGGAGTACGATCAGCGCCAGGTCAGGCACCTTGGGCAGGTCCAGGACGCTTCGGTAGGCCTTGAGATTGAGCACCCGATCCTCTTTGAGGTGAACGGGATAAATCTCACCTTCAAAGCCCAATTCCAGAATCGAGCCGAGGAGACCTGTTCCCATTGAAGTAGCGTTATTGGAGGCCCCGAAGAGGGCGATGCTTTTCGGGTTGGCAATAGGATAGAGGGGACTGGCTTCAATGGATTCTATCATTTTACGTTTCTTCTCAGTACAACGAGCGCGTCTACAGCCACCAACCGACCTTCTGGAGTGATGATCATGGGATTGATGTCGAGTTCGGATACCGTTTCGAGCTCCAATCCGATCTGCCCCACCGCAATGAGGGTGCGGCAAAGGATCTCCATATCAGCGGGTTTCTGTCCGCGGAAGGCGCCGAGAATAGTTTTGAAACGCAGTTCCTCACTCATGTCCTTCGCCTCGATCATGTCGAAGGGAGCCGTGCGGAAGACCGTGTCCTGAAATACCTCGGTCATGATTCCGCCCATTCCCAGCATCACACAGGGGCCGAACTGGGGATCGCGTGTCAACCCGACGACCAGTTCGCGTTGTCCCGGCACCATTTCCTGAACGAGCACCCCTTCAAGCTCCAGGTCGACACTCCTGATGATACGTCCGTAGGCTTCACGGACATCTCCTTCACTCCTGAGGTTCAGCTCAATACATCCTCGCTCGCTTTTGTGCATGAGCTCGGCTGAACATGCCTTGAGCACCACCGGAAACCCGAGGCCTGCTGCGGCAGATACCGCTTCGTCGGCACTGTGAGACAATTTTTCTCTCGTGACGGGGATGCCGTACAGGCTGAGCAACTTTTTCGACTCGTATTCGGAGAGTGCCTTTTGCCCCCTATCCAGGCCAGACCGTATCAGATCATCTGCTCGCATCTTTTTCCAAGGTCATGACTTTTGACATTCTGAGATACCAAGATTGGAAACTTGATCAAATTTTCTGCGACCCATCTACGAATCATTCTCCAAATTCATCCACTTCAGAACCGGTTAGGGTATACCACCTTTTCCACCCCATTGATTACCAGCTAAAATCTACAACTTTTTAGGAAAAACTGAGGGTCAGGTCTTGTTTCTTGATATTCTGAAATATCAAGATTCAAGACCTGACCCCATTGTCCTGCTCCTGTCGGGTGTCAAGAGGTTTAAATCACGGCTCTCTCTCGATGATGGTGGCTACCCCCTGCCCACCGCCGACGCAGGCATTGGCCAGGCCATAGCGTCCACCTTTAACTTTTAAGATGCGGGCCAGGGTGCCCACCAGACGGATTCCCGTAGCTCCCAAAGGATGCCCGATGGCCGTGCCCCCTCCCATCACGTTCACTCGATCTGGATTGATACCCAGCTCCTTGATGCAGTTCAGGGCAACGAGAGCAAAGGCCTCGTTGATCTCCCAGTAGTCGATGTCTTTAGCCTTTAAACCGATCTTCTCCAAGGCCATGCGGCTGGCAGGGACAGGACCCACCCCCATGATGGTTGGGTCCACCCCGGCGAATCCCATGGACCGGATGGTCGCCATGGGCTGAATCCCCTTCTTCTTCGCAGTCTCCTTAGACATCAGGATCATGGAGGTCGCGGCGGCGTTTAAGGGTGAGGAATTCCCGGCCGTGATGACCCCATCGGGTTTGAAGGCCGGCTTGAGGTCTCTCATACCCTCCAGCGTGGCAT